>ORJL011112948.1_pt1 | contig 57865 bp, 58 predicted proteins | sample 1779941 | NCBI WGS metagenome assembly ORJL01 (sample SAMEA104232317, study PRJEB22302) | groundwater metagenome | biome: forest; feature: aquifer; material: groundwater | place: USA | collected 2011-08-07 | depth 5.8 m | reverse complement strand
GTTCCGCGTTATTGAACGCGTAACGCGTAACCCGGAACGCGCAACACCTGCTTACATAAGATATACTTCCGCCATGTCACCCTCCCCCGCCTCCGCCACGTTCGGTCTTGACCGACGTGGCTCCGCCGAAGCACTCCGGCCGTTCCTCGCTACCACACTCGATCACACCGATTTCTCCGGCCTCGGCAGGAAGTACGCCGGGAAAGTCCGTGATGTCTATATCCAGCCTGAGCGCGTCATCCTCATCGCCACGGACAGGCAATCGGCGTTCGATATTTCCTGGTGTTCTATCCCCCTCAAGGGGCAGGCCTTAAATCAGCTCAGCGCCTGGTGGTTTACGAAGATACATGACATCATGCCCACCCACGTGGTCGTCGTTCCGGACCCGAACGCGGCAGTGGTGAAGCCACTCACGATGCTCATGGTTGAAATCGTTGTCCGCGGCTACCTGACGGGCTCCACCGGAACGTCAGCCTGGGTGAACTACGAGAAAGGCATCAGGAACTTCTGCGGGAACCGCCTGCAGGGCGGCATGGTCAAGAATCAGAAGTTTGCATCACCGATCATCACGCCGACGACGAAGGGCGAGCACGACGAGCTCATTGACGCGGAAGGCATTATTGCCCGCGGCCTCGCGACCAAAGAACAGTGGAAACACGTGACGGACTGCGCGTTTGCGCTCTTCCGGCGCGGGCAGGAAATCGCGGCTGCGCGCGGGCTCATCCTCGTCGATACCAAGTACGAGATGGGGTTCGATGGAGACGGGGCACTGACGATTGCCGACGAGGTCCACACGCCGGATTCCTCGCGCTACTGGGTGGCAGCAAGCTACGAGGAGCGGATGGCGAAGGGACTGGAGCCCGAGAGTCTGGACAAGGAGTTCTTCCGCCTGTGGCTTAAGGAGCAGGGGTTCGACTACGGGAAACCGAAACCGGAGATCACCGACGACGTGCGTCTGATGCTCGCGAAGAAGTACCTGGATCTCTACGAGAAAATCACGGGGGAGCGGTTCTCTATCCCCAGGGACCCGGACGTCGCCGGGCGCATCGAGCGGAATCTGGCACGGTACCGGGTATGAGTCCGCGAGAAGCTGTTAGGTTTTAGGTGTTAGGTGTTAGGAATAGGAACATGAGACCCCCTAAAACCTAAAACCTGAAACCTAAAACCTGAACGCTAACACCTAATCGTCACGTTGGCCGCGAGATCTTGCGCACGGTCTTGAGATCCAGCTTCCACCCCACGCCGATGCCGTGTTGCAGGCGGAAACCGGGCGCGACTTCGATGGCGTACTGCGCGAGCGCCTGGGACTTGAACTTCGGACAGGGATCCTGCTTGCACGGCTCCATGACCAGAGCATTCACGAACACGCCGTCCTGATCGAAGAACAGGATCTCCAGCGGAATCCGGGTGTTCTTCATCCAGAACGTGAGCGTCTGGGGCTCATTGAATACGAAGAGCATCCCCGTATCCGGCTCGAGCTCCTTGCGTTCCATGAGACCCTGCGCGCGTTCCATCGGGCTGTCGGCGACTTCCACCGTGAGGGAAACCTGCTTCGCTCCGTCGTACGACGTGAGCACCACCGTCGGTTTACCGCAACCTGAGAGCATGAGGAAGAGAAAAGCAGGGATGATGGTACGTGTGAGCCGCATAACAGGATGCCATTCTCACAATGTGACGCATGCTTGTCAACCACCACGGAGCGCCCTGATCATCGCTTCCCGGTCCTTCGCGCTGAAAATAGTTTTCCCCGCCACCAGGTTATCCGCGCCGGCATCACGCGCGAGTTTCGCCGTCTCTTCATCAATACCGCCGTCAATCTGGATCATCAGTTTCGGGGATTTTTCGCGAAGAGCCCGCACTTTGGTCAAAACCTGCGGCATAAAAGCCTGCCCACCGAAGCCCGGTACGACCGACAGAACCAGAATCAGATCCACGTCCTTTACCACATCATCGATCTCAGAAAGCGGTGTCGCCGGGTTGATCGCGATGCCAGACAGAGCACCGGTTCCGCGGATGGTTTCGATCAACTTCCGGCGCGCGGGAGTCCCCTTCACCACTTCGGCATGGAACGTGATGTTTTTGCAGTGAATCGCCGCGAACTCGGCTATGCGATCCGCAGGATTCGTCACCATGAGATGCACATCGAGCGGGAGCTTCGTTCTGATGCATTTCCCCACCGGCGCCCCGAAACTCAGGTTCGGAACGAAGTGCCCGTCCATCACGTCGAAGTGCAGCGCGTCGGCAGACGACTCCACCGAATCCACCTCGTCCTGGAGATGGCCGAAGTCCGCCGAGAGGATGGAGGGGGAGATGAGGACGGGCATAATGAATGTAAAATGTAAAATGTAGAATGTACAATTGCGCAGCTTAAACAAGCCATAATTCATTCTACACTGTACATTGTACATTGTACATTTCTTCATCAGGGCTCCAAATCCTGAACCCGCCTTACGTGCCTTCCTCCCTCGAACTTCGTCGTGAGAAAAATGTCGGTGAAGCGCAGGGCATCGGCGGGCTTCGTGAGGCGCCCTCCGAGACTCATGATGTTCGCATCGTTGTGTGCGCGCGCCAGACGGGCAGTGTCATCGCTATAGACCACTGCCGCACGAATGCCGCGGACCTTGTTCGCCACCATCGCCTCGCCGTTGCCGCTCCCGCCGAAGATGATCCCAGTGCACCTGTGCTCGAGCACGGCGGCGGCGGCTTTGCGCATGATGGGAGGATAGTCGCAGGGTTCATCCGAGAACGTCCCGCAGTCAACGACATCGATCCCCTGCTTGATGAGGTGAGCTTTCACTGCCTCCTTGAGTGCAAACCCGGCATGGTCGGCGCCGAGGACAACTCGTCTCACTTTTTCGATAGTCATAAGATGTTGAGAACATCACTACGATAATTGCTAAATTGCTAAATTGCTAAATTGTTTATCAACATTCACCGAACGTTTCGCTTGCCCGCCCGGCCAAGATATGGCCATTCGGACGGGCGAACAATTTAACAATATAACAATTTAGCAATTTACCTGAAATCATTAATTCCATACACTAACTTCCGATGTCGAAATCCTTCTTCCTCGGCGCCAACTGGAAGATGCACGGGGCTCCGGATGGCGCTTTCACTCCTGCGTCTGCGTACCGTGGAGCACCACAGGTGGACGTCGTCGTCTTCGCGTCGTTCCCCGATCTCCTCCCCTGCAAGCAGGCTGGGCTCCGGTGTGGGGCGCAGTGCGCCAGACCGGAACAGTCCGGTGCGTTCACCGGAGACGTGAGTATGACGATGTTGGAGGCCGCAGGAATCGGCTTCGTCCTCTGCGGCCATTCCGAGCGACGACTGTACCACGGAGAAACCGATACGATGATTGCCGCACAGGTGCGTGCCGCCGTTGCATTGAACATCACTCCCGTGGTGTGCATCGGTGAAACACTCGAACAGCGGGAATCGGGCAAAACCGAGGAAGTGCTCAGGCGGCAGATGGAAATCATCCAGCCTCCACCGTCCGCCATCCTCGCCTATGAGCCGGTTTGGGCTATCAGCGGCGGAGATCCGAATAAACCCGCAGCGAGTACCGCGGATGCGGAACGTGCCCATCGGTTCATTCGCAGCTTGCTCCCCCCAGAGACACGAACTGCAACACGCATTCTCTACGGAGGATCAATGAAAGGCTCGAATGCACTCGATCTCCTCATGCAGCCGAACATTGATGGCGGACTCATCGGCGGCGCCTCGCTGAAGCCGAAGGAATTCGCAATGATCGTGGAAGCAGCTGAGAAATTGGCCAAAGCGCAGTGATGATCATGAACCCTCGTTGAAGCTTTTAGGTTTTAGCTTTCAGGTGTTAGGCGTTAGAGAACCTCATTCTCCTATTCCTAAAACCTAACACCTAAAACCTAAAACCTACCCCCGCACCCACCTCCCCTGCCCGACATTCTTCGCCGCTCCCTTGATCTCGAGCACGGTGAGCGTCGCATTGATGACGGCGGCATCGAGCTTGGTCCTGACTACCAGGTCATCCAGCGGAGCAGGAAGCGTCGTGAGGACCTCGAACACCGCTTTTTCTTCGGGCGTATTGGCCTGGAAGGAACTGGAACCGGGCAGAGAGGACGAGACGATCCCCAGCTCGCAAAGGACTTCCTCCGGTCCCGTGACAAGCTTCGCCGTTCCGCGGCTGATGATCTGGTGGCATCCGGCGAAATTCGGATCGAACACCGAGCCGCAGACCGCGAAGACATCCCTGCCGTAGTCCAGCGCCAGATCCGCGGTGATGAGCGAACCGCTCCCGGAGGCGGCTTCCACCACGACCGTGCCGAGCGACAGCCCGGCGATGATCCGGTTACGCGCCGGGAAGGTGAATTTGTCCGGCCGCTGATCGAGAGGGAACTCCGAGAGGATCAATCCGCCGCTTTCGACGACCTGCGCGGCCAGCCGCTCGTTCGCCTTGGGATAGAGCATCCCGAATCCGTGGCCGAGGACCGCAACCGTCCGCCCCCCGGCCCGGATCGTTTCTTTCGCGACCTCCGCATCCACGCCATACGCAAGTCCGCTCACCGTCACGAGGCCGGCCTTCGTAAACGGCGGAACGAAGTGCCCGACGACCCTGCGGCCGTAGTCGCTCATTTCCCGCGTCCCGACGACCGCCACCGAGGGCTCGGAGAGTACCTTCAGGTCGCCCTTCGCATAGAGAAAAACCGGGAAATCCGGCAGCTGCCGCAGCGCTTCCGGATACTCGGGGTCTTCGCACGTCAGGAAGGTGAGTCCGCGCTTTGTAAGCTCAGCCGAATACGCTTCCGGATCAAATTCCTCCATCCGGTTCAGTGCGCTGAGCGTGGCATCTTCCCTGACCCCCAGGGCTTCCAGAAAATCCTGGCTCCAGTCCTGCATCGCGAGATCGAGGTTTCCGTACCGCTCTTTGAGCGCGAGATAGCGCTTGGTCGTGAGAATGCCGGACCACGACCACCGGAGGGCGACTTCAGGATTCATAGCGGGGGATTGTAGCACAGGCCAATTATACAAATCGATGTAACCTGGAACCGTGCACGATTTGTCTACTCGCCATCTTCCCCTTGTGCCTGTCTTAGTTTCGCCATAATTCCATCCTGATCGAGAAGTTCCTGTTCATCACCCCCTGAAAACTTAACTGCGTATTGATCATCACCAGCTTCATCTCCTGAATTATCGATGAAAGCCGCACTTTGAACGGCAGCCGATATAACATCCGCTACTCCAAGTATTTTTGCTGCAGCCCGATCAATCTCAATGCAATTTCTCAACTCCCCTATTGGCGTTTTTGCCGGGATAACTGTGAGACCTTCTTTGAGAGACATGACTGCGTGGGGAAATTACAATAACTATAACATTGTTATTATTTTTTGGCAAGTATTCGATTACCCAGCCAGCCAAAGCCAGAATTCACGGTTTTCTTTTAAGATACAAAGCACTGGAGCCGCTGACCGGAATTGAACCGGTGACCCACGGTTTACGATACCGTTGCTCTACCAGCTGAGCTACAGCGGCTTGCAGTCAGTCAATTGTTCATTGTTCATTGTTCATTGTCAATTTTGACTCGCGTAACTGCTCACCGAGTCTGCCAACGCATCCGTCATGTCCGCCTCACTCCGGCTCTGCGGAGCCACCTCTCTCCCAATGGGGGAGAGAGGAAACAATGCCAAACCTCATTCAGATGTAGAGCGAAGCTCCCCTCTCCCCGCCGCAGCGGGAGAGGGGCTCGGGGGTGAGGCGGTGCATGAACAGCAGCTTCCCCGTTCAGACTCAGTGAGCAGTTACTGACCCGCGGATGCTTGCCAGATTATTTCCGATGATCATTCAGTATCTCCCGCGTGATGTAGCGCGGGCGTTGCTTGGTCTCCTCGAAGATGCGACCGATATACTCGGCGATGATGGAGATGGAGAGAAGCTGGATGCTCCCGAGGAACAGCACGAGCACGAACACCGTCGTGATGCCGTGCGGGACGTTCGGGAAGAGGAAGAATGTCACGATGTAGAAAAGCATCGCGACGAGCGAGAGGAGCATGACGGTGGCGGCGAGGTACGACACCCACTCCAGCGGCACGTACGAGAAGGAGAAGATCGCCTTCCTCGCCCAGCGGAGATTTTTGAAGAAACTGTTGGTCGAAGGTCCGGAGAACCGTTCCGGCCGGACATACTCGACTCCGGTTTGCCTGAAGCCGACCCAGGCCCGAAGTCCCCGCATCAGCCGGTCACGTTCGGGCAGGCTGTTCATCCAGTCCACGGCTTTGCGGTCGATCAGCGAAAACTCTCCGGCATCCATCGGCATTTTCACGTAGGACAACCGATTGAAGAGCACGTAAAACCGGTGGTAGAGCCACTGGTTGAGCTTCGACATGCTCCGCTCGCGCTTGCGGCGAATGCCGTACACGACATCGTGGCCCTGCAGCCACTTCTCCACGAATGACGGGATGAGCTCGGGGGGGTCCTGCAGATCGCCGTCCATGAGGACCACCGCATCGCCGAGTGAGTGCACCATGCCCGCGGTGAAGGCGGCCTGCGCGCCGAAGTTCCGGGACTGATTGATCACCGTGAGCCGAAGATCACTGGCCGAAAGCTCCCGGAGGATCTTCTCGGAATTGTCGGGGCTGCAGTCATTCACGTAGAGAACCTCCCAGTCCGGCGTGATCCCGGAGAGCACGTTCTTCAAGCGCTCATAGAGCGCACGGATATTCCCCTCGTCGCGGTAGCAGACGACGACGGCCGAGAGTTTCTTCTGAGTGAGTATGGGTAAACGATATAGGACAATCCCATCTACAGGAAGAATCGGCCAGAAAGCTTCAAGCTGCAAGCGGACAGCTTCAAGCTTGTAGCTTGCCGCTTGCAGCTTGCCGCTCAACTACTCACTTCATCACCTTTCCGCTCACAGCCGCGAAGACGGAATCGGGTAACCAGAGGGAAAGCCTGAGAAGCGTTGTCGTGAGCAGCGGATAGTAGAGAACCGATTTTCGCGTCGCGATGAAGGCGGCGATGGCTTTCGCGGCCTTCTCCGGCGAAGGAACGAGCATATTCCTCCTCCCCTCCCACATCTCGGTCGCGATGGGACCCAAACAGACGGTTTGAAACCGCACTCCCCGGTGGTTGTACTGTAGATCCAACGAGCGCATGGCCATAGCGATCCCCGCTTTGCTGGAAGCGTAGGCGGCGGAACGAATGGATGGGCGGAGCATCGCGGTGGAGGTGATGGCCACGAAGGAGCCGACGGCGCGCCTGAGCATCGCCGGAAGCAAAATTCCGATACAGCGAAGCGATCCTGAGAGGTTCACATCGATCATCTGCCGGCCCCTCTCGGAGTCGTACCCGCCTTCCAGGAGATCATCGGACTGCACGGAAGCATTCAGGATCACGACGTCCGGCGTGAATCCCCGTCCTTCCATGGCGCCTCTCCAGGCCAGAACGGATGTCTCGCGCGCGATGTCCACGGCCGACCGGAGAAACCGGCTGCCTCCGAGTTCCTGCTCCATCTCCTTTAGTTTTCCCTCGTTTCTCGCCACTCCCCACACGGTATGACCCACCGCAATGCACGCACGGCATAGCGCACGGCCCAGCCCTCTGGAAGCTCCCGTGATGCAGATCTTCATGCGACCTACTATACTCTCTCACACGATGACCACTCACGGGCGAACGCCGGCATCTCCTCCCGATTTCAAGTCCCTGAGCACGGCGATCCGCCGCGCAACGTTCGAGATGGCCTACCGCGCCAAGTGCGGGCACCTGGGACCGGCATTCTCGATCGTCGACATCCTTGCCGTCCTGTACTTTCAGTATCTCCGGATCGACCCTAAGAACCCTGCCGACCCCCAGCGCGACCGGTTCATCCTGAGCAAAGGCCACGGGTGCTCCAGCCTCTATGTCACGCTGGGGAAACGGGGGTTCTTCCCGGAGAAGGAACTGGAAACGTTCACGAAGGACTTGAGCCGCCTCCCGGGCCACCCGAGCTCCAGGATGCTCCCGGGGATTGAGGCGTCCACCGGATCGCTGGGGCACGGGCTCAATATCGGCCTCGGCCTCGCGCTCGCCGGCAAGCGGGACCGGCTCCCCTACCGCACGGTCGTCCTCGTGAGCGACGGCGAGTGCGACGAGGGCTCCACCTGGGAAGCGGTACTCGCCGCCGGACACTGGAAACTCCCCCGCCTCACCTGCATCGTTGACTACAACAAGATCCAGAGCTTCGGACGGACGAAGGACGTGATGGACCTGGAGCCCTTCGCGGACAAATGGCGCGCGTTTCGGTGGCACGTACAGGAAGTGAACGGCCACAACCACCGGGAAATTCTCGGCGCGCTCGAGGCGGCGGACGGCGAGCCCGAGCGTCCGAGCGTCATCATCGCACACACGGTGAAGGGCAAAGGGGTGTCGTTCATGGAGGATACCGTGGACTGGCACTACTGGACTCCGACTGAAGAACACTTCAAGCAAGCTCTCAAAGAACTCCGTTGATCATGCGCACGACCTTCGTGAACACACTCATGGCACTCGCGAAAGAAGATCCCTCGATCTGGCTCCTCACCGGCGACCTGGGCTTCACGGTCCTCGAGCGGTTCCGCGACGAGCTGCCGGAGCAATACCTCAATGCCGGAGTCGCCGAGCAGAACATGGTCGGCGTCGCCGCAGGCCTCGCCATGACGGGCAAGCGCGTCTTCGTCTACTCCATCGTTCCCTTCGCGACCTTCCGGTGTTTCGAACACATCCGCAACGACGTCTGCTACCACGAGCTCCCGGTCTGCATCGTCGGCGTCGGCGGCGGCTACAGCTACGGCCACATGGGCTCGACCCACCACGCGCTGGAGGATATCGCGGTCCTCAGAGCGCTCCCGAACATGACGATCGTCTGCCCCGGCGATCCGCTCGAAGTGGAAGGCGCCGTCCGGGCAATCGTGAAGCACCCCGGCCCCTGCTACCTGCGCCTCGGGAAGGCCGGGGAACCCCGCCTCCATGACCCGGAGAATTTCTCCTTCACGCTCGGCAAGGCGATCGAAATGCTGCACGGGGACGACGTAACGATCATCGCAACGAGCAACATGCTCGAGACGGCGCTACAAGCCGCAACGATTCTCAGAGAGAGAAACGTGAGTCCCCGGCTCCTCAGCATGCACACCGTGAAGCCCATTGACCGGGACGCGCTTCTCAAAGCCGCGAGGGAAACCCCCCTCATCGTGACCGTGGAGGAACATGTCCCGGTCGGAGGTCTCGGCAGTGCCGTCGCCGAAGCACTCGCTTTCTCCCCCCGCCGCCCCCTGCACCTCCTCTGCTCCGCACCTGACCGCTTCGCGGATACCACAGGTTCGCAGCAGTTCTTCCGGACAAGAGCGGGCCTGACTCCGGAGGATGTCGCCACACGTATCCTTGAAATTCTGGAGAAGTACCGCCGTTGAGTTAGCTGCCGATTTAAATCGGCAGCTAACTCCCCCGAATACTGCATACTGTATACCGCTATGAAGAACCCCTTCACCCGCCTCGTCTCTATCCCCTGGCTCTGGAACGGCGTGCAGGTCGTGCTGGGCGCGCCGACGTTCAAGCGGGAACTCTACCGATCCAAGCTCCATCCGGGCAGCCGCCTTCTGGATTTCGGATGCGCGAGCGGCCATCTGGCCGACGCCTTCCTCGACTTCGATTACTACGGAGTCGACCTTGATCCTCATGCCATCGCCTCTGCTCAAGAGCGGTTCCAGGGGAGACAGAACATGCACTTCATCGCCGCAGACTTATGCACCCGCCCGTTTCCCGCGGACTTCTTCGATGAAATTCTTTTCGCCGCAACGGTCCACCATCTGACCGACTCCCTGATGCGCGAGCTTCTCACCGAACTCCACCATTGTCTGAAACCCGGCGGATCAATCCATCTTTTTGATCCGGTCTACAAGCCAACTGACCGCTGGTGGCAGCGATTTTTCAGGGCAATTGACCATGGAAAATATACCCGCTCGACCGAAGAAATCATCGCCATCATCGAACCGCTGAAACTCTTCAGGATCGGAATACCCAGCTACCATCCGCCCTACGGGGCACTGCTTCAGGATTGTGATTTCCTGTACCTCCCCCTGAAGAAAGCATGACGGATAGTCGCAGGTTCCTCTCCCCGCTCCTCGGCCTGCTCCTCGCGGGCGCGCTGACCCTGTACATGAACGTTCCGTCGTTCACCGCACTCCTGACCGTGCCGGGCTACTCGACGCTCCATATGGGGAACATCGAGGATGACCGCGCGTACTACCTCTCGCGCATCAAGGAGGCGTCCGAAGGCCACTGGCTCATCGGCAATTCGGCGCTCTATGAGCACCGCTTCGATGTGTCCCCCAACGGCTTCATCGAAACCGTCACGGCGGCCTTCATGAGGGTCACGGGGCTGCAGCTCGATGGCGCGGTACTGCTCACGAACGCGCTCTTCCCCTTCCTGATCCTCGCGCTCACCTACCTCTGGATGGAGCGCATCCTCCGCTCCAAGCTCCTCGCCCTCACCGCTCTGATCACCGTGTGGTTTGCGGTCTTCGGCACGACGGGGCTCCTCAGAGAATCGAGCCCGAAAGTGACCATGCTCCTCCCGAGCCTCTACCTCGTGATCCTCTTCTGCATGGAGGGGGGGCGCGCCCAGAAGGTGCTCCGTGGAGTCCTCATCGGTCTCATGATGTACAGCTACCACTACCACTGGACGCTGCTCTTCGTCTTCGAGGGTCTCCTCCTGCTCCACGCGCTCGTCATCGAACGCCGGACCCTTCGCGAAACGGTACTACAGGGGGTGTGGATATGGGTCCCGCTCCTCCTCATTGCCCTCCCGTACGGCGGCAGGCTCCTCACACTCCAGGGGAATATGGTCGCAGCCGAGGCCTGGCGGCGGTTCGGCATGATCGAAACGCATCTGCCGACGGCGCCGCTGCTCCAGTTCACGACCATCTCCTGGATCGCCGCCCTCGCAGCCCTGCGCCTCACGGGCTTGCTCCGGGGGAAGCAGAGCCTCCTGCTCCTGCTCCTGCTCATCGCGGGCTTCCTCGCAGTCAATTCCAATGTCATCACGGGGCGCGAGGCGGAGTTCGAGGGACACTACGGCAGGGTGATCCGGCTCTTCACGTGGACCGCGCTCTTCCTCTGCATGGGTACATTTCTCCCGAGTGTGTGGAAGCGATGGATCATCGTTGCACTGATCACCATCATCGGACTCCATGCCGCCGTGTCCCTCCCCATGCTCGTGAACCGGGCCATCAATGACCATCGGATCTGGAAGGCATCGGGGAAGCAGCAGGTCTTCGACTGGCTCGCATCCTCGACCCCGAAGGACAGCGTCATCCTCGCGCCGTTCTCTGTCTCCTCGCTCGTCCCCGTGCTCACGGATGACTACTCCTTCATGAACTACGCCGCACGGTCGTTCTTCGTCAGCGATCAGGAATTACTGGAGCGATACCTCGTGCAGATCACGTTCTTCCCGCAGGACAAAGAACCCATCGCTACCGGCGTGCAGCCGGTGTTCGGCAACTTCCCGGGAAGCACCTATTCCAAGAACAAGCGCATCCACCAGCTCCTCACGCTGTTCCGCGTGCCTTTCTCTGCCACCATCGCCGACTTCATCCCCGACCAGAACAAACGCCGTCTCCTCGAGAATTTTTACTCGATGCCGGACTCCCGACTGGTTGCGCAGGCGCTGACGAAGTACCGACTGGATTACCTTGTGACACCGTATGACTTCCCTCCCTCGCTCCGGCGTTTCTTCACGAAGCTGGCCCGCGTGGGCACGTACTGGATCTATGTGCCGAACTGGCGGAGTGAATAACCCTGCGCGTCGGCCACGATAGGGTGCCTGTGCTTCGGCCTTCCGCTCTCTTTGCCACGCTCTCTTTGCCACGCAGCACGGGCATCGTGCCCGTGTTCCGGGGCACGATGCCCCGGCTGCGGAAAAAGCGGAACATTCTCAGACCACTTCCCTCTGATCCGGGCAAGCCTCACCATATGCAGAAGTGGGGATTTTTTGGTATAATGATGAGATTTCGCGGGACGATCCCGCGCCACACAAACACCAATCCCATGTCTATCGAAGCCTGCATCGCGCACGCCATCCACAAGGATCTCGATATTCTCGAGGCGCTGCCGGAAGTCTACGAGCTCCCCCTCGAGCAGCTCGAGAACCACATCGAACACTACATTCAGGGTCTTCAGGACACCCTGGTGAAGACCATCAAGACTATCGGGGAGCCCTACATCAAGGCAAAAGACGCCGCCGGTCTGTGCATCACGTGCCTGCGGGCGGGGGTGAATCTCCCGCCGGAAATGCTCCTCAAGATGTGCCGCACCATCCTGCAGCTCTCCACCATCGAAGCGAGATTCATCGCCGACAACGCCGAAGGAACGAGCGTGTACTATATGAAGCTGAATATGGCGTAGGACTAAGGCAAAAGGCTTTTTCACCGTTTACTGAACTGCGGTGCCCGTCTGGCACGCTTGAGACCCGGCTTCTTTCGCTCTTTGATGCGGCTGTCGCGCCTCAGGAACCCCGCCTGCTTGAGGACCGCGCGCATCGCCGGATCCATCAGCATCAATGCACGGCTGATCCCGAGGCGGATGGCATCGCTCTGTGCGACTTTCCCCCCGCCCTGGACGAACGCCTGGACATCGACCTTCTTCTGCTGCCCGGTAAGGGCGAGCGGCGCGAGCGCGTTCTCCCCGAGCGTCGAGAAGAAATACTTCGCAAGCGGCTCGTCATTCACCGTGACTTTCCCCTCGCCGTCCTGGAACAGCCGAACGCGTGCAATGGCAGTCTTGCGCTTGCCGAGGCCGTAGAAAAATGATCGATGCGCGGTCATACGATGGAGAGCGGGAAGGGGAGGGGTTTCTGGGCTTCGTGTTCATGGGCGGATCCTGCGTAGACGTGGAGCTGCTTCAGCGTGTGCTGGCGGGTCGGGTTCTTGGGGAGCATGCCCTTCACGGCGAGCTCGACCACTTTCCCGGGCTGATCCTTCAGGAGACGTTTCATCGGCGTCTCACGCAAATTCCCCAGGTACCCCGCATGGCGGAAGTATGCCTTCTGCTCAGCCTTGGCTCCCGTCACTGTCACCTTGTCCGCGTTGAGCACGATCACGTGGTCGCCGCACTGCCAGTGCGGGACGAAGGACGGCCGATGCCGCCCGCGCAGCACTATGGCGATCTTCGCGCAGAGGCGGCCAAGAACCTGGTTCCGGGCATCCACGACGTACCACTGTGGCTTAGCCGGTTTGGGGAAGGAGGTTTTCATCGGAGAATGAGCATCAGGAAGCTTTCTTGGCTTTGCCGATCGCGGGCATCACCGCATCCATGAGGATGAAATCCACGAGCTTCGCGCCGTCGCCCTTCCGCATGCCCACCGGCACCAAACGAGTGAAGCCGGAGGAACGGGACGCATAGCGCTTCTTCAGGACTTCCAGAACTTTCCTGCATGCGTTCCTGTCCGTCAGGATCCGGTTCATCTTCCGGATCGCGAGATCCGTCCTCTCGCGCTTGCCAACCGTGATGACCCGATCGACCAGCGCTTTCGCCACCTGGGCGCGTTTCTGCGTCGTCCGTACCTTCTCATAGAGAATGACTGACGTGACGAGGTTCTTCAGGAGGGACCGCGCCTGGTGCGGTTTTCGCGCGAGCCGTTTGCTGTGGTTGCGATGGCGCATGGGCGATGGAGTATAGGGAACTCCGTGAAAACTGTAAGAGATTATTCTTCCGTGAGCTTCAAACCGCGGGTCGCGAGCGTCTGCCTCACCTCGTCCAGGGCTTTCGTGCCGAAACCGCGGAAGTTACTGAGGGTCGCAGGCGTGCACTTCACCAGCTGCTCGATGGACCCCACTCCCGCATTAATGAGCGAATTCAGGGTCCTCGGGGAGAGGTTGAGGATCTCGATCGGCGTATAGCTCTCCTTCACGGCCTGGCGGTCCGTTTCCGGCGACACCTGGCTCGTCCGCGTGAAGTCGGCGACGAACTCCTTCTCCACCGTTTCCTGATCGAGGGAGAAGAAGTTGAAGTAGTTGCTGAGGAGCTGGCTGGCGAAACGCACTGCTTCATCCGCCGTGAGCGAGCCGTTCGTGACGACCTCGATAATGAGCTTCTCCAAATTCGTCCGCTGGCCGACGCGGGTGGATTCGACCTCGAAGCGTACGCGCTCGACCGGGCTGAATACCGTATCGATGTGCACGAGGCCGGGCTCATTGTGCTTCTTGTTGCGCTCGGACGCAGGCTGGTACCCCACGCCTTTCTCCACGGAAAGCTCCATCTTGATGGAGGCCCCCTTCTCGAGATGCGCGATCTCCAGGTCCGGATTCAACACTTCCACATCGGAACTGCACTTGATATCGGATGCCTTCAGGATCTTCGGCCCCTTCCCCTCGAGGGTGGCGATTTCCGGATCCTTGTGGTGCTTGCGTAGCTTCACCTGTTTCAGGCTGAGCGAGATATCGAGCACGGATTCCCGCACTCCCTTGAGCGTGGTGTACTCATGGTGCGCTCCCGCCACACGGACGGAACTCACCGCGGTACCAGGGAGGCTCCCGAGGAGCACGCGCCGCAGGGCATTCCCCAGCGTCATGCCGTAGCCGGGAGGAAGCGGTCCGACGGAGAACACCACATGGGTGGAATCCCCCTTCTTCACCTGGACCTGCGTGACCTTCGGCAAGCCGATTTCTTCCTGGATGATGTGCATAAGACGGGGAGGAAACGGATACGGATATCGAAAAGCTACAAGCTGCAAGCGGTTAGCTCCAAGCTGCTTGCAGCTCGCCGCTCGCCGCTTGAAGCTTCTCCGGAGAAAGAAAAACACGAGTGAATCATTGAGCAATAAGAACAGAATCAACGTGAGTAGAAGCCGATCACCTTGCGCATGTCGATGGATTTCTCGAAGTGTTTCTCATCGACAGGAAGAGCGACCACCTCAAAGCTCAGGGCAGTGGCATCCACCTTGAGCCAATCGGGGGGCGTATAGCGCTCGTGCGCCGCGAGAATGGGGGGGAATACGGGGGAGGATTTCCGCTGCTGCCGCACTCGGACATTGTCCCCCGCCTTCACCTGGTAACTGGGGATGGTGACCCGTACGCCGTTCACGCTGAAAATGCCGTGCGAGATGAACTGCCTTGCCTGCATCCGCGTCTTCGCGAAACCCGCCCGGTAGAGCGCGTTGTCGAGACGCCGCTCCAGAATCGTATGGATCATGGAGTCCGTCTGCCCGACGGTCCGGCTCGCCTCCAGATAGATCGTGCGGAGCCGCCGGTTGTGGACGCCGTACATGTAACAAGCCTTCTGCTTCTCCAGAAGCTGCTTGCCGTACTCGGAGAGCCTGCCCCCCCTCCCCATGCGGCCGGCAGCTTGCATCCCGGGAGCGTACGGCTTCCGCTGGAGGATACGGTCGTACTTGTCCGAACCGTAGATATTCTGGTTCTGCCTTCGAACGCGCCGCGCTTTGGGACCGGTATAACGCATCAGAATGTAAAATGTAAAATGTACAATGTACAATTATCCGTGAAATTTGAAACAAACGTTGGTTTCGGTGGTGAGAATTGCATGGATGGAGATTTAGAAGTTACAAATGAAATTTTCATTTTAAATTGTACATTTTACATTTCTTACACACGTCGTGGTTTGGGCTTGCGACATCCACCGTGAGCAATGGGAGTTACATCGATGATGGCGTCGAAGTTCACGCCGGCAACCTGGAGCCCGCGGATCGCCTGCTCGCGCCCGGGGCCGATGCCCTTCACCTCGATCTGCATCGCCTGGATGCCGTACGGCTGCACCATCGTCATGACGCGCTCGGCGGCGACTTTCGCGGCATAGGGCGTGGATTTGCGCGTCCCTTTGAACCCCGAGGAACCGCTACTTGCCCATGCAAGGACTTTCCCGTCCATGTCGGTGATGGAGATGATCGTGTTGTTCTCGCCGGCACAGACGCATGCGCGCGCTTTCGGGACCGTCCGCTTGGACTTCTTGGCACGGCGCTTGGGAGCGGTCTCAGAACCAGCGGCAGCGACGTCGGCGGGTTTGTTCGCCTCAGCTGCCTTTTTCTCTGGCTGCGGTGAAGTGGAGAAATCGGACATAGAACCTGGAAACGGGCTGAATGGCTACATGGCTGCATGGTTCGCAAGTGACACCGTGCGTTCTTGCCTGCCAACCATGTAACCATGTAACAATCGGAAAAAGGTGGTAAAGATTACGTCTTCGTGAGAGTAACTCTCCCCGACAGTCCAGTCCTCTTCTTGCCTCGCCGGGTGCGTGCATTGCGGCGGGATGTCTGTCCGCGGACGGGGAGCTTCTTCTTGTGCCGGTATCCCCGCCAGGTGCCGATATCCGTCAGTCGCTTGATATCGAGTGACACCTTCCGTGCAAGATCCCCTTCGGTCACGAGCTTCTCCACCATCGAGCGGAGGAGCCCCTCCTGCGTCTCGCTCAGTTCCTGCGCCTTGGTATCGAGATTGATCTTCGCCTCCCTGAGGAGCCGTCTCGACATGGGACGCCCGATACCCCTGATGGCAGTGAGGGCGATTTCGATGCGCTTGTTGCCAGGAAGGACGACACCGGAGATACGAACCATGAGCTGGGAATTAGGGATTGGGAATTAGGAATTAGGACAGTATTCTCAGCCTTGGCGCTGCTTATGACGCGGGTTTTTACACACAACTCTTCGAACGCGCCGGCGCACGATGATACGGCAGTCTTTGCAACGCGGCCGGACGGAGGGAGAAACTTTCATGAGGAGTGGAACGCCGCGCTAGGCAGCCGGAGGGAGAGAGCGGACTCCCAAATCATCTGCCCGAAAGCGGTAGACGATGCGGCCCTTCTGAAGGTCATAGGGCGTCATCTCCACCCGCACACGGTCTCCCGGGAGGATACGGACCTTGTGGACGCGCATCCGTCCAGCGAGGTGGCAGAGGAGTTGGTGGTTCTTCGCTTCTTCGGAGGTGATGCGGACGCGGAAGGTGGTGTTAGGGAAGCATTCCTCTATCACGCCTACGAGTTCGATCACGTCCTTGGACACTAGGAAGAAGCGGGGAACAAAGCCGGAAGAATCTACATACAGAATTGTGTTCCTGCAAGCCCTAAACCCCCTTCCAAGACGTCAGAAACAAAAAATTGTGTTGCAAAATATTTAAAATAGTTTATTTATAAATTGCAGTGGGTCCCTGCGGACTTCTCTGCGATCCCCGGTAAAGCAAAATAATCACTGCTTCTTGCCATGTTTGTTCCTCTGCATCCAACGGTCTACGGGCCTCTTCACTCACGCGATGATCTCTCCTCCCTGCTCGGTGAGGAGCACCGAATGTTCGAAGTGGCATGCGAGGCTCTTGTCGGCTGTGAGGACAGTCCAATGATCCTGCGCCGTATAGACCTCCGGTTTCCCCATGGTCGCAATAGGCTCGATGGCGATCATCGTCCCGGCAGGGAGAGAAGCGCCTGTCCCTTTCTTGCCGACATTGGGGACATCCGGAAACTGGTGCAGCTTGGTTCCGAGCCCGTGGCCCGTGAGCGAACGAACCGGGGCATAGCCGTGCTTCCTGAGCTGCTGTTCGATGGCGGCGGAAATATCCCCCACATGCACGCCGGCACGAACCACTTCGGCGATCACCGTCTCCAGCACTTCTGCCGTATTCGTGAGAAACTGCCGCACCTTCGGGGCCAGGGAACCGACTCCGACCGAGATGCAAGCGTCCGTGTAGAGTCCATGGAAAAGCACTCCGCAATCCAGAGAGACGATCTCCCCCTGCCGGAGCAGGCGCTCCAGTCGCGGAATCCCATGGACTACCTCGTCGTTGATCGAGGTGCAGAGGGACGCAGGGTATCCGGAGTACCCCTTGAACGCCGGCACCGCGCCATGCCGACGGATGAACTCTTCCGCCGCCTGGTCCAGAGCGAGAGTAGTGATGCCCGGCTTCACCAGCTCCTTCACCAACATGAGGCAGCCTCGGAGAATTTCGCCCCCTGTACGCAGGGACTGAACCTCTGTTTCCGAGAAGATCTGACATTGGCTGTTCACGGCTACAGCATACTTCAAAAAAACTATTAACAATTAACTGTTAACAATTAGCTAAAAAATGTTAACTGTTAACTGTTAATTGTTAACTGTTAATTGTTTACTTCCCCTCTCTCCTGCTGCATCAATCTCCGGAGTTCTTCATACACCTCCTCGATCCCCCGGCTCCCATCCACCTCCGTCACCTTGCCTTGCTTCTTGTATTCCCCGATCACCGGGAGAGTCTTCGAGCGGAATGTCGCCATCCTCCGCCGGATGATTTTTTCGTTGGCATCGTCCGCTCGTCCCTCGACCTTCGCGCGGCCAAGGATCCGCCGCACCCCCTCTTCCTCGTCGAGCAGAATGTGCATGCAGTGGAACGGACGGTTCGCCTCCGCCATGATCGCATCGAAATCCCGCTGCTGATCCCTGTCGCGCGGGATGCCGTCGAAAAGGAGCTTCTGACTCTGCGGGCGGTTGCTGATCGCCTCCTTCACGACCTGCATGATGATCTCGTGCGGAACCAGATGCCCATTGTCGATAGAGGACTTCACGGTCTCGCCAAGCTTCGAACGACTTGCAGCAATGCGCCGGAGCTCCCCTCCGGCCTCGAACAACTCGAACCCGAATTCCGCCGCAAGCCTCTTCGCCTGCGTGCCTTTGCCGGAGCCCTGAATACCAAATATAACGAGATCCATATGCAGGATGAAATGCCGGTACACAATACCAAGGAAAGGGGACCGAAGGAACCGAGGGAACCGACGGGACCAAGGTGACAAAAGTACTTCGGTAACCTCGGTCCCTTTGGTCCCTTTGGTCCCTTCGGTCACTGTTGATTACTCTTCACACCAACTTCTCGTAGTCGTGCACCAATAGCTGCGCATTCACCTGCCGTACCAGCTCCAGAACCACACCGACGATGATGATGAGCCCGGACCCGGAGATGATGAGGTCTTGCGAACTCAAGGATGAATAACGGGTGAAGAGCAGCGGAATAATGGCTACAAGTCCCAGGAAGGTTCCGCCCCAGAGATTGAGGCGGTTACTGACTTTCGCCAGCATCTCCGCCGTCTGTCGGCCCGGACGGATGCCCGGGATGAACCCGCCGCGTTTCTGGATGTTCTCCGCCACCTGATCAGGCTTGAACGTCACGGAGACGTAGAAGTACGTGAACGCGATGTTGAGGAGGAAGTAGAGGACGATGTAGATGATCGATGGGCTCTGCGTATTCAGGTGGATCTGGATGAAGTTCACGATTCCCTGGAAACGCGGCGCCGTCTGGAGGAACTGCGCGATGATCCCCGGGAAGGTGATGAGCGAGATGGCGAAGATGATCGGCACCATCCCCGCCTGATTGAGGCGGATGGGAATATTGGCTTTCACGCCGCGCCCCGCTCCCTGATTCGCGTAGGTGATGGGGATCGCGCGGTGGGCGTCGGTGAAGAGGACCACCGTCACGAGCATCGCGAGAGAGACGATGAGGAAGAGGTAAAAGGCACTCATCTTCTCCTGTCCTGCCACGAACATCGCGGAGAGCGTATTGGGCATCTGTGCAACGATGCCCGCGAAGATGATGAGCGAGATGCCATTGCCGATCCCTTTCTCCGTGATCAATTCACCGATCCACATGACGAAGATGCAGCCGACCGACACGAAGAGCATGGGAACCAGCACCTGCGGGAATTGAAGCGGGACGATGTTCCCGCTGCCGCCGCGGTTGAGGAGCAGGAGGAACCCGTAGCTCTGCATGAAAGCGAGAACGATCGAGAGCCAACGCGTGTAGGTATTGATCTTCTGCTGTCCCTGAATCCCCTCCTTGCTCAGGGCCTCGAGCTTCGGGAACACCACCGTGCAGAGCTGGAGGATGATGGATGCGTTGATGTAGGGAGAGAGGCCGAGGAGCGCGATGGAGAAGTTCTGGAGCGCGCCTCCGGTGAGCGTCGTGAAGATGCCGAGCGCACCGCCCGACTGGCTGCTCCCGAGGAATTGCTTCAGGAGTGCCTTGTCCGACCCCGGGATCGTGATGTGCGACACGGCGCGGTAGACGATGAGCAGGGCGACGGTGAAGAGAATGCGCCTACGAAGATCGTCCGACCGCCAGAGCTGATGTAGATAGGTGAACATCGGAATGATTATGACGGAAAGCTATACGAGATGTAATAGCTGCATGGTTGCATGGTTGCATGGCTCGCCCGTCCGAACGGACATTCGTCCGGGCGGGCAAGCGAACCGCACGTTGTTGCCTGCCAACCATGTAACCATGCAGCCATGCAACATGGTATCCATGATCAGGACTTGGCAATAACCACGGACCCTCCAGCTTTTTCGATCGCAATCCGCGCCGTTTTCGAGGCGCCCTGCAATTGCAACTCGAACTTCTTCGTGACTGTTCCCCGCCCGAGGAGCTTCACCGGACGCTTGCCACTCACGATGCGAAGTGTCACGAGACCCGTACGATCGTAGCTGCCGGCGGGAATCTTTTTTTCAAGCAGATCCAGATTCACCACCTCCATCTCCACTCTTCTGGGGTGTTTGAAGCCGCCGAGCTTCGGCTGACGGCGGAGGAACGGCGTTTGCCCCCCCTCGAAGCCTAAGCGGCGGCCTTTCCCCACCCGGGATTGCTGCCCCTTCGTCCCACGGCCAGCCGTCGTCCCACGACCGGACCCGTTGCCGCGAGCCACTCGGCGGCTGGTTTTCTTCGACCCCGGATTTGGCTTGAGAGTATGGAGCATGCGGAAGCGCAGAGTATAAGGAAATGGCCGGAAGGTAAAGGGATTACACACGAAAGAATTATGAATTAAAAATTACGAATTATGAGATCCAAGCCTTGAGTATTCATAAGCAGGGATTCGTAATTCATAATTCCTAATTCTTAATTCTTTTTTTGGCTCCAATAAGCCAAAATCAATTGACTATGCCTATTTTGACTTGCACCTGTACCCGGAAATGACATACTAACTGTCCAGTGAATCAATCGCACGCCACTCTGCAGCTCCTCCTTAGCCTTTCCCTCGCGCTTAGCGCGGGAGGGCGGCTGGCTGCGTAGAAGTGGAACCCTAAGAAACGCAGAGCCTCCTTCCCAAGCGAGGTCTGTTTTTTCTATCCCAGTTTCCACACCTACCATGCCGAAAAACTTCATTGATACCCCCCCTACGCATGACTTGTTTGCTCCAGTAACCACCACCAGTAGACCAGCCATTGAACATGTCTGTCTCGACTGCGGCAGAAAACTGGACAATCTTCTGATGGACCGGTGCGGTAACGGCGCGAAGTGCGAGGAGAGGGCGGCCGTGAATTTCCATGCACGTAATGGATCTCCCGACGCTCAACATGAACAAGGTGTTCAGCCATTAACTGCCGACCAGCTTTTTGAAAAGTACAGGGCTCATTCTGATTGTCTTATCGTAGGACATCGCGAACGCGACGGTGAACACTCTTTGACTTCAAAAGATCCATCCATAAAACACGTCATGCGGATGATCACTAGTGGCAATATCGAAGAAGCCACCGACGAAGAAAGGGCAGTAGCCCATGCCTACCTCGAGGAATTCAACGGGATTTGACTTTTCCTGTTTTTCCTTCAGCATATCGCAAACTTCTTTTTGCGCTTCACACTATGGAAACCGCACTCCAGCTCAATGTCACACTGCCCAACCAGCCCGGAAGTCTCGCCCGGATGTCGGACATGCTGAGGGCGGCGGATGTGAATATCGAGGCGCTTTTCTCCGAAGAAAAAGGAGGAGAATCCGTCGTGCACGTCATCGCGGATGACGTGGAAACCGCGAAGATTGTCCTGAAGCAGGTGGACCACGTGACCACCACCGAGGTCCTGGCGATCAAAGTGAAGAACAGGCCGGGAGCCATCGCCCAGATCGCACGGATGTGCGCCGGGGCGAACATCAATATCCGCCATATCTACGCCACGAGCCTCGGGAAGGAAGCGATGGTTTATTTATCAGTGGATGACTTGGAGAAAGCCAAGAGGGCATTGAAGTAGATATAAGCAAAGAACGCAGTTTGGAAACTCATTGTTTCATTGTTTCATTGCTACATTGTTCGCCCATTCGATAAACTCAGGGCGACCCTTGCAAATAGCAAACACGGGTCCTTGGTTGGGCAACCTGAGCCCGTCGAAGGTCGCAAGCGAAACGTACGGTTGTTGCGTGCAAACAATGAAACAATGCAGCAATGTAACAATGAAATCAGCCGGCTAGTTCAACGTCGCCATTACTCGCCCAAATTCTTCGGCCGCCATTGGCCCGTTCCCCGTAACGATCTTCCCGTCTACCGTCACTTTTTCTCCCGTGTAGATCGCGCCGTATTCCTTCAAGATTGCCGCCTGCTCTCCGCCGCTGGCACGGTCGGTCGTGACCGACGTGCCGCTGTCCCAAACGGTGGCACGCTTGCCCTTCAGAACCCCCGCATGCGCGAGGATGAGCGGCGCGATACAGATGGCGCCGAGGACTTTTCCTGCCGCGACCGTCGAGCGGGCAATGGCCTTCGCCTCTTCGTTCTCCACGAGAGAGAGAGCCCCCGGCCCCCCGATGAAGACCGTACGATCGAATTCCTCCACCGCGACATCGGGGAGCGCGATCTGGGCCTGTTCCACCGAGCCGAACTTCCCCATGCAGGGACCGCTGCGGGTACTGACGAGGACAATCTGAAACCCCGCCAGCTGGAGTTCTTTCCGTACACCGGCAAGTTCGTGATCCTGAAAACCCTCGCGCGCAATGATGACGAGAACCTTCTTTACCATGCCAACATTATACTCCGAAGCTTTGAGCTTTGAGCTATGAGCTATGAGAAAAACCTCGTGGAACGGGTAAGCGCCGTCCTCAAAGCTCATAGCCCATAGCTCACAGCTTTTTTTAGCCCCTTGGGCCTGCACTTAAGTTTTTCAGATCCTCCGCACTGGCCTTCACCTGCTTGATGGGCAGATTTTCCTCGGGATGCCCCGCGATTTCGGATTTCACCACCGGAACCGGAACCGCTGCAGCTTTCGCAGACCGATCACCCCGGAGCGACTCCAGGGCCTTCATGGCCGCCTGAGCGTTGACGAGCTTGTTGCCGGTCCCGAACCTCTTGGCCAGGACATCCTTCACCCCTGCGAGGTCGAGAATGACACGGAGGGGGCCTCCGGCGATGATTCCCGTTCCCTTGCTCGCCGGCATCAAGCGGAGCTTCGCGGCTTTGTGCTTCACATTCACCTCATGCGGGATGGTATCTCCTGCCATGGGAACGATCATCATATGGCGCTTCGCGGCGCGCTGCGCCTTCTGGACGGCTGACTGTACTTCAGTCGCTTTCCCGGTGCCGAGCCCCACCTTCCCCTTCCTGTTCCCGACCACGACCACCGCGCGGAACCGGAGGCGGCGGCCGCCCTTCACCACGCGCGTCACGCGGTCCACCGAGAGCGTCACATCCTCGTACTCGGAAGGTTCGCGACGTGAATCTCGACGATCGCGGCGCTTGCGGTCTGGACGGGAGGTTTTAGCCATAGAAGAAGTCAGAGTTGTGAGAAGGTTAATGGAAACCGGATAGTATTGCTACATTGTTACATTGTTTCATTGTTGACAAGCAACAACCGTGCGTTTCGCCTGCGACCTTCGACGGGCTCAGGTTGCCCAACCAAGGACCCGTGTTTGCTATTTGCAAGGGTCGCCCTGAGTTTATCGAATGGGCGAACAATTTAGCAATGAAACAATGAATAACGGTATATCAAAATTGAAGCCCGCCCGCCCTTGCAGCATCAGCCAAAGCCTTCACCCGCCCATGGTACTTGCGTCCGTTGCGGTCGAAGACGACTGCACTGATCTTGAGTTCCTTGGCTTTTTTCGCGATCGCCTCACCGACTTTCGTCGCTGCCGCGATGTTCTTCTGTCCTGCCTTCGAGCTGACCGTCGTGAGTGTTTTGCCCGCCACATCATCAATAATTTGCGCGTACACCCGCATCAGGGAGCAGTACACCGAAATGCGCGGACGCTCCGGCGTTCCGGCAACTTTGGCGCGGATGCGCCGTTTTCTTCGTGCCCGGAGCTGGTACTTCGTTGGACGCACAGATAGTGAGGAGAAGGAAAAAAAATTATGCAGCAGCAGTAGCGGCCTTCGCTACGGCGGATTTGCCCGGCTTGCGGCGGACGATTTCATCGGTATAGCGTATCCCCTTGCCCTTGTAGGGCTCCGGCGGACGGAGACCGCGGAGATCCGCCGCCACCTGGCCGACGAGTTGCTTGTCGATACCCTTGATGGTGATGAGGTTCTTGTTCTTTTCGTCCTGGACGACCTCGATACCCGCAGGGAGCGGATAGTCAACGGGGTGCGAGAAACCCAGGCTCAGGACGAGGACATTCCCCTTCATCTGGGCCCTGTACCCCACTCCGACAATCTCCAGCTGCCTTTCGTGTCCTCTGTCCACCCCCATGATCATGTTGGAGATGAGGCTCCGTGCCAACCCGTGGCGCGCCTTCGAATCCACATTCTCGATCACACGCTTCACACGTACCATTGCGCCGTCCATCTCCGCTCCCACTTCGGGCAGGAGCCTGTAGGTGAGCTCTCCCTTGGGACCTTTCACACGGACGACTCCCCCTGTCACCTCGACGGTGACTCCCGAAGGAACCGGTATGCCTTTGCTTCCTATACGAGACATGGGAGTTGGATTATGAAACAGTGCAGAGAAATTCGCCCCCAACCTTGCGCTTGCGGGCCTCCTTGTCGGTGAGTAAGCCCGAACTGGTGGACAGGATCGCCATGGCATTGCCATGAAGCAGTGAACGGATACCGGAAGTCCCGACATACTTGCGCCCGCCCGGCGTGGAAACGCGCTTGAGTGTCAGTGGCGGACGATCCTTCCGGAATTTCACAACGAGTTCTTTGTGTATTCCTTCGCCTTCGGTACGCACTTCTTCCAGATAACCGTGTTGTTTCAGAAGCTCGCACATGGCTTGTTTGATTTTCGACCACTGGACCCGGCACTCGTTCCTGCGCCCGTGCTGCGCATTGCGCATCCTGGTGAGAAAATCGCCGATGGGGTCTGTGAGGGACATGGAGAAAAAGCTACAAGCTGCAAGCGAACAGCTCCAAGCTTGAAGCTTGTAGCTTGCCGCTTGAAGCTTTGCCGATAAGAGAAAAAAGAAATGACATAGTCAATTACCAGGAAGATTTTTTGATTCCGGGAACCTCGCCGGCGGTTGCCAGCTCCCGGAAGCAGATGCGGCAGACGCCGAAGAAACGCATGTAGCCTCCTTTGCGGCCGCAGAGTTCACAACGGTTGTATGCCCGGGTCGGGAATTTCGGCTTCTTCCCGGCTGCATGTGCCCTGGAGAGCGCTTCGCTCTTCCTGCGCCAGCCGATGATGAGTGCGTCGCGAGCCATGAAGGGGAGAAAAACTGAACGGAGGTGAGATTATCGCAAGGTTATTCCTTCGGAGCAACTGCTGCTTTCCCGGTTTTTTTCGGCGGGCCTGCCCGACTGCGGTCAGGCGGGCGCTTAAACGGCATGCCCATCTGCCTGAGGAGCGCAGAGCCGCGTTCGTCGTTTCCCGCCGTGGTCGTAATCTGTACCTGCATGCCGAAAATTTTGTTCGCTTCCGGAGCCGGCACCTCCGGGAAGATCGACTGGTCGGAAAGGCCGATGGCGAAGTTCCCGCGACCGTCGAGTTTGGGCGTGAGCCCGCGGAAATCCCGGATGCGCGGCAGAGCGTAGGCGATCAAACGGTCGAGAAACTGATACATCCGCTTGCCCCGCAATGTGACCCGCATGCCAACCACCATGTTCTCCCGGATGTTGAAGTTGCTGATGGACATGCGCGCCTTTCGGATGGAGGGGCGCTGCCCGGTGATCGTCGCGAGTGAATCCATGATGAACTGCTGGATGTCTTTGGAAGAGTATTTCTTCTGGTTCAGCCCGACATTCACCACCACTTTCGTGATGCGCGGGAGCGCGAGGGCGTTCTCTACACCGAGCTCGCGTTTCAGCGCGGTTGCGATACCCGTCTTGAGCCGCTTCTGGAGGGGAACGAATGCCATAACGAGAGCTACAAGCTGCAAGCGGTGAGCTGCAAGCTTTTCGCTTGAAGCTTGCCCGCCCGGACGAATGTCCGTTCGGACGGGAAGCTTGAAGCTTTACCGGAGGAAGAAAAAATGAGAAAAGTCATGATGCTTTAAAAGCATACAATTAGGAGCCGCGTCCTGCGGAACGAGTATGCGTGACGGTCGCTTGCGCGGGGCCGGCTTCGGTCTTCTGGCCTCCTTCGCTCATCGCTTCGGCGCCGAACCCGACCTTCTTCCAGAACGGCGACTTCTTCTCTTTCTGACCTTCTTTCTTCACTTCCTTCGCGGTCCCGGCTGCTTCTTTCACCTTCTTCGGCAGCTTGGTGCGGGCGAGGACTGACCCGCTCTTCTTCGCGATACGTACTTTCTTGCCCGTTTCTAGGTCCACCTGATAACCGATGCGCGTGGGCTTGCCCGTCTTCGGGTCCACCACCATCACATTGCTCGCGTGCATGGACGCCTCGAAACGGACTTTCTTCCCCTCCGTCTGCGGGGTTTTCTTCACGTGCTTCGTCGCCATGTTGATTCCACTCACGATCACGCGGTTTTCATTGTGGAGAACACGCATGATCGTGCCCTTCTTCCCCTTGTCCTTGCCGGTGATAACGATGACGGTGTCGCCCTGGGAGAGTTTCATAAAAAAAGCTACAAGCTGTAAGCGGCGAGCTTCAAGCTGCTTGTAGCTTGCAGCTTGTAGCTTGAGGCTTCGCCGGAGAAGAAATAACAAATAGAAATCATTGTTGAATCAAAGTTATAAAACATCCGGAGCTTGGGAAATGATCTTCTGATAGCCCGCTGCCCTAAGCTCGCGCGCCACCGGGCCGAAGATGCGCGTGCCTTTCGGCTCGCGGTTCCCGTCAATGATGACACAAGCGTTGTCGTCGAACCGGATTCCGCTCCCGTCCTTGCGGCGTGTGAGCTTCTTCGTCCGCACGATCACGGCGCGCTCCACGGCATGTAGTCGAACAGTCCCGCGCGGGGAAGCCGACTTGATCGCAACGACAATGATATCGCCGATGCCGGCATAGCGGCGCCTCGTGCCGCCGAGGACCTTGATGCACATGCAGGTCTTTGCGCCCGTGTTATCCGCCACATTCAGGACGGTCTGCTGCTGAATCATGATTTCGGCGGGGAATCTTCCTTGCGCTTCTTCTCCGCGAGTATGTCGCGGTGATCGCGCTTGGTCTGTTGCTCGACCTCCTCCGTCTTCATTTCCGCGACTCTCACGGCCTTCTTGCGGATCTCCGTCACGCGGAAGCACTTCCGCTTGCTCAGGGGACGGCACTCCGTGATCACCACCTCGTCACCGGTCCCGATGTCATGCCCGTTCGTGTCCGCCAGGAACTTCTTGCTCACGCGGAAGCGCTTCCCGTACAGGGGATGCATCACGGAGCGGTGAACGGTGACGACCACCGTCTTCTGCATTTTGGCCGATGTGATAACGCCGGTTTTCGTCCGCATGAAGAGGAAAAAGGAAATTAAGAGGAAGACAAAACTTTAGAACTCGCATCTTTTACACCACTGACTGTTTCTTGTGAAGCCACAATCCTCCTGGTCTTCCCGCCCTTCCTGTTCCCCTCGTTCCTCTCGAGTTCCCGGAGCACGGTGAGCAGCCGCGCGATTTCCCTGCGTTTGTTCCGGTAGAGCGCGTGGTTTTTCTCGCCCTGTGCCTTGAGGCCAATGCGCATCTTGGCGCACTCGGCTTTGCGGAGGATCACCTCCTTGCGGAGTTCGTCCGGAGACATGCGCCTGAGCTCGGCGGTGGAAATATCAATACTCATACGGCGTGCTTGTGAATGCTTACGATGAACTTCGTTGCGACCGGCAGCTTATGGGCGGCGAGGCGGAATGCCTCCTTCGCGAGCGCTTCCGGCAGACCGTCCATCTCGAAGAGGATCGTCCCGCGTTTCACCACGGCCGAATAGAACTCGACGGAGCCTTTGCCGGCTCCCATCGGAACTTCGGGGGACTTCCGGGTGATCGGCTTGTGAGGGAAGATGCGGATCCAGATCTTGCCGCCGCGCTGCGCGGCATGCGTTATCGCGCGGCGGGCCGCCTCGATCTGTCTCGCGGTGATCTCCCCTCCCGTCTGCGCCTTCAGGCCGTAGCTGCCGAATGCGAGCATCGCCCCGCGGCTGGCCTTGCCCTTGAACTGGCCGCGGCCACGGTGTTGCTTCCGATATTTGGTCTTGAGGGGTTGAAGCATAAAAAAAGGTTAATAGTTTTTGGTTATTGGTTTTTGGTTAGATTGATGTCCGCTCTGTTTAAGCAGCCAAACTATAAACCAGAAACCAGAAACCTATTCATGTGGCTTGGGAAAGAGAGGTTAATGCTGCGGACTTCGCCTCCTGGATCTTCTTGAACACCATGCCCTTGTAGACCCACACCTGGACCCCGATGGTGCCGTAGGTCGTCACGGCGTGGCGCGTCGCGAACTGGATGTTGGCCCGCAGCGTCTGGAGCGGGACATTGCCATCCCTGAAGGTGTCTATCCGCGCGATTTCCGCGCCATTCAGGCGCCCGGAGACGCCGATTTTGATCCCGATGGCCCCCGACTGCTTCGCCCTCTCGATGGCCATCTTGCACGCGCGGCGGTACGGCATCCGCCGCTCAATCTGCCCCTGGATGTTCTCCGCGATGCACGCGGCATCGGCATCGGGGTTGCGGATCTCGTGGACATTGATCTCGAACGAACCGCCGAACTTCCTCTCCAGCTCCTTGCGCAGGTCTTCGATCTGCGCGCCCTGCTTGCCGATGATCACGCCCGGCTTGCTCGTATTGATGAGGACGGACGTCTTCTTTCCCCGATCGATCTCGATGGAGCTGACGCCGGAACCCCTGAATTTCTTCTCAATGTGACGGCGGATCCGCACGTCGGCGAGAAACAGCGTGCGGTACTTGCTCTTCGTTGCAAACCAGGTGCTTGGCCACGAGTGCGTGATACCGATCCGGAAGCCGTTGGGGTTCACTTTCTGGCCCATGTTACTTTGAGGAAACCGAGGAATCCGAAGAAGCCGAGGAGTCCGAGGATTGTTTGGATCTCCCCGCTGCTGCGGCGGAAGCTTGTACAGGAGCTGTGTTCGTTTGCGGAGTCTTGGCGTTCGTCGGTTTCTTCGGACTCATCGGTTTCTTCGGTTTCTTTTTGTCTCCACTTTCTTTGGTGTCCGGAAATCCAAGAGTAATGGAAATATGACTGAGAAACTTGCGGATCGGGCGGACGCGCCCGCGAGCCATCGGGATCCCCCGCCGGTATGCCGTCCCCTGGTTCACGATCACGGTCTTCAGCACGAGCATCTGCGGATCCTGCTTGAAGGTATGCTCGGCATTCGCCATCGCGGAGCGAAGGACACCTTCGAACAGTCGGGCGCTTTTCTTGCTGGTTTTGCGGAGCAACTCGACTGCAGAGGGCACAGAAAGCCCACGGACCATTTTGGCCATCAGATTGGCTTTCTTTGGTGCGAGCCGGGCGGAGGAGAGATGTGCGTGCATGGGGATTATTTCTTCTCAGGGGCGGCAGGAGCGGCGGCTGGCTTTGGCGCGGAGGCTGCAGCTGCTTCCGCCTTGCTCATCTTGCCGCCGTGGACCCTGAATTTCGTGGTGAAGGAGAACTCGCCCAGCTTGTGGCCCACCATCTGCTCCGTGATATACACGGGCAGGAACTCCTTGCCGTTGTGGACGGCGAACGTGAATCCGACGAATTCGGGCGGGATATCGCAGTCGCGCGCCCAGGTTTTGACGATCTTCTTCTCCTGTTTCTCGATCATTCGCATGACCTTCTTCAGGAGTTTCTGGTCAACGTAGGGGCCTTTCTTGAGAGAGCGGGTCATAGGAAAGAGGAATTAAAACGCAGTGGTCGTGAGGATGAATGCGATGGCGATGAGAGGGATGATGATCTTGTACATACGTGGTGGGGGTGATGAGGGAAAGGAGACAACCGGGAGATTCTACACTACTTGCGCTTCTTCTTCGCGCGTCGGCGGATGATAAGTGATTCGCTCCTCCGGTGCGGCCGGCGGGTCTTCACGCCGAGGGCATGCTTGCCCCACGGCGTCTTCGGGTACTTGAGACCGATGGGGGAGTGTCCTTCGCCTCCGCCGTGCGGGTGGTCGACCGGGTTCATGGATTTCCCGAGGACCTGCGGTCGCCGCCCCATCCAGCGCATGCGACCGGCCTTGCCGATAGAAATGAGGTGATGGTCGGGATTACTGACCGATCCAATGGATGCGAAGCATTCCTGACGGACTTTGCGGACCTCGCCGCTCGGAAGCTCAATGATCGCAAACGGAGCGTCGAAGCCGACAAGGACGGCACTGGCACCGGCGGACCGGACGATCTGGCCGCCGCGCCCGAGCTGGATCTCTATGTTGTAAATCCGGTACCCCACGGGGACGTGTTCGAGTCGCATGCGGTTCCCCGGCTTCACCTTCGTGCGTTCCGCGCAGACGACTTCATCGCCAACGCTCAAATGCCCGGGGGCGAGAATGTAGCGCTTGTCGCCGTCGACGTAGTGGATGAGCGCGATGTACGCCGAGCGGTTGGGATCATACTCGATGGCTGCGACTTTCCCGACGATTCCGCGCTTGTCGACCTGCTTGAAATCAATCATGCGCAGCAGCCGCTTGTGGCCGCCGCCGCGGTGACGCACCGTCACCCGGCCGAGATTGTTACGCCCCGAGATACGCTGTTTCCCGCGGCTCAGGCGCTTCTCCGGACGCTTCTTCGTGAGCGCAGAGAAATCCGCGATCGTCATCTGACGTCGTGCGTTGCTCGTTGGTTTCTGCTGGATGACAGGCATAAAAAAGCTATGAGCTGTGAGCTGTGAGCTGTGAGATTCTCATCGCTGATAGCTCAAAGCTCATAGCTCCGCCGTAGAAATAAAAACAAAAAGTAATCATTGAGGAATGAAAGCGGATTACGAGGTTTGGAAGTTCATGAGATCAAGCGCTTTGCTCTTCTTCGTGAGACGGATGATCATCCGCTTGCTGCGGTGCCGCTTCTCGATCGTCTCCCCCTTGCGTCCTGTGCGGTGCTTCGGGCGCGTGCGGAGCGCGCGGACGGAAGCCGCTTCCACGTCGTAGTACTTGCGGAGCGCGTTCTTCACGTCGATCTTCGTCGCATCGGGGTGCACACGGACCACGTGAGTCCCGGACGTCTTCAGGCGTTCCGCCTTTTCCGTGACGACGGGGCCGATGATGACGGAGGAGAGATGCATAAGTTACTTAATAAGAGGTGACCGAGGGAACCGAAGGGGCCGAGGTACCCGAGGTGGTGGAAGTTTTTTTAGATTTTTTTGCCGACGCTCTCTTCGGTTTGACGGGCTTTTTCGCAACTTTCTCAGAAGTCGATTGCTTCTCATCTATTGGCCGTTTTTTGTTTCTTTTGACTCCCAGCTCTTTTTCCAAAGCTTCCCCGACAGGCAAATCAGAACCTGCACTCTTTGGTCCCATCAGTTCCTTCGGTGCCTTCGGTCCCTTCAAAAAAGTTTCCTCCGCCACCTTCACTGCTTCAACAAGGAAGATGATGTTCTTCGAGCCCAGCACGTCCTCCGGGTTTAAGTAAGCCGCAAGGAGCGTCTTCACTCCCGGCAGATTGCGCGCGGAGAGCTCGAGCCCACGGTGACGACGGGGGAGCACAATGGTGATTTTGCGGCCGAGCGTCACGGGGAGCTTCTTGAGGAGTGCGAGGCAAGTCTTCGTCTTCACTTCATCCGGGTAGTCCTCAAGCCCCAGGATCGCTCCTTCTTTCGCCCGAAGCGACAAGCAGGAGAAGAGCGCGGCACGGCGCATCTTCTTCGGCATCTCCTTCCTGAAATTCGCCTCGTTCCTGGGTCCGAAGGCCTTGCCGCCGCCACGGAGAAGCGGGCTTCTGATGGGTCCCCGGCGCGCACGGCCCGTCCCCTTCTGCTGGAAGAGTTTCTTCGTGGAACCTGCGATTTCGCCGCGATGCTTCACATGGGCGATCGGGTGACGGCGGTTGCTCTGCTGCCGTACGAGCGCCAGATGCATGAGTCCTTTCCGGACGGGAGCCTCGAACAGCGCTGCCGGGAGCTCCATGGAGCCCTTCTTCGCACCCGTTGCTGTGTAGACATCAATCTTCATTGCATTACCTGGTTACGGGAAGTTTCTCAACAGTGACATACACCAGGGCGCCGTTCGGTCCGGGGATCGGACCCTTCACGCCCAATACTTTCTTCGCCTCGTCACAAACGACGACCGGCCGATGCTGGAGCGTGACGGTTTCGTTGCCCATCCGTCCGGGCATGCGCTTGCCGGCCTGGATGCGGCCCGGCCAGGTGCGCATGCCGACGGACCCCGGTTCGCGCTTGAAGTGCGATCCGTGACTCGCCGGTCCGCCAGCGAAGTGGTATCTCTTGACGACGCCCTGAAACCCCTTGCCTTTGCCGACACCGGTGATCGTCACAAGGCTCTCTGCCGGAACGGAAGAAACCGTGATCTTCCCGCCGGGGGCGAGGCCATCGAGCGACTCGACTTTGAACTCCTTCTGGTTCCGGTGTTTCTTCAGTTCCTTCCCCTTGCGCGTGCGGATGATTTCCTCGTCGATCCCCAGCACAATCGCTCTGTAGCCATCCTTCTCCTTCGTCTTCATCCTCACAATCGCATTGTCCTCAACTTTGAGGTATGTCACGGCAACGGCTTCTCCGGAGGGGAGGAACACGCGGGACATGCCGATTTTGCGGGCGATAAGACCTACAGCCATACGAAACCTTGGAGGTTCCATCTCATCCGCTTGCTCCAACGAGTCAAAGGGCTTGCCCTGAGCTTGTCGAACGGGAGCGAGCGAAGCGAGTCGAAGGGCGGATCGGAACGTAAGCACCCCACGATAGAACGGGGCCGATGCAATGTACTGGGCCCCTCAGAGAGGGTCAAGACAAAAGCCTCCCTTCTTCGGACCCGCCGACCTCGCTATGCTGTCGGCATGTTCTGGGCCGATCGCAGCGTCGAAGAAATCAAAGGCCGTTTCAAGGCGGAGATCTCGGCCGGAAAACCGTTGAGGATCCGCGACGAAAAGACTCTTTCCGGCCGTGTACACGTCGGTTCCTTGCGTGGAATCGTGATCCACGGCCTTCTGGCCCAGGTGCTGAAAGAGCAAGAGGTCAAGTGCGATTTCCTGTTCGAGATGAACGACTTTGACCCGATGGACGAGCTCCCGGCTTCACTCGATCGCCGCGAGGAATTCAAGAAGTACATGGGGCAACCGCTTTTCACAGTTCCCTCGCCCGTTCCTGAGGAGAAAAATTATCCGTCGGTTTTTGGCGACGAACTCAAAGTAGTAGTGGCCAACCTCCATCTTCCGATCGAATACTATGAGCTCGCTCCCGTCTACAAGGCCGGGAAGTTCAACGAGGTTATCCACGACGCTCTCGACCACGCCGCAGAGATCCGTGCGATTTATCGCGAGGTGAGCGGCAGCCGCAAACCGGAAGACTGGTATCCGCTACAGGTTATTTGCGAGAAATGCGGCAAGGTTGGCACGACCCAGGTTACAAGCTGGAACGGCGAGACCGTTTCCTACACCTGCAAACCTGATCTGGTTACGTGGGCCAAGGGTTGCGGCCACCAAGGAACCATCAGCCCTTTCGATGGAAATGCCAAACTGCCATGGAAGGTTGAATGGCCAGCGAAGTGGAAAGTGATGGGTGTCCAGATCGAAGGAGCCGGCAAGGACCACTCGGCCGCCGGCGGTTCCCGGGACATCGGCAAGCGGATCTGCGAGGAAGTTTTCCACTACCCGGAACCGCTCAATATTCCCTATGAATTCTTCAATATCGGCGGGAAGAAGATGAGCGCAAGCAAGGGCATCGGCGCATCGGCGAAGGAAGTCTCCGATCTCCTGCCGCCGAAACTCCTGAAACTGCTGATGATCCGAAAACAGCCAAACCAGCCGATCGATTTTGATCCCGAAGGCGTCACCATTCCCCAGCTCTTCGACGAGTATGATCGCCTGGCGGATCACTACTTCGACCGTCACGAAGAGGCGGAGCCCGACTTGGCGCGCATCTTCCATCTCACACAGATCGACTTCCCAAAGCAACCCAAAGACTTCTGGCACATGCGTTTCACGCTTGTGTCGTTCATCACCCAAATGCCCCATCTGGATCTCAAGAAAGAGGCGCAAACTATCAAAGGCAAGCCGCTTACCGAGGATGAAAACGATGATTTGTTCGAGCGCGCCGAGTACGCACAGCGCTGGCTTACTCGTTACGCACCAATGAAATTCGGATTCGGATTCGTCGACAGTGCACATTTCCCGCTGAAGGAAGGTTTGACACTTTCGGAGATGCAAAAAAAGGCGCTGGGATTGATTGCCGAAAGACTCAAGACTACGGACTGGTCCGGTGACCCTGTTCATAAAGTGATCCATACAGTCAAAGAGGAACTGAAACTTCCACCCAAGGATATTTTCGCCCCGCTGTACCAATTGTTCCTGAAGCGCGACGAAGGCCCCCAGATGGGTTGGTTTCTCTCAACATTGCCAAAAGAAGAGGTGATCAGAAGAATTGGTTATTATGCAGGCAGTCAGTAACCTTTCCTCGGATTCTTCGGTTTCCTCGGTTTCCTCGGATTCTTTCCCCACCTTTCCAATGACAACCGCAAACCCAGCCCTTCTCCAGCACGCCGACTACGGTCATCTCCTGCCCGCCGCACACGGTCTCCTCAAGGAACACGCCACCCAGACGCACGCACACCTCCTCGCGACCGGCGCCGTCATGGAAGCCTTCGCGAAGAAGTTCGGTGGTCATCCCGAGACGTGGAAAGTCGCGGGAATGCTCCATGATCTCGACTGGGACAAGCTCGACAAGGATTTCGAGGCGCACTGCGGGACGACGCTCGAACAGATGCTTAAGTCCATCGAGGCGCCAGCCGAGCTCCTCGCCGACATCCGGGCGCACTATGCCGAGAAATATGGAGAGAAGCACCCGCTCGACTCCAGCTTAAGGAAATGTCTCTACTGCGTTGATGAGCTGACCGGATTCATCATCGCGGTTGCGCTCGTGCGGCCGAGCAAGAAGCTTGCGGACGTGGAAGTGAAGAGTGTCAAAAAGAAACTGAAGGAAAAATCCTTCGCAGCCCAGGTGAATCGCCAGCAAATCCTGAAGTGCGAGGAGCTCCTCGGCCTGCCGCTGGATGAGTTCATCCAGATCACACTGGATGCAATGAAAGGAATTGCAGGAGAAATTGGGCTTTGAATGACACCACGGCCAGGGCCTATAACTCCGCGGCCAGGGACGGCTGCTGCTGCTGTGTATTATATATTGATCCAGCAGCAGCCCTCCGCGGCTGCGGCGAAATGGTGAGGGGACTGATAAACGATGTTCGGGGAACAATGGCGCCGTGTTTAGCTTCACCTTGCACCAGCCTTGGGCTCTGTGCATGCTGCAACCGTGCTCCAATCAACGGAGATCGTCGGCTGCACCATCATTTCGAGAAACTACCTCGCACAGGCGCGCGTCGCAGCAGAGAGCTTCCTGCACCATCATCCCGGATGCCGCTTTGTGGTGTTGCTGGTGGACAGGAACGAGGGATGCATCGATCCCTCCAGAGAGGCTTTCGAACTGCTCGAGTACAAGGATCTCCCGCTGCCGCGAAGCGAGTGGATGGCTTTTCGCTACACCACTATCGAGCTCAATACCGCTGTGAAGCCGTTTTTCCTCCGGCATCTGCTGCGCACTACGTCCGCCCGGGCAGTCATCTACATCGATCCCGATACGCTTTTCTTCTCCCAAGCTTCGCTTCTCTTAGAGCTCCTCGAAGAACATCCCCTTGTCCTCACGCCGCACATTACCTCCCCGATCAACGATGATCAGAAACCGACGGAACTGGACATTCTCCTTGCCGGAGTCCACAACCTGGGGTTCGGGGCCTTCCGGCGCTCTGAGAAGATCTCTCTCCTGCTCGAGTGGTGGAGCGATCGACTGAAGATGCATTGCCTCAACAGACCGCAGGAGGGTCTCTTCGTCGATCAGCGGTGGATGGATTTCGCCCCCGCGTTCGTCGAAGGCACCTGTCTGCTCCGCGACCCCGGATACAACGCGGCTTACTGGAACCTCCATGAGCGAACCCTCCGCAAGGAAGGGAATATGTACAGCGTGAACGACAGGCCTCTCATCTTCTTCCACTTCAGCGGTTATCTCCCCGACCAACCCTACGAGCTCTCCAGGCATCAGACGAGGACGCTCATAGCGCGACATCGCGCTCTCCAGGAACTTCACGACCATTACAGTGCCCTCCTGCGTGCACACGGATACGAAGCGGCACGAACACTCCCCTACGCCTTCGCCAGTTTCGCTGGCGGCATCCCCGTGCCACCGGTCGCGCGGCGACTCCACCTGTCACTCGGGGAGAAGGCGGACCGATACGGAGATCCCTTCCAAACCGAAGGAGAGCGTTCGTTTTTCTCATGGCTTCAATCCGCCGACGCGCGCTCGGCGGATCCGCGCATCACGAATCTCTTCGCTGCCGCCCGAACGTACGGCGAGGAATTCGCGTGGATCCCCGATGATGCGGACGACAACGCCGCATTCATCACCTGGCTTCTTTTCGAGCACGGGGCACAGCACCTGGGGATCCACCGGGATTTCCTGCAGCATCTCCATTCGCCGTCCGTTCCCGCGGCATCCCCCACTCGCTCCCTCCGACTTTTCTTCCGACGCAGACACTCCTGGAAACCGTACCAGCGGTTCTGCCGTTTCATGAAACGGAAAATCGGTGAGAGGTCCTTCCAGGATCTGAAGCAGATGCTCTTCGGATGGGAACGCCGCCCACTCACCTCCCGATCGAAACGACAACCGATGGTTATGACAGGGCTCAACATCGTGGGATACCTCGATGCAGCGAAAGGAGTCAGCGAGGTCTGCCGGAGCATGATCCAGGCTGCCGAAACTGTCCGGATCCCGTATACACGCACGAGCGTTGATTATCGAAATCCTCCACTCTCTGCAGAGAGTCGTCTTACGCCGTTCCCGCCGCCGGCACGCCACAATGTGAACCTCATCCACGTCAACGCTGATGAACTTCCTTTCGTGGCCGCCGAGCTCGGTCCATCATTCTTCACGGGAAGGAAAACCATCGGGTACTGGTGCTGGGAACTCCCCGATTTCCCCAGGCAACTCCACCAGGCTTTCGACCTCGTGGATGAAATCTGGACCCTGAGTTCTTTCGGCCAGCAATCCATCGCTGAGGTTTCACCCGTGCCTGTCATCACCATGTGGCCGTCTCTCGATACCACTATCCGTGGCAAGGCCAACCGAGCCCGCTTCGGCATTCCTGATGATCGGTTCATTGTCCTCTTCATCTTCGATCCTGCGAGCTTCATCGAACGCAAGAATCCCTATGGTCTCATTGAGGCGTTTCGGCAAGCATTTCCCAAGTCGGACAAGGCGATTCTTGTGATGTCCATGCCGGGAGGAGGAGACGCAGTCCCGGAGAAAGCACTGCATTTGCGAAGAGCGCTCGACGAGGCGGGTGGCCTGCTCCTCACCGAAAGACTCGAGCGAGCCGATGTGTGGAATCTGATGGCTTCCGCCGACTGCTACGCCTCCCTCCACCGCTCGGAAGGCTTCGGCCTCACGATTGCGGAAGCGATGTTCCTCGGCGTTCCCGTGGTGGCAACGGACTACGGAGGAAACACCGATTTCATGTCGCCGCACGACACCTGGCGCATCGGATATCAACTCAGAGAACTCGAACGTTCCTACGGCCCCTACCCGAAGGGCGGCATTTGGGCAGATCCCGACACGGCACATGCCGCCTGGGCCCTGCGGCGCATCGCAAATGACCTCCCTGCAGCTCGGGAAAAAGCCGCGCGGGCAAAATTGTCCGTCGCGGCTCAGCTCTCTCCGGAAGCCGTCGGCCTGCGCATGAAGAAGCGCATCGCTCATCTGCAGTGGTAGCACCTCTGCTACACTCGTTCCCTGATGTACCGCTTCTGGTCTTCGATTATTGAGCCGGCTCTCGATGCCGCCGATGCACGCTCGATCGTGGAAATCGGAGCGGCTGAGGGCAAGACCACCCTCCACCTTCTCCGCTACGCCAAAAAATACAACGGATCCGTCCACTGCATTGATCCCGAGCCGCTCTTCGATGTCGCTTCCTGGGAGCGAGACTTTTCCGAAACCTTCCGCTTCCACCGGGGACTCAGTCTTGATGTCTTGCCGAACCTTCCGGCGTTCGACGCCGTCCTCATTGACGGCGACCATAACTGGTACACCGTTTTCCACGAGCTCACGATCATCGCCGACACAGCGGCCCGCCGCGGGCGCTCCCCTCTCATTCTCCTGCACGATGTCTGCTGGCCCTGTGCCAGGCGCGACTGTTACTACGATCCTCTGCGTATTCCCGACTCATTTCGTCATTCATCCGCGCGGAAAGGCGTGCTCTTCGGGCAGGATGCGCTCTCGGACGATGGATACAATCATTTCCTCATCTATGCCATCCATGAGGGCGGTCCCCGGAACGGCGTCCTGACTGCTATTGAAGACTTTCTACAGAACCACGAACACCTCCAATTCACGGTTATTCCAGGGCACTTCGGCCTCGGGATCCTTGCCGACCGCCGCTCATTCGAGGAGTGTCCGCCTCTCCAGAAGTTTTGGCGTTCCCTCACTCTCGCCACGCCCATCCGCAACCATATCGAGTCTCTCGAACGTGCTGTTATCACTGCGGAAACCTGCAATCAGAGACGCCTCCGCGATTACCGGCAACTCGCACAGACCACGACTGCTCTCCGTGCCAAATTGGCACAGATTCAAAAGCAGTTGATTCAGTGTCATGAGCAGATTGCCCAGTGCCATGAGCAGATTGCCCAGTGCCATGCACAGATTGCCCAGTGCCATGCACAAGCGGCTGCTGTTATCTCCCGGATGAAGCAGACGAAGAGCTGGCGCTACACCGCTCTCTTTCGGCATATCTGCGACTTCTTCCGCCGCAGGAAGCATGCGGGATGATCACGCCGCGATTCCGTATTCTTTGCCGCGCTGCGGGATCTCCACGGTCACATGCCTCGCAGCAGTCGTTCTTTCCGCGAGTGCGCGCATCCCCTGCTGCTCGCCATGGACCACGAAGAGGCCCCGGAGTCCCTCAACCGACTGGATGAAACGATCGAGATCATTCATGTCCGCATGTCCCGAGTAGGCGTTGATGGACTGGATCTCCGCTTTCTTTCGCACCGGTTCATCGAAGATCTTCACTTCCGTGAGCTTCGGATCCAGAATCCTCCTCCCGAGCGTGTTCTCCGCCATGTATCCGACGGCCAGCACCGTGTTCCGGGGATCACCAAGCTCGTTTCTCAGGTGATGCCGGATCCTTCCCGCCTCGCACATCCCCGAACCCGCCATGATCACGATCGGCCCCCTCGCTCCGTTGAGCTCTTTGCTCTGCTCCACCGTCTCCGTGTAGCTCACGAGCGAGAACTGGAAGGGGCTGTGAGCCTTTTTGAGGAAGCGATCGTACATGTCCTGGTCATAGCACTCGGGGTGTTTCCTGAAAATCTCGGTGACCCGCGACGCGAGCGGGGAGTCGATGACGATGGGGATCGCCGGTATCTGCTGTTCGTCCCAGAGCACGTGGAGGTCATAGACGATTTCCTGCGTGCGTTCCAGCGAGAACGCCGGAATGAGGACTTTCCCCCCGCGCGCCGCGGTACGGACGATGACCTCGCCAAGCTTGTCACGCGCGGTCACGATGTCCTCATGCCGGCGATCGCCGTATGTACTCTCGCAGAGGAGGTAATCAACCGACGGCATCGCCTCGGGGTCGCGGATAATGGGCAGGGTATTCCGACCGATGTCGCCGGAGAAGCCGATGCGGACGACCTTCCCTTCCGCTTCGATCTCGAGATACAACATCGCGGAACCGAGGATGTGGCCCGCCTCCAGCAAGGTACACGTCACTCCCGGGATCACCTGGAAACGCTCGCCGTAGTTCTTCCCGACGAAGAGCTTCATGCACTCCTTGGCATCCGATTGTGTGTAGAGAGGACCCGTAGACGGAATCATGGATTTCGCCAGGTGCTTGCGGAAGTACTCCTCATCTTTCTCCTGGATATAGGCGGAATCCTGGAGCATGACATCCGTTAAGTCCTGCGTTGCGTACGTACAGAATACCGCCCCGGCGAAGCCCTTCTTATAGAGCAGGGGAATGCGCCCGGCATGATCCATGTGCGCATGACTCAGGATGACGGCATCGATGTCCGCCTTCGGATCGAAGCCGAAGGTGGCATTTTTCTCCGCGGTTTCGCGTCTCCTGCCCTGGAAGAGGCCACAGTCCAAAAGAATCCTCCTATCGCCGATGCGGAGTTCATGACAGCTCCCTGTAACTTCGCGCGCGGCCCCGTGGGAGATGAGCTTGATGTCCAAGTTATTGGTAGGATGGGACCGAGGTTACCGATGGGACAGACGTAACCGAGGATGTAATTATAGGCTTTCTACTTCGGCCACCTCGGTCCCTTCGGTGCCTTTTGGTCACTTAACTATTATAGCCCAACTGCATGTAAGAGCGCCACCTTTTCGGCTTCTAAAAGGGCTCGAAGAGCTCCCGGTTTCAGACGTTCGTCATTCAATGTCAAAATTCTTATACGTTTAAGAGACTTTACAGTGTACCCGAAGTGTTGGCACATCCTCCGAATTTGACGGTTCTTCCCCTCCGTCAGGACGATCCGAACCCTGGTTGGAGCGATTTTTTTCACTTTCAGCGGCTTGGTTCTCGAGCCGTCCATCTCGAACCCTTCTTCGATATTTCTGCAAACCATAGGGCTGACTGGCCGATCCAAAATGACATCGTATTCCTTGTCATGATCGAATTTTGGATGGGTCAGTCGGTAAGCAAGCACGCCGTCGTTCGTAAAAAGAAGCAACCCCGAAGAATCCTTGTCCAGCCGGCCGATGGGGAAAATCCTGCCTTTGAGTTGTGGGGGCAAAAGGTCCCTCACAGAGGGCACCGAGGTTGCCGAAGTGACCGATGTGACCGAGGTCTTAAAGGCTTTACTTCGGTCACCTCGGTTCCTTCGGTCCCCTTGGTCCCTTGTCACATTTGTCGTCTCCACCCCCACCGGCTTGTTCATCACGTAATAGAGCATTTCCCTGCGATCCTGAACCACTTTGCCGTCCACTTCGATCTGGTCGGTTGCAGGATCGGCTTTCTGGCCAAGTGTCGCCACGCGCCCGTTGACCTTCACCAAACCCTGAAGGAGGTATTCCTCGGCCTTGCGACGCGAGCAAATTCCTCTCGCTGACAAAATCTTCTGCAATCGTTCCTGCATGAGTATCAGAGTAGCGGAGTTTCTTTTTCTTCTCTTGTATTCATGTAGTAACACGCTATTTCTTCGCCAATTGTTTGCAAAACCGCTAGGTTTTGCCCTTGTAAGGTTCAGCACTCTGTCTTGGCACCGATCTACTCTCGCATGGCGTTCGCCATACTACCATCGACGCGCCCGAGCTTAACTGCCGTGTTCGGAATGGGAACGGGTGTTTCCCCGGGGCTATAGGCACCAAGACGGAATGCTGATTAATGAAAGAGCAACTGAATAGCTTATCTTAGGTTGTAGTGGACCATTTAAGCTGAGAGCTTTGAGCTATGAGCTATGAGAATTCTTTCTCAAAGCTCAAAGCTCATCGCACATAGCTCGCATATCCACGTATTGCCCGCGAATGAAACATGAACAGCACAGAACAAACATACATGTTCAATCTCCCGTTAGTACTACTCGGCTGAGCACGTTACCGTGCGTACACCTGTAGCCTATCTACCTGGTAATCTTCCAGGGGGATTATGGGGACAATTGATCTTGGGATGGGCTTCCCACTTAGATGCTTTCAGCGGTTATCCCTACCGAACATAGCTACCCTGCAATGCCGCTGACGCGACAACAGGCACACCAGAGGTTCGTTCACTCCGGTCCTCTCGTACTAGGAGCAAGTTCCCTCAATTGTCTAAACGATCACGGAGGATAGAGGCCAAACTGTCTCACGACGTTCTGAACCCAGCTCGCGTACCGCTTTAATTGGCGAACAGCCAAACCCTTGGGACCTTCTCCAGCCCCAGGATGCGATGAGCCGACATCGAGGTGCCAAACCGGTTCGTCGCTATGGGCGCTTGGAACCGATCAGCCTGTTATCCCTAGAGTAACTTTTATCCGTTGAGCGACAACCCACCCACGTGGTAAGAGCATAGTAATATGCCCGGTTGCCGGATCACTATCACCAGCTTTCGCTTCTGATCGACATGTCCGTCTCACAGTCAGGCCCACTTGTGCGATTACACGACCGCGCCGATTTCCATCCGGCGCTAGTGGACCATTGCGCGCCTCCGTTACTTTTTAGGAGGCAACCGCCCCAGTTAAACTGCCCAGCAAGCAATGTCCGTGTGGTGGTAGAAAAGCTCGAATATGGGATGATGCAATCATAGATCCAGAGGGGTAGCAAGTAGTAGGTAGCTGGTAGCAGGGGAATTTGACTTCCCTTGCTACTGACTACTTGCTACTTGCCTGCCTAAAAAATTGCACCACCCAACCAAGCGTTTCTAACACCACACGTGAGTGACATCGGAACACGAGGGTGGTATCTCAACGGCCCCTCCACGGGAGCCAAAGCTCCCGCTTCAAAGGGTCCCACCTATCCTGCGCACGCGATCCAAGGCCACAATGCCAGCCTACAGTAAAGCTTCATAGGGTCTTTTCGTCCTACCGTGATTCACCCGGCATTTTTACCGGGTCTGCAATTTCACCGGGCCTTGCGTCGAGACAGTGCCCCCACCGTGATACCATTCGTGCGGGTCGGAACTTCAAACGAGCTACAAGCTTCAAGCGATAAGCTTCAAGCTTTGCTCTTGCATTCCTCTCGGTGGTGAACCGAGAACCCTAGACCAAAATCTAAGGCGCACTTACACCTGCCCTAGAAGCTAAAACCTAACAGCTAAAAGCTTCTCTGAGCAACGATTGTTTTTTACCGAACGCTCGTTTTTGCGCTCCCCTGTGTCGCCACAGGGATCGGACTATATCATCATCACGGCGTAGTCACGGCTCCGCTTTAGCGGAGACGGACGAAGCCGGAGCGTCGCGTGTAGTCTCTGAGGAACAAAACTTTCACGACCAGTATTTAGGCACCTCCCATTCAAGCTCTTCAGGAGTAGTTGCATAGTATGCTGAAGGGCGATGCTTCATCTTTTCCCGAGGCAATATCCCGGAGCAAAAATGACGTACTCCGGCAACAAGACGGGAAACCGCTGATCGAGATGAGATTTTTTCCTGCTGATTGTCCGCAGCAGACGGATTTTCACTTGGCTGCATAACTGCACTTTATATAAATGCAATTACTTGTCAAGTACCGCTGCATACTCGGATTTTCCAGCATATAGCGACGTTTTTCACTGACTTGCCCCGCGTAGCTCCGCGCATGCGGAGCGAAGTGGGGTTTAAGTATCACAATGTTTACTGTCAAAAATGGAACTTTTGAAAGAGTTTTAAGACTGTTCCAAACACTCAAAGCTCAAAGCTCATCGCTCAAAGCTTTTTTTAAATTCCTCAGTGCTGTGCCTTGCGACACATTCGGGCAAGTTATGACGACCACCCGACAAGGAATTTCGCTACCTTAGGACCGTTATAGTTACGGCCGGCGTTCGCTAGGGCTTGGATCGGAGGCATACACCCCCTCACGTGACCTTCTAGCACTGGCCAGGCATCAGCCCCTATACATTGCCTTACGGCTTCGCAGGGACCTGTGTTTTTGGTAAACAGTCGCAGGGGCTCTTTCGCTGCGGCCCCGGATGTGACTCCAGGGCAGTCCTTATCCCGAAGTTACGGACGCTTCATTGCCGAGTTCCTTAACGCGAGTTTTCCCGTTCACCTAGGTCTACTCGACCACCCCACCGGTGTTGGTTTGCGGTACGGTCTCATACGCCCCTCAGAGCGACGGTTTTCTTGGAAGCTGAAACAGTCGGACGCAGCCCCGCAGAGCGGGGGTGATTGGTTGGCACTCGACTCAAGCCGGGGATTTGCCTCCGGCTCTCAACGTTTCGTGCTTTCCACGTCCAGTCAATATAGACGCTCCGGTGTTCCGTCTCCGTCACGCCTCTCTTGGGTTGAAGGAATCCTTCCCGACCGACATGACCTATGCCACCCTAGACTCGAGGTAGCAGGTAGCAGGTAGTAAGTAGAAAGGAAAATAACCATTCCTTGCTACCAGCTACTTACTACTCGCTACCCGTAAGCCCACGGTGGCACAGGCCAGAGGCCAGCCAGGCTATCAACCTTCTCCCCTTGGCGGTGCGTACGAGGTGCAGGAATGTTGACCTGCTGCCCATCGGCTACGCTTTTCAGCCTCGCCTTAGGACCGACTAACCCCACGCCGATTGACGTTGCGTGGGAAACCTTGGGAATTCGGCGGGCAGGGTTTTCACCTGCCTTGTGGTTACTCATGCCAACAGTCTCACTTCTATCCGCTCCACCCGGCCTTACAACCGAGCTTCACTGCTGAATAGAACGCTCCTCTACTGCGCCAGGAATCACGAGGACTCCTGACACTCGCTGCGTCGGTTACCGGTTTAATCCCGTAAATTTTCGGCGCATCATCGCAATCGACCAGTGAGCTGTTACGCTTTCTTTAAAGGGTGGCTGCTTCTAAGCAAACCTCCTGGTTGTCCATGCGATGACACTTCCTTTGAAATACTTAACCGGTATTAGGGACCTTAGCAAACGATCTGGGCTGTTGCCCTCTCGACGATGGCACTTCGCTGTCACCGTCTCACTCCCATGACTCTAAGAGCAGGTATTCGGAGTTTGTCAGGACTCGGTAGGCGTAAAACACCCCCTCGTCTAAACAGTAGCTCTACCCCCTGCTGTATATCATGAGGCTGTTCCAAAAAACATTTCGAGGAGAACCAGCTATCTCCGGGTTCGATAAGCTTTTCACTCCAACCCACAAGTCATCCCAATGTCTTGCGATACATTATGGTTCGGACCTCCATCCGCCTTTCGGCGGACTTCATCCTGCTCATGGGTAGCTCACCCGGTTTCGGGTCTTGTCCCAGCGATAAACGCCTTATTAAGACTCGCTTTCGCTCCGGCTTCGGCTATAGCTGCCTTAGCCACACCGCTGAGAACAAAGTCGTTGGCTCATTAGGCAAAAGGAATGCCGTCACCCCGCTTGCGCGGGGCTCCGACTCGTTGTTCGCATCACATTTCAGAGACTATTTCATCCCCCTTTCGGGGTGCTTTTCACCTTTCCCTCACGGTACTATCCGCTATTGATCTCTCTGCCTGTTTAGCCTTGGATGGTGGTCCACCCGGATTCGGGCCGGATTACACGTGTCCGACCTTACTCAGGAATCCTCCACCGTGCACTCGCGTTTCGGCTACTGGGCTCTCACCGTCTATGGCCGCCCGTTCCAGGGCGTTCGCCTACGTTTGTGCAATCGGGTATTGAAGGTCCTACAACCCCCCGCTTGCGCGGGGTTTGGGCTATTCCCGGTTCGCTCGCCACTACTACGGGAATCTCGGATTTGATTTCTTTTCCCCCGCTACTGAGATGTTTCAGTTCGCAGAGTATACCTCCCGCTCCGCTTCGCGGAGCGAGCTATGAGCTATGAGCTGTAAGCTGTGAGATTGAATGCCAAAGGCACTCAAAGCTCAAAGCTCATCGCTCAAAGCAAGCTCGTTCTCGCTCAACGAAGCGAAGCGGGTCATGGGTCATTCCACCCATGGGGTTTCCCCATTCGGAAATCTTCGGCTGATAGCGCCTGCCTAGCGGCTGACCGAAGCATATCGCAGCTGGCCACGTCCTTCATCGGAGCAGAGAGTCGAGGCATCCGTGTGATGCGTTGAGTAACATGTATATTCGAGACTTCTTGTCCGCATTGCTGCGGACTCAAAGTGAAATTGTGCTGTTCACGTACCATTTCGCGGGCAGTACGTAGACACGTCCTGCACACGTCAGGTCATGAACAATTCTTGAATCATTCTTCTTGACCGATGCTGCCAAGGAACTGGGTGGCGGGAGGAGACACCCGGAACCCTCACTCCAGCCTTCGCCCCCCGTGGCTACGAGGGACTTCGGCCGACAAGCAGGGTATTTTCTACGCGCGACGCGTAGAAAATAAAAACGGGTGGCTTGCGCACACCCGTAGGACCAGGACTCCTGATTAAAGAAGCTGATGCTACGGGTACGTGCTTGGAAAATGCATAGGTGCCAAGGGATTTTACTCAGCTTACGGGGGGGGTCAAGGAAAAAATCGGGAAAAAGCTCCAAGCTGCAAGCGGAAAGCGGAAAGCGGTAAGCGGAAAGCTTCAAGCGACTTGTGGCTTGTAGCTCACCGCTTACCGCTTACCGCTTACCGATTCATGTATCATCGTCACTCTCCACCGCCTCCTTGAGCTCTTCTTTCTGGGTTACTCCCGAGGCTTCGCCGGGCTCGCCTTCCTCGATACCCTTCTTGATCTCATCCTCGCCCTCCAAAACTGCCTCCAGGTCGCTGATTTTATCGGTGGTCGGAATGAGTTCCTCGCTCTCCTGCTCCTCGTCGAAGCGCGTCTTCAGCTTGATGACTTCGGCCTCACCCTCATCGAGCTTCACGATGGGCGCGTCGCTGGGGACTTCGTCACTGAACTTCAGAAGATCGACCTTGAGACCAAGCGCCTGGAGCTCCTTCACGAGCACGTTGAAGGATTCGGGCGTCGAAGGCTTCCGGATGGGCTCTCCCTTCACGATGGATTCGTAGGCCTTCGACCGGCCGACGACGTCATCCGACTTGATGGTGAGCATTTCCTGCAATGTATGTGCGGCGCCGTAGGCCTCGAGCGCCCAGACCTCCATTTCCCCGAAACGCTGGCCGCCATGCTGCGCCTTGCCGCCGAGCGGCTGCTGGGTGACGAGGGAGTACGGCCCGACGCTGCGCGCGTGGATCTTGTCCTCCACGAGGTGCAGGAGCTTGAGCATGTAGACGTTTCCGACGGTCGAGATGCTGGCGAACGGCTCGCCTGTGCGACCGTCGAAGAGCTGGATTTTGCCCGTCTCGGGGAGGTTCGCGAGCTTCAGGAATTTGATGATCTGTCCGGTGGAGATCCCGTTGAGCGCCGGCGTGGCGATCCGGATGCCGAGCACCTGACAGGCCCACCCCAAATGCGCCTCCAGGATTTGGCCGATGTTCATGCGGGAACTCACGCCGAGCGGATTCAAGACGATGTCAACGTAGCGCCCGTCGGCGAGGAAGGGCATGTCCTCCTTCGGCAGGATTTTCGCGATGACGCCCTTGTTCCCGTGACGGCCGGCCATCTTGTCCCCGACCTGAACCTTCCGCGTCTGCGCGACGAAAATCTTGATCTGCTTGATGACGCCCGTCGGCAGCTCGTCACCCTCCGCGCGATCGAAAATATGCACGTCCACCACCTTGCCGCCCGCTCCTCCCGGGAGGCGCAGGGAGCTGTCTTTCACATCCTTCGCCTTGTCACCGAAGATGGCCTGGAGAATGCGCTCCTCAGGGGTGAGCTCGGTCTCGCCTTTCGGCGTGATCTTCCCCACCAGGATATCCCCCTCGTGCACCGTGGCTCCGATCCGGACGATGCCGTCCGCATCGAGATCCTTGAGCTTGCCCTCGCCGACATTCGGGATGTCCCGGGTGACCGTCTCGGACCCGAGCTTTGTGTCGCGGACATCCGTGATGTAGGACTCGATGTGGATGGAATCGTAGAGTCCCTGCTCCACGATGCGGTCGGAGATAATGATGGCGTCCTCGAAGTTGTACCCGCCCCACGGCATGTACGCGACGAGGAGGTTCTGCCCGAGGGCGAGCTCTCCGCCGTCGACCGCCGACCCGTCCGCGAGCACGTCGCCGGCTTTCACCTTCTGTCCCGCCTCGATGCGCGGGCGCATGTGGAGACATGTCCCCTGGTTGCTGCGCGTGAAATTGTCGAGCTGGTGCGTGACGCGTTTGCCGGAGTGGTACAGCACTGTCATCTCCCGCGCATCCACCGCCAGGATTTCCCCGTCTTCCTGCGAGAGGAGCACATGCCCCGAGGCGCGCGCAGCCACGCTCTCCATGCCCGTTCCGATGAGCGGCGCAGCAGGCCGGACGAGAGGCACCGCCTGCCGCTGCATGTTCGTGCCCATGGAAGCGCGCGTGTTGTCGTCATGCTCGAGGAAGGGGATGAGCGAGGTGGATACGGAGAGGATCTGCTTGGGAGAAATATCCGCATGTGTCACGTCGCGGACGTGCGCCAGCACGGGCTCGCCGTGCTTGCGTGCGTGGACACGCGTCTGCACGAACTCATTCTTCTCCGTCAGCTGGCTGTTGGCCTCCGCGACCGTGAGGTGACGCTCGCGATCCGCGTCGATGTACTGCTCCCTCGGAATCACGTACGCACGCACGGGAACTCCCGTCAGCCCCTGGTGTTTGAGGAACGACACCACTTTCGCCGCGAGCTGCTTCGTCTCGATCTTGTCGCCCTCCTTCACGATCACCTTGTGTCCGTCGCGCAGCGTGGTGTCGATGGTGCGCCCGACGAGCGCATCCGGATCCATCTTCACCGTGTGGCGGACTTCGTAGTACGGTGTCTCGAGGAAACCGTACTCGTTCACTTTCGCATAGGAGGCCAGATGCACGACGAGACCGATGTTCGGGCCTTCCGGCGTGGCGATCGGACAGATGCGGCCGTAGTGGCTGGGGTGCACGTCGCGGACGTCGAAGCTCGCCCGCTCGCGCGAGAGCCCGCCCGGACCCATCGCGGAAAGACGCCGCTTGTGGGCGAGTTCCGAGAGGGGATTCGTCTGGTCCATGAACTGCGAGAGCTGCGGGCTCGCGTAGAACTCGCGCAGCGCCGCCGTAATCGGACGGCAGTTGATGAGCTGTGTCGGCGTCACGGTCTCCAGATCCATCACGGTCATGCGGTCTTTCATGATCCGCTCCGTGCGCATGAGCCCCACCCGGTACTTGTTCTGCACGAGCTCCCCGACGGAGCGGACGCGCCGGTTGCTGAGGTGGTCGATGTCGTCCGGGGCCCCCTCGCCGTTGTTGAGGCGGATGAGCTCCCGGAGGATCTCCACGAAGTCCGGCACCTGGAAGACGCGGTGCGACTCGTCGTTGGGCGTCGTGAGGTTGAACCGGCGATTGAGCTTGTAGCGGGCGATGTTGCCCATGTCGTACTTCTTGAAGTCGAAGAACAGCGCATCGATGAGTTGTTTCGCGTTCTCCGCGGTCGCCAGATCCCCCGGACGGATCTTCCGGTAGATGCTCTGGTAGGCCTCGTCGACGGATTTCACCGGGTCTTTCTCGAGGGTCGCGAGGACAAAGTCCCGATCCGCCTTCACCACGCCCGCGAAGAGATCCATGATCGCCGCGTCCGTCGGGCAGCCGAACACGCGGAGCAGCTGTGTAATCGGGATTTTCCGCTTGCGGTCGATCTTGCAGGTGATGATGCCGCGACGATCGGTCTCGATCTCCATCCACACGCCGCGCTTCGGGATGATCTTCGCCGCATGGTGCCTGGGGTAGTCCGGCATGGTGGAGAAGAAGACGCCCGGAGAACGGACGAGCTGGCTCACCACCACGCGCTCGATGCCGCCGACCACGAACGTCCCACTGTCCGTCATGAGCGGGATGGACCCCAGGAAGACATCCTGTTCCTTGATTTCGCCCGTTTCCTTGTTGATGAGCTGCACATGTGCTTTCATGGCCGCTTCGTAGCTCAGGTTCCTGCGCTTGCAGGTCTGCGGATCGTACTTCGGAGGATCGAAGGTGTGTCCCAGGAAATTGAGCTCCATCTTCTTCGCGGAGAAATCGGTGATGGGACTGATCTCCTTGAGAAGCTCGGCGAGCCCTTCGGTGAGGAACCAGCGGTAACTCTGCAGTTGCACATCGATCAGCGATCGCATCATCTCGAAGGACTCGTCCTTCGTGAGGAACACGCGGCCGACGATGGTCATCTTCGGACGCAGATCCGGCTCCACGTCGCGCAGGACGGCCGGGACGCGCTCGGAGGCCACAAGCGAGAACTCCGAGAGATGCGCCAGGATGGCTTTGTCGACATCGTAGACATATTCCTGCCTGCGCACGGGGATGCGCCTGCCGCCCGGCCGCCTGCCTTCGGCCACGAGCATCTTGCTCGCGATTTTCGTCTTCGCGGACTTCTGGGGTGCTTTCGCTCTCACTTTCGTAACGGGCTTCGGTACCGGCTTCTTCTTCGTTTCGTGGTCTTTCTTCTGGATCCTGGCTTTCTTTTTGGCGGTAACCATACGGAGTAGTGAGTAGTGAGTAGTGGTGCGACGTAACAAAAAAACAGTGCTCGCAACCGCCTTCGCCCCTCGACAAGCTCGGGGCTTCGGACGGTCAGGCAGCACTCAAAACACAAGTGGAAGCCGCTGTGACGGAGTAAGCTTACTATTCTGGAATCGAATGTCAATTTGACAATTTTGGTCCCCCGAGGAAAGGCAAGAAGGCAAAAGGGCAAGAAGGCAAAAGGTTTTTCCTTATTCCACCTTTTGCCCTTTTGCCTTTTTTCCTTTTTGCCCTAATTTTTGGCTTCCATTAACCGTCTCCCAACTTCCCCCCAGTTCACCACATTCCAGAACGCCTTCAGATAATCCGCCCTGCGATTCTGATAGTTCAGGTAGTACGCGTGTTCCCAGACGTCCACAGTCAGGATAGGCGTCTTGCCATCGGTGATCGGATTGTCCTGATTCGGAGTCGAAACAATTTCAAGCTTGCCGCCATCCGTGACCAGCCATGCCCAGCCGGAACCGAAGCGGCTGAGGCCCGACTTCTCGAACTCCTCCTGGAATTTTTCGATGCTCCCGAATGTCTGCTTCAGGGCTTTCTCCAGGGCTCCATCCGGTTTCTGCCCTCTTGCCGGCGCAAGGGTCTGCCAGAAGAAGGAGTGATTCACGTGTCCTCCTCCGTGGTTTAAGACGGCGGTGCGGATGTCCTCCGGCACCATCTTAAGATCCGCGATCAGCTCCTCCGGAGATTTCTCGAAGAGTTCCGGATGCTTCTCGAGCGCGGCATTGAAATTGTGGACGTACGCCTGGTGATGTTTGGCGTGATGAACCTCCATGGTCCGCGCATCAATGTGCGGCTCCAGCGCATCGTAGGCATAGGGGAGAGAGGGGAGTGCGTGCATCGGAATGTAGAATGTAAAATGTAAAATGTACAATGAATGAGCGGACCTTCCGAATTCCATTGTACATTGTCCATTGTACATTTTACATTCCTGTGAGCATTCAACTGCTAACGGCCGATAACGATCTCTCTTGTTACGAGGCGTGGGTCCGTGCGCACCCGCAGGGCTCACTCTGGCAATCGCTCGTTCGCAAGAGATATGCAGAGGCATGCGGGAAGGAGGTAAGAGTGTATGTGACAAGCGATAAGCGACCCGTCCGAACGGACATTCGTCCGGGCGGGCAAGCGACAAGCGACCAGCCCGACAGCGGTCTGGCGGGTAAGCTGCAAGCATCGGCGCTTGTGGTCATTGACCGGACAACCGGAGGGTTCTCGACGTGGGAGATTGCGAGGGGACCGCTGTGGGCGAGCTTCAAGCTACAAGCGTTGAGCTACAAGACGGTTTCAGCTCTGCTTGAACGTATTGTTTCGGACGCAAAAAGAGAGGGCGCTCTCGCCTTGTATCTATCGTCAATTCTTCCGCTTGAGGCTTGCAGCTTGAGGCTTGAGGCTTCTCCCCGCCACATCCACGCCCAGGCCACCCGCTTCATCGACCTTTCGCAGCCGGAGGAGGCGATTCTCGCTCAAATGCATCCGAAAGGCCGATACAATATTTCGATCGCTCAAAGGCATGGCGTGACCGTATCGGAGGGCTCGATTCAGGATATTGATGCTTTCTATGACCTTCTCAGAGACACCGGCTCGCGCGACGGATTCAAAATCCATCAGAAATCGCATTACACGCGTTTTCTCGACTGTATCGAGGGTAGCTTTCTCCTGATGGCCGAACACGCTCAAAAGCCCATTGCCGGCCTTATCGGGGTTCGATGGCAAACAACAGGCATTTATTATTACGGGGCATCATCATACGCTGACCGTCAACTCATGGCGCCGTATCTCCTCCAGTGGGAGGCGATGAGGAAATGTAAAGCGATGGGGTGCACGAAGTATGATTTGCTGGGAGTAGAACAATCTGAAGGCAAAAGGGCAAGAAGGCAAGAAGGCAAGAAGGCAAAAGGTTTTTCCTTATTCCACCTTTTGCCCTTTTTCCCTTTTGCCCTTTTGCCCTCCTGGTCAGGCATCAGTGAATTCAAACGGAAGTTTGGCGGCACGGTGATCACGTACCCGCCGGAACGGATGATCGTGCTAAGGCCGCTCGCGTATAAAGCACTGGAGTTGAAACGAAGTTTGTTTGGATGAAGTCAGTCCTCACATCCCCCCGCCCGAACGATCCGAATCGTTCGGATCGGGCGGGCAACCCTTCTCCATTGCGATGGAGAAGGGAGTTGTTTTTGTTTGTTTTTTTAAAAAACTTAGAAAAACAAAAAAATACACACAAACAATTCCCCTCTCCACCTCAGTGGAGAGGGGTTAGGGGTGAGGTCGGAGGGGAATGGAGAAGGGTCGGGGATGAGGTCACATACCAAAAAACCCCCGAGAATGGCTCGGGGGTTTTTGAGTTGATATCGGAATGGCCGATGATCAGACGTTCAGTTCATTAGCCGTTGTAGCTTGTGCCGTTGACGCTGGTCTCGCCGTACTCAAGCCAGCGGAAGCGCGTGATCGTGGAGCTGTTCTCCTTGTCCAGCCAGTCGAGGTGACTCCCCGCACTGGCGAAGGTGGCACCCTGTGCATCGTTGAAGCCCTGGAGCGACACCTGGAGAGTCGAGGTCGAGCTGTTGCTGATCTTGGCGTTCGTCACGCTTGCCTCGAGGACGAAGGTGGCATCGCTGCCCGGGTCGATCTCGGTGTTGACCGAGGAACGAGTCGGAAGCGCACCACAAGTGACCACGAGCGCACCGGAGGATCCAATGCCGGAAACTGCAGTGGCGGCGGAGGTGCAGGTGGCTTTCGTCGTCGAATCACCTTTGTTGTAAAGCTTGAAGGTGGACGTGGCAAGAGCGGTGTTGGCAGCCGTACCAAGCTCGACGTTCGTGGCGTTCACGTTGAAGATCACGCCGGAGAGCGTCCACTTATTAACTCCGTTCTTCAGGTTGTTCGCGGCGGCGGTGGAGAACTTGAACTGTCCGATCGGGCGCTGCGTGCCGGTCGGGATTGCCGTGCCGTTGGCGTTCGGGTCGGCGTTCGTGATGGACGTGACCTTGGAGAGCACGACCTGGTTGACGTTCGAGCGGACGTGCGCGTTCGCAGCAGCAGAGCTTACGCCGACGAAGACTTCACCCTCCGGGGTAGAGTCGGCGTCATTAATGCCAAGCGTGTTGCTGCTGAGTAGTCCGCGTGCGCGGACGGAACCGGTCGTGGTGCTCGGCGTGATGTCGAGGCGGTACGCCACGACGTTAGCGGTCGTCGCACCATCCGTGTCCGTGCGCGTTCTCGGGCGGATCAGGACGTTCGTGTTGGAGCCCTTCGTGACAACGAATTCCTGGTTCTTCATCTTGGCGCACATCGAGTTGCTGGCCACGGTGTCGCTGCCGCAACCGGCGACGGTCGCAACGGCAAACGGTGTGGTCGCACCGACTTTGTAGAGCTCGAGGCGATCAACGTCCGACGCATGCGTGGAAGCGTTGGCGCCGGAAGCCGTGAAGACGAGGTCTGTCACGTCAATGTCCTCGTACTCCGAGTGGAACTGCAGGCGGAGGATCTCATCGGCAAGCGTGCCGCCGAGGAGCTGGCGCGAGCGGACCGGCGTCGAAGACTTCGTGACGTAGAGGTCACCCTGTCCCCGCAGCGTGTAGCGCGTCGCGAACTGCGTCAGCACCTGGATGTCGGCCGTAGAGCCGCCGGCAGTGAAGCTGCCGTTGCTGGCAACCACCGTGCCATCCGGGCTCTTGGCCTGGATGCCGGAGAGCGAGCTGCCATCCGAGACCTGCTCGGCCTGGATGAAGGTCGCACCCGTGTCGAAGCGGATCGACAGGACGGGGGTCGTGCCGGTGAGCGAGGCGGAGACGTCTCCGTGAACCTCGAACACGATGGACTTCTGCTTCGGGATGACGTAGCCGCCACCCGTGATCTTGTCGAAGGTGATCTGGCTGCTCTGCGAGGAGACGCCCTTCTGGAGGATGGTATCAACGACTCCGTCGTCGTTCGTGTCCACCCAGAGCGCGTAGTTGCTCGCGTTGTAGAGACTGGAATCGGACGCGGCCTCGAGGATCATATCCGTAAGGAGGACGTCCGCGGCCTCGGAAGCGCGACCCTCGAAGCGGAAGAGCGCGATGTTCTTGGCGTTCGAGACCGACGTGTCGGTGGTCGCCGTGGCCTTGCCCGTGACAGTGAGGCCTGCGGTCTTGATCTCCTGGTAGTTCCCGGTGACCGTTCCGCCCGGCCGGTAGTCGCCGACGCGGTCATTCGTCGAGATGCCCTTGATCTTCATCTGGTAGCTTCCGGTCGTGGTCGTGAAGAAGCCGCCAAGCGAGCATTTCGTCGAGTTGGAGACGAGGTTGTTGCCCGTATCGAGCTTGTGCGTCGCCTCGCCGCAGATGTGGATGCGGAATTTGTCGCCATTGGCCGGAGCGGCGAGCGAGTTGATGCCGCTGTTGTCAATGAAGTTCACGCGGAATTCGTACTTCTCCTTGCCCTTCACGATGAAGTCATCGAAGCGATAGACCTGGTAGGCGCCCGTGCCCGTGCCGAGGGTGCCCTGCGTGGCGGAGTCAGACGAACCCGTGAGACGGACAGCGGAGATGGTGCGACCCGTCGTGGTGTTCCGAATCTCGACGCTCTCGAGCACTTCGTTGATCGCGTTGGCAGCCGTCGGGGTGTTGCGACCCTGCGTGAAGGCGGCACCCGTGGAGGTCGTGCCCTGGATGAGAATGTAGAGGTCCTCGATGTCCACATCCTCGCCGCCGGTCTCGAACCAGACGTTCGCGAGGACGGCGTTCTTGTCCTTGCGCGTGAACTGCTGGGTCACCGGGCCGTCAATGCTGATCGTGAACTGGCCTGCGTCAATCGTGACGGAGGACGGCAGGGAGGTCGTCTCGGTCGGCAGCTGGACGTTGGAACCGTAGAGCTGGCCGTTGACGCCGTACCCGTAGAGCGAGCCGACCGCGAAGAGGTCGCCCGTCTCATCGAAGTGAATCTTGATGTTCTTCGCAGCGCCGCCCTTGACGTCTCCGACGACGCTCATCGTGATCCTGTCACCCTCCAGAATCGTGAAGGGAGGATCGAACACGAGCGTCGCGTAGTCGCCGACGGTAGAAGCAACGGTCTTCGTGAGCACCGTTCCGTCGGAGCGCTTCATGGCGATGTTGATGATATCCCCGTCACTGGCCGTTCCATCGTTCTGGATGGTCATCGAGTAGACGGTCTGATCCTCAACGGAGTTGATCGCGAGCTCCCACTTTCCGATCGTGGCGGCCTTGTCGCCGACCTTGATGTTGCTCGGCGTGACCGTGCGGTAGGCAATCGACACGGAACCCGCCGACACCGCGGCGACCTTGAAGGACTTGCCCTTGAGCGGGAAGTTGCCCTTCACGGCTTTCGCGTTGGTGACGAAGTCCGTCGGCAGCTCGACCGTGAGCGCGTGCTCACCGGCCGTCGTGGCGCTGGTGGTGAGGTCGCCTGCGATCTGCAGGGTGACCGTCTTGCCGGCGGCAATGGCGAGCGGCTTGGTGAAGCGGAGCGTCGAAGTGGAGCTCTGCGCGTCAATCGTGCGCTTGCGGGTCACGCGGGCGCCGTCAACGATGGCGTACACGCCGGAGAAGTCTACGCTCTCACCGAAGCCCTCATGGAGGATGGTGAGGTTCTCGAGCGTCACATCATCGCCGGTGGCGGTGACATCAACGCTGGTGAACACCACGCCCTGGGCACCGGCCGGAATCGTGTCACCGACAGGGTTCCTGGCGGACAACGTGGCCTCCAGCGTCCCATCCCCCAGCACGAGCGTTGTGTAGCCCGCGAAGGTCTTGGAATCGTTGAACTTCGTGCCGTCCGTCGTGAGCATGTCGACGACCGTGAGCGTGTAGGTTTTACTGGCCTCCATGGCGGAAGCCAGGGTGATTTCCACCGTGTCCCTGCTGGTCAGTTTGACAGAGGCCACGGGGATCTCCGGCGAACCGGTGACCGTGTAGCGGCTCTTGTCCTTCGCAGCGGTCTCATCCACCGCGACGTTGAAGGTGACCTCAACGACTGTGGCGGACGTCGCTACGACGTCTTTCACCTTCGGGGTGGAGACGGCGGTTGCGCCGCAGTCCTTCCCGTAGATGAGGCCCTGGTCCACACGATTCAACATGACGACCATTTCGGCGCGGTTCATGTTGTCATTCGGGCGGACGCGGCCCGTGGAATCGTCGCCCTGGAGGACGCAGTGGTCAGCAGCGGTCTGAATGTCCGCCGTGTACCACTTGCCCGCCGGGTTGTCGACGAACTGGGAAGCGGAGCCACTGGACTCGAGACCGAATGCGCGAACGATGATCGCCGCAGCTTCCGCGCGGTTGATGTTCGCGTTCGGGCGGGCGTAGCACGGGCGCTTGCCGAAGCAGCTCCCGTCACCACGAACCCAGCCCTCCTTGCCGGCCTCCTCGAAGTACTTGTAGTACCAGGCGCCGGTGGCTACGTCATCGAAACTCGGGACTGCCGGAGCAGAGCTGATGACGCCGCCGTTGAGCTCGACAACGAGCTTGATGAATTCCGCGCGGTTGGCGTTGTCCGTGCCGCGGAATTTCGTCTGGGTGGCATCGAGATAGCCGTTCTCAACGAACGTGTTGACGGCGCTCTCGTACCACACTCCCGCAGGAACGTCGGAGTAGGCAGCCAATACAGTCGCAACCTGCGACAGCATGATCGCTGCAGCCGACACACCTGCGAACACTTTCTTCATGCGAGAAATGTTCATATAGTAGAGGTGTAAAAGGAAAGAGATAAAAGAAGAAGCAATTGTTTGCCTTGCCAGTACGCACCCCGCATTCGCGGGGTGCAGCTGTCGTCGTATTATGGTGTCCTCCCACATTTGGGGAGGACGTCTCCTTAATCTTAAAGAGTGCATACGTCACGACAACGTTCAACGTACTTGTCTTTCAGTGAAACAGCACGACTTGTCCTCCCTCTTTATCGGAGGGAGAAACGCATGTGAATACCCCATACAGCGAGGGAAACCCCGCAGGGGGGAGCCGATACGTGAAGGAGCGTGCACGGACCAGTGTCTTGCGACCGCCACCTCGCCTTTTCTTCGGGCAGCGGTGGCCTGATCGGGGAGATCCTAGCGGCGAAACCTCTCTCGAGGCAAGGCCGTCTGACCTCTATTCATGCAAAGAGGGAAACGTACCTTTCCTCCTGTTGTTACAGGGGAAACCCTCCCCATTGTGCCGCTTTTGGATGCCGTTTCTTCTGTGTCCGGAGCCGAATATTTGCCCTGCATCCGCTCGCGAATCTCCGCTGCAAATACACGAATTCTGTTGATCTAAGATGTTGATCATGGTCTGCATATATATGCCTTTGTCAATCCGGACAGCGAAAAGGGACAGGTACATTGTCTTCTTGACAGAAACTTCGTCCTTTTTCAGTGTTTTTTGGCTTATATAAGCCAAATTCTTTTGAACCATTGTTTCTGTCAATCTGCAAGTACTTTCCTTGTAACTGCGCACTGACTCTGTAGCCTACCGTCCTCACTCCGCCCCGCTGCGCGGGGCACCTCTCTCCATTGCGATGGAGAGAGGGAATCTCAGGATAAGAACAACAGAAGTCACCCTTCTCCACCGCGGTGGAGAAGGGATGGGGGATGAGGACGGTACTGAAATGCG
>ORJL010917778.1_pt1 | contig 57904 bp, 42 predicted proteins | sample 1779941 | NCBI WGS metagenome assembly ORJL01 (sample SAMEA104232317, study PRJEB22302) | groundwater metagenome | biome: forest; feature: aquifer; material: groundwater | place: USA | collected 2011-08-07 | depth 5.8 m | reverse complement strand
GATTTCATGGATCCCGATTCGGGAGCATTGGCATTAAAGATCGGCACGGGACGAGCCGATTTCAATGACGGCCCAGCTGTGAATGCCAGTTTCAACCAACCGCACAAATTAGCCAAAGCCCCCGACGGCGGCGTGGTCGTGGCTGATCGAGGGAACCACCGCGTGCGCAAAATAAACGTGGATGGCAGCGTCTCCACGATCTACGGCATTGATCCAAGCTTATGGGAAGGCCCTGAATGTTTGGACTGCGATCCTCTGATTTTGCCAGGCTGGTTTGATGGCCCGTCGGAGTTTGCGGAAGCGCGCGAGCCGGTTGGGGTGACGGTTTCCAGCGATGGAAAGCTCTACGCCACGGAAGTTTTCTATCACATCCTGCGCGAAGTTACCGGGGCGAATGTGACTGGCAGTCCGCAAACCGGAGGCGCCGGTGGCACAAATTCATTTGTGGTCCTTCCCCCAACGATCACGCCCAACACAGGTTATTTCCCCAACGGCCAAACGATCACGGTCTTTAATCCGAACTCGAGTCCGTTCTTTCCGAGTGCGGTTTATTACACCACCGATGGCAGCGTTCCGACGACGAACAGCTTGCGGGTGGTTATGAATGGAAACACCGGGACCATTTTCTGGAACGACAGCCTGCATGATCTCACTTCCTTGAGCGTTCGCGCTTTCTTGGGAGCGACCGGCAGCGCCACGGTCACTGGAGTTCGCCCTGTCCAAAATCAAATCGGAGTCACGCGCGGAATGCGCGCAGGAATCGGCTCGACCGTTATCATACCGATCGTCGTGAACCTGACCACGAACGATGTTCTGCGGTCCCTCGCTTTCGTGGCCCAAGTCACACCTGTAACCCCCGGGTTGCCACCGATTCCAGAGCGTTTCCGAGCGTTGAGCATCAATCCCGAGACCGATTTCATTCAAGTAGCAGGGGCGGCTGAGTCTGGCAAAACTTCGATTTTCAACGTCGTCACCAATGTCATCAAACTCCCCCCGGACAACGCGCGCCGGATTGGCATTGCCTTTATCAGCACTAACTCAGGATTTATGGCGAAGGACTTTGCCGCGGTGGGAATGCTTTCCGTGCCGATCCCGCCTGCCGCGTTTGAAGGGGGCCGTTACCGAGTCGAAGTCACCGACGCTTCCGCGGCGAATGACCGCAATCAAGGAGTGCATTTAGCGCCGATGGACCCTCAGTTCATCGAAGTGCAAAACCTCTTTTATACGGTCGGCGATACCGCTCCGGCCACCTGGTACAACGAAGGGGATTTTGGCGATGGCGATATCCAAATCAACGACGCCAATAATGTTTTCGATGCTTCTCTCGGGTTGAGAACGCCTTTTCTCGGGACCGATGTGTTCGATGCCATGGATGTCTATCCGGAGGATTCGCCTGGCGTCGCGGGCGGTGATGGGCAGATCCGGTTCCTGGACTGGCAAACGACGCTGCAGCGCGCGCTGCGCTTCGATGTTTCGAATTTCAAACGGAAAAGGACGGCTGGCGGTGGGCGCACTGCAGAGCCGGCAGGGCTGATCAACGGCACGCCGGATTTGCCGGCCAGCAGCATTCCGGCTGGCGATGGCAGTTGGACTCGGAACGCCCTTTTCAAGGCTGGCAGTGCGGACAATGTCGGCGCCGGTGCCAAGGTCACGGTTCCGGTATCTGTAGAGATCGCCCCGGGCGGCAATTTATCCGGCCTGGAATTTCGAATCGTGATTGACGGCGCTCCAGCGCTGACCGCGCCCGCCCGATTCGAGCTGGGACTTGGCATGCCACCGCTGATCGCGCCGTTCACGGCTTTGCCTGCGAACCAAGTGGGCGGCGCGTGGAGTCTTTTTTCGTTTGATCCGCCACTCGAGGGAAAGCGCGTGTTAGGTCAGGTGGCGTTCACGATCCCTATCAATGCGCCAGCAGGCGCTCATTATCATTTGCGATTTGCGGCGGCCGACGGGTCGCCCTCGCCAATCGCTCCCTACGAATTTGATACCATTTCAGGCGATGTTTGGATTGGGGTGTCCGCGCCCGTGGCCGGGTTTGACGGAATTATTTCGGATGAATGGAAGGCCCATTATTTCGGCGGCACGTTGGACACGGCAGCCCTTCCGAATGCGGATCCAGACGGGGATGGGATGCCAAATTGGGCCGAGTACCTCGCCGGCACGAGCCCGGTGGATGCCGGTTCAGGTTTGTCAGTTCAGGCTTTCGGGCCTGATCGGGGTGGGTTAAAGACGAACTTCACCCTGCGGTGGATGACCGTCCCGGGAAAAAATTATGCAGTGGAAAGCGCGACGGACTTGCGTGCGGGGAATTGGACCGAAGCGGCCCGTTTATCGGGAACGGGTCAGTTGCAGGAGTTTATCGATCCAAATCCTGCGGCCGCGGCGCGCTTCTTTCGGGTCCGCCTGAAGTGATCGAAATCAAATAGCCAGACTAAACCGAGCAAAAGACTTGAACAACCAAATCGAATCCAATAGATCATTTAGTAAGTGTTAGAAAGATCCCCGCCTATGAAAATCCAGCCAACCCTCCAGCAGAGAAAAAGTATATGGATAGCTCTGTGCTTTTCCTTTTTCTTCTCTGTCGGCGTTTCCGCCCAGCCCTTTTTACAAACATTAGTCACCAATGGCCTCGCCGAACCCTACGGCGTCGCCGTGGTCGGCACGAATTACTTCGTCACCGACAGCGCGAACAACCGTGTGGTGAAGTTCGACCCTGGTTCCGCCGTCTTGAGTGTTGTCGCCGGTTCTCCCACCGGAGCTCCGGGATCGACAAACGGAATCGACGGGACAAAAGGTGTGTTTGCGCGGTTTTACAGTCCGCAAGGGATTGTGTTTTCAGAGAGACGCAACGCATTGATTGTGGCCGATTCTGGGAACCACAATATTCGAGTGGTCAGTGCAATTGGAGATGTCAGTGACTTAGCCGGGTCCCCGGCGGGTGCCCCAGCCATCAGCGGCAACCTCGACGGACGAGGTGCGTCGGCGCGGTTCAATGGTCCATCAGCACTTGCGGTTGATTGGTTAGGAAAGATCTTAGTAGCCGACTTGGTCAATAATCGCATTCGACAAATTGATCCGATTACGGGGGATGTCACAACGCTCCCTGGGACATTCAACCGTCCGAACGGTTTGGCCGTCGATAAAAATAGCCGCGATATTTATGTCGCCGATTCGGGAACTCACTCTATCCTGGTTATTCACGAGGGCAGCACGACCCCGGTCGTGGTTGCTGGCAGCTTTTCCCAATTTGATAGTGGTGAAATCGATTCTGTGGTTGGAGGAGAGGCACGGTTTCGTTCGCCTAGTGGACTGCTCTGGGTGGGCGGGACCACGGGTTTACTCGTGAGCGATACTGGGAACCATGTAATTCGTCAGGTCAGCAATAACTCTCTGGGAGGAGCATTCCCCAATAATTTTTCAGTTAGCCATTACGGATCCTTCGACATTGGGAGTTTTGATAAACCAATCAGTCTAGCCGTTGATGGGGTTGGCAATTTCCCTCTCGTTGACTTGGGGAAGAATGCGCTTTTTCTTTTGCAAACGACAATTCCTCAGCCACCTGTCAAAGCTCCGCAGATCGGGGTAGTCAATCTTACAACCAACATATTCAATGATATCGTCACCGAATTGGCTCCGGTGGTCAGCGCGGAGTTTCACAACGATGTTAAAGTCGGCATCCTCGCAGAGGACGGCACAACTACAACTTACACAATCGATCCGGATCCTACACGCTTGCCAGCGCCGCCATATAAGGATGGAGGAACGATTGATGACTTCAACAACTTAACCAGCATTGTTATTCCAGGTCTCAAAACACCTCAGCTGTTTCCAGTAGGGCCGAACGCTTTAGTGACCGCACGAAGCACACAACAGGGACGCAGAGACAGCACGAATGTCACGGCGCGATTTCGATTCACCATCCCGGAAATTAAAATCAACGGTAACAATCTTCTGACGTTTACGGTGGATACCGAGACGAAAGGAGCAGAGCTCCATTTCACCACGGGATTATCGACCAATTTGCCCGATCCCACCCCCACTCCCGACACACTATTTATTCCGGGCAAAGATAATGCGAGGTTGCTGAACGGGACAAACGATATTTATCTGCGGCTCATTGCTTTCAGGCCCGGTTATGTACCAAGCCCGCCGGCTGAAAGGCTATTCCGCTTTGCTGATATTGAAAAGGCCGAAATCGGTGTTTCGCACGAAATAAAAGCAGGCATAGGATCGACCGTCATCGTGCCGGTGGAGGTAAAAGTCCCGACTGGCCAGACGCTGCAGTCTCTTCAATTTCGAGTTGAAGTCGAACCGAACTCCTTAGCTACTCCTAAAATCACGACTCAATTCAGGAATTTACAGATCGGCACGAATGATTTTATTAGGCTTGCTGTGCCTACCACGAATGCACCGTTCGTTCTTAGTTATACAACCAACAATAACACCACCGCAGGATTAGCCATTTCCTTCGTCGGAGGGAACACCGGATTGAACCTGTCAGGATCTTCCACGCTGACGCTTCTCGCCGTGCCAATACCACCCACAGCCACGAACACGGACAGTTATACCATTCGAATCGTAAATCCATCCGGTACGTCTGACGGTTCGCAGACCCCTCTTTTCATGACGGCTCTCCCCCCGGTTACACTCACAATCGAGAACATCTCCTACTTGGTTGGCGATTCGGCGGTGGCGAACTGGTACAACGCAGGTGATTTCGGCTCTAAGACCGCGGATCTCCCTGGCAGATTAAACAACAATGACGTAAACAACGCGTTTCACGGGTCGCTCGGGCTTTTCACGCCATTTGCGTTCTCGGACGTTTTTGATGCAATGGATGCGTTCCCCGAGGATTCGGCCGGATCGGTGGGCGGCGACGGACAGATCCGCTTTCTTGACTGGCAGGTCATCTTGTTACGTTCCCTCGGTCTGAAGACTAACAATTGGACTCGATCATGGGCGATCAAGGGTGTCCGCAGCGCAGTGAGTGTGACTGCTAACGTTACTGGCGAGGCGGATTCCCCTGCCACCGAAATCTCAAGCGGTGCCGCAAGCGACGGCTGGGTTCGGCAAGCGAAAATCACGGCGCAAACGGTAGATCAGATTAAGCCCGGTGCCCAGGTCAGTGTGCCGGTGTCCGTGACCGTTTCCGACGGCAGTTCCGTATCCGGTTTGCAATTCCGAGCTGTAATCACGCCGAACAACGGCGCTCCAGCCCTCTCGGTGCCCGCTGAGTTTGTGCCTGATTCAACCCTGCCAGCCCCGATTACGATGAACGGTTCGCAAGACGGTTTGCCCATCAACGAAACGGTCGGGGCCTGGTCATTGGTCCAGAATCCATTCACACCGGCACTGCAGCGCAATCACGCCCTCGGCCAGATCCGGTTCACGGTGCCGGCTTCCGCGCAAGCGGGCCAGAGTTATACCGTCAGCTTCGCGAATGTGGATGGGTCACCCGATCTGCAGACACAATACGACTTCGAATCGATTCCGGCTACGGTCTGGGTTGGCACGCCAGCTCAAGTTGCCGACGAAGTCATCTCAGATGAATGGAAAGCTCATTTCTTTGGAAACAAAAACAACGCCCTCGCTCGATCTGACGCAGATCCGGACGATGACGGCGTTTCGAATGCGGATGAGTACGTCCACGGGAACAACCCGGCGAAGCTGCGCTTGCACCGGCCAAGCGTCGACTGGCGCAACGAACTCGCTCAAGGGCGCTTTCACGTGCAGTGGTTTGGCCAGGCGGGCAAACAGTACGTCGTGGAAAGCAGCGCAGACCTCCAGACTTGGAGCACGGTCGCGTCGGATGTCGCCGGATCAGGCAACATTCAGGAAGTGACCGACAGCCAAGCTGGAAGCGCGCCTCACTTCTACCGAGTTCGACGTCAGTAACTGACATAACACGGATCGGATTCGGCCCCGTTCCTCAAGTTGCCTGATGATTCAGCCGTAACTTGTTGGAACGGCGCCGTTCCTGCCAGAAAGATGCTCCCCGTCGTTAACCGCTGGGCACCGTAGGCCCGCCACTTGCTATAGCTATGAAAAAATTGGTTTTCTCACTCTTGGGGACCGTCGCCTTGGGCGTGACCGCGTTGGCCGATCCGACGGTTGATTTTCTCCTGACCAGCGGCTTGGTCGAACCGTACGGCGTCGTCGTTGATAACAATAATTTCGTGTATATCACGGATGCGGCGGATCAGCGCGTTTTCCAATATAATTCCGAAAACGGGCAGCTTACCTCCATTGCGGGGCTATCGGGACAGTCTGGGGTACAAACGACCAACGTTCCTGGATTTGCTGCGACGTTTAATTCGCCGAAAGGAATTGTCGCCACTCGCGGTGGGTTGGTCGTGGCAGATTCAGCCAATCATGTGCTCCGGTTTTTGAAGAATGAAGTGGTGAGTTTTAACGGTTCGACTGGCAGTGTTTATATCGTCTCCATTTTGGCCGGCGTCCCACAAACGAACGGAAGCGCTGATGGTGCTGCGCTTTCGGCGCAGTTCAATGGCCCTTCCGGTTTGGCGGCAGATTCCGCCGGTAACATCTACATTGCCGATTCCAAGAATAAAGCCGTAAGGAAGTTAGATGTCAACAATGTCGTGACAACCGTCACTGCGAGCACGATTTGGGTAGAGCCAACAGGCTTAGCCTTGGGTGATACGGGAGAAATTTACGTCTCGGACAGCCGGAACCATGCTATTTACGTCATTAGAAATGGAGTGGTCAGACTACTCGCGGGCAACCCGGGAAACAGTGGCGCCACTGATTCGATCTTTGCTGATCAAGCGCTCTTCAACTCGCCGGCTGGCTTGATTTTCCTGGGAGGAGCCAACGGTCTCATCGTTTGTGATAGCGCCAACCACACGCTGCGTCGTATTTATCAGGATCCTGTGATCGCCGACTACTCCGCTCAGCATCCGGAGCTGGGGCACAACGGTTATTCAGTTCAAACGTATGCCGGGATTCCCCAGCAGCCTGGGTTTCAAAACGGCACTCTGTTGAGCGCGCAATTCAATTCGCCGCAATCGATCTCGAAGGACGGTTTTGGCGGCCTGTTCATCACGGATGTCGGCAATCGCGCCGTTCGCCGGATTCAGACCGCTCCGCCGTTGCCGCGGGTGAACAAGCCGCGCATCGGAACTGTCATCGTCGTGACAGATGAAACCACCGGCAAACAAACACTGCGGTTATCAGCTACTTCCGACGCCTTATTCAATAACGATGTTGTTATCGCCATTTCAGCGGAAAGCGCGACTGAAACATTCTTTACCTTTGGCCCGACTCCAAGTCTGTTTGAACCCGACACTATCCCCATTCCGAATTCCACCAATAGTCTCTCTCCGCCGTCATTTTTAGAGGGTTCATCGCCTGATGACATGCCGCCGTCCATGTTGAGCGCTCGCCCGGATGTCACAGTAAAGGCGGTCAGCACCGGATCTGGGCGCCGTCCCAGTGAACTCGTCACCGCGCGATTTCAATTCAAGGTGGCGCCGCCCGTTATCATCGGAGACAATCCCGCCTCATTTCAGGTGCTGAATGCCACCACCAACGTGGAGATGTGGTATACGCTTGATGGCAACGATCCTACCAACCAGCTTCCCAGCCTCGGTCCCATTTCCAACGGAACGCAGATCAAATTACAAATCACCAATGAAGTGACATTCAGAATCCGAGGATTCCGGCCGGGCTATCAAAACAGCAAGGTGTCGACAAAAGTGTTCAAGCCGAATGACTATCAAGCCAACCGGATTAGCTTCGGGTTCGCCAATGGGGAAGGCTCGAGCAAGTTCAGGGCAGTCCCCGGACAACGGTTTTATGCGCCGGTAACGCTCAGCCTACTTCCCGGTGCGTCTATGTATAGCTTGCAGTTCAATCTTCAGGTTGCTGCAACGAATCTAAACGCGACACCGGGAACACCTGTTTCTCCTGGCGCGATGGAGTTCAGTTCAATGTTGCTGAACGAAGTGCCCGCGGGTTCCGGGCAGTATTTCACGATTTCTAACACTTTTGTCTCAAGCGTGAATCCCACAAACTTGTTGCCGGTCGCTTATACCAATTCGACTTTCACAAATACGACTGTAAATCTGCTCGGCGTAGGATGGTTTCAGCGAAAAAGTCAGCTTGCTCCGTTTTTTACTAACGCAAATTTCGTGGTTAATAGCCAATTCCAGGATTTGATCTCCTTTTCGCAAGCTCGAGATACTTTATTCAAGAGCATCAACGGAAAGGTCATTTTAGGCGCGTTTGCATTTGATGTGCCTGGCAGTGCGTCCACCAGCGATGTTTATCAAATTAAAATCGGGCGTCCTTCCGCGACAATCCTGGGCGTCGGATCGCCAGGAGATGATATATTCATCGATTCGCCAACGAACGGTTCTCTCGAGTTTGGTCCCATTAACGGAATAAAAAACGTACAAGTCGTGGACCAAATCAAATACATCGTTGGCGATGCGGCTCCGTTTGGCTGGTTGAACGCAGGCGATTTCGGGGACAGCTATTTGTTGAATGATGATGTAATGCAGGTGTTCGAAACTGCGGTTTACCTGCTGAATGCGACCCCTGCAAATAGCGATTTTTCTGATGCGCTCGATTCATGCTGCCGGATTGGAGTGCAGAGCCCAGATGGGATTTACACGCAGTCTTCGACCACCTCCGCCAACTTCTTCGACGGAGATGATGCCGTGATCAATACTATTGCCTTCGGTGATGGATTTCTCGATGTGAACGACGTATTCGTCACCTTCCGCCGATCGCTAGTTCCAGCTCCAACCTTGATTTGGTTTGAACGCTATTGGACGAATGGCGTTTTGGTGGCAGACACAAACGTTCTTAATAATTTCCGCGGCAACGCACAGGCGGACATGCCCGCCGAAGAGATCGTTCCCGGCTTCGCGGACTTGCCCGCTGGAGAAATGCTGGCTGGGCCGCCGAGCGTCGGGTTCAGCGCCGAGAACCAAGTCGCCGCGGCGGGCCGGGAAGTCAGTATTCCAATCACGGCAAATATTGTCGGTCCGCATCCGCTGCGCGTTTTGATGCTCAGTCTGCGAGTCGAGCCGCTGGATGATTCTCCCTGGCTGGAAGCGCCGATCCGGTTCACGCCCGCTCCCGGAATTGGCCAGCCAACGTTGACCAGCTCCAAAGAGATCAATAGTTATGCCGCGGCTTGGCTCAACAACCGAATCCCAGGGCTTCTAGGAACCACCGTGCTGGGGACCTTAACGTTTACCATACCTGAATCCGCGGCTCTGAATGCTGCCTACGCCATTCGTTTCGACCATGGCTCGGCCTCCCCGAATGGATTCTCGCCGTTCCCGCACCAAAACCAGGACGCTCTCATTAGTTTGAGCGACCGATCAGGTTCGAGCTGGGGTGATGGCATCCCCGACGAATGGCGCTTGTTGTATTTTGGAACGATTTCTCAATCGAATCTAAATGCAGCCGCAGGAGCAGACCCCGACGGCGACGGCATGTCTAACCTGGCCGAATTCAAAGCAGGCACGAACCCCGTTAAATCAGATTCGAAGCTTACGGTATCGGCGGCTCACGGCCAACATGGACCGGTGCTGCGTTGGATGAGCAAGGCTGGCAAGCGTTACATCGTCGAGAGCACTCCGAATTTGAACGCGGCGGCTTGGACGACGGTGGCCGGCAGTGTCCTTGGGAATGGCGCGCTCGTTGAAGCCGAAGCCGGAGACAGCTCTAACAAGGCGAAATTTTACCGCATTCGAATTGCTGAATAGTGGGGAATCTCCGTTTTCTCTGCGTCCTCCTGTTTAAAGGACGAAGGCGTTGCACCGCTGGGCAATTGAACAGGAGGCAACGGAGGAAACAGAGAGAGGGCGGCTGAATCAGTTTTTCGTTTTCCTTTGTTGGCTTGACCTCTCGAGTTTAATTCGCGTGGATTGGCGTTCATTGGCGGTTCAAGAAATCTCCGTTTTCTCTGCGTCCTCCTGGACCAAGGCGTTGCACCATTTCGAATTGGAACCGAAGCCAAACTCTCGACACCCAACTTTGCCTCCAGTACTCTCCCGGGCGATTCAGGGCAACATGCAATCGGCGAAACGTTTGCTCCGGGAGCTCATTGCGATCCCGAGCGTCAATCCAGCTTTCCTTTCCCCCGGCGATCCCCGGGCAGGCGAAAAGCTCGTTGCTGACTTTCTGGCTGCCGCCGCGGCGCAGGCGCGCCTTGATTCTGAATTTCAGAAAGTTGCCCCGGCCCGTTCTAATTTACTGGTGCGGCTTGTTCCCTCGAAGCGGACTCAGAGCCGCGTAATTCTGGCCCCTCACTTGGATACCGTCGGCGAACCGGCCATGCTGGAGACGATGTTCGATCCGGTCGATCGAAACAGCCGGATTCACGGCCGGGGCGCTTGCGACACGAAAGGGAGCGTTGCCGCCATGTTCGCCGCCTTGCTGGAATTGGCCCGTGGAAACGTCCGTCCGGAAACCACGGAGATTCTTTTTGTTGGGCTCGCGGATGAGGAGCATCATCAACTCGGGTCGCGCGGCTTTATCGCTGATGGCTGGAAGGGCGATTTGGCTATCGTCGGAGAACCGACGCGACTGAAGGCGGTGACAGCTCACAAAGGGGATTTGTGGCTGCGCTTGCAGACCAAAGGCAAATCGGCGCACGGCTCGCGTCCAGAGCTTGGTAAAAATGCCGTGCACATGATGGCCAGAATCGTCGACGTATTGGAAAACGACTACGCCGCGTTTCTGCGAACGAAAAAACATCCGTTGCTTGGCTCACCAACAATCAACGTCGGGCTCATTCGAGGCGGCACCCAGCCGAACATCGTTCCGCCGAGTTGTTTCATCGAGGTCGATCGGCGCACTGTTCCAGGTGAAAACGAACGGCTTGTCCGGCGTGAAATCCAATCATTCCTCAAAGAAAAAGGAGCGCCTACGGAGTTGGTCAGCACGAAAAGCTATTCGGCCTTGCCGCTCGAAACAGACCCGCGCCTGCCGCTCGTTCAGCAGTTCCTCCGTTCGATGAGGCAGCAGCAACCTTGCGGCGTCGATTTCTTTTGCGACGCCGCCATCATCGCCCAATCGGGAACGCCATGCGTTGTTTTCGGGCCTGGCGATATCGCTCAAGCCCACACCGCGGATGAATGGATTTCAATCCGTTCGCTCGAACAAGGGGCTGAACTGCTGCTCCGGTTTTTGCGCACCCTTCCGTGAAAGCGGGGCGTATGGATCGTTGCATAAGTCCAGGCACGGCTCACGCTGACCCCGCTGCCATTGAATTAAAGAATGCACCTGGTTTGTCTTCCCCCTCTCCGCCATTCCTGGAGGAGAGGGCTGGGGAGAGGAGGCCGATTTTCGTGGGATTCCCCTCTCCTCGATCCTCTCCCCGCTCGTCGCGGGGTGAGGAAGAAGAAGGAGCCGCTCATTCAATGGCGGTGCACCTTGACCCTCTCCCCGCGCGAATTGGAGAAGCGGAATGGATCGCGCGGGGAGAGGGATTGAAGGTGAGGGGACTTGCACCATGAATCTGCTACTATTTTTGCATCAACCAATATGTTGTCTCTGGCTTTCCTGACGCACGAACCCTTTTTTCCTCTGAGCGGCGGCGGGTCAGCAGAAGCGATTTATCTCGTTCGAGAATTGGTCAAGCGAGGCCACATCGTTCATCTGTTTTGCCCAGCCTTGGGCGATTCATCAGCCACGGCGCGGGATTTCGGAATTCAAATCCATGAATTCAAGTTATGGAAGATGAGCCGCTATGCCCGTTTCCGAAATTTCAAATACCTGCTCTACCCTTTCTTTTTGCAGAAGCTCGTCCAATCACACGCGGCGAACTCACCATTTGATTTCCTCCTGTCCCAGCATGCAATTTCGGCAGTGGCAGCCGGCCGCTTGCGGGCGGTGCTGCGAGTTCCGGTGGTGATGAACTTTTTGGATTATCTGACCGGGTTCATGGAAACCTGGCCTCCGTTGCTGGCCCCGCCGCCTTTGTTAAAGAGGCTGAAAAATTTTGAACTGCACTTGCCTCTCCGGTATCGAGCGGATGGCGTCCTGACGGTTTCGGACACCCTGGCGGATCATTTTGCCAATGCGGGTTACGAACGCGAGCGGTTGCGGCCAATTTTTTACGGTTACGATCCGGCGCTGTTTCCGTTCCGCGGGCTTCCCCCGGAAAGAGAAGGCCGCCCACCATTGCTCGTCATGCATGGCTCGCTCGATCACCATCACCTCGGCCGAATCGCAGTGGAGGCTCTTGCCATTGTCGCGGAGCGTTGGCCCGGTCTGCGTTTAAGGATCGTTGGCCAACGGACAGCAGCGCTGCAAAGGTTCACAAAACAGGCGGCAGAGAAGGCGCCTCAGCTTCAGATCGAAGCGACCGGTTTTGTCTCTTACGAAAAAATCGCGCCGCTTCTGGCTGAGGCTGACCTTGGCATCGTTCCGTATGAGGAGTCGATCGGAACGCACTGCGCGTTCGTGGCGAAGATTGTTGAATACCTCGCCGTCGGCCTGCCAGTGGCCAGCACGCGACTCGAAAGCGCGCGGCGGTATTTTGGAAAAGAACCTCGGATCCGTTTTGCCGGCTTCTCGGGCGCGGCTTTTGGGCAAGCGATGGTCGAGTGGATCAACGACCTGCCGCGTGAGCGTGAGCGGCTGGCAGAAGCGGAAAACGCGAGCAATCGCGTAAAACGCGAATTGGATTGGCAAATCATCAGCCGGCGCGCCATCGATTTCGTGGAGGAAACGAACCGCCGATCGGCATTTGAACCGCATGGCGCCGCGTGACACCAAGCTGACCTTCTTTCGGCAGAGCGGCTGGATGGCCGTCGCGAACACGCTTTGCGGAGCATTCATGGCCGCAGTCCACCCGTTCGCCGCTTCGATGCCGTTGGGCGACTTCAGCATTTATGTCACGCTCCTTCGTTTTTTCACGCTCCTCACAATTCCCGCGGCGGGTTTGCAGATAGTGTTTGCCCAGCAAGCCGCCGGCGCCGTTACGGAGGAGGCGCAAAAGAATCTGGCTGCCGCCGTTCGCGCCATTTTGTTTGCAACTCTCATGCTCTGGGGTTGCATGCTGGCCGGGGCCTTCCTTGCGCGGCAAACGATTCTCTCCGGCTTAGGAATTTCGAATCCGGCTGCGCTCTGGATGATCCTCGTCGTGGTGCTGCTGGCGTTGCTCCTGCCAACCTTCCAAGGCCTGCTGCAAGGATTGCAGAATTTCCTTTGGCTTGGTTTCTCCATTCTGGCCCACGGATTCGGCCGTTTCGCGGCGATCGCGTCGATCGTGCTGCTGTTGCACGGAGGGGCGGTTGGCGCGGTCATTGGAGTTCTGACGGGCGTCCTGGCCGCTTTGCTGATTTGCCTTCCGCCAACCCGGAAAATTCTCCGCCTTTCCGGAGGAACATTTCACTGGGCGCCTTGGCTCCGGCGCATGGGTCCATTAACGCTCGGCGTCGGCGCAACCTTGTTTGTGAGCAACGCAGATTTAATCGTCGTGAAAATTTATTTTCCGGCGCGATTCGCTGGCTTTTATGGCGCAGCCGCAACGATCGGGGTAGCGCTGCTGACTTTTACCACGCCGCTCGCGGCGGTGATGTTTCCAAAAGTCGTGCGGAGTTTAGCGCGCTCCGAGAAGACCGATGCTTTTTGGCTGGCGCTGATCGGAACGGCTTTGATGGGAGGAGCCGCTGCGCTGATGGGAACGCTCTGGCCGGCCTTGCCGTTGCGAATTCTTTATTTTCGAACGCCGGAATTTTTATGGGCGGCGCCGCTCGTGCCATGGCTGTTATGGGCAATGCTGCCGCTGACGCTGGCGAATGTCCTTATCGTCAATTTGCTGGCCCGGGCTCGTTTCGGAATTGTCCCCTTCTTGCTGCTGATCGCGTGTGGTTACGGTGTTGCTCTAGTGACGCTGGCTCGGCGGTTGCAACAGGTCGACCCTCACCAGGCTTTTCGTTCCGTCGCTCAATTGCTCGGGATTTTCAGTTTGCTCCTGCTTGCTGTTGCGCTCGGCGGTTCCTGGAAGCAACGCACTCCAGATCGCGCGATGTAAGAGTGTTCCATGAAAGTTGAACGTTCGAGCTTGAGCGTTGAGCGTTACGATTTCTGCGCCGGCAAATTTTTATCGGGCGGCCGCCGGCCCAAGGGCGGCCCAGGCCGTGGTTGAGGCGCGCGGAGTTTTTGATAAATCCAGGTTTCCAACGGCCGAAGCGGCCGGAGCCATTTGTAGAAGGGGGAATAAATCAACCGGAGCCGGACAACCGACAGCACAATTCCCAGAGCCCCCTTGTTTAATTTGATCTTAGAACCGCACTGGTCCGTCCATTCGGTGGGCACTTCACGCACCTTGAATCCGCTCTTTTTCAACGCGTAGAGCAGGTTAATATCGAACGCGACATCAGCGATGCGTAGCGCCGAATGGATTTTTTCCACCGCTTCCCGGCGCATCACTTTTGCTCCGCACTGCGTGTCCTCAATGCCCATATGGAAAAGCAGCTGAACGAACTGGTGAAAAATCCTGCTGAACACACGCCGCTGGCGCGATTGGCTCTGGTGCAAGATCGATTCCGGCAGCCAGCGCGATCCAATCACGCAGTCGGCTGTTTGGCACTCCCGGACCAAATCTAGAAACGCCGCGGGTCCGGTGGCGCCGTCTGCGTCGACATACCCGATTAGATCGGTCGTCGGCGCCAGCTTCAGTCCTTCGATCAACGCTCCGCCTTTGCCGATCGGATCGCGAAATTCCAAGGCGCGGATTTCGGGAAAATCGGCCGCCACACGCTCGACCACCTGAAACGTGTTGTCCACGCACCCGTTCAGCACGACGACAATGTGGAATTTGCCCGCGTAGTTTTCTCGGAAAAAACGGGCGTAATCCCGAAGCACCGGTTCGATGCGGTCCTCTTCGTTATACGCTGGAATCAGCAGCAGCAAATCTGGAGCAAACGGGCCCATCGTCGTTTCATTTAGCAGAGCTTAGACGGAATGCAATGAACAGCCTTTACGCGGTCAAATTCAAAGACGAGTTCCGCTTGGCCGGGGTTTCGTCGAACTATAGATCGTCGCACAAGTATTGGCACATTGATGGCGCCAAGCCCCTCGGCCTTGATCCCTCTCCCCGCGCTGTTCAAGGCCATCGAGGCGCCAGCGCGGGGCAGGGAGAGGGGGGACTTTTGCAACGCTCACTGATCGAAGCGCACGGTTTCCATGGCAAGATGAATTCACCCTCAGAAGCGAGCCGGCTTGAGGGAACGCTTTTTCGGCTGCGAGGGGCCAGCGTTTGTTTGGGCGAACGAGGCTTCAAAGCGTTTCTTTAGGCTATCGAGTTCCTTATCCAGCTGTTGATTTTTCTTCTGCAGATCCAAAACCTCGTTTCGGAGCGCCGTCAACTCGGCCGACGGCTTCCTTCCGGCGCGCAAATCAGACACGGCTTTCGCGGCGGCTCTCTGCGCTGGATCGTCTTTGTCCGCTCGAACGAATTTTTCGAGCAATGCAATCGCCCGAGGATCTCCGAGCGTGCCGAGCGCTTGCAACGCCGCCACCCTCACGGGATCGCGCTTCGATTCAGTCTGGGATGAAAGGAAAGCGCGAACCGCTTGCTTGTCATCGTCGTGTCTTGCGAGGTAGGCCAAGGTGTCGAGGCCACGCGCAAAGCCGGGCGAGGTAAAGCGGGTTTGTCCAGTTTGCAAGGCCGCGAGCACCGGTTGCACGTAGCTCGAATCGTCCTGAGCGCGAATCGCACCCAACGCAGCTTCGGCCAGTTCATTTCGATACGACTCCGCACGCAAGAACCGCAGCAGAGTCTCGGAGATTTCTTCTTTCGGATACGCGCCGAGGGAACCAAGTGATTGCGCAACGATGACGGGATTTTTTTCCGTGCGGACGATCCGCTCTGTGATGAGCCGTGGAGCTGTTCCATAAAAGGCGCCGATGTTTGCCGCGACGCTGGAGCGGACCCGGGCATCCGATTGTTGCAGCGAGTTGGTCAAAGCGGTGAACGCCTCGTCGTTGTGGATTAGTCGCAAAGCATTCGCGGCTGCGATACGGACGCCGTAGAAGCTGTCCTGGTTCAGGCGGGTCTTCAGGCGAGCGATCGTTTCATGGCTGCTTTTATCCGCCAACGCGTCGACAGCCAAAAGCCGGCCGAGCGCGTCATCCTTCTCCTCGATCTGGTTGTAGAGCATTCCGTTCGGGAGCGGAAAATGGATCTTCGCGAGGACCGCCAAATGGGGATCGAGCCGCACGATGAGCGGTTCCTCGGCGAGTGGGAAATAAAAATCTTTCGATTTATCCTCGAGCACGATGTCGCGGTCCGTGGTGCTGGTTTTTGTTTTGAATCGCACGGTCAATGGCAGCCGGAAAAGCAGAACCTCTTCACTCGTCTTTTGGTTCTGGGTGAGCGTGATCCTGGCGAGCTTTGTTTTTGCGTCCCAGCTGTAGGCCGCGTCGAGTTCGGGAATTCCGCCGTGGAACACCCATTGATCGAAAAACTTGTCGAACGAACGTCCCGAAAGCTCTTCGATGACATCCACCAGGTCGCTCGTTTGCGCCGTGCCGAACTGGCGCCGTTCCAAGTAAGTTTTAATGCAGCGCCGGTACAGCTCGGGGCCGAGCTCGGAGCGCAACATGTGCAAAACCCAGCCGCCCTTGCCGTAAACCAGATGGCTCAAGCTGCGGAAGAGGTCCTCCGGATCCGCGTAACGGCGATAAACAATCGGCCGAGTGTCTGAAGCGGCCGCCGCCAATTGCTTCGAAGCGTTGTAAAGATTGTAAAGCATCGCCTCGCGCCCGTGGACGTGTTCCTCGAACAGATTCGCGTAGAAGGTGGCGAATCCTTCGTTCAGCCAGATGTGGCTCCAATCTTTGCACGTGACCAAATCGCCAAACCATTGGTGCGCGAGTTCGTGCGCGACCAAACCTTCGCTCGTCCGCAAGTTCTCGCTTTCGCCGCTGAACAGCGTGCGGTCCGTTAAGGTCGTGATGCTGGTGTTTTCCATTCCTCCAAACATGAAGTCCTTGACTGCCACCTGATAATATTTGGCCCAGGGAAATGGCACTCCGATTTCTGCTTCGAAAAACTCCATCGCTTCCTTGGTCGGCCGAAACGAATTCGCGGCGTGGTCGATATCAGAGGGAGACGTGTAGAACGCGAGCGGAACATTCCGGTATTTGTCTTCGATCTTTTCGAAATATCCCGCGGCCAGCGAAATGAGATAGTTGACGTGGGGTTTTTCTTGGGCCCAATGAAAAGCGTTTCGGCCGCCGGCCTCATCCTTTTCCTCCGAAACCAAACGACCATTCGAAAGCGCCACCATGCCTGCTGGGACGCGGCAAATCACTTCGGAGGTGAATTTCTCGTTCGGAAAATCGTGGCTTGGAAACCAGTAGCGCGCTTCGGTCGCTTCGCCTTGCGTGAATAATTGCGCTTCGCCCGGTTCGTAACCCATTTCCGGCGTTCGGAAGTAAAGCCCTTTCTTCGGCTCGGCGGTGTAATCGATTGTCAAGCGAACGTCCTCTCCGACCGGAACCGGCTTTTCGAAAGTGACAATGAGTTTTTCCGCTGAGACATGATGCCCGGCCACGGGGACGGAACCGGTGACTGTTCGCACATTCAAATCAATCGCGTCGAGTTCGAGCTCTGACAACGGTTTTGCGATTGGCTTGAAGGAAAGAATCGCTTTCGCGGCGATCGTGCGCCGCTGGAAATCAGGAGTCACATCCAGGATCAAATGCTGCAGATCGACCACCCGGTCAGGCGGGTACTGCCGCGCCGGAATGGTGTTCTCAGGAGCAGCGAGCCGCACGGCGAAGCAATCGAGCTCATCTCCGCCATTCACCGTAAGAACAGCCCACGCCCCGACGATGAACTGCGCCCAACACAGTTTTGACTTCATGAAGCGTGCTTGTACCTCACTGCGCTTGTGATGGCACGGACAAAGTATTTTCCGTTGACGCGAAAAACGGGATTGCTACGTTGCCCCCACGGGACATCCAAAGGTTCCCTTCCTGTCGGGATCTGGTTCGAACAGCGCGAACAATTTTTCACCGCGGCGGCTTTTGGCGGCAAAGTCCTGCGGCCATCGAGATATGAAACGGGTGTTATTTGGGATTTTCTGTTCGGTCACTTTTGGACAGCTTTTCACCTCCGCACCGCGAGCAGCGGAAAATACTCCCCCGCAAATCACAATCGTGCCCGATCAAACCGTTCGGGCGGGAGAAAGTTCTCCCGTCATCGAATTCTCCGTCTCCGACTCGGAAACTGCGCCGGATTTGCTCGTAGTCGAGGCGCATTCCTCCAATCCCGCGATTCTGCCAGACACTGCGATTTTTCTGGGAACACTCGGCGGCGCGAACCGGCGCTTTTTCATTTCACCTCCGTTAGGCTCCGGCGGGACTGTGGTTGTCACCTTGACCGTCATGGATGGCGCGGGGAAATCCACCAGCACGTTTTTCAACGTCACGGTGTTGAGTCCACCCTCCATTTCGGGGATTGCGGATCAATTCGCCCCGGCCAATCGTGAAAGCGCCGTGATTAATTTTACCGTCTCCGACGTCGATACGCCCGCCACAAATTTAAAAGTCGCTGTTCAAGTCGCCGACTCCCAATTAGTCCCTGCGAGCAACATTCAATTACAAGGCTCAGGGAGCGCGAAGCAGATGATTCTGATTCCGGCGCCGAACCGAACTGGAACCACAACCGTCACCGTGACAGTGACAGATTCCACGGGGTTGTCCGCGTCGACGTCGTTTCAATTCCATGTGGCCAACGCGCCGACGATCAGCGCGGTTGCTGACCAACGCGTGTTGGTGAATACGGTCCTCGGGCCGCTCCCGTTCGAAGTGGCCGATGCGGAAACCGCCGCCGGTTTCCTCAGGGTAACGGTGAGCTCTTCCAATCCAGGATTGGTTCCCGAAAACGCAATCGCGCTCGCGGGAAGCGCCAGCAGTCGCACGTTAACAATCACTCCCGCCGCTGAGCAGACCGGCCAGGCGCAAATCACACTGACGGTCACGGACACGGATGGGTTTGCCACCTTCACAGCCTTCAATCTGACCGTCGTGCCGATCAATCATCCGCCCGCAATTTCGACCATTGGCAATCAAAGCATGGATGAAGACCAGACGCTTGGGCCGATCCTGTTTACGGTCGCTGATGCGGAATCTCCTGCCGCCAGCCTGCAGCTTCGCCTCGCTTCGTCGAACACGAATCTCGTGCCGACGGAGAATGTCTTATTCGCCGGGAGCGGCTCGTCGCGAACGGTCGTGGTCATTCCAAAGCCAAACCAGTCTGGCGCGACTCTGATTACGATCACCGTGGATGACGGCGAGTTAACCACCAACGCCTCGTTCACGCTCACTGTCAATCCGGTGAACGATCCGCCAACGCTCGGCAGCTTTTCCAATCTGACCATCGAGGCGAATCAAACCACGCAGGTCCCGCTCGTGTTCTCCGACTTGGAAACACCGCCGGAACGGTTGAATGTTGCGGCCACTTCCTCGAACAACACGCTGGCGCCAAGCAGCAGCCTGGTCCTCTCACGCACCGGACCGCCGCAGTTATTGATTACGCCTGCTCCAGGTCAATCCGGGTCGACCTTGATCGTCGTGAAGATCACAGATGAAGGCGGGCTCTCGGCCGAACGAAGTTTTTCGCTCACAGTGAACCCCCCGCCGCTCATTCCGCCGGACATCACGACCCAGCCCCAGTCCCAAACGGTCCTTGCCGGGGCCGATGTCACGTTCGCAGTCACCGCGACCGGCAGCGCGCCGCTGATTTATCAATGGCTCTTTAATGGGTTTCCTTTGCCAGGCGAAACTGCGCCGGCGTTGCGCCTGTCGAACGTTGCCTCCGCGCAGGCGGGCGCTTACTCCGTCAACATCAGCAACGCGGGCGGAAGCGTCGCCAGTCAGACGGTGAAGCTCGTCGTCAATATTCCTCCTCCTGCCAATGACAATTTCCAACAGAGCGCGCCGTTGCCAGGGCTCAATGCCGCTCTGATCACTTCCAACATCAGCGGAAGCGTTGAACCAGGCGAACCACCGCACGCCGGCCGTCCCGGTGGCGCTTCGGTCTGGTGGTCATGGACCGCGCCCGTCTCGGGCCGAGCCGCCATCAGCACAACTGGAAGCTCCTTCGATACTTTGCTGGCCGTCTATTTGGGCGATTCCCTGAGCGGCCTGAACGTTGTCGCTCAGAACGACGATGAACCCGGCGGGGCAAGCACCAGCCGTGTCGAGTTCGATGCCATCGCGGGAAAAAATTATCGGATCGCCGTCGACGGTTTTGCGGGCGCGTCGGGCGAACTCAAGCTCAATTTGTTTTTGAAAGTCAACCCTCCCGAGCTTCGAGTTGGCAGAAGCGGGTCGAGAATTCTTCTGAGCTGGCCCGCCGCGGCGGCGGGTTTCGTTCTGCAAACGTCCGAGCGTCTCGGCGCGGAGGCCGTCTGGCCCGATCTCACAACCGCTGCGCAAGCCGACCCGACAGAAATTTCGCTGGCTCTCGAGCCTTTGGGAGGCGCGAAATTCTTCCGCCTGAAACGCGCGGAATAGACCAGCTCAGCACAGATTCGTCGGATCAATGTCGACACTCCAGGTGACGTCTTCCGGCAAATGAATCCGTGGAAGCAATCCCGCCAATTCCGTGCTGAACCGGCTCATCTTCGGCGTGCGCGCCATGATCTGGTACCGATAAAACGTCTCGGCTTTTAACAAAGGGGCGGGTGCTGGGCCGGCCAAAATCAGGTCCTTCCAGTCAGCAAATGTTTTTGCCAGTTCGCTCTTCAAATAATCGGCGGAGAACTGCACTTTTTGTTCATTCCGGCCTTTGAGAGTCAGTAATGCGATTCGGCTGAGCGGCGGATATTTCAGCTGCTGGCGGAATTCCATTTCCTGTTCGTAAAAGCCCTCAAAATCGTGGCGGCGCGCGTGCTGAATGGCGGGATGAAATGGCGTAAACGCCTGCACGAATACTTCTCCCTCGACATCGCCGCGGCCCGCCCGGCCTGCCACTTGCGTCAGCAGTTGAAAGGTTCGTTCCCCAGCGCGGAAATCAGGGATGTGCAAGCTCAGATCCGCGTAGATGATGCCGACCAACGTCACGTTCGGAAAGTGAAGCCCTTTCGCGATCATTTGGGTTCCGACCAGGATATCAATCCGGCCCGTCCGGAAATCGCCCAGGATTCGGCGATAATCATCTTTGCGCTTGAGGGCGTCTGAATCCATCCGTGCGAGACGCGCTTTGGGGAAAACTTTCGTGAGTGTTTCCTCAACCTTCTCCGTGCCAACGCCTGCAAATCGAATCGCTGCATGGCCGCAGGTCGGGCAAACCGCCGGAGCGTTTTCGGAGTGCCCGCAAATGTGGCAGCAAATTTTTTGGAGCTGCCGGTGATACGTGAGCGCGACGCTGCAATTCGGGCAGCCTGCCACGAACCCGCATTGCGGGCACTGGAGCGATGAGGCATAACCGCGCCGATTCAAAAAGAGGATCGTCTGTTCGCCGCGTTCGAGCCGCTGCTGGATGGCTTCTTTGAGCATCCGGGAAAGAATCGGGATGCCTTTCGCGGCGCGGAATTCGTGCCGCATGTCCACAACGCGCACGAACGGCATTTGTTTGTCATCGGCGCGGGTGAGCATTTCGAGCAAGGAATATTTGCCGCGCTGGACGTTGTAGTAGCTCTCCATCGATGGTGTGGCCGATCCAAGCACGACCACCGCATTTTCCAGTTGCCCGCGCATGACCGCAACGTCCCGAGCATGGTAACGCGGCGATTCCTCCTGTTTGTAGGAATGTTCGTGTTCTTCGTCGACAATGATAAGTCCAAGGGGATGCGCCGGCGCGAAGATGGCGGACCGGGCGCCAATCACAATGCGGGCGCGGCCCTGTCGAATTTTCTGCCATTCATCATGACGCTCGCCCGTGGAGAGGTGACTGTGCAACACCGCGACGGTGGTGGGGGTTTTGCCACCGCTAAAACGGGCCTTGAAACGTTCGACCGTTTGCGGCGTGAGCGAGATTTCCGGAACCAAAACAATGGCGCATTTTCCGTGGGAAAGAGTGTGAGCTATCGATTGGAGGTAAACCTCCGTCTTGCCGCTGCCCGTCACTCCGTGCAGAAGGAACACGCGCGGGTTTCGAATTGTGGTCGACGCATTGAGCGTATCGAGCGCGTTGATGATTTTGGATAAGGCGGCTTGTTGTTCCGGGTTTAGAACGAGTGATTGGCTGGGGAGGATTTGTTCTTTCCCATAAGGATCGCGTTCGCTGATTTGAGCGCGAATTCGGACGAGCCCTTTGTCTTCGAGGCGCCGGAGCGTTGCGGCGGTGGTGGAGGCAATCTCCAGGAATTTTTGCAGCGGGACCGGGCGCTCGGGGTCCAGCGAGTGGAGGATTTGCTTTTGGCGGGTCGTGAGGTCAGGAACTTCGCCAAGGCGCTCGACTCTTTCGATGACGAGGCGTTCGCGCCAGCCTTGTTCCTCTTTGCGGACGGCTTCGGGCAGGGCGCTTTTCAAAGCAAGTTCGAGCGGGCAGCAGTAATATTGGGCGATCCAACGGGCCAATTTGAGGATGGGCGCCGTTACGGGGGAATCGCTGCCGGTAATCTTTAGAATCGGCCGAAGCGGTCTTTCTGGCGATTGCTGCTGGTCGAGAAGGGCGGTCACAGTGCCGAGCAACTGCCGTTTGTGGAACGGCACTTTCACACGCGAACCCACGACGATGGCTCCTTTCAACTCATCGGGCACTGCATAGTCAAATTCCTTTTTGACCGGCAGATCGAGCGTGACACGTGCGATCATCTGGCTCCAGCAAACGTCAAACCGCCTTTCCGGGAAAGAAAAACAACGCTCCACCGGATTAGGGACAGACAAATTGTCGTAAAACTATTTGTCTGTCCCTAAGAAACGCGAATTCAAGGCCCGGGCAAGCGGAGTTGGTCCACCGGCAATACAAAGAAGAAAGTGTCGGCGAATTCTACACTAGAGGCCTTCTCCCAGCGGGAAAATTGGTTCAGGGACGGAGAGAAACAGTCCCGGGTTTTTGCGACATCCTAAGCCTCGGGCGAATCTACGCTTAGCTAGGAAACGGAATTATCACGGAAGACGTGCTGAGCGCTGAAAGATCAAGCTCGGCGAACGGAAAGAGAGTTTTTACGGTCCAGGAGAAAAGATCTCGAAGCACTGCGATGTGTTAGCCGAACACATTTAACCGTAGCGCGCGCAAAACATTTAGTCCCCTCCAGTCACCGCCGCCCATTGGACGAGCCCCGCTGCTCCGCTTTTTGCTGAAATAATTTCGAAATCGTGTGAAAACATGGTTGACGAACTCCTGGCTGCCGAGCACAGCGCCGTCTGTGAAATACCGCACCTTAACTCGCAACAAAACTGCGTTGTCCAGGCGGCCATGGTTTTTCAATTCTGAAAGAATAGCTTCGCGCGAAAGGATCTTCTTATTGCTGTGCCCAGAGGCAGCCGCATTGCAGAACAAGTACGTGCGGTACAGTGCCGCTTGATCATGCCACTTCTTTCCCTCCAAAAAACTCGCCAAGTTTGTCCGGGCATCCGCCGCCGTCGCGATGGCTTCGGCATAGCCACAAAAGCGATAATCCTTAGGATCGCTAACCAAACCGGCACGCACACAATTCAAATCGATGTAGGCCGCGACCGTTCTCAAAGCCAACGGCTCGTTCTCAACCAATACGCTCTTGAAGCGTTCCGCCCATAGCGTGCCGTACCTGTCGTGGGTGCGATTAAACCACCTCGTGTAACGCTGCTTGAGTTCCTTCAGAAACATCGAAACATCACTCATTCGGCGAGTGAGTCGACAGCGCAACTCAGTCGAGATCTTGCCTGTGGTTTTCAAATCATCTTCAATCGCCGTTGTGTAGCCGTTTTTCGCCCCAAAGTAATTCCGCGCTCGAAGTGCCAGCTCTTCATCTGAAATCTCCCCCTTAACCGGAACACGAACGAGCAAATGAAAATGGTTGCTCATAATCGTGTAGGTGAGCAAGTCCACGCCGCAAAAAGTGGCCGCAGCCCACATTAACTTCCGGAAATGTTCCTTGTCTGAAGGCTCGAACAGTCGTTGACCGCCGGCTGTTCTCGAAATGCAATGATACACCGCGGGTGAATCAGACAATTTCAGACGGGGACAACGCACGCTTTTTCCTCCTTGCGAGCGAAAACCGTGAACCGGATGCCAAAGCGCGTCAATAATATTTCAAGAACAGTTTGTCTGTCCCTAAGGCAAACGGTTGAACTATTTGTCTGTCCCTAAACCTAAAACGCACAGCGCTACCGCCATTTTGTCTGTCCCTAAACACTGGACGAGGCGCGAGGATCTGACCAGAATCCCGCATGGCCATCACTGCGCAGCAATTCGCCATCATGGAAAAACGTTTGGCCAGCCCAAGGCGGTTGCCTGAACCGATTCCAAATTCCCCAGTTGCTGCCGTTTCAATCTCCACTCAGATTGTTCTCGGCATTGATCCTTCCCTGCGCGGAACTGGCTACGGAATCATCCGTCAGGAGCGGCGCCAACTAGTCAGCCTCGGTTTCGGCACGATCACATGCCCCGCAGGTTGGGAACGCTCCCGGTGTCTGGCCAAAATCTCGGAAAAATTGCGCGAAGTTATCCGGACGCATCAACCAACTATCTGCGTCGTCGAAGGGCTTTTCTACGCCCAAAACTTACAAACCGCACTCATCATGGGAGAAGCCCGCGGCGCGAGCCTCGCCGTCGCAGCGGAAGCTGGCTTGCCCATTTTTGAGATCGCTCCCCGAAAAGTGAAGCAGGCGATCGTCGGCTACGGCGCAGCCCAAAAACTGGCTGTCGCCAAAATGGTGCAACGAATGTTGCGGCTCTCAGAAGCTCCAGCTGCCGATGCGGCAGACGCGCTGGCCGTCGCTCTGGCTCACCTTCAAAGCGGCGGCCCTTGTTCTCTCGGAACAGCTAAACGCATCTGACGCACATCCAAACGTCTCGCAGCTTTAAAACCTGAACACAAATCTCGCCGCACTCGCGAACTCAAAACACAATGCTCGGAGGATTATTGCCATGAATGCGCTCCCTTCTAATTGGTTTCGCCGGTTGTCCGTCCTGACGGCATGGTGCGCTTGCGTCTCCCTGCACCCAGCCGACTATAACGCCTCGAAAAGCAAATCAGCCGACAAGCTCTCGTCGACAACCTACCAAGTGGCGCATGGCTGGCCTGTGCTTCCGAATGGCTTCATGCTCGGCCACGTTTCCGGCATTGCGGTCGACTCGCACAATCACGTTTTTGTTTTCCACCGCGGCGAGCATTCTATCCTCGGCACAAATTTCACGACCGCCGCGAAAGAGCCGCTTGTCGTCTGCTTCGATGGGAAGTCGGGAAAGTTGATCGCGAGTTGGGGCGCCAACCGGTTTTACAGCCCGCACGGCTTGCGAGTTGATCGCAACGACAACATTTGGATCACGGATGTCGCTAGCCACCAGATCATGAAATTTGCCCATGACGGGAAACTGCTGATGGAATTGGGGCAGAGAGGGGTGGCTGGTTGGGACGCGCGGCACTTCAACAAACCGACCGATCTCGCGGTGGCGCCGGATGGATCATTTTACGTGAGCGATGGCTATGGCAACAGCCGAGTCGCTAAATTTTCCGCGTCGGGCGAGTTTGAATTCGAGTGGGGAAAAAAAGGAGATCAGCCAGGGGAATTTAATTTGCCGCACGGGATTGCTCTGGATCGAGCCGAACGCGTCTACGTCGCCGACCGCTCGAATGCTCGGGTGCAGGTGTTCGATTCCAAAGGCAAGTTTCTGCACGCCTGGAAAAGCCCGGAACTCGGCCGGCCCTGGGCAATTACCTTCGGACCGGATGAACTCCTCTACGTTGTGGACGGCGGCGATTTGAAGTCATGGCCACCCGATCGGGCGCATTTGCTCCAACTCGATTTGAGCGGCAAGATTCTCGCCAAGTGGGGCTCATACGGGAACTATGACGGCCAATTGTACTGGCCGCACGACATCGCGGTCGGCAAGGATGGCGCTGTTTACACCGGCGAAATCCTGGGCCGCCGGGCGCAAAAGTTCTTGCGAAAATAATCTTTGTTGCTGGCCGCGGGACGGCCGGAAAAATCGGTTTGTCCCCGATGAGAGACTCTCACCGTCGCCTCTCCCTTCGATTTATGCCAAGACTCCAATCAATCGGTTGTCTTCTCCTCCTGATAGCCCAGTTCGCGCGTGCAGCCGCCGCGCCCGATGCGAAGGATTATTTCGCCATTGAAGTCGTCGATGATCAAACTGGGCGCGGTGTTCCGATGGTGGAGTTGCAGACGACAAGCAGCGTGCCGTGGCACACCGATTCGAATGGTTTGATTGCCTTTTACGAGCCCGGGCTAATGAACAGAAAAGTTTGGTTTGCTGTTTCGGCCCACGGCTATGAATTTCCAGCTGACGGCTTCGGGATTCGAGGGGTGGCGCTCGAAACAAAGGCTGGCTCGAGCGCCAAAATCAAAATCAAACGGCTCAACATTGCCGAGCGGCTTTATCGAATCACTGGCCAGGGAATTTACCGCGACACGATTCTGCTCGGGCGAAAGGCGCCGATCACCGAACCGCTGCTAAATGGGGAAGTGACTGGGCAAGACGGCATCCTGACGACCATTTATCGTGGGAAGCTGTACTGGCTCTACGGCGACACCATGAGGCTTACGTATGCCCTCGGGAACTTCTCCATGTCCGGAGCGACGACGGATCTGCCTCAAAACCTCGATCCCTCGCGCGGATTCGATCTGCATTATTTCACTGGAAAAGACGGGTTCGCCCGATCGATGTCGCCGATTCCCGGGGAAGGAGTGGTTTGGCTGTCGGGGTTGGTCGTCCTTCCTGATGAAAATGGCCGCGATCGGATGCTGGCATTTTTCCAACGGCGAAAGGGTTTGGGCGAAGTGCTGGAAAATGGCTTCGTCGCTTACGACGATCAGAAAGACGTGTTCGAAAAAGTAAGGACGGTTTCTCTGAATCCAAACCCTATGCCGCAAGGGTACCCTGTCCGAGTGAAGTCGGATGGCGCCGATTACATTTACTTTACTGCTCCTTACCCTGCTGTCCGTGTGCGCGCGAGCTGGGGTCCTTATCTCGATCCGGCTTCCTACGAGAGCTACACCTGTTTAAAAGCGGGAACGCGCTCGAATGCCAAAGGCGAGGTCGAGCTCGATCGTGATCCAACCGGCAAGCTGATCTGGGCCTGGAAAAAAACAACTCCACCGCTCAACCCAAAAGACCAGCAACAGCTGATCGCGGCTGGAAAATTGCGGCGCGAAGAGTGCCCCTTTCGATTGCAGGATGCAGAGAGCGGCAAGCCGATTCTCTTGAATAACTGTTCCTGCTTTTGGAACGCGTACCGCCGCCGCTACATCATGATCGCTTCCGAAGCGTTCGGCGCGACGATGCTCGGTGAGGTTTGGTACAGCGAATCGGATCGTCCCGAAGGGCCATGGATAAACGCCCGAAAAATCATCACTCACGCCAACAAAAAATCCGATGCGCACGATTTTTATAATCCGACCCAACACCCATTCTTCGACCAAGCAGGCGGGCGGATCATCTATTTGGAAGGCTCGTACGTGAATACATTTTCCGGCAACCCGCATCCGACTCCGTATTACGAATACAATCAAATCATGTATCGGTTGGATCTGTCGGACGCGCGGTTGAAGATGCCCGATTCGGACGCTGGACCGAAACCGTGAGAAGCGGCTCCTTCTCGGTGAATTCATTTGTCACCGTTCTTCAAGTTGAGCATAACCTTGCCATGATCACGTTTTTGTGCGGCGTGCTTCAGGATGTGCTGCCGACCCAAGTGACCGTGGAGGTTAACGGCATCGGGTATGAAGTGCTGATCCCGTTATCGTCCTACGACAAATTGCCCGCGCCAGGGAACAAAGTGAAATTACTGACCCACCTTGCGATTCGCGAAGATGCGCACGTCCTCTACGGGTTCATGACCGCGGAAGAGCGGACTCTCTTTCGGATGCTGGTGAACACCGTCTCGGGCATCGGCCCCAAGATCGCTTTGAATATTCTGAGCGGAATCAACCCGACGGCCTTTCGCGGCGCAGTTGCCAATGGCGATGTCAAAACGCTGTCGCAAGTTTCCGGCGTCGGGAAAAAAACAGCCGAACGGATCGTCGTCGAACTGCGGGAGAAGATCGGAGCGGTCGGCGCTTGGGAGGCATCGAGCGCAGAACGCGGTTTGTCGCCGCTGGATCAGCGCACGAACGATGCGGTCCTGGCCTTGATCGCTCTCGGATTCAAGCAACTCGAAGCGCACGATGCGGTGCGCGCCGCGCAAGCAGCTTTGGGCTCGGAAGCTCCCGCCGAAGACCTCGTTCGCGCCAGCCTGAAAAAAGCCGGTTAATCGAGCGCCGTGAATTCACCGATCCCGCCCGACGCGAACCGTTCTTCGACTCCGGAGCAAGCGGCTGCGCCCGCGCGGCCTCGCAAAGCTTCCGGAATCGTGGTCCCGCACAAGCTGTCCTGGTCCCGCACGGTCATCGCTTGGCTGGTTTTTGTGATCATCCGCGCCATTGCCGCAACATTGCGCTTCCGATTTTCGCCTGACCTTGCTCAGTTCACCTCACGTTTTCCGGCGCCAATGATCTTCTGCATCTGGCACAATCGCCTGAGCTTGTCGCTCGTTCTCTTCCATAAATTTTTTCGAGAGAAGCGGACTGGCTTGGCCGCGCTGGTCAGCGCCAGCAAAGACGGCGCGTTGTTTGCGCGAATTCTCGAGTTATTTGAGGCTGTGCCAGTGCGGGGATCAACCAGCCGGCGCGGGCCGCAAGCGTTGCTCGAATTAAAATCGTGGGCGGAACGCCGCTACGATATTGCGATCACGCCGGATGGGCCCCGCGGTCCCGGTTACCAAGTCCAGCCTGGGATCATCGGTTTGGCGCAAGTCACGGGACAATCGATTGTGCCGATCAGCTTTTATCTAAGCCGAAAAATCCAACTGAAAAGTTGGGACCGTTTTCAGATCCCGCTCCCGTTCTCGCGTTGTGAGATTCAACTCGGGAAATTCATCGCCGTGCCACGCGATGCCACCGACGAGCAGAGAGAAACCTTTCGCCGCGAACTGCAGGCAGAAATGCTCGCGATCACGCGGGATTAGCGCGGTCGATTACTTCATTCCACCCGCGAGGATTGTCTGAAAGAACGGCGGCAATTCTTCGCGGGCGACGGTGGTGATTTCGATTTTCCTGAACCCAGCCGCTTCCAGCCAGCGGTGCAGGTCGCTTTCGGCAAAACCGAGCCATCGATCGCCATAAAGCTCGTGGGCTTTGTCGAACGAATGCTGCAGCAGATCAAGGATCATGATCTGGCCGCCCGGCCGAAGGATCCGTTGCGCGCTCGCGATCGCGCGTTCCGGCCGCTCCGCATGGTGCAAGGCCTGGCTGAGCACCACCAGATCGACGGTCTGCGATTCGATCGGCGGCTCTTCCAGATCGCCCAGGCGGAACTCAAGATTCTTCAAGCCATTCTTCTTGGCCTTGCGCGTCCCGAATGCGACCATCTTTTCTGAATTGTCGACCGCAATCACTTTCTTGGCGCGCAAAGCCAGCAGCTCGGAAAGCAGCCCTTCGCCCGAGCCCAGGTCCGCGATCACCAGCGGAGGAATGATCCGCAGGAGAAGCTGGCCGAATGCTTGCCATGACCGTCCCGGTCCGTAACTGCGATCGAATCGGCCCGCAACCTGGTTGAAATAAAGCTGGGCTTGTTCCTGCCGCCGGGCGAGCACGCGTTTCAGATTCACAAGGTCAGCCGCGTAATCGGGCATTTCCTTCGCCCCACGCAAGCCGAGTTGAATCACCTCACGAATCTGCGCGCTCGGGCTGTTTGTCGCCCGGTAAAATGTTCGTTTGCCCTCGCGCCGGGATTGCAGCATGCCCGAGTCTTGGAGCAGGCCAAGATGCGTTGAAATGCGGGACTGTCCCATCCGGGTGATTTCCTGGAGCTCATGGACGGACAGCTCATCCTTCTCGACGAGGGCGAGAATGCGGAGCCGGGTGGGATCCGCCAGGGCGCGGAGTGATTTTAGGGTGGCGGACATGCGCGGCGTGAGGGGCGCGAAAAGCGGGCGGCGGCTGCGCCGAAAAATTTTCCAATTCGCTGTTGACGCTCCGGGTTAGGTATATATCTTCCTATCCTGATACGTCAATATGTCATTCCCACTCCTTCTGTCATGAGCACCAAAATGATTTTTTCCTCCGAGTCCGTGGGCGAAGGCCATCCGGACAAAGTTTGTGATTCGATCTCCGACGCCGTCCTGGACGCCTGCCTGGCGGAAGATCCGCGCAGCCGCGTGGCTTGCGAAACCTACGCCAAAAGCAATGTCGTCGTGGTGGGCGGTGAAATCACCACCAAAGCCAGACTCGATTACGGCAGGATTGTTCGGGAAACGATTCGCGAGATCGGGTATGTGAACGAAGACGACGTGTTTCACGCCGACAAAGTTTTCATTACGAATTTGATCACGACGCAAAGCCCCGACATCGCCCAGGGAGTTGACGCTCGGGCTGCCGAGGGCAAAACCACCGCCGAACAAGGCGCGGGCGATCAAGGGCTGATGTTCGGTTTTGCTTGTGACGAAACCCCAGAGCTCATGCCGGCCCCCGTCATGTTCGCCCATCGGCTTGGGCGCGAACTTACCCGGGTTCGGAAATTGGGCAAAGTGAAGTGGCTCCGGCCGGACGCGAAGAGCCAAGTGTCCGTTCAATATGACAACGGCCGGCCGGTCCGAATTGTGAACGTGGTTGTTTCGACGCAGCACACGCCGGACGTGAAGCACAAAACGTTGCGCGATTTTGTCATCAAGGAAGTCGTCAAAAAAGTTTTGCCGGCGGAACTGTTGGATCGGAAAACAGAATATTTCATCAACCCGACGGGTCGTTTCGTGGTCGGCGGGCCGCAAGGCGACACGGGGTTGACTGGGCGGAAGATCATCGTCGATACCTACGGGGGCATGGGCCGCCATGGCGGTGGCGCGTTCAGCGGGAAGGACCCTTCAAAAGTCGATCGCAGCGCCGCGTACATGGGCCGTTATGTGGCCAAGAATATCGTGGCCGCAGGTCTGGCGACGCGCGTCGAGATCCAGTTCGCTTATGCGATCGGTTATCCCGATCCAGTCTCCGTTTGCGTGGACACGTTCGGCACCGGGTTGGTCAGCGAGGAACGAATCGCGGCGGCTGTCCAGGAAGTCTTCAGTTTCAAGCCGGCCGCGATCATTAAGCAGCTCAATATGCTTCGGCCGATCTATGCAAAAACGACGAATTACGGTCACTTTGGAAAAGTCGACGACCTCGAGAGCATCACTTGGGAACGCACGGACAAAGCTGCCGCGTTGAAGCGGGCCGTCCAATGAACCAAGCCGCGCGCTCATAAGGTTCTGAACCCAACCTAAACTTACAGAAGAAAACTAACTATGCCTGCACTGACCAAAATCAACGGCAAGAAGACCGCCAATGGCAAATCGCAGAAGCCTTTCGCCGATTTCAAAGTCCGTGACCTTTCCCTCGCGGACTGGGGCCGGAAGGAAATCTCCGTTGCTGAACAGGAGATGCCCGGGCTCATGGCCTGCCGGGAAAAGTACGGCCCGCAAAAACCGTTTCAGGGCGTGCGCGTTTCCGGCTCGCTGCACATGACCATCGAAACCGCCGTGCTCATCGAGACGCTCGCCGAACTTGGCGCGTCCGTGCGCTGGGCCAGCTGCAACATCTTCTCCACGCAAGACCACGCCGCCGCCGCCATCGCCAAAGCTGGCGTTCCCGTCTTCGCGCACAAGGGGGAAACGCTCGAGGAATATTGGGATTTCACCCTCGCCGCGCTCACCCATCCCGGCAACAAAGGCCCGCAACTGATCGTGGACGACGGCGGGGATGCCACGCTGCTTCTGCACAAAGGTTACGAGATGGAGCAGGGCGACAATTGGGTCAATACGCCGAGCGACAACCACGAAGTTTCCGTCATCAAAAATCTTTTGAAGCGCTGCGCGAAGGAACGCCCCAGCTGGTTCACGCAAGTTATCAAAGACTGGAAAGGCGTCTCCGAGGAAACGACCACCGGCGTGCATCGGCTCTATCAAATGCTCGAAGCCGGAAAACTGCTCGTGCCCGCCGTCAACGTCAACGACTCGGTTACAAAATCCAAGTTCGACAACCTCTACGGCTGCCGCGAATCGCTCGCCGACGGACTCAAGCGCGCCCTCGGCGTGATGATTGCCGGCAAGACCGCGGTCGTCTGCGGCTACGGCGATGTCGGCAAAGGCTCGGCCCATTCGCTGCGCGGATTCGGCGCGCGCGTCATCATTACCGAAATTGACCCGATCAACGCGCTGCAAGCCGCCATGGAAGGCTTCGAAGTCACCACCATCGAAGACACACTGGGTCGCGGCGATATTTATGTGACGACCACTGGCAACTGCGACGTCATCACGCTGGATCACATGCTGGCCATGAAAGACCAGGCCATCGTCTGCAACATCGGCCACTTCGACAACGAAATCCAAGTGGACCGGCTCAACAACGCCAAAGGCGTGAGCAAGGTGAACATTAAACCGCAAGTGGACCGTTACGATTTGCCCGGCGATAAAAGCATTTACCTGCTGGCTGAAGGCCGGCTCGTGAACCTCGGCTGCGCTGAAGGCCACCCGAGTTTCGTCATGAGCAACAGCTTCACCAACCAGGTCCTCGCGCAACTCGACCTTTGGAAGAACAAGGACAGTTACAAAGTTGGCGTGTATCGTTTGCCCAAGAAGCTCGACGAAGAAGTCGCGCGTTTGCACCTGGAAAAAATCGGCGTGAAACTGACGAAGCTGACCAAGAAACAAGCTGATTACATCGGCGTGCCTCTGGACGGCCCGTACAAGGCCGAGCATTACCGCTACTGAGCGAAACCACTCTCGAAGCGAAAAGGGCGAACGGAGATCTCCGTTCGCCCTTTTTCGCCGATTCGAAACCTCAAAAGCAATCTCAAGCGGTGACGGCGTAATCCATTCCTCGGGGATTCTCTACTCGCCGTGACGCCTGCAAAACTTCCACGCCGAGGAGATTCCCGTCTTTGTCATAGTCGAGAATGACGCCGGGCTTATCCTCGTCGCTCTCTTCGACTGGCGCATCGCGGAAAATGATTCGTAACACGTCCACTTCCGGGTCATAGGTCACTTTCATGTCTTCCAGTATTTTTTGATTTGGCTGGTTCGGTAAACCGTAACCACTTTCGGCGGTGTTGTCTTTTCGTTCACCATCACCCGCACCAGATAAAGCTTTTGGTTAATCTCGACCTTGGATTGATAACACACAATATCGCCGCATTCACAGAGTTTTTGCGCGGGCGCATCCAACACCGACTGCACCACGGTAATCGGAATGGCGCGCCGCGCCATTTCCAGCTGCACGTGCTGTGAAAATTCGTGGTTCATCTCGCGGCTTTACTCAAGAGCATATTAAGGATCGCTCAACCCCGATTGTGCGATGCGAGGCGCTAAAGCAACTCGGAACCCTGCTGTTAGAATCCCGTTGGTAGAGATGCACGGATGTCGAAATGCAGAACGGCAACTGTGCTTCGGTGAATGCCATGAGCCGCCGCGGAGAACGTGGACATCGCCAGAAATTCTGCCGACGGGGTTAGTCAGAGTCCCATCAGGATATCGGAGCAGGAAATCCAGGGACCATTCAGAAACATTTCCGTGCATGTCGAATAAGGCATATTCCCATTCGGCTTCGGTAGGCAAACGATAAACGTAGCCCTCTGGGATTGACTCGGCTCGTTCTTGCTGCCTTGTGAATCGCTCGCAGAATGCTACTGCTTGATTCCAGCTCATGTCTCGATTTGTTTGAGCTGCCCTTGCCCTCGTAGGTTTTCAACGACAACTGCGCCGCCGCTTCCGCCGTTGGTTGAATCGTTCGACGAGAGTCGAGGTGAATTCGTGGTCGCCTGTGTGAAATTTGATGCGTCTGCATCTGGTTTGTCATTCGAGGTGAGTTTCTCGATCGTTGACGGTTGTTCCTTTCGTGAGACGATGCCCCGTCTTCTGGACAACCAGTCCGTCTGAGCTCCGTTGGCAGAATTAGCCGGCGTCAGTGAAATCCTTTTGCCCCGTTTTTCTACAATCAGCCAGGCCGCGATTACCAAGCTGACTATCACGAGAAGCAGTGTAATAAAGCGCCGCACCAAAATCCTTTATCGAATGTCGCAGCAATTAAACGTTCGCGTCCATTAATTGAAAAGTGGCAGCCACCATTCGTGCGCTTCTCAATTGAGCGTTTCATTTTCAAGGAGCTTGACGGGTTGCGCCACCGTGGGCCCGATCGGTTTTGGCTTGCGGGCCAAAAAATAAAAGCAGCTCGCAATCAGCAAGAGAGTGCCGAGTCCCGACATGAAATAAGTATAAGCCTGGAAAAAGGCGAGTCGCGAAGTCCCCCTCTCGGCCAGATCTTTGAACAATTGCACTCCGACCGAGCCGGTGTAACCCACCGCGTCGGCTACATAAATCGCAAAAACCGCCGTGCCCACAATGCCTGTCGACGCAATGAGCCGATCAAATAAGAGCGAGCCGTACGGCACGTACGCCAGATACGACCCGAGGCCGATCAACGTCATCCACCAGAAGCCGCTGATCAGTTTTGCTTGCAGCAAGAATGTGCTCACGCCCATCAGAACTGTGCCGCTGGCCATGACGGCGAACGCCGCCACTAATCCCGCCCGGTTCTGCCGGATGAGATTTAACAGCGCCAGCGCTCCGAGCACGCAAAACGCCACGATTGTTTCAGTGCGGGTGATGATGGTTTCGTTTTGGCGGTACGGATAGCCCAGGCCCTCGAGCAGTTCCACCTGGTAATTGTCACGGAAATCGCGGTAAGCCGTGAGAAAGAAATAAGCCGTGCAAAGCAGCACTATCCCGAGCGCAAACTCTTTCACGAAGGCGAGACGCTCCGTTCCGTCCATCGGCTTCCGTTGCACCCGCTCAGTGACGTCCCCTTGATTCGGTTGCGGGATTTGGTTCAGCAGCCAGACGGAAATCAGGAATGGAACCAGAAAATAAAATCCGGTGATGGCGGGCATCCACGATTCGCTGACACGCCCGGTCCAATCAGCCAGCACGGGACCGATCCATGGAACGGCGCGCCAGCACTCCGCGACGGTTCCTTGCATCAAGCCCCTCGCGAAATCCTTGACGATTCCGCTCGAGACGATGAAGGAGCAGCTCAACCCGGCCAGCAACAACTCGGAAGTGCGCCTCCCTTCCAAATAAGAGACGACCAAACCCCACACCATGCCCAGCGGCAGTCCGTTCAGGAAAATCGGCACCACGCGCCAACTGGGCGGGCACACTGCAAACACGACCAGCGCCGCTTGTGCACATCCGATCAGGCCGATCAATAACCAGGCCCGCTTTTCGCCGCTCGCCTCTGAGCACACTTTCAGGCCGATGAATTTTGAAACTGCGTAGCCGATGATTTGGCTGATCACCAAGGCGGTCTTGAGCTGAACGTCCGAACCGAAGAAAAAACCGCCATCGAATTTCGCCGCCGCAAAAGGCTTGCGAAAGGCATACATGCAAAAGTAGGTCGAAAATCCCGCCGCCATGGCATAAGCCACGAATAGCGGGGCCGGGGCGCGAGCCAGCCAGTTTGCAATACCTCTTCGTTGGAGCACGCCGGGAGCTTAGGCTATCCCTTGAGATTTTCCAGACTGCGATGAGCAGAACGATTATTTTCAACGCGACCCGCTCGAGGGGCGTCTGACCAGCCGACACAAACGGACTATTTCTTCGGGACTTCAGCCGCAGCGAGAGCTTCTTCCAGGCTCGTCAAGCCTGGCTCCGCTTCGATCCGCGGTCGGAGAACCTTGCGCAAATATTCGATCGCTTCTGGAATCCCCTGAACCGAACGCGGCAGAGCAGCTCCGCAGGCATTGGGATGCCCGCCGCCCTGAAGTTTCTCCGCGATTTTCAACGCTTCACCATTGCGACTGCGCAAGCTGACGATGTAAGAACCGTTGCCGCGTCGAAAGAGCGTCAGCAGGACACCATAAGGCGTGGCGCGTTCTTCCAATAATTGGTGGATGATTAAATTGATGTTCCCAACCACCGTGTCGACATAGCCGACGGCAGGAGTGAGCTCGGTGATATTGGCTTTGCTCCACGAATATCCGAGAGGATCTTCCACGCGGCGCTTCACCGCGATGACTTCCAACAGCGGATGATCGAGCAGACGTTCGGGTTCGCCTTCGACGAGTTCGTACAGGTTCCAGAACTGGTAATTCTTAACCAGGCTGGCGTAATCGTTCGCGAGAATAAACTCTGGATCATCCACCAGGAACAGATCGGCCACGTTGCTGAGGTGAATGAGCCGGTCCAAAGTAGCGGAGCCGAGCCCGTGTTCCTGGCAGAGTTCGTAACAAAGCAGGCTGGCTGATTTGTTGGGATGATGAATCAGCAAAGCGCTTTGCGCGGCCGCTTCCGCGGGATGATGATCGATGATCACCCAGCCCGGTTTGTCGAGCCGCCTTTCGAATGCAAGATCGGTAATCCAGCCGGTTGGCTCGTTGAGCTGGCGCTGGCGCCAGTTGTGGTTGTGATACGCTTCCATGGGTGGCGTCACTCCGTGAACGGTTTTGGCTAAGCGTTTTAAAAGGAGCCCAGCCAAAAACCCATCCAGGTCGCTTTCGTGTGTGAGAATCACTTCCGGTTTGGACAGCGCAAACATTCAGGGCGGAGTATCGCAAATAATTTCCGGTGAGCAAGAGATTCGAACTTTGGCGCGCGACGGACGCAACGGGCGGCTATGCGTAGCTGAAGACGTGAGTCTTCAGCCCGAGGCGATGCACCGAAGAATCTGAACTCTGACGAGTTCAGCTACGAGAATGGAGAAGATGCACTCCCCCGTAGCTGAAGACGTGAGTCTTCAGCCGAAGCGTTGCACCGAAGAATCTGAACTCTGACGAGTTCAGCTACGAGAATGGAGAAGATGCACTCCCCCGTAGCTGAAGATGTAAATCTTCAGCCGAAGCGTTGCACCCTAAGACTGCCCAGTTTGAAATTCCATTGAACCGCTCCGGCGGAACCGGTTAACTCACCCGATCTTTTCAGATGTCGCAGATGTTGAAATCTTCGGGCGCGATGGGGCTGGCCACGATCCTGAGCCGAGTGCTCGGCGTCGTCCGGGAGAGCCTCTACGCCGCGTTCATGGGCAATACTCCAGTCGCGGCGGCCTTCAAAACCGCGTTCATGGTGCCGAACCTTTTTCGCCGGCTCCTGGGTGAAGGCGCATTGACGGCAGCGTTCATCCCTATCTTTAAAGAGAAGGAGAAGACGGCGGGGAAAAAGGAAATGTGGGAGGCTGCCAATGCGGTTATCTCCGGGCTTGTCGTCGCTTCCATAGGAATCATCGCGCTGGTGGTTCTTGGCCTCACTGTGCTGCTCATGCTTACGGCGCCGTATCAACTGGCCGCGCCGGGGACATTTTCGGGCGCGGCGGTCTACATCGAGGAATGGCAGAAATTCTACGGCGGAGCCGGCTGGTTCAAACCGGAAACCCGGCTCATGCTGGAACTGCTCCGGCTGATGTTCCCGTACATGCTCGTGATTTGCCTTGCGGCAATTTTCATGGGAATGCTCAACGCGCGTGGCCATTTCTTCATCCCGGCCATGGGCGCCACGATCCTCAACGTAATCATGATTTTGATCGTGCTGTTCGTTGCGCCGCGTTTCGGCGCCAATTTATCCCAGCAGGTTTTTGCCCTCGGCTATGGCGTGTTGATCGCCGGCGCCGCCCAGGCGCTCTATCAACTTCCGACGCTTTATCAAGATGGTTTTCGGTATCACTGGATTTCTCCCTGGCGAAACGACACCGTCCGAACTGTCGTTCGCAAAATGGTCCCAGGCATGATGGGAGTCGCGGCGTTTCAATTTAATGTGCTGACCACTTCCGCGATCAGCTGGGTTTACGATCCGACGATTTATTCGTCCTTTGATTACGCGGTCCGGCTTATGGAATTTCCCCAGGGCGTGTTTGGAATCTCGCTCGCAACGTACCTGCTGCCCACACTTTCAGGCTTGGCCGCGGAAAAAAAGTTTCCCGAATTCCGCGGGACCTTGCGGCAAGCCGTGGGGTATCTCTCGTTCTCCAACATCTGGGCCATGGCCATGTTGATCGTCCTCGCCGCGCCGATCGTTCGTTTCTTGTTCGAACACGGAAAGTTTGGCCCAACTGATACTCTGAGGACATCGTTCGCGTTGGTTTGCCTCGCTCCGGGCTTGATCGCGTTTTCATTGGTCAACATTTTCGCGCGCGCTTTCTACGCTCTGGGCGACACCACGACTCCGATGAAAATCAGCTGTGTCTGTCTTGGGTTGAATCTGATGTTCGTGCTCTGGTTGATCCCCGTTTTTCAGGAAGGCGGGCTTGGCATTGCGAATACGATGAGCGCGTTTGTCAATGTGAGCCTTCTCTCATACGGGCTGAAACGAAAACTGGGGCGCCTCGACTTCGCCCCGCTACGAAACAGTTTGCTGGCAATGGCAGGGGCGGTCCTCAGCGCGGCTGCGCTCGCGTGGTTGACGGGGAGCGCTTGGGAGAATCAGATGGGCCGATCGAGCCTGATCGCGCGAACCGGTGGCGTCTTTGTTCCGATGGCTGTCGCGGGTGTTTTTTATTTTGGCATTTTGCTTTGGGCGCGGGTTCCGCAAGCTCAGGAAATTTTCAGCCTGTTGCTGGCCAAGTTGACGCGCCCGCAAAATAGAAAAGACGGATGACCACCGAAACTCGAAGTTCGAATTTCGAGAGCGCCAAAATTCAAAAGCTCAAAACGAGCCGGAGCTTTCGATGAAGGGTCCACAGCGAGCAAAGGGCCTTGTTTCGGGTTTTGGTTTTGAACATTGTTTCCGTTATTCGTTATTCGTGATTCGTGATTCGTCATTCGTGATTCGTCATTCGTGATTCGTCATTCGTGATTGCTCACCGATAAATCACCACGTGGCGGCGTGGTTCACGGCCCGTGCTCGAAGAAGAAAAACCAGCTTCCTCCGCAATCTCGTGTTGGAGCCGCCGGAGGTGCGAGGCTTGCGGCGCCAAATGAATCTGAGTTTCGCCTGCTTCAATTCGTGCCACGGCGGTTTCCGCCTCGTTCCGGGCTGACTGTTCCGGTTCGGATTCCGGCTCTCTGCCTCCGGAGTATTCGTCGAGGAATAATTGGATCTGCGCCATGGTGTTCTTTCGCAGTGTATGAACGGGCACTCCGCGTTGTTCGGCCTCGCTCACGATTTTGGCCGCTCGCCGCCGCTGGCTTTTCGTTGTCAGGATTAATTCGGCTTCGTCGAGCCGGTCCGTGAGCTCGATGCGCAACCCGAAATCTCTCACTGCACGCCGGAGTCTATCCTTGCTCACGCCGATTGGCATCAGACGCACCACACGCGCGGCGCCATCAACGATCAGCGGGCTTGCTGGGCCTGGCCCGAATTGCTCCACATGGACGGGTTCCTCCGATTGAAAAGGTCGGGCGCGTTTTCGATCTACGACTTCCGGGCGAGGCGGCACGCGGCTCCGTTCCAATGCGCCATCCGGCCGCAGCGTCCGCTTTTCCGGGCTGGGCGGAAGACCACGCAAGAATTCATCCACCACCGCGGCGACATCCGGATGCACGTTCACCTCATTCCAGTTTTGGATTTCCACCAGAATGTCGAAGGTGGGCGGGGCGCGCCGTTCCAGAACAGTCTTTTGGGTCCGTCGCCGGCGAGCTTCTTCGTCGCCCAAGGTTACCGCTTGAACTCCGCCGACCAAATCCGCGAGCGTCGGATTCATGATCAGATTTTCCAGGGTGTTCCCGTGCGCCGTGGCGACCAATTGAACTCCGCGTTCGGCTATCGTTCGGGCGGCGGCTGCATCCTGCTCGTTGCCGATTTCGTCGACGATGATCGATTCCGGCATGTGGTTCTCCACTGCTTCGATCATCACAGCGTGCTGCTTTTCTGGCCGCGCCACTTGCATGCGGCGCGCCCGGCCAATGCCCGGATGGGGAATGTCGCCGTCGCCTGCGATCTCATTTGAAGTGTCCACCACGACCACGCGCTTTTTGGCGTCGTCCGAGAGCACGCGCGCCACTTCCCGCAGCATGGTGGTCTTGCCAACGCCAGGTTTTCCGAGCAGCAAAACGCTTTTGCCTGACGAGACGAAATCCTCGATCACTTTGATCGTGCCGTGAATCGCCCGGCCCACACGAAGCGTCAGCCCGACAACTTTGCCCGCGCGATTGCGGATGGCCGAAATGCGATGCAGCGTCCGCTCGATCCCCGCTCGGTTGTCCTCGCCGAACGCGCTCACCCGGTCGGTCACATAACGGATGTCTTCATCAGCGACTTCGCGCGGGCTGAGGCAGACGGTTTCATTGCGGAAACGGGCTTCGGAAGGGCGGCCCAGGTCCAGCACAATTTCGAGGAGCTGATCAAGATCTTTTCTTTTCCGGAGCGGCTCCTGGATGTGGGGGGGAAGCCGTTCGAGGAGTTTTTCCAAATCTGAATCGGTCCGCATGCCGCACGTTATCTCCGTTGCCAGACTGAAGCAACTGGCTCAGAACGGCTCAAAACAGCGTCGCATCCGTTGCCCACGGTTTGCGTCGCTGCGGCTGCCCAACCAATCTCGCGATGAAACACCGGCCGCCAGTGAAGTGTCGTCGCAGAAAACGAGCACGTGGAGAAGTTCACGGATCGATTTTCAGAATCTCTGAAGATTTAACTTCGGCGAAATGAAGCGATCGACCCGAGCACCTTCCGAAATCGTTGGCGCGTCGGCAGACCAATGCCGACAGACCAGTTGCGCCGGCTCTTGAAACCTGCTAGAGGTAACCGCGCATCAGATGCGGGTGTGGTTCAATGGTAGAACGTGGGCTTCCCAAGCCTGAGACGAGGGTTCGATTCCCTTCACCCGCTCCAATGATAATCAAGGAGTTGCGAGCAGTGTAGCCAGAATGTAGCTCGATTGTCTGCTGCTGTCATTGGACCCCTCTGGCGGTTTTGCAGTGTGCAAGCGTCGAGATAATCCGGTCCAGAACTGCATCGAGATTCTTTCCTGCGTCTTCAGCGAGGAATCGAAGAATCAAATAGCCGTGCTCTTGCAGAAGGGCGTCTTTCCTTCGATCTCGCCGGTATGCTTCGGCATTCGCCAAATGCTGCGGACCATCCAACTCAATCGCGACTTTCAGCTCGGCGCACAAGAAATCCACTTCCATGTGTCCCTGATTGTCGAAAGGAATTGGCAATTTGGCATTCAAGCGAAAATGACCGCAGGTCTCAGGCAATGTTTGCAGTCGGCGGAAAAGAAATGCTTCGCTCGCGCTTCTTGCTCGAGCTTCACCCTCGGCATCAGAGGAGGGGTTTCGCGCCACATGAACGAAGAGACTGGCTAGCGGCACATCAACGCCGTCACGAACCAGGCGCCGAATGCTGGCGGCGTAGTCCTTCTTCCATTCCGGATCAATCGGCAGCGGAACTTCGGCTGGCCATCCCGGCAACGCGCTGCCCGGAAGCAAAATGGTGTAACCCAACGACTCGTAGCCGCGACACCGTTTGTCAAACATTCTGGAAAACATCGGAACGTTGAGATCGGCATAATCATAAACGCGCACTTCACGCTTTTCTTCATGGAGACGATGAAGACGTCCAACGTATTGAGCGACTGTTCCACGCCACGAAATCGGCAGAGCCAGAAACAACGTGTCCAATCTGGGATCATCAAAACCTTCCCCAACGAATTTTCCTGTGGCTAGGATCACGCGAGGATTCTGCTCAGAGCTGCCTGATAGGCGAATCAGCGCTGACGCCAGTTCTTTCTTCGTCTGCCCGCCACGCAGGGTGATCAGGTTTGGAATATGCGGCGAAAGCTGTCGGACGAGTTCTTCGAGGTGTCCGACGCGTTCTGTCAGCACCAAAGGCGAACGACCTTGGTGCACTGCGCTAATGACATCGTCGCAGATCATCCGATTCCGTGCGTCATCATTTCGAAATTTCTCAAACAGCTCGTGAAATTCCGTGCGTGGGTCCGAAGCCAGTGTCGTCAATGCTCGAAAACCGGTTGGCCGTACGAATACTTGATGAGTAAAGGGCCGGGTCGCGGCCTGTTGTTTTGCGTCGACCCGATAGCGCACGTGGCTCCTTTTCGCACGAGACTTTGAATCAATGCTACGTCCAGATTTCCTCCCGCTTTCCGGCGGCCGCCTCCGATGCGCCCAATTTGCTTCGGCGGGAGAGTCAGAAAACTCGATAAGCGCTCGATCCATTGTTCCAGCAGTTGCTGACGATGAACCAGCACGAGGGTGTTGACGCCGCGCTGTGCAATTAACCACGCGGCAAGAACGGTTTTTCCGAACGCGGTCGTCGCGGCGAGGACGCCTGTGTCGTGGCGCAGCAGGGCATCGGCAGCCATTTGCTGTTCGCTCCGCAACGTGCCGTTAAACGAGACCTTGAGAGATTTACCACTAAACCGTTCATCGTTCAGGACAGCTTCAATTTTCAGTGAGTTCAGCACTCCAAGAACATCCTCAAGACATCCGCGCGGAAGGGAGAAATGCGTGGGATGCTCTTCGGCACACGAGATGACTCTCGGTTTGCCGAAGGTGGAGAGCCGCATCGCTTGAGCGCGGTAGAATTCTGGATTCTGAAACGCGGCCAGGCGGATCAACCGATTACGGAGCGATGGCAGAAGATTGTCTTTGCTGATGTAGATTTGATCAGCAAGCACAAGGGCCAGTTTCTGCGGCAATGAACCGACAATCGGCGCCTCCTTTTGGAAGCGTATCCTGATTTGGAAAGAGCCTATCATACGAATCGAAACCGATTTCCGGACGATGCTCCATTGTTTCCGTCAGGATGTGCGATCCCATTTTCCGCGCGAGTGTCGCAGGGATCGCCTCGTGGAAAAAAAACCAGACATGTCCGCCCTCACCCGATCGAGACCTCTCGAGCGCGGCGGGAACTCCGAGGCGCCGGCATGTCTCGGCCAATGCACTCGCGTCTTTTTGCCAGTCCGGTCCGTCCAAGTCCACAGCCAGGAAGAAGCACGTTTCATCGAGAAGCATTGGATAAACACCCATCACGAAATCGCGGCCGGATGTATCTCGCCCCGACAGATGCCCGCCAATCGCTTCATCGCTTACACTGTAAAAGCGGCGGTTGGGACACTCGACGCGACGAAAAGCGGATGAGCAAGGAGCGACGCGGGAATGCTCTACCAATTGAGCTACTGCCCCGTCTGGTGGAGCAGATTGGATTCGAACCAATGACAGATAACCCGATGTCTTCGGCCCATCAGAATGAAAGCGGCAAGAAAGCGACTGTGGAATTGCGCGGTGTCCTCAGAGTTGCACCACCGCCGCAAGCGACGGACCGGATTTATACCGGTATCGCCGGGTTCACAAGGCCCCACAATCGACGGCCCGCTGAATTCAAAGCGCTGTGCTTGCTGGAAAACGCCCCCGCAAAGCACCAACAAAAATTGAATCGGCTTTGCGGGAAAACATTTCCAAGGGAGAAAATCCGCGCCGCCAGGCCAGCACGACCGCAGTCACAATGAAAACGGCTGTGATAACAAAATTCGGCCACGCGTTGAGAGCCCATTGTCCGGACCACGTCAGGTGCGACTGGTTTGAAAATGGAAGTAAATATGGAATCGGCCATTGATCGCCGTCCGGGCCACGTGCACCGACCAAATCTCCAAGCAAATGCAAATGAAAGCTGAAGAAAACCAACAGCGCTGTTTTGATTCTTTGTCTCGCGAACACACCGGCCAAGGCCGAGAAGATCAGGGCAAAGCCGAGGTTGTGTCCCAATACATGATGATAGTCGCTCCACCAGTTCAACGGATGGGAGGAATTTGGGGTCAGCCGTTCAGCGATAATTCCCAAACCATCGATGTCAGGGACGACACTTGCCAAGGTCACGAATGCACGCTCTCGGTGGGTGAGGGACGGCGCCATGTTGGCCACGGCCCATCCCATGAAAAAATGTGTGATCGGACTCATTCGTGCTGGCGCATATTATGAAACCGCCCACAGCAACTCAATCCGACAGATAAGAGACGAACTGGGAATACGTGCTCTACCACTGAGCCACTCCGGCGTAAATATTGGAGCCGGAGGCCGGACTCGCACCGAGCGTTAGCACGCGGCCACCATACAAGTTTATAAAACTCGTCCTGTGGCTTCTGAGGAACAGCGGCAATGAAATCTGCGATTTACGATTCCAACGAAGAAACAACAGGCTCCGGCACGCCATCGTTTCCAATGGAGTCGGACGGGCAACCTTGCGTGGCTTTTTCGGCCATCGCGCGCTCCTCTGGCGTGACTGGTTGCCGGTAGACAATTGACATTCCGATTTCTTCATCCCGCCTGAAGAAATCAGGCGCTGTGCTTCGGCACATGTCACAGTCAATGCAGGTTGAATCCACGTAATAACGGCCCGGGACGTTTTGCGCTAATCGATCATTTTTCTCCGCCATAGTTTTTCCTTTCTCGGAACCAAGCGTATGGCGGAGCAAAGCTTGAGTGAAATTCATTAGTTGCATACATTGATGCACAATATGCATCGGTTCCTGAGCACAGTGCCTTTCGATTTGTATGAACTCGCGCTTTTTCATCTCGTCGTGAAGCACCGCAGTTTTACAAAGGCCGCCGAGATTGCCGGCCTGACTCAAAGCGCCATCACACGGCAGATGCAGGGGGTTGAGAACAGTTTGGGAATCCAGTTGCTGGACCGGACAACCCGAACTGTTCGCCTCACGCCCGCCGGCGAATTTCTCCATCGCGAAGCCGCACGATTGCTCGGCGATGTGGAACATTCCCTCCTTCATCTCGCTCAGGAGTTCGCGGGCGCACGCAAAGAGATCCGCGTGGATGTGTCACGGACGGTTGGCCTCGCCTACCTGCCAGGTTTCTTTCATGCAAATCTGCGTCGCTTTCCGCAAGTCGGATACCGGGTGACCTGCCAGACCAGCGACGAAATCCTTGCGGCACTCGAAGCAAACGATCAGGACATCGGGGTGCTCTGTCCGCCTTCACGATTGCCAAAAACTCTCAGGGTGACGCACCGATTCGATGACTCCTTCGCTTTAATCGTCTCCGCAGGGTTCTCCTCTGAACTGCAAAAAGTTTAAAAAGTAAAGACGCGCATGGATTGGCTCAAAGAACAGAATTGGCTGCTGATTGAGGAACGTTCCAATACCGGCCAGCAATTGCGCTTGTGGATGCGCCGCCAGGGTTGGCGCGTTGATCCAACCATGCAGCTCGATAATTTCGATCTCATTATCAATTTGGTTTCGCTCGGGATGGGCATCAGCTTCGTGCCCATTCGCGCTCTGGCGCTTTACAACCAAAGACAAAAACTGTTTAGAGTTCCTACTCCGACAAGGTTTACGAGAGAATTGGTTGTTATCGTTCGCAAGCACCGGAAATTTCCTGTTCATCTTGAACAGTTCATCGCCAATGTTTTGTTCTGAAAAATGGCGTCCGTGGCCGGACTTGCACCGGCTAGGTTCTGCTTGAAGGGCAGAGCGCGCGGGCTGCTACAGCATCGGGCTCCAAGAAATTGGGGCGTGGGCGGGTTGTTCCCGGGCAAAAAAAACGATTTATGAAAGCAGCTTAAAGCTCTGGAATCTCTCCACGACTCCAGCGCCTGATTTGTGCCACCTCATCCCGCAAAATGCCAAGTGAAAGCAGAAACTCCTCGTGAGCAGCCGGCGCTCGCTGCTCGAATTCGGTGTGCCAGCGTTTCCTGGACTTTTGATCCATCCCCGCAGCCTCAAGCATTTCAACCCACAGCTCCACGTCAACCGGACCCGCTGAATTGCCGGAGGCAATCCTGCCGAGCATTCCTGCCAGAATTCGCTGTTGGTCTTTCAGCTTCACGATGGACTCTGCAATCTCCCGCATGCGCTCTTCGAGCAACTTGACGCCCGGTTTCCCTCCTGATGACAGCACGCGACGAATGTCTTTCAACGTCAAACCTGCGTCACGGAATTGACAGATTCGTTCCATCTGCCGGCGGTCCCTTTCAGAATAGTAGCGATGCCCGGAACCGGTTCGACCGGACGGCGCCAACAATCCGATCCGGTCGTAATACAGCAACGCGCTGCGAGACAGGCCGAAGACCTGGGCGAGCTTGGAAATCGAATAAGTCTTCATCGGAGTCGGAAACGCGAGAGTGAAGCGGTCTGCTCCACCCTCGCGCGATGATCATCGGCTTTGCGCACGAATCTGATCAATCTCTTTTGAGGGTATTCCGAGCCATTCCATGAAGCCTTGGTGGCCATCCGGGTGGCGCGACTCGAACTGACTTGTGGCGGAACTGGGAGTTCAAACGCTTGAGTTCGCCGCTTCCGACTTTATTTCGTGACACCCGATTTACAGTCGGGCAGCCGGATCACTTCCCTCGGTGGCCCTACGCAACAAAGAACAAACACCTCTTGGTGATCTATTCGATCCCAACCCGCGGTTTCACGGCGGCTGTTTCGGTGTTTATGGGCACACCTCCTGCGAAGCCCTTGGGATGTAAATTCTGGCTGAACACAATGGGCGCTCTTTTTTGCGACCGGCGGGCAGATCCCACCGGTGGAGAACCTCGGCTCTCCAGCGCTCTTTTTAGTTTTGTGTCAGTTGACATCATCGAGATGTCGCCTTCGTTTTGTTCACAGATGGTTCACCTTTCGTTTTCGTTTCGGTTGTTCACGGAAAATAAAAAACCCTGCTCACATCGCGTAAGCAGGGTTGGAAAATTTCGTATGGATCTTCTCTTGCCTGCTTACCTCCGGTTTATCCAAATTTCGTTTCGAGGACTCGTCCCCCATACGACGTGGATAGGCCAAGGCAAAACACACAACCCTGGCTTAACCGGCTATGACGTGTCGCTTGTGCGACCGACATTGTCGGCCAAATCAGGCTTGATATGTGCGTGCGGGTTCTCATTGAACGTGCAAGACGGCGACAGGATGAGCGAGGTTACGTCAAATCCTTTCGGGACAATTCGATCACTCTCGCTATCGAGTCTTACCATTACCAGCCGCAGTCGGTGTTCGGTGCTTGGCTGGCGCCGCATCGCGGATTGGCGGACCGCTGCTTCAGTTACGTATGTTTTAGGATTAAACCCCTGTTCGAGCAGCAGATGGGCAAGAATTGTCGCCGTCATAAGACTATTTGAATCGCGGCCGTGCGATTGTAGAACAATTCGGGCGGTGAGGCATCAATGGCGACCGTCCACGATCGGCAGTTCGGACGGTGCAACCTCACGATGATCGGCCTCGCCGAAAAAAACGCGGATTTTTGAAAGATCGACTTTTCTCGACCGTATTCTTATTGACGCTATCGTCCAAAGCAGTTTTAACAAGCGTCCGTCGCCGATTAGCAATCTCCCGCCCTGCCTGCCGCGGCAGATTTTCAAAAGAATCGACATGAAAATGTCTGCGAAGATCGTGTCATTCCCCTTCGGTTTCCCCTCCATTCGTTATGTGCATTTCCACTCGCATCCACTCGCATGGTTCGCGTTCACCACAAAGTTCCTGGCGGTTGATATTATTATTCCTTTGCCTCGTTCCGGAGACATTTCGGGCGGCGGCGCAGGATTGCGATCTTTACCCCATCGCACTGTGCCAACAGACTTTGAACGGGGCTGCCTCTGGCCAAATTGTCACGAACATCCTCAACGGAATTCAACCCGGCAACTTCGGCTGGCTCAGTTGGGCGGGCAGCCCGAGCGAACAAATCCTCGTCACGAGTCTCATCCCGCCGGGAGACCACGCCACCTATGTCAATCCTGACAATCGGGACGACCGTCAGATTTCGTTGGGGGATTGGGTTTCCGGAAAACCGGGGGTTTCCAACAGCAAAAACATCCAAAACGCTTTGGATGCGCTAAAACAATCCGTCCTCACTGTTCCCATCTGGAACCAGGCCCGGGGCCAGGGAGAGAAAACCGCCTATCAAGTGGCTGGCTTCGCCCGCGTCCGTCTGTTGTCGTATGAGTTGCCCGGACAAAATCGGATCTCCGTCGAGTTCCTTGGCTTTGTCACCTGCGGCGAACAGAATTTCCCCCCGCGCATAGATGCAGGTCCGGATCAAACGATCCTCCTGAATGAAACCGTGGCGTTGAACGGGAGCGCCACCGATGATGGTCTGCCGGCATTGGGGAGCCTGGTGGTAAATTGGTCAAAGATCTCAGGGCCAGGCAACGCCAACTTCTCTCAAACAAACACCCCAGCCACCTCCGTATCGTTCGATCAAGCGGGAACTTATCTGCTTCGGTTGACCGCCTTCGACGGCGAACTCACCTCGAGCGATGACGTGACCGTCACGGTTGATTTGCCGAATCACCCGCCTCAAGCCACCGCACAACAACTTCAGACAAACGAAGATCAACCCCTGCCGATCACGCTGGCTGGAGCCGATCAGGAAGGAGACCTGTTGACTTTTCGAGTTGTCAGTCCACCTCAACACGGTTCCTTGAGCGGGACCTCGCCAAACCTGGTTTTCACGCCCACACCCGATTTCAACGGGGCGGACAGCTTCACTTTCGTAGCCAATGACGGACTGCTCGATTCCGCGCCAGCCACCATTTCCATTACAATCAATCCGGTCAATGATCCGCCCCTGGCAGATCCACAAACCGTTTCAACGGACGAAGACACGCCGCTGGAGATCCAACTAACCGGATCCGATCTGGAAGGAGATTCGCTGACGTTTATTATCACCGCACCACCCGGCCACGGCACGTTGAGCGGCACCGCCCCCAACCTGACTTACACCCCGGCGCTAAATTTCAATGGCTCTGATCAATTCTCGTTTGTCGCGCACGACGGCACCACGAACTCAGCACCCGCTACGATCGCGATCACTATTCATCCGGTCAACGACCCGCCCAAGGCCGACTCGCAAGCAGTCATCGTGGATGAAGACACATCCATCAACATTACTCTCACTGGATCGGACGTAGAGGGCGATGGCATCACCTTCTCCGTAGTCACCCCGCCAAGCCACGGTTCCCTCAGCGGCACGCCGCCGAATCTGATCTACCGCCCTGACCCAAATTATTTTGGGCCGGATGGCTTCACGTTCAAAGCCAATGACGGCCTGCTCGATTCTGCGCTCGGCAGCGTTTTCATCACTGTCAACCCAGTCAATGACGCTCCCATCGTCAATGCCGGAGCGGACCAGGAAATCACCTTGCCCGCGCAAGCAACTTTAAACGGAGTTGTCACCGACGACGGGACACCCGCTGGCAAGCCGCTTTCGATTTCCTGGGTGAAAGTGAGCGGCCCAGGCATCGTCATTTTCAATCCAGGCGCCAATCCCTCGAGTACCGCGCGGTTCAGTGCGCCCGGCCCTTACGTGCTGCGCTTAATCGCCAGCGATTCGGAATTGCTCGCGAGCGATGATGTAACCGTCAATGTGCTTCCCGGTGTCGGAAATCAGGCGCCCTTCGTCAGCGCGGGCCAAGACCAGGTGATCGGGCTCACCGACACGGCCACCTTGAGCGGCCTTGTCACGGATGACGGATTGCCCGTGGGAAGCACCCTCGCCGTTTCCTGGACTCAGGTTAACGGGCCGGCCCAAGCCACCTTCTCCAATCCTCAGGCTGCCATCACCAGTGCTCAATTCCCGGCGGACGGCGCCTACGTTTTGCGATTGAGCGCGACCGACGGCGACCTCGCCTCGATCGATGAGGTCATGATTTCGGTTTACCGCCAAAATCAGCCGCCGGTTGTCAATGCGGGTCCGGATCAAAACATTGTCCTGCCCAACATGACGACCCCTGTAGTGGCTCCAGTTTCCGCAGCTACGCGCGCGGTTCCCGATACCTGGCAGTACGAGGTTGCACAACCGGGAGTCAATTATTACGTCCGCAAACTCGCCGCTCGAGGCCGGCAAATCTTTGCGGGAGGAAATTTCTCTCAAGCCGGGGGCCAGCCCAGCGGTTCGATTGCGGCTTGGGACGGCTGCGGCAGTTGGGTGCCGCTCAATGATCCCAACTATCCGGGATTTGAAACGCCAACTTCAACCACGGCTCTGGAAGCCAATGATAATTTTATCTTCGGCGGTGGCGGGTTTTTCATCGATTTCGGCCATGAGGGACAACGAGACTGGACGACAGAATGGGATCTGAACACAGGCACTTGGAACCCTTGGGTTTTTCAGGTGGTCTCGCCCTCGCTTTCGATTTGGGACATCAAAGCCAGCTCGAACTCGGTTTACGTCGGCGGTCAATTTAGTTTTCAACCGACGACGCAGCAAGGCAGCATCACGCCCGTTCCGGGGTACCCCATTTCCTCGAGCATCGCGGGCTGGAATGGCACCAACTGGTTCACCCTCGGGAATGGCATTACCGACTCTCGACGCACGGATGGACAGGTGCAAGGCGCCGTCTTCGCGATTGCGGCAGGCCCCGAGGGCTCCGTTTACGCGGGCGGCAGCTTCGTGATGCAAACCGCCAACGGCATCGCCAATCATATCGCGCGCTGGGACGGCACGAATTGGTGGGCGCTTGGCTCTGGTATCGCCGGTTGCACCGGTTTCTCGTGCAACCCAGTCATCGACGCTCTGGAGTTTGGCCCGGACGGAAATCTGTATGCCGCCGGGAATTTCACTCAAGCGGGCGGAGTGGCCGCCAGTTGCATCGCCAAATGGAACGGCACGCAATGGAGCCCCGTCGGCGGCGGAGTTTCCGGCGAAGTGTTTGCCCTGGCCACCCGCGGCGCTGATCTCTATGTAGGCGGGAATTTCGGCCAAGCTGGCGGAAGTCCCGCCAGCCAAGTCGCCAAATGGACCGGCCAGCACTGGGAAAGTTTAGGGACCGGCGCGACCAACGGGGTCAACGGGACCGTGTTCGATTTCGCGGTCACCCGCAGTGGCATTTACCTGGGCGGCTTTTTCACCGCTGCCGGAGGCCGGCCCGCCAATTACGTCGTCAAATGGGGAACGTCCGAGCCGCCAATCCTCCAATGCCCTCCCGACACCATTGTGCAACTCGACTCGCCTTCTGGAGCGTCAGCGACCCTATCGGCTCAAGCGTTTCATCCCTGCGCGAAGGCCTTCTCGATCTCGTGGCAAGTCGATGGCGGCCCCGTCATTGCATCAACCGAAGTCCCGGCTGGCGGAGTTGGGGCCGTGCTCGGGTTTAGTTACACCTACACGCCCGGAGTTCATCTCGTCACGGTCACGGCCGATGACGGCGTCGCTCCTCCGGTCACTTGCAGTTGTACCGTGACTGTTCCGCCGGCGATCTACGCCAGCATCAGCGCCACGGTTGCTGATGATGGATTGCCGGCAGGAAGCTCGCTCACTCACATTTGGAGTCTCGTGAGCGGCCCGGGCTCAGTCCAATTCGATGATCCGAACGCCTCGACCACGCGCGCAGTCTTTAGTCAGATAGGAACCTATGTTTTGCGATTTACGGCAAATGATTCGCAGTTGAGCGGCTTCGACGAACTCACCATCAACGTCTCGGAAAACCAGCCGCCACTCGTCAACGCCGGCCCCGATCAATCCACCATGCTCTCACAAGCGGTGAGCCTCGCGGGAACAGCCAGCGACGACGGTCTCCCTGCTGGTTCAACGCTCTCCGTGGCGTGGAGCCAAATCTCCGGTCCGGGGACGGCTGTTTTCGCTAACTCGGGTTCGGCCAGCACGACCGCCAGTTTCAACGTTCCGGGCGAATACATGTTGCGGTTTAGTGCCAGCGATTCGCAAATCACGGTCGCCGATGACCTCATTGTCACCGTCCAGCCCGATTGCCAAAGCCCAACCTCAGGCCTGGCCGGCTGGTGGACCGGCGACAGTACCATCCAAAACTCGACCAGCCACGCCGATGGTGTTCTTCTCAATGGCGCCACTTACGGAACTGGAAAGTTCGGCCAAGGTTTTCAATTCGACGGGCTCGACGATGGCGTGCGGATTGCCGCCGCGCCCAGCCTCGACGTTGGAACCAGCTCAGGCCTGACAGTTGAAGCCTGGATCAAACCGGGCGATCTCGGCAGCCGCCCGATTGTCGAGTGGCAGAGCACCAGCGGTGCTTTTGGCGTTCACTTTTGGTCTTCTGTTTACATCAACGGCGTCGGTGGGAACGGGTCGCTCTTTGCCAACCTCATCGATACATCTGGCAACTCCCATTATTTCTTCTCCTCGACCGGGTTCCTGGTCACGACCAATCACCAACATGTCGCGCTGACTTACGACAAGACCACCGGCCTGGCCCGGCTCTACTGCAACGGCAATGTCATCGCCGCCCAAAACCTCGGCAGCTTTACTCCGCAAACAAGCTATCACTTGTACCTCGGGTATCGGGCGAACAATCAGGTGTTCAAAGGGAACATCGACGAGTTGGGGATTTACCACCGGGCGCTGTCCGCCATGGAAATCCAAGTGCTGGCCACCGTTGGCAACCCGGGCAAATGCAGCGCGCCCGTCAACCCCTGCCGCGATCCCGTCCGCGAATTCTCGGTGGCAAGCAATCCAAACGGCGATTGGTCCTACGGGCTCGAAGCCACCCTCGGCAGCAGCTTCATCCGGTTTGGCTCGGGTACGAGCGACGCCAACATCGCAGCTTGGCAGCCGACCGGCACATTCCTCTCAAGCTTCCCAGTCGTGGCCTACAACAAGAGCGGCACCATCCTCAAGATCAACGGCGTCATTCCGTTTGCCCCGGATCTCCTTTTCATGCACCCGAGCACCAAAGGGGAATACAGCGTCGTCCGCTGGACTGCGCCGGCTTCCGGTCTTTACCGCATCAGCGGATTCTTTGAAGGACTCGACACCACCACGAGCGATGTCCATGTCCAGTTGAATGCGTTGGACCTGTTCTCGGGCCCAATCAACGGCCGCGGCAATTTTCGCTTCTTCAATGTGGCGCGGCAACTTGGCATTGGCGATCACATCGATTTTGCCGTGGGCTGGGGCAATGGCAATGCCGCCAACGATTCAACCGGTCTGCACGCCTGCATCGAACCGCTCAGTGAACTCACGGCCAATTCGTCTCCGCTGGTTCAAGCCGGCCCAGGCAAAGCCGTCATTCTGCCCAGCACTTTGAGTTTAACCGGGACCGCCAGCGACGACGCGTTGCCTGCCGGCAGCAGCTTGAGCTTCCAATGGACCGAGACGAGCGGGCCTTCACCCGTTGTGTTCAGCCCACCCACCTCCCTCGCGACCACTGTCCAATTCACGACGCCCGGAGTGTACGTTCTGCGGCTCACCGCCACTGACTCGCAACTCGCCACCTCGGATGAATTGACCGTGCGCGTTTATCCCACTGGCACTGCCAACCAGGCGCCGACAGTTAACGCCGGACCCGACCTCACCATCGCCCAAACTCAAGCCGCAACCCTCACCGGGACCGTCAACGATGACGGCCTGCCCACGACCAGCTCGCTCATCCTGACCTGGTCGAAAGTCAGCGGTCCAGGAACCGTCACATTCGATAACCCAAACTCGATTCTCACAACCGCGACGTTCAGTTCGACCGGCAGCTACGTGCTCCGGTTGACAGCCAATGATGGCCAGCTCTCCGCCAGCGACGATATCGCAATCACCGTGGCAACCGACAGCCGCCCCCTTGTCGATCCGGGTCCAAGTCTAACAATCAATCAATCGCAACCGGCCGCGTTGAACGGTGTGGTTAGCGATGACGGTCTTCCGGCTGGTGTGCCATTAACGATTAGCTGGTCGCAAGTGAGCGGGCCAGGAGTGGTTTCGTTCAATGGCGCCAACTCGATCTCCAGCGATCCCGTTTCAACTGCGACCTTCAGCGTTCCTGGCACGTACATCCTGCGCCTGAGCGCCGATGATTCCATCTTCCTCAGCACCGCCGATGTGACCGTGACGGTCTTGCCCCCGCCCAACCAGGCCCCCATCGTCGATGCCGGTCCGGATCAAGGGTTCAACCTGCCCGGAGTTTTGCAATTGGACGGCACTGTTGCGGACGACGGCCTGCCAGCGAGAACATTAATCAAGAATTGGAGCCAGGTGAGCGGTCCCGGGACTGTTAGTTTCAGCACGATCAATGGCATGTACTACGCCAGCTTCAGCGCGGAAGGCGTGTACGTGCTGCGCCTGACCGCCAGCGATACCCAACTCGAGTCAAGCGACGACCTCACCGTCACCGTGTTCAACATGGCGCCCGAGCCGGTGGTCGAAATCACCTCATCCACTGACGCCCCGGAAATCACCGCCCCAACTCAAGTCACCGGCACAGTCTCAAGCGCGATCCTTACTTCGTATCAACTCCAACTCCGTTACCAGGACGACACTTCCGATTGGGTCACCTTCGCTTCTGGAACAACTCCTGTGCAAAACGGCCCGCTCGGAGTTTTAGATCCCACCCTCAATCTCAATGGCACTTACGAACTCCGCCTCACCGCCACCGACCAGGCGAATCGGACCGTGGCCAGCGAACCGATCACGGTCATCTTTGGGCGGAACATGAAAGTCGGCAATTTTTCAGTCGCATTCAGCGATATGAAAGTGCCCGTGGCAGGTCTGAATATGGAGATTGTTCGTGCTTACGACAGCCGGGACAAACGAGTGGGCGATTTTGGAGTGGGCTGGACGCTGGCCATCCGGAATATTCGGCTTCAGAAGAATCGGCCTTTCGGTCCGAACTGGCGCGAGACTTCGACGGGCGGCTTTTTCCCGACCTACTGCATGGAACCGCGCAAGCCGCGCACGGTCACGATCACCTTGCCGGATAACAAGACCTTTAAGTTCGAAGCGAAAACAGCGCCTGACTGCCAATTCGGAGTTCCAATCGACGCAGCGCACATCGTCTATTCGCCCACGCCCGACACTCAAGGAGATCTTGAGTCTGTGGCTGGAGACGACGTTTCTATCGCAGGCACCGTTCCTGGTTTGGTTGATTTGTTTGATTTGGCCACTGGCGATCTGTACGAGCCGACGCTCTTCAAGCTAACCACTCATGACGGTGAGGTTTACATCCTCGATGAACATGATGGCCTCAAAAGCTTGACCGATCGCAACGGCAATACTCTAACGGTCACGCCTGAGGGGATTTTTCACTCCAGCGGCCAGAGCATTCAGTTTGTGCGCGATCCACAGGGGCGGATCACGAAAGTCGTGGATCCAGCCGGAAATGCCGTGGCTTACAATTACGATGCCAGCGGGAATCTGGTTTCGTTTGCGGATCGGGAAAACAGTACAACCCTGTTTAGCTTTGATGACACCCATCGGCTTTTGACGATCACCGATCCGCGTGGGATTCAGCCGCTGCGCAATGAGTATGACGCTGCAGGCCGGTTGGTCCGGCAGATTGATGGCCAGGGCAACGTTCTTGAATTCACGCATGACTTGGGCAACCGCCTGGAAATTATCCGCGACCGGCTCGGCAACCCAACAGTCCACGAGTATGATCAAAACGGTAACATCGTTAGAACGGTCGATGCTTTAGGCAATCCGGCCACATTCACCTACGATGCCAATGACAATCAAGTCACCAAAACGGATGCGCTTGGGAATACCACTCGCGACACCTACGACGCGCGCGACAACAAGTTGACCGAGACCGATCCGCTCGGCAACGTCACCCAGTTCAGCTACAACGATTACAATCAGGTCCTCACCCAGACCGATCCGCTCGGCAATGTTACGCTTTATACCTATGATGCCGGCGGCAATTTAACCGACGAAAAAGACGCCCTGGGCAACATCACGCATTATACCTATGACGAGACGGGGAATATTCTGTCGCGCAAAGACGCCCTTGGGAATGTCACTTCTTTCAGTTACGCACATTTCACTTACCTGACCAATACGGTGACTCAGGACGCCAATGGCGCTGTCCTCAGCTCGACAGCATACAATTACGATACCAACGGCAATCAGGTCCAAAAGACCGTCACGCGGACGCCCCGCTCGGGTCTGGAAAGCCTGGTCACGCTCTATGCCTACGATAAGGAAAACCGCCTGACGCAAACAACTTTTCCGGATGGCTCCACCGCCCAAACCGTTTACAATCCAATCGGCAAACCGGCAATCCAGATTGATCCTTTGGGACGGCAGACGCTTTTTGATTACGATACCCAAGGCAATTTGGCCAAAACAACCTATCCGGATGGAACGAGCGAGATCACCGGTTATGACGCGCAAAACCGGAAGATATCGTTCCAGGATCGTGAGGGCCGAATCAATACTTACACGAACGACGCGCTCGGCCAGTTACTGGTGACCACCTTCCCCGACGGCGCGCACAACAATTCCACCTACGATGCGATTGGCCGCGTTGCCAGTGTTACGGATGCACGAGGCAACACTACCCACTTCGCATACGATATTTGCGAGTGCAGCGCGCGCAAAACGACCATCATTGATCCGCTTGGCAACGTCACCCGCTTCACCTATGACGGGAATGGAAACCAAACCAGCATGATCGACGCGTTGGGCCGGACTAACCTCTTTCGTTATGACGCGCTCAACCGCCAGGTTCAAACGGTTTTTCCGGACGGAACGACGCGGACCACTTATTTCGATTCATTGGGCAGGCACATCGCCGAGACGGATCAGGCCGGGATCAGCGCATGGTTCGGGTACGATGCGCTCAGCCGGTTGACCAGCGTCACCAACGCCTTGGGCGGCGTGACCCGTTATGCTTATGACGAGCTTGGCGATTTGGTCAACCAAACCGACGCCAACGGCCATGTCACCACCTTCGAATACGACGCCATGGGCCGGCGGACGCGCCGGACTCTGCCGCTGGGCCAGTTTGAAACGTACCAGTACGATCTCGCCGGGAACGTCTCCAGCAAAACGGATTTCAACGGCTTTACCACCACTTACCAATACGACTCCAACAATCGGCTTTTAGCGAAAACTCCAGACTCGAGGTTGTTGGGTTCGGGTTCCGTCCCCCTCACGTTCAGCTACACGCCAACGGGACAGCGGGCCAGCATGTCCGACGCGAGCGGAACGACGGCTTACCAGTACGACAATCGGGACCGTCTCCTTCAGAAGGCCACGCCGGAAGGAACGCTATTCTACGCCTACGACGCCCAAGGCAATGTTACCGCCATTCGGTCTGGCAATGTCAACGGCGCGTCGGTCACTTACGATTACGACGCTTTGAACCGGCTTGCGGCTGTCAACGATCCGATGCTTGGGCGAACGATCTACGGTTATGATGCCGTCGGCAACCTGCAAGGTTACACTTACCCGAATGGCGTAAACACGGCCGTTCAGTACGATTCGCTCAATCGCCTGACCAATATGGTATCGGGAACGGTTTCCGCTCCGTTGGCCAGTTACGCCTATGTCTTGGGTCCGGCGGGCCATCGGTTAAACGTCAGCGAGCTCGGCGGACGTCGGGTCGATTACGCGTATGACCCGCTTTACCGGTTGACAGGCGAAACAGTCACAGGCGCTCCCGTCTCCGGCGGGGTCACTTATACGTATGATTCGGTCGGCAACCGATTAACCCGGGGCTCTTCCCTGGCCGGCGTTTCGACTGCCGCCTACGGCTACGACGCCAACGATCGGCTCTCCAGCGACATTTACGACGCCAATGGTAACACAGTCGCCGGCTCCGTTCTGGATGCGCAAACCGGCCAGGAAATCCGCGTGTCCGACGCCTACGATTTCGAGAATCATTTGATCTCGCGGAACAACGGCCAGGTCCAGATCGTTTATGACGGCGACGGCAATCGGGTCCAAGAAACGAGTAACGGCCAGACGACCCTGTTCCTCGTGGACGACCGCAATCCCACCGGATATGCCCAGGTGTTGGAGGAACACTGGCGTCCCACAACGGTCACACGCCACCTGATTTCCTGAGTTTTCCCGAAGAAATTGGCGCATTCCGCAAATGTGAGCGTTAAGACTTTTTCGATTTTTGGTTGGGGCCTTTTTCTTTTTTTAAATCGTTGGCTC
>ORJL010324005.1_pt1 | contig 57957 bp, 56 predicted proteins | sample 1779941 | NCBI WGS metagenome assembly ORJL01 (sample SAMEA104232317, study PRJEB22302) | groundwater metagenome | biome: forest; feature: aquifer; material: groundwater | place: USA | collected 2011-08-07 | depth 5.8 m | reverse complement strand
GTCCATGCTGTTGGTCGCTTTCCAGGGCAAGGGAACACCTCCTTGCCCTTAAGAACGACCTGTAACCCATGTGCATAGATAACCTGTTACCAGTGTGCCCGGTTTATACCCTCCCTAGCCTTCTCCCGCGAGGGGAGAGGGTCGGATGTTTGGTGCCCTGGGGTTCGCGAGCATCCGGGGCCGGGCCGCGGCGGCGCGGACATCAGGTCCCCTCGCCCCTCGTGGGAGAGGGTTAGGGAGCGGGGGCCGGCCTAACGCCGATTGGCGCGCTCGCACAACCAGTGCCCATCGCATAATGGCCACGAGGCGGGGCGCAATAAAATTGCGCAGCTACGGGATGAGGGGCCCCTTGCCCCGCCGCGTCACCTTTCCTTCCGCCTGCGCAACCCCAACGCCAGCAACGCAACTCCAACCACGAAGGTAGCGGCGCCCGCCCATGCCCAGAAGGCCTGACCGGTCATGAAGCTGCCGGGGATGAGGTTGAGGCCCTGGCCGATCCACACGCCCCCCAACAGAACCATGAGCACGCCGACGATCCGTAGGCCCCAGCGCATTGACGCACCTCCCGGTTACAGCCGCGCCATCGTACCACCGGGGGCGGAGGCCCCACGCCCAACGGTGAACGGCGAGAGCGGGGACACCGTGTCCCCGCTCTCGTTTCGGAGAGACCCGCCGGCCTGATTGGGGGAAGGTTGGCTGACCGGCGCGTCGCCGGTGCTATGCCGTCGCGCTAGGCTTTGGCGAGTGCCAATTCTATGTGCTTCTCGTACATCTTGATGAATTCGGCTTCGTCGGACAGCACGTCGACCGGGCGTACGTGGTAGGCCTGCGGGTTGTGGGCCGCCGCCGGCTCGATGCCTTTCTGCAGGTCTCGGGCCAGCCGCAGCAGGATCTTGCGGGCGGCGATGATGGCGGTGTCGGTGGTGCCCAAGTGCTCCCGCCAGCGCTCGGCAATCTTGCCCATGCCGTCGGTCATCGCCATGTCCTGTTCGCGAATGTTCAGGATGCCGGTGTAGGTGAACGTCTTCTGCAGCTCGCGGGAGATGAGGTAGTCGTTCTTGCGGGTCCGCTCCGCCCGCCAGGTGTCGATGATGGTACCGTCGGGCAGTTCGTGCGCTACTTTGTGCACGTTCTGTGGGCTGCTCTTGCGGCGCGCCACTTCTTCGGCGGTGAAGGACCGGTCGGGGTGGCCGGTGTATTGCCAGGACATGTTGTGTTCGTCGTCCACCGGCACCCAGCAGTGGCCGCCCCAGGGCGCCGTCGCGTTGGGGATGAGGCTCCAGAACGGCAGCAGGTACTGGGTGCAGCGCCAGTAGTACTGGTTGTCGCCCACCGTGCGGCGCGAGCCGTAGATGAAGCCGTAGTCGGTTTCGCGCACCGTTAGGCGGGGCGCGCCGTCGTTGGCGGCCAGGGCGATGCCACGGGGTGGGATGCCTGGATCGGGCGGGGCGTTGAAGAAGCGGTGGTTGAAGCTGATGTGGGCGGAGTCGAGGTCGCCCTCGTTGGACTGCATGTAGTTGGAGTCCTGCAGCCAGCGCGTCACCACCCGGTGGCTGGCGGGCACCCGCGCCCATTCGAACTGCGGCAGCTCCGGCATCTGCTCCGGCGGCCCCATGTACACCCAGATGACACCGCCGAACTCGCGGCTGGGGTAGTGGTGCATGCTCACCTTGTGCTTATAGCTGCTTTCGGCGGTCTCGGTGGGCATATCGACGCAGGCGCCCTCCACGTCGAACTTCCAGCCGTGGTAGGCGCAGGCCAAGCCGCCCTGCTCGTTGCGGCCAAACCACATATCGGCCAGCCGGTGCGGGCACTGCCGTTCCAGCACGCCCACCTTGCCGCTGGTATCGCGGAAGGCCACCATGGTCTCGCCCAGGATCTTCAGCCGCAACGGCTCGCCGTCGGGCTCCAACTCATCGGAGGTGGCGGCGGGCATCCAGAACCGGCGGAACAGCTCGCCCATCGGCGTGCCCGGCCCGGTCTTCGTCAGCAGTTCGTTGTCTTCACGGCTCAGCATTGTGGTGCCCTCCTGGCGACTTGGCCGTCCGTGCAGCGGACTGCCGGTTGCAGGCAGCCTACCGCCGGCGGTGTGAAGGGGGCGTGACGGCATGGTGGGAGACCGTGAGGAGTTTGTGAGGCTCCGATTGTTGGCGGTGATAGCTAAAGTTGTGCGATGTACGCCGCCGCGCTACCCTTGTCGGCAAGGGGCGCTGGGTTTGACGAGCGTCCGAAGTGCTGCAACTCTTGAACGAACGTAGGAGGTCCGCATGCTCTCACGAGAAAACATCGAACTGCTGTGCCGGGTTGGGCCTGGCACGCCCATGGGCAACCTGATGCGGGAGTACTGGCTGCCGCTGGTGTACTCGTGGGAGATCGAGCCGGACGGCGAGCCCAAGCGGGTGCGCATTCTGGGCGAGAACCTCATCGCATTCCGTGACTCCGAGGGCAAGCCGGGGTTCGTGGCGGAGTCGTGCCCGCACCGCGGCGCCAGCATGTTCTTTGGCCGCAACGAGGAGAGCGGGCTGCGCTGTGTGTACCACGGTTGGAAGTTCGACGTCGAAGGCGCCTGCGCCGACATGCCGAACGAGCCGGCCGAGAGCAACTTCAAGCACAAGATCCGCATCACGGCGTATAAGGCGGCCGACGCCGGGCGGGTGACCTGGATCTATATGGGCCCGCACCAGGACACTCCGCCGGCGCTGCCGCAGTGGGAATGGTGCACGCTGCCCGAAGCGCAGGTGCAGCACCAGCACAAGGGCATCTATCAGTGCAACTACATGCAGGCGCTGGAGGGCGAACTGGACACCACCCACGTCTACTTCCTGCACTCCCGGCTCGACCCCAGCGACCTGAACGGCTACGGCCTGTACGCCCCCGATAAGGCCGCCCGCCTCGACATCGTGGACACCGACTACGGGGTGATGTATGCCGCCCGCCGGCTGGAGGACAGCGCCAACATCTACTGGCGCTCCACCCAGTTCCTGTTCCCCATCTACGGCATGTTCCCCGGCGGCGGCGAGGACGGCACCGTGCCGCTCTCCATCTACCTGCCCATCGACGACTACAACACCATGCACTGGGGCCTGCGCTGGCACCCCAGCAAGGCGCTGGCCGGCGACGGCAAGCCCACCGCGAACGAGTTGAATACCACCGGCGTGCTGAGCGGCGGCGTGGGCCCAATGCGCCCGCACCAGTACGGCAAGGCGCATGCGGACTGGTGGCCCGAAGCCGCGCCCGACAACGACTTTCTGGTGAACCGCGACGTCCAGAAGACTAAGAACTTCACCGGCATCGGATCGGTGCGGATGCAGGACCACGCGGTCATCTGGAGCATGGGCTCCATCATGGACCGCACCCGGGAGCACCTGGGCACGGCCGACGCCACCATCATCCGGGCGCGCCGCCGCATGCTGGCCGCCGCCGAGGCGCTGCGCGACCACGGTGTGACGCCGCCGGGCGTTGGCCAGCCGGAGCTGTACAAGCGACGCTCGGTCATGGCCATTCTGCCGGCCGGCGAGGACTGGAAGACCCGCTTTGCCGCCTGGCACGAGGGCAGCACCACCGAGCACCCCACCGGCGGCTTCGCGGCCAACGTCCAGCGCGCCATACCCGAGGGTGGCCGCCGCACCGCCGCGCGGGATTAGCGAGCGTGTACGAGAGTAAGACAAGGGCCGGTCCACGAGACCGGCCCTCTGTCTTGTGCGTCGGCGCGAGCTGTTACTTCTGCTTGTGGCATGGTAGAGTCTGTAGGTGAAGCAAAGTGCTACACTAGACTCGTCCTTCTGGATCAACGCGCACCGCGCCGGACTTATACCGGCGGTTCTCGAGCGATTCAGCATCCAATGCGCGCCGGCGGTTGCCGCCGAGCTGCGGGAGAACTTCCCGAGTGGTCGAGAGTTCTGGCGTTTGGTTCGCGAGGGCGTTCTCTCAGTAACGACACCGCGCTTCGGTGTGGTGACTGAGTTCGGGCCGGGGGAACGCGCCGCCATGAACCTGGCGCTCGGTCACCCGGACTGGGTTTTGCTCATCGACGACCGGCGGCCCTTGTTGGAGGCGCAACGGCTGGGCGTGCGCACCATCTGCACGCCGGCACTGGTTGGGGCGCTCTTTGATGAGCGCCGGCTGGACATGGACGGCGCGTTGCAAGCGTTGGCCAGGCTGGCTGCGCTGCAAACGGTGAGTCCGGTGCTCATCGCTGCAGCGGTGGCGTACCTGGGTGTCGGCGCTAAAGAGCAGAAGGGAACATTCGATGCCGACGAATAAGCACACCATTTCCGTGCGGCTCGACGAGGCGGCCCGGCGCCAGGTGGAGATGGCGGCCCAGCTTGCGCGGCAGTCGGCCGGCGCATTCCTGGGGGATGCGGGCGAGCAGCGGGCGCATGAGGTCGTGCTCCAGTGGGCGGTAGTGCGCCACCGCAGCGGCGAGGCGAGTTTCTCCGAACTCGCGGCCGAGACCGGGTTGGCCGTCGAGGAGATCATGGGTGCGATGGCGGAAGGTGGAGCGCAGTCCACGCTCACCGCCTTCCTGGCTAGCTGCCGCACCGTAGCCGAGGCAACGGACAACAGCGACTTTCTGCGCCGCGCTCAGCAGGCAGCGAGACTCGTGCTTCAGACCGATCTCGACCGCTGAGCTGCCCCGCGCTACCAGCTCGAGATGTCTTCGCCGCCGTCCACGCCGATGGTGTTGCCGGTGATCCAGTAGCTGCCGTCGGTGGCGAGGGTGGCGATGGCGCGGGCCACGTCCTGGGGCGTGGTGGTGCGGCCGCTGGGGTTGCCGGCGGCGGCGTGCTCCAGCAGTTGGCCGGCCACCGGGATCTTGCGGAGGGCCGCGGTGTCGGTGACGCCCGCCCGGATGGCGTTGACCGTCACCTTGTGGGGGGCCAGTTCCATGGCGAGCTGGCGCACGTGGCTCTCCAGCGCCGCCTTGGCCGCCGAGACTGCGCCGTAGGTGGCCACCACCCGGGTGCTGCCGCTGCTGGTCATGGCGTAGATGCGGCTGCCCTCAGCGAGCAGGCCGGTGTGGAACAGGTCCTGCGTCCAGTACACCAGGCTGTTGGCCATCACGTCGAGCGTCATCTCCATCTGCGCCTGGCTGATGGCCTCCTTGGCGTTCGCGGTGATGTAGGAGCGGAGGGTGCCGAAGGCCAGCGAGTGCATGAGCACCCGCACCGTCTGCGGGCCGCTGGCGTCGGCGGCCAAGCGCTGTTTGATGGCATCCACCACCATTGCCCGCTTGCCCGCGTCGGCGGCGTTGACGTTGAAGTAGTGCGCCTCGACACCCTGCTCCTTGACGCCGGCGATGGTCGCTTCCACCACAGGCATCGTCAGGCTGCGGTCGAGGTGGACGCCGAAGATGTGGACGCCGTGGCGGGCCAACTCCTGCGCGGTCGCCCCGCCGAAGCCCGACGACGCGCCGAGGATGAGGGCGAACTGGCCTTTGAGATCGGTGTGGGTTTGGGACATGCTTGCCTCTTTCGGTGGCCGTCGGCCCTCAGTGTGCGATGGTTGTGCGGGACCGGCAGGATGGATCCGTTCACGTCGTATCCCGCCCGCCCACCCTCAATCAGTCCTTACCGAGGGGACACCCCTCGGGCTCCCTGGCAAGGATGGCTGCGCCCTCCCTGCACTCTCCTGCCGAAGCGCTCCTCGGTCTACCAATGGCGGACTTGTCGTTGGCTGGCCGAGTCATCGCCAGGTCGCTCTGGCGAGAGGGTCTAATCCAAGAAACACCAATCGGGCAGACGGCGCTACGCTACCGCACCACCAAGTTGACCAGGCGGTCGGGTACGAAGATGACCTGGGCCACCTGTTTGCCGTCGAGCTGGCTGGTCACCTTGTCGGAGGCCAGCGCCAGGTCGCGGGCGGCGTCCTGGGCGATGCCGGCGGGGACGGTGAGGCGGTCGCGCACCTTGCCGTTCACCTGCACCACCAGGGTCACCTCGTCTTCGTGGGTCAACGCCTCCTCGAACGTGGGGAATGGCTGCTGGTGCACGCTGTAACCGTGGCCGGTGCGCTCCCATAGCTCCTCCGCCACATGCGGGGTGCTGGGGGCCATCAGCAGTATCAGGCTTTCCAGCGCCTGCTTCCAGACTGCCGTCCCCTGCAGCGCCAGCGCCTCGGGGCGAGTCAGGTAGTTGGTGAACTCCATCAGCGCCGCCAGCATGGTGTTGAACCGGAAGTCCCGGATGTCTTCGTCCACCTTCTTGATGGTGCGGTGGGTCAGCCGTTCCAGCGCCTTGGCGGTAGCCGCGTCCGAGGGCGCGGCCATACCGGCGTCCCAGTGGTCCAGCACCAGGTTCCACACCCGGCCAATCCAGCGCCCCGGCCCGGCAATGCCTTCGGTGTTGAACGGCCCGCCCTGGTCCCAGGGGCCCAGGTACATGAGGTAGGTGCGGAAGGTGTCGGCGCCCCAGCGCGCGACATGGTCGTCGGGCGCCACCACGTTGCCGCGGCTCTTGCTCATGCGCTGGCCGTCGGGACCCAGGATCTGGCCCTGGTTGAAGAGGCGCAGGTAGGGTTCCGGCGTATCGACCAGCCCCAGGTCGCGCAGCACCTTGTGGAAAAAGCGGGCGTACAAGAGGTGCATGGTGGCGTGCTCGGCGCCGCCGGTGTACTGGTCCACCGGGTGCCAGCGCTTGGCCTTCGCCACGTCGAACGGCCCGCCGTCGAAGTGTGGACTGAGGTACCGCATCTGGTACCAACTTGAGTCGACGAAGGTGTCCATGGTGTCGGTCTCGCGGCGGCTGGGCTTGCCGCACTGCGGGCAGGCCACGTTCACGAAAGCCGCGTGGTAGTTGAGCGGGCTCTCGCCGGTGGGCTTGAACTCCGCGTCATCGGGCAGCAGCACCGGCAGTTGGTCCTCGGGCACGGGCACCGCGCCGTGGTCGGGGCAGTAGATGATGGGGATGGGCGTGCCCCAGTAGCGCTGGCGGCTTATCAGCCAGTCGTGCAGGCGGTAGGTGATGCGGTGGCTGCCCCAGCCCTCCCGCTCGCAGTACACGGCAATGGCCTCCTTGCCGTCCACGCTCCACGTGCCGTCGAACGGGCCGGAATTCACCATGCGGCCGGGCTCGGTGAAGGCCTCGGTCAGCGGCTCACCGTTCCAGCCCTCGGGCGCGATCACCCGTACGATCGGCAGGCCGTAGATGCCGGCGAAGGCGAAGTCACGAGTGTCGTGGCCCGGCACGCCCATCACCGCCCCGGTGCCGTAGTGGTACAGCACGTAGTCGGCGATGAAGATGGGCACCTTTTGCCCGTTGAAGCGGTTGACGCAGTAGGCGCCGGTGAACACGCCGGTCTTCGGCCGGTCGGTGCTCTGGCGTTCGATGTCGGTGGCGCGCTTCGTGTCGTCGATGTAGGTGTCGACGGCGGCCTTGCGGTCGGCGGTGGTGAGCGTGGCCACCAGCGGGTGCTCGGGCGCCAGCACCATGAACGTCACGCCAAAGATGGTGTCGGGCCGGGTGGTGAACACCCGGATCTCCTGCTCCGGCAGGTCGGTGCGCTTGTCCTGAGCACCGTCGAAGGGCTCGAGCGGGAAGCTCAACTCAACGCCAACGCTCTTGCCGATCCAGTTGTTCTGCATAGTGTTGACGCGTTCCGGCCACTCGCAGCCCGAGTGGTCCAGCAGCTCGTCGGCGTACGCGGTGGAGCGGAAGAACCACTGCTCCAGGTCGCGCTTGGTCACCACGCTGTGGCAACGCTCGCAGGTGCCGTCGGCCATCACCTGCTCGTTGGCCAGCACGGTCTGGCAGCCGGGGCACCAGTTGGCCGGGTACATCTGGCGGTAGGCCAGGCCCTTCTTGTAGAACTGCAGGAACAGCCACTGGTTCCAGCGGTAGTACTCCGGCAGGCAGGTCACCAGCTCGCTCTCCCAATCGAAGCCGGCGCCCATGGTCTTCAACTGGCCGCGCATGCGCTCCACATTGTTCAGCGTCCAGGTGCGGGGGTGGATGCCGCGCTGGATGGCGGCGTTCTCGGCCGGCAAACCGAACGCATCAAAACCGATGGGGAAGAAGACGTCGTAGCCCTTCATGCGCTTGTAGCGGGCGGCTACGTCGCTGGGGGCCATGGCGTACCAATGGCCGCAGTGCAGGTCGCCCGAGGTGTAGGGGAACATGGTGAGCGCGTACCACTTGGGGCGCGACGGGTCGTCGGTGGGGTGGTACAGGCGGGTCTCGTCCCAGCGCTGCTGCCACTTGTGCTCGATGGGGGTTGGTTCGTAGCGTTCTGCCATGGTTACTCTGCTCTCCGAAATCGCTCGCTATTGGGAGTAAGTACCACCAGCGTATGAGCGAGACTCCTTCTAGATACACCAAAGGCAGGGTCTTCGCCCTGCCTGTCATCCGTCTTGGTGCATTCGCACACCTCTCGGCTTACAGGCCGGGCTCAACCCCGCTGGTAAGGGAGAGGCTGGTGCAACGCATGATCATTCCGTTCTTGAAGCCCGGCTTGCGCCGCTGAAACATGGTGGAGCTGAGGGGACTCGAACCCCTGACCCTTTGGCTGCCAGCCAAATGCTCTGCCAGCTGAGCTACAGCCCCTCGCGTTCGCGGACGCAAGGCCGAGTATACCAGAGCGGTGAGTGCCTGGGCAACCGCCAGTCTTGTGCAGACAGGGCTGCCACGTTCCCTCGCCCGTCATCGATAACCGCTCGTCCTGAGCTCGTCGAAGGACCGGACGAGACCACCGGCAGGAGGATGTGCCCGTCTCGCCACTCAGGTTGGGTGGTTCGACAAGCGCCGTCCTAGCTTGGCGAAGGGCTCACCACGAGCGGAACCCCAGACTGCGGCGAGCATGCGATAGCCATGGCTCCGCAGCGGTCTGGGACGCAGACGGCTACACGACCTCGGCCGGTTGGCTGACCCGGCTGCGGGCGATGGACTCGATGCGCTGGCGTAGCACGGGCGACTGCTCCATCAGGTCGTAGAAGCCATCGCGGTGCAGCACCAGGAACGCGCTGGGGGCGCTGGCCCGCACGGTTGCGGTGCGGGGTGTATCGAATAAGAGCGCCGCCTCACCGAAGGAGTCGCCCTTGCTCAGTGTGGCAACGTGGCGCTCCTGGCGTTCGTCGTCGGTGATGGTGACCACCACCTCGCCTTGCAGCACGATGAAGAAGCGCTGGTCGACGCCGCCCTGCATTACGACAGCCTCACCCTCGTTGCGCTGTTCGACGGTACTGAACGACATGAGCGTCGCCATTTCGATGGCGGGGACCCGCTGGAAGAGCGGGTACCCGGAGAGCACGGCGACCTGACGGGCCAATGCCTGCTCGGCGCTGTTCAGCGGGAATGTGGCGGCGGCCTGCTCGGGGGCCCGCAGCAACGTGGCGCGATAGCTCGGGTCGTTGACCACCCGTGCCACCACCTCCGACCAGCGGTCGTTGACCGGAAGCGCGTGCTGTTGCGCCACCATGCGGTTGCCCAGAATCTCCACCACCTCTACCGGGTTGGGGAAGCCTTTCACGGACACAGGCTCCAGCGCCAGCCCGCCGATGACGTGCTGCACCCGGAAGTAGGTCTTGCGGGTGGTTAAGATTTGCCCGGGCTTGGCGATGTCGGCCAGGCGGGAGGCCACGTTCACGGTGCTGCCGACTGCGGTGTATTGAGTGTGGTGCGACGACCCGATGTTGCCAATGATGCCGATGCCGGTGCTGATGCCGATGCCTACCTGCGCGGTCTCACGGCCCTCGGCCCGCCAGCGCTGGTTCAACTCGCGCATGTGGTGCTGCATGGCGATCGCGCATTCCACCGCGCGTTCAGGGTGGTCCGACTCCTCGTTGTCGCCGAAGAAGGCCATGATCTCATCGCCGATGTACTTGTCGAGGGTGCCGCCGTGGTTCAGCACTTCCTCGGTCATGGCGTCAAAGAACTCGTTGAGGAGCAGTACCACGTCCTCGGCTTCCATACGTTCCGAGAGCGTGGTGAACCCCCGCAGGTCGCCGAACAGCAGCGTCACTTCCTTGCGGGCCGAGAAGCTCTCGAGGTCGACCTGGCCTTCTTTCTCGACGATGGCCTCGACGATCTTGGGCGATACGTAGCGGCGGAATTGGGCGGCTGCCCGGTGGAGCACCAACGTGGAGTGGATGCGGCGGTCGACCGACAGGCCCAACAGCATGCTGCACAGCACGATGAAACTCATGCCGGTGAGCGCCCGGCCGTAGATGGTCTGCGGTCCGGCCGCCAGCAGATCGGCCACTTGGGATGCGAGGGCGGAGGCCTCGCGCGGGTCGATAGCGACGTTGGCCATCGTCTGCACGAACTGCGTCATCTGCGAGAACCGCAGGTCGGAAACGGGCAGCAGCGTCAGTAGCGCAAGGAAGCTAAGGCCCGACATCGCCAGCGAGCCCCGGAACCCGAAAAAGAACGCAGCAACGATCGGCGGCGCCGCCAGCAGGTACCAGTACTGCAGCGCCAACTCCTGGCTGGCCACAAGGCCCAGTGCAACTGCCACCAACAGCAGGGCCGAGAGGCCGCCCCATACGAGCTTGCGGCTGCTCGAGGAGAACCAGTCTTTGGACCAAGCCCGCCCGTTTGTCGCCGTCTCTGACGAAGCTATCTGCGTTACCTTCCCGCCCTCACCACCAGGCCAGGCTGTTTACCCGTTAGGTTGGGCGAAGGACTCGCTTACCTGCGATTCTTGCATCGCACCGTATTGACCGTGATCACCGTTACTAGTCCTACTAGCTTCACGCCTTTGCGTCAAGCGGAAGCATCACTGAAACAGGGCTATTGCATCTACATTTGGCCTACGAGGAGTCGGAGCGCTCCGGCGGGTGCGTGCAGAGAGGGTGCAACCCTCTTTGCCAGGGGGCTTGGGGCGCCGTCCTGAGCTTGTCGAAGGGGGTGTCCTCCATGTTTCACTCACTCCGAAGGAGTACCGTTTGGGGCCACCTTCACGGTACCCCTTGCGCAGGCCACCCGCATCGGCCAGAAGTGGGAGCCACCGCTAGGAGTTAGGGGGGGTCACGTCGTCGGCGCGCACGGTGATCGTGGCGAGGTTGGCCTCCAATTTGATCTCCTGGGGCTTCAAGCGTGGGTCCTGTTGTAGGGCCGTCACGTCCAGTGCCACGGGTGCGCCGATCTTGCTAAAGCACACCACGGCCACCTGTGGTGTGCCGGCCGGCGCCTGCGCCGCGGGGTGGAGCTCAAAGCAAGTGGCGTCTTCCTTCAGCACCGTGCGGGTGCCGATGTACACCGCAATGAAGCTGTCGGGCTGAGCGCTGATCTGGCTCAAGATTTGGCCCGCCAGCGACCGCTCGATCGCCCGTTCCCGGGGCATTGCTGTGCAGACGCCTGGAACGGCGCACTGCTGCCAGGAGGCATCAGTGCGATACGCCGCCACGCGCTGCCCGCCGGCCGAGAACTCGTAGCGCTCGTTGGCGCCGAGGCGGCTGTACACCAATTCGGGAGGGTTGGCCGTGGTGGTACCTTCGCCAAGGGGCCGTAGCTCGACGCGGTAGGTGGCTTTGCCGGCTACCGACGCTGCCTCGCTGAATTTGGGCTCGGGCGCTGGGGTCGGCACCGGTCGGGGGGTGGGCACAACCGGGGTCTTGGACGCGCCCTGATCGATCACCAAACCGCAGCCACTGCTGAAGGTAAGCGCGACCACCGCAACAAGGAGGGAAAGGGTACGCAACACGTGTCTACTCCGGATTGGGTTTGAGTGTGGTGCGGTGGCGGTGTTTCGCCGGCCGCTGGGCGCCATGTGCATCCCGGGGTGCGTTCGTGCATACGCACCAAGCTGAATGCGCCCGCCTTCAGCTAGAGAAACGGACGAGCCTCGGTCCTCGTTTCCCGGTAGCCGGGTGTGGCAGCGCCCCTCAAAGACTGTACCAAAAAGCCCGCAACACCGGAGCCCCCGCCGCTGCGCTGCGCAGGCCATCGCGTGCTTGCTGAGACCTGAGGCTCCGCTCGTGGTGAGCCAGCCGAACCCACGTCCTTCGACAAGCTTAGGATGAGCGGTTGTCGATGACGGGCGAGCGTATGCGATAGCCCTGCTGCGCAGGCGCCTGCTGGACTTACAGCGTTGGCATCCGGCCCGTGAGCACGAGGCCGTTCTGGTCGACCACGTCGCGTGATACGAGCACCTGCCCGGTGTATGCCAGGCCGTTGCGGCACAGGAACGCCACGGCGCGTCCTGTGGTCTCCGGCGTTTCGGCGGTCGAGTAATCGGCGCCAGGGCGTGGGGCCGCGATGTTGCGCTCGGTGACGGTGAGGCCGGGGTCCAGGGCGAGGATGGCCACGTTGTGCTGCAGCAACTCGCCTGCCACGCCCGCCACCCAGCGGTTCATGGCGGCTTTGGTCATGCCGTACCCCACAAAGATGGCGCCGGCGGGGGCAATCCACCCTGGGGACGGAGGTGGCGGCAGGTTCGCTCCGCCCGACGAGATGTTGATGATGGTACCGCCGCCGTGGGCAGCCATGCGGCGGGCTACCGCCTGCGCAATGGCGTACGGCGCCCGCAGATTGGTGCGGTAGTAGTCATCGAGGGTGTCGGGTGTACCGGTCCAGAAGTCGCCACCTCCGCTGCCCATGCGGGCGGCGTTGTTGACCAGGATGTCGATGTGGCCGAACGCCTGCTCGGTGGCGTCGACCATGCGGCGCACGTCGGCATCATCCGTGACGTCCAGCTTCACAGGCAGCGCCCGCCGCCCCAGCGCCCGGACCTCGGTGCAGGTCTTCTCGATGGAGCCCAGCGGGTTGCCGGCGGCAGCGTCGCTACGTGCGCACACCACGATGTCGGCGCCCTCCTCTGCCAAGCAGAGGGCGATGCCTTTGCCGATGCCGCGCGAGCTGCCGGTGACGATGGCGACCTTGCCTTCCAATGGGAGTGCCACAGCGGTGTCCTCTTGGTGCGATGTGGGCCTCCGTGGGGGCGCCCGTTGCATCTTAGGCGTGCACGTAGGGGCTTGTCGAAGGGTTGGTGCTTGGGCCAGTGGCTGAGGGTCATAACGAGGAACCGGGAGCAGCCGGTAACTCCGGCACAGGCCGGTGCTGGCAAGACCGCGCTTCAGCAGGTTTGTTCGATGATTGAGCGCCACCGGCCCTTGCCCGCCGCAGGTGACGGGCCTATGCTCGCGGCAGCATGCCCCAGCCGCCTGCATTCCCCGCGTCCCCCGCTCCGCGCCCGCCCAGCGGCGGCGCGTTCGGCGCGTTTCGCCACCGCGACTTCCGGTTCTTCTGGGCCGGCCTCGTCATCTCGAACCAGGGGCTATGGATGCAGTCGGTGGCGCAGTCGTGGCTCATCTTTCAGATGACCCACTCGCCGCTGCTGGTGGGACTCGACGGCGTGTTCAAGACGGCGCCCTTTCTCATCGTGTCGCTGTATGCGGGCACGGTCGTGGACCGGGTGGACCGGCGCAAGTTGCTGATGTGGACGGAGGCCAGCGTGGGATCGCTGGCGGTGGTGCTCGCGGTGCTGGTGTGGTCCGAGCGCATCGAGCTGTGGCATCTGTACCTGAACAGTTTCCTGGTGTCGTCGCTCGGCAGCTTCGAGAACCCCGCCCGGTCGGCGTTGCTGCCGCATCTGGTGCCGCGGAGTGACCTGATGACAGCGCTGAGCCTGAACTCCAACGTGCGCAAGGGCAGCCAGATGATCGGGCCTGCGATCGGCGGGCTGCTGGTCGCAAGCTGTGGGGTCGGGTGGACCTTTTTCGTGCGGGGGTTCACGTCTGCGGGCTTGCTGTACTGCCTGAAGACCATGCGCACCACGAACCCGCCGCACACAGGCCCCAGCCGTAGCGCGCTGCATTCGCTGCAGGAGGGGTTCCGCTACGTGGCCAGTTCGCCGCTCCTGGCGTCATTGCTCGTCATCCAGGCCATGGTCAGCCTGTTCGGGCAGTACATTCCCATGCTGGTGGTGTTCTCGGAGCGGGTGTTCAATGTGGGTGCGCAGGGGCTGGGCTTCTTGCAGGCTGCGGCGGGCGCCGGCGCAGTGGCGGGCTCGGTGTTTCTGGCCGGCCGGGGCGACGTCTACCACAAGGGACGGCTGCAACTGGTGGGTGGGGCGGTGTACGCCGCGTCGTTGGTGGCCTTTGCGTGGTCGGGCAGCTTCTGGCTGGCCATGGTGTTCCTGGCGGTGGTGGGCGCGGCCGACGTGATGATGGGCGCCATCAACCAGACGATGCTGCAACTTACCACCCGCAATGACATGCTGGGCCGGGTCACCAGCCTGAGCGCCATGACGCAGCGCGGGCTGGGGCCCCTGGGCGGTTTCCAGGCGGGCGCGCTGACGACGCTGATGGGCGTGCAGCCGGCCACAGCGATAGGCGCCGTGGTCTGCTTCCTCTCGGTGCTGGGCGCTGCGATGTTCCTGCCGGCCATCCGCACTTTCGCAGGGGCCGGCCCCCGCGCCGCCTTGGAGGACGGGCCGGTTGGGGCATCTGAGGAACACGTGGCCGCGTCCCGGAAGGCGGGCTAGCCCCAGAGCGTCCGGCCTTCGTCCTCACCGCGTCCGGCTCGGCCGGTTTTTCGCCCCTCGTTCCTCACTCCCGAGTCCGTGTTGTTACGGCTTCAGCACCTCAGCGCCCTCGCCGGCCTCGAGTTCGCAGGCGTTCACGGTCATGGCCAGCATGGTGTAATAGCCGATGGTACCCGTGAGTTCGATCAGGCCTTTGTCGCCGAACCGTTGCCGCATGGCGGCTATGGCCGCGTCGCTCACCCGGTGGTTGCGGACGAGTTGCTGGGTGAACTCGATGATGGCCGCGTCTTCGGCCGGGACGCCGTTGGCATGCTTGGCCCGCACGGCGTCGATGGTGCTCTCGGGCACGCCCAGGCTACGGGCGCCGGCCGACTGCGCACCCCACACGTACACGGCGTCGAACTCGCGGGCCACGGTCATGGCCGCCAGCGTGCGCACCCGCTGGTCGATCTCCGCCTCGAATCGCACATAGGCGCCCAGGTGCGACACCCGGCCCGCCATTTCAGGGCAGTACATGAACAACGACAGCGGTCCTCCGAGCACGCCGCGGCTGGCGGTGATGGCGTCGACCACGGCATGGTCCTTGGGGTCGGCCTGGTCTTTGCTGGTGATGGGGGTGAGGCGTGCCATTGGGGGTGCTCCTTGGGCTGGACTAGCGCCCATCATAGGGGTTGCGGTGCCGGTTGCAAGCTGCCGGCGGCAACGATGCCTCTCCTCTTGTAGCTGCGCAATGCATTGCGCCTGCACCGATCGCCCACATGCGCCGAATCTGGCAGATGCGAGGCGACGCTGGGCGTCCGGTCCGGCCCCCTCACCCTAACCCTCTCCCGCGAGGGGAGAGGGAACCGGCGGGGAGGCTGGCGTTTCCGGTTTGCGCTTCAGCACGCTCGACACCGAGCGCACGTGGTAGGACTGCGGCTGGTCGACGCCCTGTGAGCAGACTGATAGCCATCCGCAGCCCTCCGCCCCAAAGCGCCCCCAATCCGCGCCGAGGTGGTGGCAACGCGCCTGCCGTCTGCTACAGTCCTGTTCAGCACCGGTCCGCACCGGACACCACAGGACGCGTTATGCCACGCCGGTTCCCGCCGCCGCTCCCCTCCAACGGCCACGCCATGCAGCGGCTCATGGGCCGCTACCGCTGGTGGGCGCTGGAGCTTTGGAGCCTGCTCGGCCTCACCTCCGAGTTCTTCAAGGGCTTTTGGAAGCTCCACTACCTCGGCCCCTGCGTCACCGTGTTCGGCTCCGCCCGCTTCCCCCAGGGCCACCGCTACTATGAACTGGCGCGCCAAGTGGGCCAGGAACTGGCCGCAGCGGGCTTCACCACCATGACCGGCGGCGGCCCCGGCATCATGGAGGCGGCGAACCGCGGCGCCAAGGAGGCGGGCGGGCTGTCGGTGGGTTGCAACATCCACCTGCCCCGCGAGCAGGCGCCCAATCCCTACCTCGACCGCTGGGTCACCATCGACCGCTTCTACGTGCGCAAGGTGCTGCTCACCCGCTACTCCTACGCCTTCGTAGTGCTGCCCGGCGGCTTCGGCACCTTCGACGAGCTGTTCGAGGTGCTGACCCTCATCCAGACCGGCAAGGTGTCGGACTTTCCCATGGTGCTCATGCCTTCCGACTTCTGGGCCCCGCTGGTGGCTATGGCGCGCGACACCATGGTGGCCAACGGCACCATCAGCGAGCAGGACGCCGAGCACCTGCTGGTCATGGACTCGCCGCAAGAGGCGGTGGCCCACATCCGCCGGACCGCGCTCGAAAAGTACGGCCTCTCCTACGGCACCCTACGCCGCCGCTGGTTCGGCGGGCAGTAACGCCGGCCGGTGTGCCTGCCCAGCACGCCGGGTCAGTCGGGCAGCAGGTCCACGCCGGGGGCGGGCTCCATGCCGAAGGCGTTCAGCAGCGTCGACGTGCCGCTGTACACCGCGATCAGCAGCGTCAGTTCCACCAGCCATTGCGTGCCGAACCGGGCCATCAGCGTGTCGAACACCGCCTGGTCCGCCCGGTCGGCCCGCATCAGTTGCTGCGCGTACGACACGATGGCGGCGTTGTCCGCATCCAGGCTCGCCACTTCCGTGCGGCCCCGCACCGCGGCAATCCCCGCCTCCGGCACGCCCGCTTCCCGCGCCCGTATCACGTGCTGGCCCCAGGGGTAGGCGCTGTGCCGCTCCCGCACCGTCGCCAAAATTGCCACCTCCTGCTGCCGCACCGTCACCGGCGACTCGGTGCGGTAGTAGTTGATGATCGAACTCCACAGCACGTTCAGCTTCGGGCTGTGCATCAGGAAGTGGGATGGGCCACCCAGCGCACCACGCGAGCCGCTGAGGCGGACCAACTCGTCGAAAGCGGCGTGATGCTGCGGCGGCACATCGTCCTTGGTGCGAATGAGCGGGATACGGGGCATGTTGGCGCCTCCTGAGTTGGTGCCCGGATTGTGCCACCACCAGGCACGCCGGTCTAGCGCTGCCATGCAACGCCGGTCACTTGGAGCACAGGCGAACACACCCGAGTCGTCATGTCATTCTGAGCCTTCGGAAGGCGAAGAATCCCTTCACCCCTGGAGGCGCACACACCAAAGTCCCCGGACCACCAAACATCCGTCAGCCCTCACGGGCACGCGGCCGGCGCTGTTGCCTGAGCCTGTCGAAGGCACCAGCGCCAGTGGCGGATCGGCGCTTTACCAGGCCAGCCGCCCTCCCCCTCACCCCAACTCACCCGACCAGCGACCAGTCACGCGTTATCGAGAGGGATGCCCTTCGCCAGGCTCAGGACAGCGCTTCGTCGTCGGACTCCTCAGCATGACAAGGCTGGGCGGGGGTGCCATCGACGTATCCGAGCATGTGCGACAGCTCACCACAGCGATCGCCCCCGTCTGCTACACTAGGACGAGTGGCTAACATCGGTGGCACATACACTCGGCTCAGGACTCTCCCTGCGATTCCTCCCTCCGCCCGTATTTTCGCTGACCGACAGTACACAACTCTACTTTTAGGAGTCAGCGCACAAGTATGCGGTTTTCCTTGGTCCTGATGGTTCATCCTGGTTCTTCTCGTCCGCTTCTGCCAGGCGGCCGCCCGTGGTAACAGCCACCCTCCCCTCCACCTTCACCGAACTCGGCATTGATAGCCGGGTGCTCGATGCCGTAGCCCGCATGGGCATTGTCACTCCCACCCCCATCCAGGCGCAGGCGCTTCCGGCGCTGCTGCAGGGCCGCGACCTGGTGGGCCAGGCCCGCACCGGTTCGGGCAAAACCCTCGCCTTTGGCATCCCCATCGTGTGCCGGTGCGACCCCGCCAACCGCAGCGTGCAGGCGCTGGTGCTGGTGCCCACCCGCGAACTGGCCATCCAGGTGGCCAGCGTGATTACCCCGCTGGCCCAGGCCCGCGGCCTCAGCGTCGGCCTGCTCTACGGCGGGCGCTCCGACCAACCCGAGAAGCGTGAGCTGGCGCAGGGCCGGCACATTATCATCGGCACCCCCGGCCGCACGCTCGACCACCTGCGCGGCCACACCCTCTCGCTCACGGCCCTGCACATCTTTGTGCTGGACGAGGCGGACGAGATGCTGGACCGCGGCTTCGGGCCCGACGTCGAGCGCATCATGTCGCACGCGCCGGCCCGGCGCCAGACCATGCTGCTCTCCGCCCCCGTACCCGATTGGGTGAACAAGACGGCCGCCAAGACGCTGCACAACCCGCTGATGGTGCAGGTGGACGCCGATCAGCAGCCCCCGGTCGAGATCGACCACGTGGTCTACGAAATTCCCGACGACGTGAAGTTCGCGGCGCTGCGGGCGCTGCTCGACCAACAGGGTCCCGACCCCATCATCGTGTTCGGCCGCACCAAGCACGGCGTGAAACGCCTGGCCAAGCAGCTCGAAGCGCTCGGCTACTCGGTGGCCGCGTTGCAGGGCAACCTCAGCCAGAACGCACGCGAGAAGGTGATGGCCGACTTCCGTGCGGGGGCCGTGCGCATCATGCTGGCCACCAACGTCGCCGCCCGCGGGCTCGACATCGAAGCCGTGGAGCAGGTCATCAACTACGAGCTGCCCGAATCGGCCGACCTGTTCAAGCACCGCGTGGGCCGCACCGGCCGCATGGGCCGCCACGGCGAGGCCGTCACGCTGGTAACCCCCGACGAGTCAGCCAAGTGGCGGCTCATCCAGCGCGACCTTGGCCGCCGCATCCCGTTCGCACGGTGGACACTGCCGCTGCCCAGCGGCTCCGGCGCCCAGGCCTGGGCCGACCCCGGCGTCCCGACAACCCAGCGCCGTTCGCAACCGCCACGGGTGGAAAAGAGCCCGCTGCGGTCGTCCACCGCGCCGCAGCCCGCCGCCCCGCACCCCCCCGCCGCCCAACGGGCAGCAGCGCCACCCACCGGCCGCGACGTCACGCCCGGCGACCAGCCCCGCAAGCGCCGCTGGTTCCGCCGCACCGCGCCGTAAACGCCCGGTAGCCGTAACAAACACAGCCCCTCGGCAGCAATGCCGAGGGGCTGTTCTGTTGGACCGGTCGCCGATCCGTCGAACGAACGCGCTGCGCACTACCACCGCCTACACAAACCGTTCGCGGGACAGTACCCCGCCAGTCCATGTCATGCTGAGACCACCTATGGGCCAACGCCACCAACACCGATGAAAAACGAGGAGTAGGAGCCACCAGCGACGCCGACATGGAGCGCACCGCTGCCTGAGCCTGACGAAGCCTGTCCTGAGCACTGTCGAAGGGGCATCGGTGCCAGCCCAAACCGACTGACGGCCTATTTTCATAAGAGGAGTCCTACGACGAAGCGCCGTCCTGAGCCTGGCGAAGGGCATCCCTCTCTCTTCGCGTTGGCGAAAGCGTACCCAGCAGTCGGGCGAAGGGATGCTTCGCCTCGGAGTCTCAGCATGACATACCGGTCGGGGGCGCCATTCGCGCTACGCCATACTGACACCATCCGTAGGGGCCCTGAGCCGCCCAAAGGCGAGGTGAACGTCCTGGATAGTTGAGGTACTATGCTTCCATCATGCCGGTAGCACCCTCGATTCGTCGGCGTGCAGGAGACCCACATGCTGTCCAAGAGTGACATCGACCTGCTGTGCAAGACCGGGCCCGGCACGCCCATGGGCGAACTCTACCGGCGGTTCTGGCTGCCGGCCCTGCTGCCCAGCGAGCTGCCCGAGCCCGATTGCGCCCCTGTCCGCTTCCGCTTCCTGAGCGAGGACCTGGTGGCTTATCGCGACACCAGCGGCCGGGTGGCGTTCATCCAGAACGCCTGCCCGCACCGCGGCGCCAGCATGTTCTTCGGCCGCAACGAAGAGGACGGCCTGCGCTGCGTCTACCACGGCTGGAAGTTCGACGTCGAGGGCAACTGCGTCGACATGCCGAACGAGCCCGCTGAGTCCAACTTCAAGCACAAGATCAAGGCGGTCAGCTACCCCGGCGCCGACTGGGGCGGCTTCACCTGGATCTACATGGGGCCGCGCGACAAGCAGCCCGAACTGCCGGTCTACGACTGGTGCGTCACCGAGAACCCCAACCGCCACTACCACAAGTGGCTGCAGGACTCGAACTGGTCGCAGGGCGTGGAGGGCAACCTCGACTCCTCGCACGCATCGTTCCTGCATATGTTCTTTGACCGCAGCCACCCCTGGAACTTCGGCGCCGATAACCGCGGCAGCCGTCCGCGCCCGCTGCTGTCCGAGGACGGCGCGCCGGTGCTCACCGCCAAGGAGACCGACTTCGGCTTTGTGTACGGTGCCCAGCGCAAAACCCAGGACGGCGAGTACTACTGGCGGGTGACGCCGTTTGTGCTGCCCAACTACACCGTTATCCCCAGCCCCAGCGGCCTCAGCAACGGCTTCTTCACCCTGCCCATGGACGATGAGCATAGCTGGTGGCTGGTGGTCGAGGAGTCGCCTCGCAAGATCGGCCCCGGCATCCCTGGCTACGTCGAGATCCAGAAGGACTGGCGTCAGGACCGCAACAAGGACAACGACTACCTCATCGACCGCGCCGCCCAGCGCACCGTCAACTACAGCGGCATCACCACCAACCGGCCACAGGACGCCGCCATGACCGAGAGCATGGGGGCCATCATGGACCGCACCAAAGAGCACTTGGCCACCTCCGATATGGCCATCATCTTCATGCGGCGCGTCATGATGAAAGCTGCCAAGGCGCTCGCGGCCGGCATCGAGCCGCCCATCCTGCAGCACCCCAACTGGAACCGCATCATGCCGGTGGACGCCGTCAGCAAGGAGGCCAATCTGGCCACGCTCTGGGACGATCACGTCAAGGAGATGGAACGCGCCAACGCACGCTGACGTAGCGACGGGCGCCGGTTTCTCATGACCGGCGTCCGTTTCATGTGTGACCACGCTTCAGCCCCCTAGCCCAGGAGCAGGTATGCATCTCACCAACACTCTCCACGTGTGGCGGATGCGCCCGGAGTCCGGCACAGGACTGGCGGCAGAGGGCGCGAGCGGGCAGCTTCGACGCTACGGCTGCCAGGGCCCGTCGGACGGGCCTCGCAATGACGCGTTAACCAAAGGCCCACCGAGAGGCCGCCCGCCTCTTTGGCCCCGCGGTTCGCCGCCTCCATGATGCCGGGACCGCCGCCGGTCATGGTGGTGAAGCCGGCGGCGGCCAGTTCCTGGCCCACTTGGCGCGCCAGTTCATAGTAGCGGTGGCCCTGGGGGAAACGGGCGGAGCCGAACACGGTGACACAGTGGCCGAGGTAGTGGAGCTTCCAAAAGCCCTTGAAGAACTCGGAGGTGAGGCCGAGCAGGCTCCAAAGCTCCAGCGCCCACCAGCGGCAGCGGCCCATGAGCCGCTGATGGCCTGGCCGTTGGAAGGGAGCGGCGGCGGGAACTGGCGTGGCATAGCGTGTCCTGTGGTGTCCGGCGAGCACCGGTTGCTGCAGAGGACTGTAGCAGACGGCGGGCGAGTTGTGGCCACATCGGCGCTGGATTTCGTGTTCAGAGGGTAAGACGGCAGCCCCCAGTCTGCGTCTCTAGCGGGGCGTCGACCAGCCGCATCCCGTGTGTCCGCTCGGTGTCGGGCCCGCTGAACCGGACGGGGAGCGGACGGCAGCAGCGCACGATTGCATGCGTGTCCAGGCCGATAAGCCAATGTTCGCGGTGTAGGCAGCGCTGGTCGCCGGCGATTCGGAGTGAGGAGAGACCTCCTGTGGCATTTAGCGCAGGGGGTCTCTGCATTGTACGGGCAAACCATACGCTGAAGATGGCGGGGCAAGGCTTCGGGCGGGCAGTAAAGGCAGCATGGTCACAACCTGCTGCGCTCTTTGCTCAAGGGGCGGTGGTCAAAGCTTTCCAAGAACGTCAAGCATTTTCAATGCAGAATCCCAGAGTTGGTTAGTGCTCCATTTCCCAAAACTGGTCACTGCCTTCTCAACCCCCGGCTGACCTCAGATCGAACTGAACCAAGTGGGATCGAATGATACCGCTTCGACCATACGGGTCGTGACTCCCAACTCGTAAGTTTTTAGCAGGTCGCAAAGTCGATAGCCGTCTACGAGGTCAATCAACGGAGCCCCGTTTCTAGTGGCTTCTCGCAGCGCATCCTTGGTGAAGGTTCCCGTAGTTATAAACAGCCCCTTGTCCGCCCTTCCAACCATTGCGCCTCGGAAGTCTCTGATATCACCTGGGCCAACGGTGCCAGCATAGCGTTTGCACTGGAAAATTACCGGAAAGCTCAGTAAGGCCATTTGCAGTATCCCTACTCCATCTATGCCGCCATCACCGCTCTGCCCAGTGACTTGCACCTGAACAAAGCCCGCCTCCCGGAGCACTCGCTTACTGAGCCTCTCAAAAGCGTCCGAAGGTATGGTTCGGAGAGTCCCGAGCAGCGATTCCTTCCAATTAGGGTTGGGGTACGAATTGTCGGGAGCGATGGGAGGCAGTTCAGGCGACTCACTCGTTTCAGGGTCGGCAGTCACGCCTTGGGAGCGTCGCTTCTCCCTGTATGCTGCTTTTACCGCACCGGGAATTTTGCTCACCTCTGCTCTGGTAAGTTTCCGGCCTAGGTCGGTGATAGCCCAAACGGCTTGAGCGCTCTGCTCAATGGCACCGAAAGCCCGCAGGTAGGTACGTGACCAATAGAGGCGGTACCCGACCTCGGATAAGCTCCCCTTTCCATGGAGGACGTTAACTTGAGCATCAGTTAGTGCCTCAAACTCAATGACCTTGGCATCTATTTCCTGATTCGTAGCTGACCCACCCAACGCCATGAGTGCTTGGAGGGTTGGCCACATCAGGCGGTCGTACGTTGGGAACGAAGAAGGGCCATCGGCCATGTTCATAACCTCTACCCGCGGGGTCGGTGTTGGCAAGATGATACAACGCCCGCCAGAGCGGTAGCCCAAAGACTTATAGAGCGAGTTAGGGTCGCTTTCTCAACGGCGCAACTTTCATGTAATCCGGCCTGGCCACGCTTGCCGGCCCGCGATGGGGCGCGCAGACTGTGAGGCATCACACGGTCCTTGCGTCTGTAGCAGATTCCGTCGCAGAGCGGGCGGGCAAAGAAAACGCCCCGGCCATCATGGTCGGGGCGTGTTTCGTGTCTAAAGAGTGGTGGGCGGTACAGGGCTTGAACCTGTGACCTCTTGCGTGTGAAGCAAGCGCTCATACCAACTGAGCTAACCGCCCAACAGACATTCACTATACCAGGCACCGGGAACGGCTACAACCGGTGTCGCGGCCGTATGGAACGGCGGCGGTCTCTCTTCCCCGCCGGTGCCTTCGACAAGCTCAGGCAACGGCTGCGGGCCGGGTGGGACGGCGGTGGTGGCCGCCATGCTCCCTGCCGGGTGCCCTTCGACGCACTCAGGCGACGGCTGCAGACCGGGTGGGACCGCGGTGGTTGTCCGTGCAGTGACACCCCGCTCTCGTAACCTAATCGCGGCTCCTGTAGTATCGAATGCAGGTATCCCATGACACACCTGCTCGCTGCGCTCCGCAAACCGGTGATCGGGCTGCTGCTTGCCCTACTGGTGGCGGTGCCGGCCCTCACGCCCGACCGCACGGCCGTGGAGGCCGCCACCGTGCCCAACGATGCCCTGGGCATCGACCACATCAGCTATGGCAATGGCGTGTTCTCGGCCGACCGCTACAAGTGGGCCAAGGAGGCGGGGGCCGGCTGGAACCGCTGGGTGTTCTACTGGAACGAGATCGAGGCCAATCCCGGCACGTTCGACTACAGCAAGACCGATGCGACGGTGCAGGCCGACACCGCCCAGGGGCTGAAGGTGCTGGGTATCCTGCTGGGCACGCCGCAGTGGGCCTCCACTCAGCCGGCCACGGTGCAGAGCATGCCGCCGCCGCAGGTGGGACAGAAGGCCTACGCCGAGGTCACCCGGCTGGAGGGCATGCGCCTGAGCGCCGCCGCCAGTCCCATCACCTTCCCGCCCACCGGCCTGGCCCAGCCCGCCTTCGCCGATGGCACCGATGTGGCCGCTCCGGGGAAGGCCGTCAACGACGCCAACCCGTGGGCCCGCTACGTGCAGAGGACGGTGGCCCGCTACAAGGGCAGAGTGCAGGCGTGGGAGATCTGGAACGAGCCGGACTTCACGCCCACCGCCCAGACCGATTACTTTGGGTTCTGGAACGGCAGTGTGGAGGGGTATGCCCGGTTGCTGCAGGTGGCCTACGTCACCATCCGCGCCACCGACCCGAGCGCCACGGTGGTCATGGGCGGCATGGCCTACTGGTTCCAGCAGAACTTCTTCCCACAGTTGCTGGCGGTTCTCGGCCGCGATCCGGCGGCGGCGGCCAACAACTACTACTTCGATGTCACGGCCTGGCACTGGTATGCGCAGGCCGACCTGCTGTACGACCGCACCGTGTGGGTGCAGCAGCAACTGGCCCGGGCAGGCATCGCCGGCAAGCGCATCTGGATCACCGAGGCGAACCTGCCGGTGTGCGAGGACCCGCCCCTGAAAGACGGCAACATCGGCTGTGCGCAGGGCACGCACCGCGGCACCCCGCTGCAGCAGGCGGAGTATGTGGTGCAGGCGCTGGCCTATGCCTACGCCGCTGGGGTGGAACGGGTGTTCCTGTTCCAGCTCTACGACGACAGCCTCGGCTTCGGCGAATACTACGGCCTGATCCGCAACGACGGCACCCCCCGGCCCGCGCTGGCCGCCGCCAAGGTGGCCGCCGACCTATTCCGCGGCGTGAACGAGGCGTACCGGCTCACCGCTGCGCGGGGACGGCTGGACCTTATCCCCATGGTCACCGCCGACGGCCGCCGCATCCGCCTGCTGTGGAGCCGCGTGGCCGCCCAGCTTGCCGCCCAGTTGCCGGTGGAGGCGGCCCGCGTCACCCGGGTGGATAGCGGCGGCGGGCGGCAGACGCTGGCGGTGGCCAACGGTGGGGCGGCGTCGGTGACCATGGCCCCGGCTACACTGAACGACAACCCGCCCGGCGCCGCTCCGTACTACATCGTCGGCGGGCCCACGGTCATCCTGGTGGAGGACCAGGCCTTCCACCAGTGGTCGGTGCTGGAGGGCACGGTGCGCGACACCCAGGGGCGGCCGTTGGGCGGCGTGCAGGTGCGGGCGGGCCTCGGCGTCACCACGGCGGACGCGACCGGCCACTACCGGTTCGAGGTGCGCCCCGGCCTGTACGACGTGCAGCCGGGCAGCCGCAGCCCCGGACCGGCCGGCAGTGGCATCATCGAGTCGGTGCCCATTTGGGCCAGCCGCAGCAACACCCAGGATGTGCCCATCAAGCCCGTCACGCAAATCTTCTTCCCGCTGTTCAAGCGCGGGGGGTAGGGAGATCAGGGCTATCGCATTCTCTACGCCCGTCATCAACAACCGCTCGTCCTGAGCTCGTCGAAGGACCGGACGAGACCACCGGCAGCAGAGTGCTCCGTCTCGCCACACAGGTTGGGTGGTTCGACAAGCTCACCACGAGCGGAACCCCTAGACCGCGGGAGAATCCGATACCCCTGGGTAGCGAGAGCCCTCCGGAGTCGTCGCTGTTGCGACACCCAATGACCACCGATCACCAATACCCATGAAAATGGACAACCGCCATCCGCGTCATCAGGGAGCCGCATTAGGTGCCGAACCCCGGTCACCCTGAACCTGTAGGGGCGATTCACGAATCGCCCTTCTGCTCATGGTGAAATGGCCACAGGCAGTTCCGCCAACGCGGCAAGGCGATTCGTGAATCGCCCCTACGCAGCCGGGGCCACCGGCCCGACGAGAGACGGCCTCACCGTTCTGTCCATTGAGGGTGGCGTGCCAAAGAATCATTGCGAGCCGCCGTCGAGGTGGCGTGGCAATCGTGGTGCCGACACTGACCCCGCCGGATGCGAGGCCTGCGCCGCGGCTGTGCATGGTAGCCCGCCACGATTGCCACGGCGTCGGACGCCTCGCAATGACGAATGGACGGCGGGCTGAAGTAAAGCGGCCCCGAGCATGTGCTCGGGGCCGCTCCCGACCGTGGCTGGTAGGGCCTTACGCGGCCTGGGTCCTGGCTCCGCCCATAGCGTGGTCTGGGATGCCCTTCACGTAGACGTCGCGGGACGTGAAGGCCAGCAGGCTGCCGAGCATGACGGCGGTGAACAGGCCGCCGTTCATTAGCAGCACCATCTGGCTGCCCCACAGGTCGGCCAGCATCCCGTTGCTCAGGTTCATCATGGCCATCAGGCCCTGGAAGGCGAGGGTGTTGATGCTGGCGATGCGGCCGCGGTAGCGGTCGTCGGCCACCGTCTGGGTGATGGCCTGCCCCAGCGTCATGAACGCCGACTGGCTGAAGCCCATGAGCATCGCCGCCACGTAGGCAGACATCATTTCGGGGGCAAAGGCCAGCAGCACTTCGCCCAGGCCGCTCAGGATGCCGGTGAACAGCAGCATGCGACCGCGCATCAGGGCGCCGGAGAGACCGCCCACATAGATGCTGCCGAACAGCGCCCCGATGCCCACGGCCGTCATCAGCACGCCGAACCCTTCGGTGCTGCCAAGGCGGGTGCGGGAGAAGCCGGGCAGCGTGGACTCGAAGCCCATGGTGAGGCTGCAGTGGAAGCAGACCAGCACAGTGACCATGAGAATGAGCGGCTGGGTCTTGATGTAGCTGAAGCCGCCGACGAGGTTCTGGAAGAAATTGCCGCTGGCCTTGGCGCCGCCGGTGGAGACGGTGCTGATGCGCATGGTCTGCAAAAAGCCAACGCCGTACAGCGCCGTGCACAGGAAGAACGCCAGCGGAGCGCCCACCAATGCCAGCACGGGCGTGACCATTGCTGCGCCGATGAGCCGCGAGAACTGGTTGGTGGCCTGGTTGAGTGAGAGCGCGTTCAGCAGGATGTTGCGGGGCACCAAGTTGGCGGCAAGCGCCTGCGATACCGGCATCTGCGTGAAGCGTGCGGCGCCGTTGACCAGGGAGAGCGCCATAATGTGCCAGATTTCGAGGTGGCCGCTGAGACCGAGGATGGCCAGCAGCAGGTTGGCGAACATGTTGACGACGTAGCTGGAGGCCAGCAATTTCTTGCGGTCCCACCGGTCGGCAAGCACACCCGCAATGGGCGGGACGATGAAGGCGGGAACCAGCGCTGCGAAGGTGACCATGGCCACGTCCGACGACTGGTGGTGTTCCTCGTACACAAACCAGCCCCGGGCCACAATGAGCGCCCACGCGGCGGTCTGCGCCGAGAGGTTGGCCATCCACATATTGCGGTAGTCTCGGAAGGCGAGGGCAGCGCTGTAGCGGTCGAACAGCCCCTGGCCTATCGCTTTGATGGCGTTCATTCGAGCCCCTGCTTGTTAGGTGTAATGAAGCGACGGCGACCTCGTGGCCACCGTCGCAATTCTCGGCTTTAGATGGTGTGCACCATCACATGGAGCAGCCGCAGCTACCGCCACAGCAGCCGCCGCCCATGCCGGCCATCGGCAGGCTGGCGCCATTTGCCCCCACGCTGACGGCTGCGAACACGGACAGCTTGCGGCCGGCCGGCATCGCGCAGGTGGGGCAATCCGCGCGGTCGTCCATCTTGTGGATGGGCCGCAGCAGCTCGAACGAGTCCTTGCAGCTAGGACAACTGTACTCATATACTGGCATCGCTCACCTCAGCTAGGCGTAGTCGCCGATCGTTCCCGTAGTGTACCCAACACTGGAGCCCCGCGCAACGCCGCGGGCCGTGGGCAACCCGCTCGGTGTGGCTCCCCAGTGGGTGTACCGAGGCAGACACCACCACACCGCGAGGCATGCGTGAAATCGTTAGGCGTGTTGGGCGCAGGCACCATGGGCGCAGGCATCGCCTATGCTGCCCTCAGCGCCGGGTACTCGGTGACCTTGGTGGACCGCACACCGGAGCTGGCCGCCAAAGGGGCTGGGACGGTGCGCAGCCTGTTCGCGGGGGCCGTGGCCAGGGGCCGCGCCACCCAGCAGGACGCCGACCGTGCACTGGCCGAACTGACGGACAGCGACGACCTGACCGCTCTCGCGTCGCTCCCCCTTGTGATCGAGGCGGTGTTTGAGGACGCCGAGGTGAAGCGGGCCACGCTGCGGCAGCTCGACGCCATCTGCGGACCTGCCACGGTCTTCGCCTCGAACACCTCCACGTTTCCCATTACCGAGCTGGCCTCCGCCACGGTGCGGCCCGACCGTGTGGTGGGCCTGCACTTCTTCAACCCGCCCTACGCCATGAAACTGGTGGAGGTCATCCGCGGCTTTCATACCAGCGACGACACCATTGCCAAGGCTCGCCAGCTTGCCGAAGACCTGAGCAAGACCGCAATAGTGGTTCAGGATAGCCCAGCGTTCGTGGCCAACCGCCTGCTGGTGCCCATGCTGAACGAGGCGGTGTTCCTGCTGGCCGAGGGCGTGGCGAGCAAAGAAGAGATCGACACCGCCGCCAAACTGGGGCTGGCCCACCCGATGGGTCCGCTGGCGCTGGCCGACCTGGTGGGCCTGGATGTGCTGTTCAACATTCTGGTGGCCTTGCAGGAGCGCTTCGGCGACTCCAAGTACCGGCCGGCGCCGCTGCTGCGCAAGATGGTGGCCGCCGGCCAGCTCGGCCGCAAGACCGGCCGTGGGTTCTACGACTATTCGGAGGAGCGGAAGTGAAGTCGTAAGGAATTGGGGATCTGCCGACGCTCGTAGCCGGCGACTTCCTCCCTTCCCAATTTCTCACTTCCCGTCCCTCCCTCACGCCCCCGGAGTTCACATGAAGGAATACACCCAACGGGCGCTTGATACCGCCACTGCACGCGGAGCCAGCTACGCCGACGTGCGGGTAGTGCGGCGCGAGGTGCAGAGCGTCTCGGTGAAGAACGGGAAGGTGGAGGCGCTGACCCATGAGGAGACCATGGGCCTGGGGGTGCGCGTACTCGCTGGCGGCTCCTGGGGCTTTGCCGCCACCGCCATCCTAACGCCGGCCGATATCGACCGCACCGCGGCGCTGGCGGTGTCGCTGGCGCAGGCGTCCGCCACCGTACAGCGCAAGCGGGTGGCGCTGGGCGACCCGTTCTGCGTGGTGGCCAGCTATAAGACGCCGGTGCAGGTCGATCCGTTCGCCGTGTCGCTGGGCGACAAGATCAGCCTGCTGCTCGCCGCCTCGGAGACCATGCAGAAGGTGCACGGGATTGTGGTGGCGCACGCGGACGTGGAGATCCAGCGGGAGATCAAGGTGTTCGCGAGCACCGAGGGCAGCTATATCGAACAGGAGTTGGTGGAGACGGGCTGCGGCATCGGCGCAACCGCTGTGGGTGAGGAAGAGGTGCAGAACCGCAGCTACCCCAACTCGGTGGGCCGGCACCAGGGCGCCGAGGGTTGGGAGTTTGTGACCCGCTGGGACCTAGCGGGCAACGCCCAGCGGGTGGCGGAAGAGGCGGCGGCGCTGCTCACCGCCAAGCCCTGCCCGGCGGGTACCACCACTATCATCCTGGACGGGTCGCAGATGGGCCTGCAGATCCACGAAAGCTGCGGCCACGCGGTGGAACTCGATCGGGTGTTGGGCACCGAGGCGGCCTTCGCCGGCACCAGTTTCCTCACCCCCGAGAAGCTGGCCGGGTTCCAGTACGGCTCGCCGGTGGTCTACCTCACTGCCGATGCCACCATCCCCGGTGGTCTGGGCACCTTCGGGTACGACGACGAGGGGGTGCCGGGGCAGCGCTCGCCGCTGGTGGAGGCGGGCCGGTTCACCGGCTACCTCACGTCGCGCGAGACGGCCACCGGGCTGGGCCTGCGCAGCAACGGCGCGATGCGGGCCGACGGCTGGGGCCGCATCCCGCTCATCCGCATGACCAACGTGAGCTTGGAGCCGGGCGAGTGGACGCTGGCGGACCTCATCGCCGACACCCAAGACGGCATCTACATGGAGACCAACCGGTCCTGGAGCATCGACGACAAGCGGCTGAACTTCCAGTTCGGCACCGAGATGGCCTACGAGATCAAGAACGGCAAGAAGACGACGCTGCTGAAGAACGCCACCTACACCGGCATGACCCCCCAGTTCTGGGGCAGTTGCGACGCCATCTGCAACCGCGACCACTGGGTGGTGTGGGGCACCCCCAATTGTGGCAAGGGCCAGCCCGAGCAGGTGGCGCACACCGGCCACGGCGCCTCGCCCGCCCGCTTCCGCAACGTGCAGGTGGGAGTGATGAAGTAAGTAAGACGAATGGTAGAATAGTCTTACTGAAACGAATGGAGTAAGACCGTGGAAGTCTCGAAGGTTACCTCAAAGGGCCAAACCGTGATCCCCAAGGCTGTCCGCGATGCGCTATGTATCGAGGAGGGTGACCGCCTGATCTGGCGGGTGGAAGGTGAGCGGCTGGTGGCTATCAGAGCGCTGCGGGATCCTATCAACGACCTGCGTGGCATGTTCAAAGGGGAAAACCTCGTTGAAGAATTGCTGCAGGACCGCCGCGAAGATCTCGAACTCGAAGAAGCCAAGTGGCGTCGGCTGGGATACGAGGTATAGGTGCCAGGCTTCGTACTTGATACGTCCGCGGTTCTCGCCTATGTGCAGGATGAGCGAGAAGCGGACCAAGTGGCCATCTTTGTCAACCCTGCTACGGTTGATACCGCTAACCCCGTCGCGTTGCCCTTTATCGTCCTGATGGAAACGGAGTATCGGCTGCTTCGGAAGGGGCATTCAGCAGAACGGGTGGACCGGGCGCTAGAGGGGATTCTTGCTTGGCCGGTCACCGTCTACGAGTCTGATGAGCGCTGGCGCCGCGAGGCGGCGCGGGTGAAGGCCACCAACCAACTCTCCGTTGCGGATGCGTGGGTGGTGAGCCTGGGCCTGCTGTTGGATGCCGCAGTGGTGCATAAAGACCCTGAGATGGACCGGGTGGCGGGCATGAGGGCGGTGCGGTTATGACCCGGGGCCCAGTGCCGGACGGCCAGCGCGACTCGTTGCGACCCACCCGCCTGGTGGGCTACGGGGCCATGGCGCTGACCGTGGTGGCCTTTGCGGCGGTGCTGTGGGTGGCGCTGGCCAGCGCCGGCACGCCGCCCGCTAACGACGCCACGGGCGCGGCCGGCAAGTTCTTCGCGGCCCTGAACGCCAGCGATTTCGATACTGCCGCTGCCATGTATTCACCGCCCGATGCCGGGCCGGACAAGGCGGGTTTCTACAAGCAGCTCCAGGTGTACCTCACCGATTTCGGGGTGCCCCAAAAATGGGACCTCAAGACCTCGGAAGCGCCGAGCGCCGGCAACTGGCTGCTCTACTACTCCGTGAAGTTCCCCCGGGCCGTCGACCCTGTCACCGCTGTGATGGCGCTGAGCCTCACGGCGGACAGCCCGTCGCCGATGGTACGCCGGTTTGTGGTGCTGCGCGACACTCGCCTGCCGGGCCAGATCGCCACGCCGACCCCCATCAACATGGACGCGCTGCGTGGCGCATTCGGCCGCTGAGCGCCTGACCGCATGACGATCACCGAGATCAAGCGCCACGTCGACGGCCGTGAAGAGCGGTTCACCTGCTCGCTGCTCTACCGCGATGCGGAGGCGATGGTCATTCGGTTCGTGGCGCAGCCGGGAAGCCGGTTCTACCGGATGATGGCGCACTCCGACGGGTTCTTCTGGGTGGGGCGGCCCTACATCATGTACCGCATTGTGGGGCACGATGGCGCCGTGGCGGGGTACCGCTTCGACGCCGCCCGCGATGTGCGCCTGGGCCACGACTACGTGGAGTTCACCGACCTGCTGCTGGACTTCCGGGTGGCGCCCAACGGCGTCTTCACCGTTGAGGACGAGGACGAACTGGAGGCCGCGCTGGCGCTGGGCGTGATCGAAGAGACGGACTACGACCTGGCCTACCTGGCTCGCGAGCTGGTGGAGGCGGAGTTCGCCGCCATCGCCGCCGAGGCGGAAGCGCTGGCAGGACGTGGCACCGGGGTGCGCAAGGTGACCGGCGAGGGGGAACGCGATGCGTGAGCATCTACGTATGGTTGTAGCCTTTCACCTGCCGTTCTATGCGCCGGTGTGGGTCGCCCAGCGCATCGGCGCGTTTCAGGACGAGGACCTGGACATCACGTTCAGCATCCCCACGCCCGGCCACGCGCCGGACGCGCTGCAGCAGGGTGATGCCGATATCGCGTTCGGCGGCGTGATGCGCAGTTACGTACAGGCCGACCGTGGCATGCCAGATCCGCATCTGGCGATAGCCGAGATCAACAGCCGGGACGGCTTCTTTCTGGTGTCACGACAGCCAGTGCCCGACTTCACCTGGCGTCATTTGGCGGGCAAACGCCTGGCGCTGTTCGCGCTCGCGCCCACGCCATGGATGTGCCTGCAGGGCGTGCTGCGCGAGCATGGTGTGGACCCGGCCACCGTAACCGCCGTGCCGGATCTGGGCGTAGCGGAGGGGATGGCCGCCCTGCAAAGCGGCGAGGTCGACTTCTTACAAACGGCCCTGCCGATGGCGCTGGAGTTGGCTGATGCAGGGCGGGGTTACCTTGCTGCGGCCCAGGCGCCCGATGTGGGCCACGTGCCCTATAGCTCGCTGATCGTGACGCCGGCTTTCCGGCGCGAGCGGCCGGACCTGTGCGCCAAGTCGGTGCGCGCGGTTACCCGCGCGCTCAGGTGGATGGCGGGCCAGACCGCCGAGGCGATCGCCGGGCTGGTGGTGTCCGAGTTCGCCGAGTTCCGTCCCGAACACGTGCGCAGCGCCGTTGCCACACTCCACGCCGCCGGCGCCTGGGCGGAGGGCCCGCACCAGGACCGGGCCGCCTACGAGCGCCTGGGCCGCTTCCTGGTGGCCGGCGGGCTGATCCGCACCGCGGCGCCCTACGAGGCGCTGGTGGACGACAGTTTTGCGGTTGCTGCCGCGGCCGGCGGGGTGAGCGCCTGATGGCGGCCAACGAGTACCACTTCCTGACGCCGTGGTTCATACCGGGCGCGACGGTAGAGCAGGTGTGGGCGCTGGTGTCGGACGCCACCAGTTTCCCCACCTGGTGGCGCAGCGTGTTCCTGGAGGTGTCGGTGGAGCAGGAGCCGGAGGATGGGTCGGGGGTGGGCAAGCGGCTGCGCTACCACACCAAGGGCTACCTGCCCTATCACCTGTACTGGACGGGCACGGTGGCTGCCATCGAGCCGCCGACGATGATCGAGATCGCAGCCAGCGGCGACTTCAACGGCGTGGGGCGGTGGACGCTGAGCCAGCGCGAGAACGGCGTGTACGTAGCGCTCGACTGGCGCATCACCGTTGACCAATGGTTCGTCAAGAAGTTCGCGTTTATCATGAACCCGCTGTTCGCGTGGAACCACCGCTGGGCCATGGCCTGTGGCGAGGAAGGCCTGATTGTGCATTTCGGACGGCTGAAACTGAAGGGCGCAGGCGCATGAGTACAGGCGCAGCCCTGTGGGGTCCACCAGCCGCCGACGCTCGCTTCGGGGCTGCAGCATGGATCCCGTCACGGCGTATCCCCCCCGCCCACCCTCGATCTGTCCTTTCCGAGGGGACACCCCTCGGGCTCCCTGGCAAGGTGGGCTGCGCCCTCCCTGCACGCTCCTGCCGCTCCCTGCGCAGCGCGACCGACGGGGTGTGCGCATGATTCGGGCTGCGATCTTTGACCTGGACGGGTTACTGATCGACAGCGAGCCGCTGTGGCGAGAGGGCGAGGCGCGGGTGTACCGCAGCCTCGGTTTACCGGTGACCGAGGACGAGATGCGGGAGACCACCGGTACCCGCCTGGACGCCATGGTCGACTACTGGTATCGCAAGTACCCCTGGCAGGGCCCCAGCGTGCAAGACGTGATGGCCATGGTGGAGCAGGAGATCATCCGGCTGATCAGCGCCCATGGCGAGCCGTTGCCCGGCGCACTGGACGCCGTGCGCACCGCCGCGGGGCTGGGGTTGAAGACCGCCATCGCCTCGTCGTCGTCACTGCCGGTCATCGACGCCGCGCTGGAGCGGCTGGCGGTACGGCCGTACGTGCGGTTGGTGCGATCGGCACTGGACGAACCGCACGGCAAGCCGCATCCTGCTGTCTATCTGACCACCGCCGAGATGCTCGGCGTGCCGCCGGTGGAGTGTGTGGCGTTCGAGGACTCGGTAACCGGCGTGATTGCTGCCAAAGCCGCGCGCATGACGTGCGTGGCGGTGCCCGAGCCGGTGGCCCGCGGCCGCCGTGAGTATGGCGTTGCCGACGTGGTGCTGGACAGCATGACGCAGGTGACGCCCGCCTTCTTTCAACAGTTGGGCATAGGAGAACCGCTTGCTCGCCGATAGCGAAATCCGCCGCATTATCGAAACCGCACTGGCCGTATCCAAGGCCAGCGAGACAGAGATCACCATTTTTGAGGGCGATTCGTCGCTCACCCGGTTCGCCAACAATGAGATCCACCAGAACGTGACCGAGCGCGACGCCTCGCTGCTGGTGCGGGTGGTCTTCGGCAAGAAGGTGGGAGTGGCCTCACTGAACCGGGTGGATGAGGCGGGCGTCCGGCTGGTGGTGGAACGGGCGTCGGAGCTGGCGCGGTTCCAGGTGGACAATCCAGACTATTCGGGCATGCCGCCGGTGCTGCCCGTGACCAAGGTGAACGGCGTGGCGGCCGGTACGGTGGCCTTCGGGCCCGGCCGCCGGGCGGCGGCGGTGGGCGTGGTGGTGCGGCGGGCGATGGAGCACGGCCTGGTGGCGGCGGGCGCGTTCAGCACGTCGATGGACCGGGTGACGCTGGCGAACAGCCACGGCGTGCACCTGCAGCACGAGAGCACCGACGCCAACCTCAACACCGTGGTCATGTCCGACTCGTCGTCGGGTTTTGGCGACCACACCGCGATGGATGCCAGCGAGATCGACGCGGAGGCCATCGCCAACCGCGCTGTGCGGAAGGCGCTGGACGGCCAGAACCCCCAGGCGCTGCCCTCCGGCGACTATACCGTGGTGCTGGAACCACCTGCCGTCAACGATATCGTCGACTTTCTGGCCTACGAGGGGTTTGGGGCGCAGGCGGTGCAGGAAGAGCGCTCGTTCATGGCGGGCCGGCTGGGCCAGCAGGTGGTGGGGCCCAACATTACCGTGTGGGACGATGCCCTGGCTGCCGACACGATCCCCATGCCGTTCGACTACGAGGGCGTGCCGAAGCAGCGGGTAGCGCTCATTACCAACGGCGTGGCCATCGGGCCGGTGTACGACATGGCGACTGCCGTGAAAGAGGGCAAGCAGTCCACCGGCCACGCGCTGCCGGCCGGCAACACCTTCGGGCCGATGCCGCTGCACATGCACCTGGCGCCGGGCGACCTGAGCGACGCCGGCCTGGTGGCGGGCGTGAAGCGCGGGGTGCTGGTGACCCGCTTCTGGTACACCCGCACCGTGCACCCGCTGACGGTCACCGTCACCGGCATGACGCGGGACGGCACATTTTTGATTGAGGATGGTACTATTGTGGCCCCAGTAAGGAATCTGCGGTTTACGCAGGGATACCTGGAGGCACTGCGTAATGTGGAGGCTATCGGCCGCACCACATCGCTGCAGCGGGAGTTCGGCGGCGGTAACCGGGTGCCGTCGCTGCGCATCAACAACTGGCACTTCACCGGAACCACCGAACACTAAGGACGCCCCATGCAGCAGCTCGGCCGTCTCAGCTATGCACCAGTGGACGGCGCCGCCGCGCTGTTCACCCCCGCTTTCGCCGATTTCTTTGTGCCGTTGCACGACCGGTTTGCGCCACGCATCGCCGGCCTGCGGCAGAAGCGGGCCGAGGTGTTGCACCGGGCGCTGTACCAGCACCAGCCGCCGGGCCCGCTGCCGCACGACCCGGTGGTATCCGGCAACTGGCAGGTGCCGCCGCTCCCTGCGGAGCTGCTGAAGCCCGGCATCGAGATCACCGGGCCGGTGTCAGCGACGACAATGGCGATTAACGCGCTGAACCCGGTACCGGAGGGCGGGCGCGCCGAGGGCTACCTTGACGACGACGAGGACTCGGCGGGCCACCGGCTGACCGACACGGTGCGGGCCACGCATAACCGTCTGGACGCGGTGCTGGGTAGGCTGGCGTTCACCAACCCGGAGAACGGCCGCGAGTACCAGGTGGCGCCGGGCGAGCTGCCGTTCTTCATGCACCGCGAACGCGGCCTGGCGCTGGACGAGACCGATGTGACCATCGACGGCAAGCCGGTGGCTGCCTGCCTGCTGGGCGCCTGCCTCACGCTTTTCTACCCCGGTGTGGCGCAGGCGGAGCGGGGGCAGGGCATCTACTTTTATCTGCCAAAGCTGGAGAGCGCTGAAGAAGCGGGCTTCTGGCGCGACTTCTTCGATGCTGCCCGCGCTGCCAACCCAACGCTGGCCAGCGCCACGCTGCGCGCCATCCTGCTGGTGGAGTCGCTGCCGCTGGCCTACCAGATGGAGGAGGCGTTGTATGCCCTCGGGCCGTACGCTGCGGGCCTGAATGCCGCACGTTGGGACTTCAAGGCCAGCATCCTCGAGTTCATTATGGCCGATCCTAACGCGGTGTGGCCCGACCGGTTCGGCGTGGATATCAAGACCACCGAATTTATCGGCAACATCTTCCGCCGGCTGGTGGCCACCTGCCTGAAGCATGGCGCTGTGGCCATCGGCGGCATGGCGACGGCGCTGCCGGCGCGCGACGAGGCGGTGAACCAGGCGACAGCAGCGTCCATCCACACCGACAACGCGTGGGAGGCCCGGCAGGGCTTCATGCGCGGCTGGGTGGCCCACATCTACCACATGAAGACGGCAGCCGACCCCTTCAAAGAGCTACGGGCCAGCGAGTGGGGCCCGACGCCGGAGATGCACAACCCGGACAACTACCCGATCCAGGTCCGGGTGCCCGAGGGCCCGATCACGTTGGAGGGCAGCCGCCGCAACGTGCGCATGATCATCGAATACGTGGAGGGCTGGCTGGGCGGACGGGGCGCCAAGGGCATCGACACGCTGGCGGGGCGCCCGGGCGTGCACCCCGCGCTGATGGAGGACCTGGCGACCGGCCGCATCTCGGTGGCGCAGACGGCGCAGCGCATTCTGCACGCTCCGGTGGCCACCGACAACGGCGAGCCCCACGGGTTCCCGATGATCAAGCGGCTGTTCGGTGAGGAATTGGCCGACATCCTGCGGTTGGGCCGCGAGGCCGGGCCGCTGGACGCTGAGACGGAGGAGCGCTACCGCAAGGCTGCGCAGGTGGGCATGCACTGGGTGAAGAACTACACCGAGTTGAACTTCCGTAGCCTCGGCTCCTATACCCGTGCTGAGTTGGACGCGCTGGCGGCTGCCTCCGACGCGTTTTAGCCGTCGGCAGGGGCGGGATCGGGCCGCCGTACCCCGGTGTTGCCGCCTATGACGGCGCGCCCCCACACAGTCTTTTGGAGCAGCGCCACAGCCACGGCGGCGATGCCCGCGGTAACCGCCAAGAGTACCGTCACTGCGAGGAGCGATCCCGGTAGCTGGTCAGACACGTTGAAGGGCGTGGGCAGGTGCTGAAACAGTGGGCCGATAGCCTCCAACGGGTACTGCTGGATGAGGTAGAGGCCGAAGCTGGCGTCAGCAAGACTGCCGGCCGCAGGTGTGAGGGCGGGCAGCGCGGTCAGCAGCGCTTCGCCGAACCACAACAGCAGCAGGGTCTCGGCGCAGGCTAGCGGTAGGTAAAGAGGGTGCAGCAGGCTGCTGGCGCCGTTCAGCCGATCGTCCTGCCAAATGCCGAGGCCGGGCGCGAATACCACCAGCCAGGCGGTGACGGCGAATGCCGCCGCTGTGGCCAGCCGGCCCCAAGCGCTCACGCGGCGTAGCGCTGCCAGGTACCCGCCCGCCGCCACACCCACCGCGAAGTGCCCGATCCAGAACGGTGCCAGCTCGTAGGCGTGGGTGTCGATGGCGAACCAGGCGTCGCCGCCCCAGTCGTCGGCCACCACCAGGCGGAGCGCATTCAGGGCAAGCTGCCAGACAGCGGCGGCCACCGCCAACCAAACGCGGGTCGACCGTTTGGTGGGGTACACGGCGGCGAGCAGCGTGAGTTGCCCGAGCAGCACCAGAAAGTACAGGTAGCCGGGGCCGTAGAGCAGCGCGTCCACTACTTCCGCGAGGGTTGGGAGCGGGATGCGTTGCCATGCGTCGGTAGCGAACAGGAAAACGGCCGCCCAGGCGATGGCCCACACCATCCACGGGAGTCCGATGCGCCAGAACCGGTGCTTCAGAAACTCAAGCGGAGGCCGCTGTCGGCTGCTGCTGTAGCCCAGCAACACGCCGCTAAGGAGCACGAACACCGAGACCCCGGAACGGGACAGCAGTTCGAGGGCTCGGGACCACAACGCAGCTTCCGCTGTGTCGCGACCGGCCCAAGCCACGGCGTGGGTGCTCATGATGCCGAGCAACGCCATGATGCGCACTACGTCGAGCGCTGGGATGTAGGAAGTGGAGCGGATAGGGGCTGCGCCGGGAATGGGCGCGACGGTTGTGGCCATGGGTTGGGTTAGGTGCGGCGGATGATGGTGGGAGGTGGCCGAAGGGGCGCCGGTGCTAGGGGCGAATCAGCAGGGTCCTACTATGGGCGCTAGGTCGAGTGGGACGCCCGGGTCGACGTGCAAGGTGTGGAAGGGCAGGCCGTCGCGAGCGAGCATGTCTTGTATCATACGCTGCTGCGCTGCGTACATCTGCCCTGGGGTGGCGCACCCCATGTCGCGCATGCGGCGCTCGAGGAATAGGCTCCAGGCGGCTTCCCTTCGCTCGATGTGGCGGGTGCGAGCGTTGATCTCCACCTGGTCGAGCGTCGGGTGCAGCACCACCGCGCCGAGCGCCGCCAGCCGGTCGGCCAGCGTGCGGTGCCGGGCTTCGAAGTCGGCCGTAGCGTTGCCGTTCTCGGCGCGCCAAACGGCGTGGGAGACGTGGAATCGGTTGAATACGAACGCTGAGTCGGGTTCACGACGGCGGGCCGTTGCCACGTCATCCAGGATGGCAGCGGTGAGGTCGAGGCGTAGCCGGTCGATGTTCGGCAGGTAGTAGTGATGCCACGATGCCATTACTGCCGCCTCATCCCAAGCCAGCACGGGGCGGCGTTCGGGCTGCAATGCCGCCACTACCTGCTGCACCAGCGTGTCCTTGCCCGAGCCAGCCACCCCTTCGACAATAAAGAGCCCCGACATCAATACGCTCCCCCTGCCCCTGTTGGAAAGACCATAGGACAGAAGGACGCCCCTTGCAAGGAAAGGGAAAATGCGTTAGGGTGTATAGGGCTACACACAGGAGGAAGGTATGAGCGCCAACCATATTCGCACCAACGTTATGTTCCCCGAGGACGTACTCGCAGAACTGCGCAAGACCGTGCCCGCACGTGAGCGCAGCGCCTTCATCGCTGAGGCCACGCGCCGCCAGTTGGTCATGCTCAAGCAGAAAGTGGCCGTGCATGAGACCGCAGGGGCGTGGTCGCGCGAAGCCCACCCCGAACTCGTCGGCAGCGCCGGCGTGTATACCTACCGCAACGAGACCGAGCAGGCGTGGACCGAGCGCTTGCATCGCGTGGCGGAGGGCGGAGTCGAGTATGTATCTTCTGGACAGTGACGTCGTTATCAACCACCTTCTCGGCCGGGCATCGGTCTCCGGATTGCTTGACGAATTGGTGGACGAGGGCCCTCTGTACACCTCGGCGCTCACACGCTTCGAGGTGTTGCAGGGGATGCGCCCGGCGGAGACCTTCAAGACCTTCCATTTGCTGAATCTGCTGGAAACAGTTGACGTGGACTTGGCCGTGGCTGACAAGGCCGCTTCGTTCTATCAGCGATACCATAAGGAGCGACCCGGGATCGGCGGCATCGACTTCATGATTGCTGCCACTGCCTTGGTGCACGACCTGACGCTAGTGACGCTCAACTTGAAAGACTATCCGCAGCCCGAGATACGGGTGTACGGCAGGAGCTAACCGATGCACTTCGTGAAGATGCACGGCACGGGAAACGACTTCGTGATGATCGACGCCCGCACGATGCCTGACCGCAACTGGTCGGTGCTGGCGGAGGCCATGTGCGACCGCCACTTCGGCATTGGCGCCGACGGCCTGATCCTGCTGCTGCCGTCCGGCCTGGCCGACTTGCGGATGCGGATGTTCAACCCAGACGGCTCCGAGGCGGAGATGTGCGGCAACGGCATTCGCTGCTTCACCAAGCTGGCGCTAGAGCAGCGGATGGTGCCTGGTGACCGCCCCGCCTTCAATGCCGAGACCGGCGCCGGCGTGCTGACCCTGAGCCCGGTGTGGGACGGCGGTCAGGTGGCGGCAGTGCGAGTGAACATGGGCGCCCCCATCTTCGAACCAGAACGCATCCCCGTTGCGCTGTCGAATAGCGCTGTTCGGCCTGACAGCCACGGCCGCGTTTGGGTGGCGGCGCACCGCATTGAGGCGGGAGCGAGGGCATTCGACGTGGCCTGCGTCTCGATGGGTAACCCCCACGCTATTTGGTTCACCGACGAGGACCTGGCGGGGTTCCCGCTCGACTCACTGGGCCCGCTGGTGGAACATCACCCCTTTTTCCCGAAGCGGGTGAACTTCCATGTAGCGCGGGTGCTGGATCGCGACCACGTGGTGATGCGGACCTGGGAACGGGGCGCCGGCATCACGCTGGCGTGTGGCACCGGGGCGTGCGCGACCGCGGTGGCCGCCCACGCGTTGGGCTATACATCGCCCAAGGTGGAGATGCAGGTACCCGGCGGCAAGCTGACTATCGAGTGGCCGGGCAGCGGCGATGTGTTCATGACGGGCCCGGTCGCCATGGTGTTCAGCGGTGACTGGCGCGACGGCGAATAGCAGGCCAGGCGAAAGCTCGCAGAAAGCGCAGGTACCCAGATGACCACCCAGAACACCGATGCGGTGGGCGTGCCCGAACGCAGTGTGTTCGCCGGGCCGGTGGTGACGATCGACCCGCCGGCGCCGAAGCGGGCGATGACCATTCAGGCGCACCCCGATGACCAGGAGTTCACGGTGGGCGGCACGCTGGCCAAGTGGGCGGCGGCGGGCTGCGAGATCGTGACGGTGTGCATCACCAGCGGCGGTGCGGGCTCCAACAAGTTCACGCCTGCCGACATGACCTCGGCCAAGCTGGTCCCCATTCGAGAGGTGGAGCAGCGGGCGGCCTGCAGGGTGTTGGGTGTGCATGAGGTGGTGTTTCTGGGGTATCCGGACGGCGGGCTGGTGCACACCCTAGACCTGCGTCGTGACTTGACGCGTGTCATCCGCCGCTACAAACCCGAAGTGCTCGTGACGAGCGACCCCACTATGCGGTTCTTCGGCAACCGCTACATGAACCACCCTGACCATCGGGCGGCGGCCGACGCTGCGATCGATGCCGTCTTCCCCTCTGCGGGTACGCGCTTCATCTTCGAGGAGTTGCTGGCGGAGGGGTTGGAGCCGCACGAGGTGGCGCAGGTGTACTTGCATGGCTCCGAGCACTCCGATACCTGGGTGGACGTCGCTGACTTCCTGGAGACGAAGCTGGCGGCATTGCGGGAGCATCACAGCCAGCTCGGCGAATGGGACCCTACGCAGATGCTGAGAGGGTGGGCGGCGGAGCAGGGTAGCAAGCAGGGACTGGCCGCCGCTGAGTGCTACCGCCGCATGATTTTGACTGAAGGTTAGCGGCGTTGGCCGTGCGGGTGGTGTGTCTTGGGCGGCCCGCAGCGGGCCCCATGTTTCTCTTGGTGCATGGCGCTGCCAACTCGTCGGGGGTGTGGCAGCTTTGGCAGATGGCGTTGGCAGACTCGGGGTACGCCAGTGTGGCGATGGACCTGCGGGGTCATGGCGATGCCAAGAACGATGATCTTGCGCAAACCGGCATGGCGGACTACGCTGCCGACGTGGTGGCTGCGGCCGCTCATGTAGATGGGCCTGTGGTGTTGGCGGGTTGGAGCATGGGCGGGCTTGTGGCGCTGATGGCCGCGCCATTGGTGCGGCCGGTGGCGTGTGTGCTGCTGGCGCCCAGTGCGCCGAGTCGGATCGTCGACACCAACCTGCCGTTGCGGTCCGGCGTGTTTGGGCCAGAGGTCTACGGGATCACCAGCGCTGACCCCGATGACCAATCTGCGATGCCGGATCTGACGCGCTCGGAGCGCATGGTCGCACTGGTGTCGCTCGGATCGGAGTCGCAGCGTGCCCGGGATGAGCGTACTCGCGGCGTTGTGGTGGCCACCCCTGCCTGTCCGGTGCTGCTCGCCACGGGAACCGATGACCGCCTGTGGCCGGCCGATCGCTATCGCGATATGCCGTTCGCCGCCGACCGGGTGGAGGTGCTGGGCGCTTCGCACTGGGGCCTGGTGCTGAACGGCAGGGTGGTGCCCAGCCTGGTGGCAGATGTTGTGACCTGGCTGCAGGGTTGCCTGCGCCAGTGAATGTTTCCGAAGGCTAACCTTTCTGGAGGGCTCATGAATGTTGGTGCGCTGAACGATGCCAACCTGAAGCTGCTGCACGAGCAGAAACGGCGGGACCTGCAGCGCGCCCTCAAGAGCCAGCCGGGGGCGAAGCTGCTCATTACTGGTCTGCAGGCGGATGTGCGGCAACTGGAAGCGGAGTTGCGGCGGCGCGGGACCTTCTGGCAGTAGGCACGCGACGGTCTGATCGTCCAAGCCCGCCCAGCAGTGGGTGGCGCGGCTACCTCGGCGCTGCTTCGGGGGTGTGGCTGGGACCTGGATGCGCTAGGTAGATGAGGCCGGCGCAGAGTAGCCAGGCGCCGGCGTAAAGCCAAAGCCCTAGGTCGTAGCTGCCGGTGGTGTCGCGAATGAAGGCCAGCAGGAAGGACCCCATGGCCATCACCAACGTGATGACGGGTTGGGTGACCCCTGCGATGGCGCCCAGATGCGCCCGCCCGTAGTACACGGCCCATACCGCCTGATAGAGCCCCACGAAGCCGCCGATGCCGAAACCGGTGAGCGCCCCATAGCAGAGGACCCATAACCCCGGCAGGAAGAAAATACTGACCGTGGCCAGCGCTGACACGAGGCCGATGATGCTGAGCGCCGTGCGCACATGGAAGCGGTCGGCAATGGGGCCCCAAAGAAACCGGCTGGTGAAGGACGCCAGTCCGAACCCGCTCAGGCCCACCGCCGCTAACTCCGGCGGTAGGCCGCGGTCCAGGAACAGGGGCACGATGGTGACGGTGAGCGAGGTCATGGGCAGCGTGCCGAGCGCGGTGCCTACCATCAGCAGCCAGAAGTTACGGCCACGCACGGCCTGTCGTAGTGTGATGGTGCGGTCGGTGATGGCGCGAGGCGGTGGACCATCGGCGGGAGTGCCCGCTCGGGGCCGGCCATCGGGCACGAGCCCGACATCCTCGGGCTGACGGCGCACCAGCAATGGCGGCAGCAGCGTCACCGCCACCGCCATGAGACCCAGCAGGCGCCACACGGGGCGCCACCCCTGGCTGGCGACAAGCGCGCTGACGAACGGTGGCAGCACCAGCAGCGAGCAGGCCCCGCCCATCGAGGTGAAGGCGACCATGGTGCTGCGCTGCCGCAGGAACCATTTGGGCACCACCACGGCTCCCATCACGAAGCCTTGCCCGGCGTTCGCCACACCGCCCAGGATGCCGAAGATCACCACGAACTGCCATGGCTCGGTGACGGCGCCCGTCAGATAGGCGGTGGCGGCGGAGAGCACACCGCACCCTGCCAGCAGCGCCAGCACGCCGTGGCGCTGGTCGGCCAGGCGGCCCATGAACGGCGAGACGAGCCCAGCGGCGATGCCCCGTATGGTGAGTGCGCCGTAGAGCAGGGAGCGCGACCACCCGAGGTCTTCCTGCATGGGGACGGCGAGCACGCTGAAGGCCCACATCTGCCCGGCGTTGGAGAAGGCGAGCACGAAGGCCACGCCTACCACCACGTACCCGTAGAAGAACGGCAACCGGCTGTGCCAGGACGGGACGGGACTGGCGGCGCCGGACGGAAGGTCCGGTCGCCCGATCATGTGGGGTCGAGCAGGCCGGGGATGGGGATGATGGTGAGCAGGCCTTGGGAGAGGTCGATGCTGGCAACGGCGTCGGCGATGGCGGGGATGAGGTACTCGCGCTTGCTGTCGGTCACAACGTACACATCGTTGGCCCCGGTGGACAGGATGTCGGTGACGGAGCCGAGCTCGCGGCCCTCGGTGGTGACGGCGCGCAGTCCCAGGATCTGGTGGTGGTAGTACTCACCGGGACCGAGTTGGGGCAGGGCAGCGGCGGGGACGTCCAGTTCGGTGTTGTGCAGAGTCGCTGCTTCGTCGCGGGTGGTGATGCCTTCGAAGGCAACCACCACCTTGCCGCCGGACTCGCGCACCCGGGCAATGGTCATTTCGACGCCGCTGGCGTAGAGCTTGCTGCCGGGCCGAAAGCGGTCAGGGTTGTCGGTGATGACCTCAACGGTCACCTCGCCCCGAATGCCCCAGGCGCCAAGGATGCGGCCGACTAGGTAGGTATCTTCTGGCAACGGCCCTTAGTGTTCCTCGGAGTCGTCCTCGGGGATGTCGGCGGTCTCGTCCTCGGTCACCACGGTGCCTTCACCGTCCTCGGTAGACCCGATGATGAGCATGGGCTGGCCACCACGGCCGCCCTGAGCGCCCCCCGATACCTTGAGGAGAACACGTAACGCCTGGGCGATACGGCCTTCCTTGCCGATGATCCGGCCCATGTCGTCGGGCGCCACCTTGAGGCTCAACACGCGGCGCGCGAACGGCCCCGACTCGGTGACCACCACGGCATCGGGGTTGTGCACCAAGTTTTTGGCCACGTACTCGACAAGGTCTTTCATAATCGCCAGCGCTGGCTAGGCCTCAGCCTCGGCCGGGACGGCCTTGGTCTTCGGCACGGCGATGGGCTTGCGGGTGATGCCGCCCTTACCATCCAGGAGGCGAGCGACGACGTCGGTGGGCTGAGCACCGTGCTCCACCCAGTACTTCAGACGGTCCTCGTGCACCACCACCGTGGCGGGTTCGGTGAGCGGGTTGTAATGGCCCAGTGTTTCGATGAAGCGGCCGTCGCGGGCGAAGCGGTTCTCGGCTACCACAATGCGGTAGGAGGGGGCTTTTTTCGCACCGGTGCGGCGTAGGCGGATCTTGACCAAGGAACTTCCTCCCTGAATGTACACAGTCACAAACCCCGCGCTCCCGTGGGCGCGGCTACCTGGGTGGTAGTGTAGCACGTTCCGGGGTGTTGAGTAAGGTCCCGTATTCACTCACCTAGAATGTTACCGAAGGGCTAGGGTTCACTCAAACAGGAAAGTTGCTGAGGGGGCGAGCCTACGTGGAGCGGATGACGGTGAATGAACGCCGGGATTCCCTACCAATACGCCTGAGCGCCACCGCACCGGGATCGTGAGCGCCCCGTTTTCATGGGTGTTGGTGCGCGTCGGTCATTGGTGGGTCTCGCCACGATTGGGCGGGGTCTCACGAAGCCGCTGCGGCCACCTCCACCCGAATCCAGTGGTAGCCGGTGGCGCCGTTGGGGAAGGGGTCGGACTGGCCGGCGGTTTGGAGGGCGCCGGCGCCGTCGGTGGCGCGCACCTTCAGGTAGTAGTCGCCGGCCTTGGTGGGGTTCCAGGTGGCCGTCCACTGCACCCAGGTGAATTTGCCGAGCGGTGGCTTCAGGCCGGCCGGCTGCCAGGTGACACCGCTGTCGAAGCTGACCTCCACCCGGCTGATGCCCCGGTCGCCCGCGAAGGCCACGCCGCCCACCAGTGTGGCGTCCAGCGACGGCGCGATGGTGGCGCCGCGGTTCGGGGTGTCGATGCGGGCGGCGGTCTGATAGCGGGCGACGTCGCTCCAGCCCTGCTCCTGCCAGTAGCCCTGGAAATCGGTGTCGACGGCATGTATGGCGGTGACCCACTTGGCGTTCTTCATGCCGTAGAGGCCGGGCACGATGATGCGGGTGGGGAAGCCATGGGGGGGCGTGAGCGGCTCGCCGTTCATCTCGTACACCACCAGCGTCTCGGGCGCCAATGCCTTGGCCAAGGGGATGCTGTCGGCGTAGCCATCGGCGCACTTGAACACGATCTTGACCACGCCTGGCTTCAGCCGCGCCTGCTCCAGCAGCGCCCGCAGCGGCACACCCTTCCACTCGGCATTGCCCATCAGGTCGCCGCCCACGCCGTTGCTAATGCACTGCAGCGTGGTGTACTGCTGCACGGCGGGCAGGCTGGTGAGGTCCGCATAGCGCAGCGTGAACGGGGCCTCGACCAGGCCTCCCACCGCCAGCGCCCACGCCGCAACGTTCACGGTGGGGTCCACGATGTTCTTGGACACGTGGTAGAAGCCGGCTACGGGCGTGACTTCCGGCAGTAAGCCATCGGAGCGGCGACGGGACGTGTCGGTGTAGGTGGCGATGGTCTCGTACTGGCTGAGCAGAAAGCCCAGGATGGCTCCGGCTGTCACGGTGGCCGCCCCCCACACCATAGCAGCCAGCATACGGCGGCGACCGCGGCTGCCGGCCGGCTCGTCGACGCCGGCGAACAGCGGGCCGGGCGGGCGGGGGTTCAGCCCCATGCGGTCCTTCAGTTCGTCGAAGGCGAACAGGGCGTAGCCGAAGGTCAGGATCTCCAGCCAGGTCACCAGCGGGTAGGACACGCTGGTGACCACGTCGGCCCCGAAGAAGCCCTTGCCGACCAGCGGCAGCACCGCGGCCATCAACACCAGCCAGATGGCCGTTGCGTAGACCAGCCCGCCGCTGAGGCCCCAGCGCACCGGCGTGGGCGGCGGCCACACCACCTGCGAGGTCTTGGGCGGTTGCCACACCCGGTAGTACAGCATGCCCAGCAGTCCGCCGGCGCCGAGCTGACCGGCCAGCAGGGCGTAGAACAGCAGCCGCTTGGCGTTGCCCCCCAGCGCATCGAGCAGCGCCGAGAACACGGGGCCGGGCATCAGGCGCGTTACCAGGTCGACGAACAGTTCGGGCAAAGCCGGCGCGTCCAGCGCGATGCGGGCAGCGAACATGAGTGCGGTGAAGTCGAGCGCTGCCAGCACGCCCAGCCAGAAGGCCTCGTGGCGGCCGATGGGCCGGTAGCGGACGACGGGCGCCGTCACGGCTGGGGTACGCCAGGCGTCAGATGCGCCAGCCGAACAGGCCGGTGTTCAGGCGTTCGCTGGCGAGCCGGACGGCGGTGGCGTTGGCCCGCAGTTCCAGCGTGTCGTCGAGGGGGGCGAGCGGGCCGGGGGCGGCGCCGGCGTGCTGCAGGGCCTGGGCCAGCAGGTGGTCGGTGAACACCGGGTTCTTGGGCAGGAAGGAGCCATGCAGGTAGGTGCCGTAGACCGAGCCCTGCATTGCACCCTCCGTGCCGTCCTGGCCGTTGTTGCCGAAGCCCTTGGTGACGTGGGCCAGCGGGCGGCAGCCGGGACCCAGGTGGGTGCGGCCGCCGTGGTTCTCGAAGCCCACCAGTGTGGTGTCGCCCCAGGTGGCGGTCAGATTACCGATGCAGCGGGCGGCCTGGTGGCCGGGGTGCTCGGTGGTCAGGTCGAGCAGGCCGAGGCCGGGCAGGTCGGCGCCCTCGCCGGGGCGGTAGTAGCGGCCAAGCAGTTGGTAGCCGCCGCACACCGCCAGCAGTACCACGCCGCGCTCCACGGCGGTGCGCAACGGCGCGGCCTTGCGGTCCAGCAGGTCGCCGGCCACCCGCTGCTGCTCGCGGTCGGGTCCGCCGCCCACGAAGATCAGGTCGAACGCGTCGGGGTCGAGCGGGTCACCGACCTCCACGTCGGTCACCGTCACGTCGATGCCCCGCCAGCGGCAGCGGTTCTGCAGGCACAGCACATTGCCGCGGTCGCCGTACAGGTTCATGTGGCGGGGGTAGAGGTGGGCGATGCGGACGGCGGTCATTGCTCGCCGTCGTTCCAGAACGGGCGGCTGAGGCCCAGGCCGGTCATGATGGTGCGCAGGTAGAGCATGGCGGTGTAAGTGGGCAGCACGTACAGTGCCTGGCCCGGTAGCAGGCGGTAGAGGCCGGTTTCCAGCGCCTGCCGTAGGTCGGGCAACACCAACAGTTCGGCGCCCGCCTCGAACCAGCCGGCGTGCTTCAGCCGCAGCGCCATGTCGGCGGCGCGCCGGCCGGTGGTGACCGCCAGCCGTACGTGGCCCCGTAACTGCTCGTAATCCACGTCCCATATCCACGACACGTCCTGGCCGTCGGCGACGCCATCGTTGAGGGCGAGGACCAGCGTCTTCTGGCCGGGCTCCTCGGCCAGCGAGCGCAGCACCTGGTTGGCGCCTACTGGGTTCTTGGTCAGCAGCGTCGTCACCCGCTTGTCCCCCGCCTGCAGCACCTCGGCGCGGCCGAACGCCGGACGGATGGCCGCCAGCGCGCCGGCCAGGCCGGGTAGGCCCACGCCCACCGCCTCTACTGTGGCGAGCGCCCCCAGCAGGTTGTACACGTTGTACAAGCCGGGCAGTGGCAGCTCGACCGCCGCCGGTCCAGCGGCGGTGCGCACCGTGAGCTGGGTCGGGCCCAGGCCGGCCGTCGCCACATGCGTGGCCTCGACACCGGCGGCCGGGCGGCTGCGGCCGCAGTGCGGACAGCGGTAGTGGCCCAGGTGGCCGAAGAACCCGGCGGCGTAGTCGTAGGGCGTGCCACAGGCGGCGCATTCGGTAAAGTCGGCAGCGTGCTCGAGTTCGGCGCGTCCGGCGGTGAGGTCGGCCACCCCGAAGTAGGCGGCGCGCACCGGCGGCGCACCCAGCGCTGCCACCACCGGGTCGTCGGCGTTGAGTACGACGGTGGCCGCGGACGGCAGGGCCTGCACCATGGCGCGCCAGCGGGTGACGATGGCGTCCACCTCGCCGTAGCGGTCGAGTTGGTCGCGGAACAGGTTGAGCAACAGCACGCAACGGGGCGAGAGCGTGGCGGCCGCCTCGGGCAGCGTGGCCTCGTCGACCTCGAACACGCCGATGCTGTCGGGGCCGAGGCTGGCGTCGGGTGCGTTGACCAGGGCGGCGGTGATGCCCCGCATCAGGTTAGAACCGGCGCGGTTCTGGATGACCTGCAGGCCCGCCCCAGTCAGCAGGTCGCCCAGGATGCGGCAGGTGGTGGTCTTGCCGTTGGTGCCCGACACCAGCACCACCCCGCGGCCGAGCCGGGCGGCAAGCTGGGGGATGAGGCCGGGCGCCGCCCGTTCGATGATCAGGCCGGGCAGCGAGGTGCCGCCGCCCAGTCCCGCACTGCGGGCCAAGCTACCGGCGGCGCGCGCTATCCGTAAAAGGGCTGGGGTTACCATGCGGCGGGTGCTTTGGTGGCCGCCGCGCTTAGCCGGGAAGTAGCCCAGCGGCCTCGAAACGTGCCGTCGGGGGCGGTCCCTCCGTGGGGGCAGCCTTGTCGGCACAGGTGCACGCTGGACGGCGGCTTCACCCTAAACCCCCTCAAGCGGGTTTAGGGTATTCCTTCGGAATGTTTTGAAGTATTGGGGGGACACCCCCCAAGGGCCCCTGGCAAGGAGGGCTGCGCCTTCCCTGTACTCTCCCGCCGGAGCCTCTGAGCCGTCCATCGCAGTCACGGTTGCCCCGTTACCAGGCGACTTTCTGCAATTGCAGCGGCCCCAGCAGGGCGAAGCGGGTGACCACGCCGGCGAGCACGCCGGCGCGCACCACCGGCAGTTGCGACACGCTGCGCTCCTCCATCTCTTCCAGCGCGGCAAGGGCCGACATGGTTGGGTCGATGGCGGAGAGGCGGGCCACCGGCGTCATGGCGTCGCTGACGGCGGTGTACGCGCGCTGTTGCTTGGGCACGCGATGCAGGTCGCTCATACTGACCAGACCGCGCAGCCGAGAGCCGTCCACCACGATGAGGCCGCGGCGCAGCCCCTCGGGCGAGAGGTAGTCCTCCACCACCCGCTGCACCGGCAGGTGGCCGGGGACCGAGACGAGGTTGGGTGACATGAGGTCGCCGGCCGTATAGCCCTCCAGCGCGTCGCGCAAGCGGGCCTGGCGCCCACTGGACGAGGCCGCCATGTTGAGGAACCAACCCACGAAGGCAAACTGGGCCCCGGTGAGGTACTGCGCCGGGTTCAGCACGATGACGGTGACGCCCATCGTAATCATGCCGTAGGCCATGCCCCGGCCAATGAGCACGGCGATACGGGTAGCCAGCCGCTGGTTGCCGGTGGCCCACCACAGCAGTGCGCGCAGCACCCGGCCGCCGTCCATGGGATAGCCGGGGAGCATGTTGAAGGCGCCGAGCACGAAGTTGTTGAACGCCAGCCATGCAGCCACGGCAGGCACCGGCTCCCAGGCGTTCCGGGTCAGTGCCCAGATGGTGGCGAACAAGGCCGAGAGGGCGAAGCTGGCCAGCGGGCCGGCCGCAGCCATCGCCAACTCGGCGCCGGGATGCGTGGCGTCGCGCTTGATTTGGGCCACGCCACCCAGGATGAACAGGGTGATGCTGCGGACCGGCAGCCCGATGCTGCGGGCCACCAGGCTATGCGCCATCTCGTGGATGACGATGGAGGTGAAGAACAGCAGGCTGGTGACCACCGCCACACCCAGTGCCAACGGCGGCGACCAGCCGGGGAACACCGCCGGGAACTGGCCGTGCGCCAGCGAGAGGGTGACGACCGCGAAGATCACCAACCACGACACGTTGATGTAGAGGGGGATGCCCAGCAGGTTGCCGATGCGGAAAGACCCTGGCATGGTGCCTCTATTCTACATGCCGCTACGTGCCGGCGTTGCGTTTGAAGCCGCGCAGCCGCAGCGAGTTGGTGACCACTGAGACGGAGCTGAACGCCATGGCTGCCCCAGCGAACATCGGGTTCAGCAACCCCAGCGCCGCCACGGGGATGCCCACCACATTGTAGATGAACGCCCAGAACAGGTTCTGCTTGATGGTGCGCAGCGTGGCCCGGCTCAGCTCGATGGCGGTGGCCACCAGCCGCAGGTCGCTGCCCACCAGCGTGATGTCCGACGCCTCGATGGCCACGTCGGCGCCGGTGCCAATGGCAATGCCCACGTCCGCCTGCGCCAGCGCCGGGGCGTCGTTGATGCCGTCGCCGATCATGGCCACCACCTCGCCGCGCTCCTGCAGACGGCGCACCTCGGCCGCTTTGTCCTCCGGCCGCACCTCCGCCATTACCCGTGTGATGCCGGCCTGCGCGGCGATGGCGGCGGCCGTGCGGGCGTTGTCGCCGGTGATGAGGGCCACCTCGAGACCGGCGGCATGGAAGCGGTGGATGGCGTCAGCGGCTTCTGGGCGCAGCGTGTCGGCCACGGCGATGACACCGGCCACCGCACCGTCGATGGCGACCAGCACAGCGGTCTTGCCCTTGCCCTCCAGCCGATCGAGGGCCTGCGTCGCGGCCTCGGGCACCATGACGCTGCCGGCTTCGAGCATGCGGCGGCTGCCGACCCGGACGATGGTGGCGCCCACCGCCGCCCGCACGCCCTGGCCCGGCGTGGCCTCAAAGCCCTTGATCGGCGTGCTCAGGTCGAGGCCGCCCGCTTTGGCATGCTCCACGATGGCCGCGCCGACCGGGTGCTCGGAGCCTTGCTCGACGGTGGCGGCCAGCCGCAGCACCTCGGCCTCTGGAGCCGTGCCGGTGACCACCACGTCGGTCACCACAGGGTGGCCGGCGGTGAGGGTGCCGGTCTTGTCCAGCAGCACGGTGGTCACCGCCTGCACCCGTTCCAGCACCTCGCCGCCGCGAATGAGGAAGCCCAGTTCGGCGCTGCGGCCGGTGCCCACCATGATGGCGGTGGGTGTGGCCAAGCCCAGCGCACAGGGGCAGGCAATGACCAGCACAGCGACGGCGTTTACCAAGCCCGCCGTGAAGCTGCCGCCGGCCACCAGCCACGCCAGGAAGGTGACGATGGCCACGCCAATGACGGCCGGTACGAACACCGCCGCCACGCGGTCCGCCAGCCGCTGGATGGGGGCCTTGGAGCCCTGGGCCTCCTCCACCATCCGTACGATCTGCGCCAGCACGGTGTCCTGGCCCACCCGCTCGGCGCGGATGCGCAGCAGGCCGTTCTTGTTGATGGTGGCGCCCACCCCCGCGTCGCCCGGCTGCTTCTCCACCGGCAGACTCTCGCCGGTGATCATCGATTCGTCGACCGCGGAGGCGCCCTCTTCGACCCGGCCGTCCACCGGAATGCGCTCGCCCGGCCGCACGATGGCGAGGTCGCCCGGCTGCACTTGCGACAGCGGCACGTCCTGCTCCCTGCCGTCGCGCACGATGCGGGCGGTCTTGGGTTGCAGGCCCAGCAGTTGTGTGATGGCGGCCGAACTGCGCCCCTTGGCCACCGCCTCCAGGTACTTGCCGAATAGGATGAGCGTGGTGATGACGGCGGCGGCGTCGAAGTAGACCTCGCCGCTGAGGGGCCCTTGCCGCAGCGCCACCCAGGTGCTGTAGACATAGGCGGCGGTGGTGCCCATCGAGATGAGGGTGTCCATGGTGGCGGTGCGGTGGCGCAGGTTCAGCAGCGCCACCCGGTGAAACCGCCACCCGATGATGGCCCACACCGGCGTGGCGAGCGCCCACGCAATGAACGCCCTGCCGTCCACCACCCACGCTGGCAGCGCCATCAGTAGGTCCATCGGCAGCATGGAGAGGAGCGCCACCGGCGTGGTGAGCACGGCGGCCAGCACCACATCCTGCCGCAACTGCGCGCTCTCCCGAGCACGGCGGGCCTCACCGGCATCCACCGGTGGTGCTGCCTCACCGATCGAAGGCGGGGCCGTGAGCGTGGCGGCCACCGACGTGGACTCGGTGGCGTGGTAGCCGTAATCGCCGACCGCCGCGATCAGCGTGGAGAGGTCGACCACCTCCGGGTGGAAGGTGACGCTGGCCTTCTCAGTGGCCAGGTTCACGCTGGCGCGGTCCACCCCCGGCACCTCGATCAGCGCCTCCTCGACCCGGGCCACGCAGGACGCGCAGGTCATGCCGCCGATATCGAGTACCGCGTTGCGGGCGGTGGAGGCGGGTGCGGCGGGCCGTTCGGCCACCGCTGTGCCGCCGGCGTGCGCCTGCGCGGCGGTGGCGCTCGCCATCGCGAGGGGCGTCATGAGCTTGGGCGCCGCTGCAGCCGGCTTCGGTGCGACGCCGCTGACGTAGCGCTCTGGGTCGGCATTGAATGCCTTCTCGCAACCGGTCGAGCAGAAGTAATAGGTGACGCCCTTCCAGTCGGAGGCGCCGTCGGCCTCGGCGGGGTCGATGTCCATGTGGCAAACCGGATCGATGGCCATGGGGGCCTCCTAGTTCTCGGCCAGATGGTAGAGGTCGATCAGTTCGCCGATGACCTGCTCCTGCCGTCCCTCGCGCATGCCGGCGGGCACGCATTCGCGTAGGTGGCCCTCCAGCATCAGCGCCTCCAGCTTCTGGATGGCCTTGCGGATGGCGAGGGTCTGCCGCAGGACGTCGACACAGTACTTGTCCTCTTCGATCATCTTGCGGACGCCCTTGAGGTGGCCCTCGATGTAGTTAATGCGCTTGACATAATCTTGACGCTGTAGGTCTTCCATGCGGCCCCCCTGCGGTGCTGGTCGGTGTGAAACCCATACCCCCTGGGTAGGGGTGTATCCAGCGTAGCCGGGTGTGGCGGGGCCGTCAACGCTGGGAGGCCGTTGCCAGCGGTGCGCACTGCTCTTATGCTCGTGCTGTCCGCCATGTGGCGGCGGAAACGAGGAGGTGCGACGTGCCCCAACCCATCACCCAAGGGCCGGAGGGCGAGCGGATGGTCGAGTACCTGGGCACGAGGGTGGTGTTGCGGGTGCGCAGCGAGCAGTCGGGCGGGCGGTTCTCGACCGTGGAGGTGTGGTCGCCCAAGGGGCCGGCGTTCGGGCCGCCGCTGCACATCGACGCGCACGACGAGCACTTCTACGTGCTGGACGGCACGGTCACCTTTCAGACCGCGGCTGGGCGCTGGCGCGCGGTGGCCGGGTCATCGGTGTACGTGCCCGAGGGAGCGCTGCACACCTTCGCCAATCTGGACCCGGAGCCGTCACGCCTGCTGGTCACCTTCTCTCCGGGGCAGGGGTTCGAGCGCTATTTCGAGGACCTGGCCGCCCTCTTGAAAGGCGTGGCGGGCATGACGCCGGACGTGATGGCGTCGGTGGCGGCGCTGGGAGCGCAGTACGGCGTTGAGGTGAAGGGGCCGCCCATCGGACCGGCCTAATGTGGCCGGTCGCGTGCTACCATCGGTGTGTACCATGACTGGCGGGCGACGGCCCGCGGAGGGTTAAACCATGCGCTATCGAACGTTTCCCGGTACGGATTTGAAGGCGTCGGAGGTGGGCTTCGGCGTGTGGACGCTGACGGCGGGCTGGTGGGGAGACCACGCCGAGTCGGAGGCCATCGCACTGCTGCACAAGGCCTTTGACCTAGGCGTTACCTTCTTCGACACGGCCGACACCTATGGCAACGGCTATGGCGAGGAGATCCTGGCCAAGGCGTTCGGCAAGCGCCGCAACGACGTGGTGTTCGCCACCAAGGGCGGGTACGACTTCTACACGAACCCAGGGGCCCGCACCGGCCAGCGGGAGTGGCCGCAGGACATGAGCGGCCAGTTCATTCGCTTCGCCTGCGAGCAGAGCCTGAAGCGGCTGGGCACCGACCGCATCGACCTGTACCAACTGCACAATGTGAAGCTGGCGGCGCTGGAACAGGACGAACTGTTCGACACGCTGGACGCCCTGAAGCGTGAGGGCAAGATCCGCGAGCACGCCATAGCGCTCGGCCCGGCCATTGGCTGGCTGGAGGAGGGCCTGTTCGCCATGCGGGAGCGGCACACGACGGCGCTCCAGATCATCCACAACATGCTGGAGCAGGACCCCGGCCGGGCGTTCATCGAGGCAGGGCGAGAGCACCCCTGCGGCATGATGGTGCGGGTGCCCCACTCCAGCGGCATGCTGGAGGGCCACTACACCCTGGACACCACCTTCCCCGAGGGCGACCACCGCAACCACCGTCCCAAGTCATGGCTCATCGAGGGCCTGCAGAAGATCGATCACCTCAAGTTCCTGTACGAGGACCGGGGCATGACCCTGGGCCAGGCGGCGCTGAAGTGGCTGCTGGCCGAGCCGCTGGTGATCACCACGCTGCCCAACATCTACAACGAGGAGCAGTTGCTGGAGTTCGCCGCCGCCTCCGACAAGCCCGACCTGTCGGTCGGCGACCTGGCGCAGGTGGCCGACCTGTACGAGCACAACTACTATGTGGAGAAAACGCCCGCGGCGGTCTAAGGGCGTCTGATTCCGGCGGCGGCCTGTGGAGATTGAGTACGACCCACACGCTCTGGACCAAATGCGGGAGCGGCACATTCGACGGGAGCACGTGGAGTATGTCCTACTCAACGGGTATCCAGGCAGGAGTAGCCTCGATCGAAAGGCACGCGTATGGCGTGCCCGGGTGGTGCATCGGGTGATTAGCGTGGTGGTAGAGTGGCGTGGGGACGACGCCTATGTTCGGACCGTTTGGGTGCAAGGATGAAGCTGACTTACAGTACAGGGGCCGATGCCATCTACGTACAGTTTGGCCGCCGCCGGATGGTTGAGCACAGCGATGAAGTCTCGAATGTGCTCAATATCCGAGTCGTCGACTACTCAAAGGACGGCAGCATCGTAGGAGTGGAAATCCTCGATACCCACGAAGGCGTGGATGTTGACGGTCTGCCGCGAGCAGAGGAGCTAGCCGCGTTGCTGGCAGAGAACGGGTTCCGTGTTATAGCGCACCAAGGAGCGGCCTAATGCCCAAGAACCTCACCTACTACTGGTGGTCGAACTGACAGCAGTGCCGGGTTGCCCGGCAGCAGCTCTCGGAGAGAGCTACGGGGTTTGCGGAGCGGGACTTCTTCAAGCAGAAGTTCACGGTTGATGAGCTGAAGGCGTTGCTGGGCGGGCACTCGGTGCGTGAGGTGTTCTCGGAGAAGAGCCCCAGCGTGAAGAAACTGGGCCTGAATCCGGCGGCCATGACCGAGGACGAGATGCTGGACTGGATCGTGAGGGAGCCACGGCTGTTGCGCCGGCCGCTCCTGCTGGTGGACGGTGCGCTCGCCGTGCAGCCCAAGCCCAAGGACATGGACGCACTGCTGCAATGAACACGGAGACCCGCCCCAGGCGGGTCTCACACTATGTGCCAGACGGGGGCGTGATGATGCAGATGACACAGGTACGCCGGTGGGTAGTGCGTGGGCTGGCCGTCGCTGGAATGGCCGCCCTGGTGCTGGGCGTTGCCACCGGCCGCGGGCCGGCCCCGGCTGTCGCCGCCGAGCCGCTCATCGGCTACGGCGTCAATGGTGGCGAGGGCCGGTTGGACACCGTAACCGGCATGGGCTTCAACTGGATTAAGCTGACGGCCTCCTGGAAGTCGCTGCAGCCGGCGCGTGGCCAGTTCAGTTGGAGCAACCTCGATGGGCGGATCGACCGGGCGCGGGCCAAGGGCCTGAAGGTGCTGCTGCGCGTCGACGACCCGCCCGAGTGGGCGTCGAGCAAGCCGGGGTCGTTCAACGCTCCGCCCGCCAACAATGGCGACCTTGCCACGCTCATGGGGACAATGGCCGCGCGGTACAAGGGCAAGGTCGCCGGCTACGAGATCTGGAACGAGCCGAACCTCAACTACGAGTGGGGCCTCACCGATCCCGACCCCGTGCGCTATGGCGAGATGCTGAAGGCGCTCTATCCCGCCGTCAAGGCCGCCGATCCCGCGGCGCTGGTGGTCACCGGGGGGCTCTCCACCGCCGGCGACGGCGCGTCCGGCCCGTATCTGGGCGACCTGTTCTTCCTGTCGAAGCTCATCGACCCCAACCGCGATGGCGTGGCCGACGACGGCTACCTCAACTACTTCGACGTGATCGGCAGCCACCCCTACGGCGGCCCGTACCCGGCGGCCACCTCGCCCGATGTGGCCCGCAACGACATCGGCACCTACTTCCGCCGCGCCGAGGAGCAGCACGACACGGTGTTCCTGGAGAGCAAGGTGGACAAGCCGGTGTGGGCCACCGAGTTCGGCTGGCTCATCGACCCGGCGGCGTTGGGCCAGAACTGCCCGTTGGACGACCACTTCACGAAGCTGAAGGGCACGCCCGACTTCCAGGCGCAGCAACTGGTGGGGGCCTATCAGTACGCCGCCGCCAACTGGCCGTGGATGGGCCCGATGTTCCTGTTCAACCTCGATATGTCCACCGACAACTTCCGCCAGCAATGTGACCAGGTGCGTTTCTTCTCCATTCTGAAGGCCGATGGCAGCCCGCTGCCCGCCTACACCGCGCTGCAGGCCATGCCTAAGGTGGGCGCAGTCGCGCCGCCACCGCCGGCCACCGCTACAGCCACGGCCACGCCGGCGCCGCCCCGCCAGCCGAACCAACCGGCCGCCATCGGCCCACTGGGGGGCGCCACGCTGCCCAACCTGGGGCCGACGCTTACCTGGGATACGCCGGCCGGCGCCACCCAGGTGCACCTACAGGTGATTCCATCCAACAACGACGGCCCGGGGGTCAATCTTATCGTGAGCGCCACCAGCAGCTTCGCCATCCCGGCGCCGCCCGCCTGGTACGGCATGCTGCCCGGCATGGGCTATAGCTGGCGGGTGCGATCGACCAACAAGGGCACCGCGGCGGACGAGAATGATAGTGCGTGGGGACCTTGGTCAGTTGCGGCCACCTTCCGCACGCCCGCGCCCGACCCTGCCCGCATCGCGCTGGTGGCCCCTGCCGCCAACGCCACCGTGACGAACCGCACGCCCACGCTCACCTGGAGCAGCAGCGACCCCGCCCTCTTCTACTACGAGGTGCAACTCAGCCGCGACGCACAGTTCGTGACCGACCCGGCCAAGGCGACCGCCTCGGTGTACCAGAACCTGGTGCACGGGGCTGTCAGCGCGCCGCCCAACAGTTACGTGGTGCCTGCCACTGCCCAGCTCGACACTCGCGCTACCTACTTCTGGCGGGTGCGCCCGCGGGTACAGGGCGATGGCACGCCGGTGGCGTGGTCGGCCACCCGCAGTTTCAAGACCCCGTAGCGGGGCCCAAGGTGGCGCGACCAGCGGCTGCCGCCAAGCCCGCCCCGGTGCGCCGCGCCGATGCGGTGCCGACACTGGACGAGGAGTCGGCGCAGTGGGCCGCCGGCTTTCGGGCGGTGGCGGGCATTGATGAGGTGGGGCGCGGGCCGCTGGCCGGGCCGGGGGTGGGCGGTGCGGGGGGGGTGTGGGGGCCCGGCGATGGC
>ORJL011548422.1_pt1 | contig 57968 bp, 44 predicted proteins | sample 1779941 | NCBI WGS metagenome assembly ORJL01 (sample SAMEA104232317, study PRJEB22302) | groundwater metagenome | biome: forest; feature: aquifer; material: groundwater | place: USA | collected 2011-08-07 | depth 5.8 m | reverse complement strand
GCTGTTTTAATCCCAATTTCATCGAGCTCGTATATGAACTTAGTGTTCATTTGAGTTTCGTCAACATCACACTCTATCCCATTGTCAAGCATATCACAGCTATTGCTTATTGCGTCCTTTATTGATGCCTTGTCTTGACCTGTCCTATCTAATAGTGTCTGGAAGGAGCGAGGGGTTTCGCCATCGTCTTGCAAGTAGCCATGAACCTGCACTTTCTCAGAAAGTAAATGGGTCGTTAAAAATCCCGTACCGAACTTACCAGTTGATTTCTTTTTGTTCTCAGCAGTCAATGAGCGTTCTTTTGATGAAACCTGTTCTATCAAAAACACAATGTTTTCGGTTGTAAACAGCCGCCCATTATGACTGAATTCAATAGTTTTATTGGCTTCACTAAACTTAATTTCAATATCTACTAAGCCACTTGAGTTTACAACATCTTTGGCATTTTGAATCAACTCCCATATCCATCTGTAAGACGTGTCAGGGCTGTTGCTATCTTTAAGTGCTTTGAGCTTATCAATAATTTTGGAGGCAGACTGCGCCTCGCTTGCACCCTTGCGCAGTTTTTCGATTTTTTCACGGAATGTCATTTGCTCTCTCCTCCTAAGTAAGGGTCTGTATTACTCCGAACATGCATACCACGTATAATTGATCCAATTTACATCAAGAATTGCATTATTTCTTATATATAGCTTAGCCACTATATCCAGACTTTGATGGAGTCAAAATCAGCACTAACATAAACTTCCCATTATTGCTATAACAAATAGCATTCCAAACTACGTAGCAGGTGCGCATTATAGACATTAGTACCACTCAGCTTGGCAATCAGATACGATTGTCAACCAACATTGAGGATACGAAAGTACTTCACATCCCAAGATCAAGCTTTTCTTGCTACCAGGAAATTCACTTTAGATCAGTAATACTTTCAACATTCTTCTTTTATTTCCTTCCAAGATAACAAGAATAATCCAAAATACTACAGAAGGCGAACCGCTCAATAAACATCTTGGAAGAGCTCTAATAATTGTTCACTGGTCCCAATTTGTCGAACTCTGGGATGCGGCAGCCACTGCATACCACACGCCTGTTACTCAACCATGCTTAATGCATGCTGGGGTAAAGCGGCGGGTATGCCGTGGCTTTTGCATGCTCGCCGTTATCCTGGAATGGCCAGCCTTGCCTTTGCTACTGGGGCTTCACCCCACCAGACAAAGGCACGCTGGCCGGTTGTGCCGCCAGGCTTCGTCCCTCGAGCCCTCGGGCCGCCGCCTGGCTAGGTTATCTTTGTGGTTTTGGCTTATATCCGTCCGAGAATCTCCCCTCGTAGCCTCGGGAAGCTGCCCGGACTTCTGAGCGCGGTAGCGGGGCCGCAGCTTATTTATCACTCATTGCTTCGAGAATAAAAAGCTGCGGGGTGTTGTTGCCGCGAATTCCCTCATCTTTCGGTCATACGCTTTGACCGCAGTTATGCTGTCCACGGGAACGGGCGCGCGGTTTTGGGCCCTAGTGCTGCCGCCTGGCTATCCCTCCTCATTGCACTCGGGCTGATACCCGAGCTGGGTGCGCGGGTATACTGCCGGGGTGTTCCCCACCCCAAGCGGCGCGCTTAGCTCGGTTAGCTGTCCGAGGCTACGAGGCCAGATCCACCGCGCGCAAAGAAACCAGGACCCGCAAATGTGCCTAGTGAGCGGAGGCTCATCGAGGTTACGAGGGGAGACTTCGTGAACGGAGAAACCGCGTATGACCGAAGGATGAGGGAATTCGCGGTCCCCGTTAGCAGCTATTTTTTCGCGATGCATGAGCGAATAAATAGCTGCGGACCCATAACCACGCGCCTAGCTTAAGTTAGCTCCCCGTCTAGGGGAGATCCACTTAAGCGGCAACTCTTTGACCCAAGCGACAAGATGGGTGAGGGCGTGAGAGCCCGCTCCTACACAATCAAGGAGCGGGCACCAAAAAGCTACAATATACAATACCGGCTATACTAGCAATAATACCTATCTCAACATTATTCTTCAAATGGTCGATTAGGGTAGATGTCCGTTTCCCACAAGTGATACCGGAAGCCGTTAAGCTGAGGATATGCTCGATGGGATCACTGGGACAACAGCGTATGTAGGACCTACCGCTCCCACTCGTTGGGGCCACTCCACGCGTACAGTTTGCGAGGCACCCGCTCTGCTCGGTCCATCTCATCCTGTCGCAACCGCTCGCGTAGTCTCCCCTCGTAGCCTCGGGAAGCCAACCCTCGCTAAGCCGGCATTTTTCGTCCTGGCAGCCCCCGCTCGGTGGATCTCGCCTCGTAGCCTCGGCCTGCTAACCTCGCTGAACGAGCGGTTACTAACAGGCCTGGTCGGTATAGCAACTGGGGCGAAGCCCTAGCTGCTATACGAAGTCCATTCCAGAATAAACGCAGGCCCAGCTCGGGTATCAGCCCGAGCGAAGCGAGGAGGGATACCCGGGCGACAGCGACTGGACCCGAAGCGGCGCGCTCGCTCTATTGGCAGTATAACCGCGCGCCTAGCGTATGACCGAAGAATGAGGAAATTCGCGGCCAATTTTCCGAGATTATTTTTTCGTGAAGGATGAGCGAATAAATAATCTCGGGCCCCAAACCGCGCTCCCGCTCCACCAGCAGCATAACCGCGATCAAAGCGTATGAACGACGCAGGAGGGAATTCGCATCGCAAGCCCCGCAGACTTTTTACCTGAAGGATGAAGGATAAAAAATTTCGGCCACAAACCGCGGGCCCGAGTGGCCAGGACCCAAGCGACAGGATGGGTGAGGGCGTGAGAGCCCGCTCCCACACAATCAAGGAGCGGGCACCAAAAAGCGACTATATACAATACCGGCTATACTAGCAATATTACCTATAGCACTAATACCGTAATAACTATACTTCTATTATAGTAGTCATACTATTTGAGCAAGCACGAGCGTGACGAGCTAACCTATGACGATATATAGCAGTAGTAATAGACTTAATTGACTAAATAGCACAATGAACCGACCCGCGGCAGCGGGTCTCGTCTCCTTGGCAGGATAACCGCGGGCCTAGCTTGGTTAGCAGGTTAAGCAAATCTAGTGAGAATTACATCGGCCCGCTAACATAGCGGACACAAACTTTGACATGCGCCCCGCTCTGAGCGCTTTTTTCTGGCGCAGGCTTTTCCGGAACCGAGGTACGAGGGCAGGCAAACCAAGACGGAAAACAAGCGCTGGGGAGCGGATGTGGACAGGATAAGAAATTTACGTAGTAGGCTGGTTCAAGAGCGCAACGAGGAACGAGTGAGCATCTTGCTCCAGCCGCCCGGAGTAAATGACCTAAGCAAAGACCCGAAGCGACGCGCTAAGCGAGGACCGGCTTCCCGAGATACGAGGGGAGACTGTCCGAGTGCGGGCTACCAGGACCACAAATGCCGGCTCAGCTCGCGGTACTTTTAAGCGGCTTTAGACCCAAACTCAATATGGGTAATGGCGTTAGAGTCCGCTCCCATACATGCAAGGAGCGGGCACCGATTTAAGAAAACTAGCGGCTCTGCCGCTCATGACACTGAATACCAAAGCGCTTAGCAAGTGGTTACACTTGGGCCGGGTAACAGCCAGCGCCACCTAAGATATGCCATGCAAAAAGGTTTTCTTTGCTATAGCAGCTAGTGATTTAGTCTCACCGCCACCAGCTGATTTTATGTCTTTTAACATTTTCGCACTGTCCATTTTCGTCACCTCTATTACGATAATGTTATAAAATTTCCGTATTCCGGTTGGCTATTTACAAGATGATCCCACACTCAACTGATTTTATGTTTTATTGTACGATATGGCTTAGACATAATTTTGTTTCATCTATTGCATCGCCACTAACACTTCTCAATCTTATCTAGGCGTTCCAAGTCATTCAAGCAACTCTTCTCCGTCGATTGATGTTGCATAATCTATAATTTACTGCCTAGAATTTACCTAATATGTACTGAAGATCGTCATGTAATTGCTTATAAACCTTCTTTCGGACAACTTCTCGTTCAGAAATAAAAACCCCTATCCAAGTCTGCTCACCATAAGAAAAATGATCCGATTTTCTGTTCAGCTGCTGAAGTAATTTTGTAATTTTATTTGAATCATCTCTCAAATTATACCTGGTGCTTTCAGCAGTAATACTTACTTCGGATGTGGTTGATGAGTCAAAAGGCACCGGCAGCCACTTTACTTCTACATCTGCTCCTTTAGAGACATCTTCCTGTTTGTATATCGTGATTAAATATTTGACAGGACCAATATTATAGTACGGCATATGGTCTTTAAGCGTTGAAAATAAATTCTCTGCCATAGAGCGGAAGGAACTTTGGAAAGCATCATAAACATACGAAATTAAACTGCATATCTGTTGATCACTCCACAGTTCCCATGAATAACAAGTGTTGGCTTTTAGGGTCTCCCAGCTTATGTCTTGTTCCGGTAACAAGTACTCACCCTGGCTAATACCTGCATTTTTCATTTTGATTAACAAGATTACAGTTTGGAAAAAATCCGAACCCGATAGATATCCATATGGACTCAGCCTTTGCCCAAATTGAATTGCTTCCGTCCGACTAAAAACTTGAATAATTTCATCAAGAGTATGTCTATATAACGAAACTAGGGATTTCTCTTCATCTTTTACTAAAGAAAATATATCGCCCTGTAATCTGCTCAACACACTTTCAATATATTCAAATACGAGTGTTGGAGGCTCAAACGATATGAGCATCCGTTTTTCTAGCAGTTCTTTAAGTCTGGTTTTTACCGATGATAGTGCAACTTCTCGAGCTGAATCAATTCCAAGAGAAGTAAGCCTTAAATCAACGTACATTTCATTGCCAAAAGAAGACGATATTACTGGGACTGTTAATGTTTGTCCGCCTTTGTCTTGGGTAGACATTGTCATTCCTCCGGTAAAATCCTTAACCACCACCCTTGGTAGATCAGACTGTTTATCTATCAAATGAAACTGGTAATGAATGGCGGGTCTTGTATGATCCATACTACCAGATATAACCACATCGAATTGTTCCAGATCGTGACCATCCTGTAGTAGGCTCCAGGGTGAAAAGCATTTTTTCAAGTGCGAAAAAGCAGTATTAATTATAGCCAAATAACTGGTTCGAACTTGTTCAAAATAGGTCTGGATATATTGACTTGTCCAATTGTTAGTCAGTTGTTTAGCTAAATTAAACCTAGATTCTAAGCATTTTCGGTAAAGCCGCAAATTACATTTCTCCAGAATATCCAGTAAAACTGCTTGACGGTCGCTAACTCGCAAAAGACCCGAAAGATATTCAAACACTTCATAGTAGGTTTCTTCGTTGTAAAAAGCTTTCGTGAATGAAGTTATTTCGTCATTACTTGATTGTGTTACCGAAAGGGCCATGAAATATTCATTAAATGAAGGGTGATAGAAATCTAGAATGCGCCCCTTATGAACTAGCAGGCCAGAGCTCATAATTTCTTGTGTTGCAGCCTCAGCCAAGTCACCGGACAAATAATTTCGAATACACTCGTTGAATAAATGCCGTTCACCTTCTTTCCTAAAGGTTTTAACAGCATAACAGGCCAAGATTCGTTCTTTATCTGTTTCATCAATTATCAACGAGATGGGCGAGCCTTTCTCAAGTGGTCGCTCTACGATTAAATAGTGCGTATAAGCTGAATAAAGCTCTGCTTTGTTTTTAGGCAGAGCTTTATCCGGAGATTGTTTTACAATAAATACTGTCATATATAAAAACAGCGGATTGCGAACAAGATTTTCAAGGTTACCATGAAGATTATGTAAGAACCTAGGTGCATTTCCTCCAAGCTCATCATCCGCGTATTGTACAATTTGTTCATAATCTAATTGAAGAAGCTTGAATTCAGTAAATACAGGGTAAAGCTGTTTATGATAATTTTCGTTGCGACATGACACAATGATTTGAGCACCATGTATTCTGGATTTCTGCAACAGATCTTCAATTAGGGTGTCTTTGGATGACGTTACCTCATCTAAAGCGTCAACTAATAACAGAAATTTCCCCTGGTAAAAATCTTCTTCTATCTTCTCTACAGTGATATCACGGCAGTATGGCTTAATTTCGTTATAAATACCTTGAAACAAACTAGAAAAAGACCTCGCCCAATGTTTTACCGAGAGTATAATCGGAACTCTGTCTTGACCAAAGAGCGGATTATCCAAAATCTCTTTTGCCAGCATATTGAACAAGTATGTTTTTCCGCCACCTGGTTCAGACAATACAACAGTAGACTTTCGAATATCTAATAAATGTGTAAAAGATTCTTCCTTATCTTCATCGGATTCCTGTGAACCAGAAATTCCATTAATTTTTATTGGAAAACCTAATTTACCATGATTACAGGATAATGTGCGTACCAAGGACGAATGAAGTTTCGCATCTAGTTCAATTTTCAATCCTTCAAGATAACTTTGATAGATACCCGTAAGGACCCTCTCTTTTAAACAGATCCCGCAACTCTCAAAGTATTGTTTATAAAAGTGCAAGCTGACTGCTGCCATACGGGTAGCCTCTCCACTCTCAGAAGTTTGCTTGAGTATCACTCCCACAACGTGATTTTCGTAAATTAGAGGAGCACCAGAGACGCCTTGGTAGTCTTTTAGCTCATCATTTTTTCTTAGATCAAGATTCCAATTTCTAGTTTCCGTCAGAGCATTACGATCATCAATAACCCTAACATTGATAAATGTGCCTTCATAAGGTCTTGCAGGAGGGTAACCGAAAGTATTACACTCCAATGAGGTATTAAAGTGGTAGCTGATGCAGTCAAGAGGGTGAATACCGTCGACATCACTTTCTAGCCTAAGAGCAACGATAGATTGATCAAACCGGTCATCGACAATAGGTGAGGCCTGGATAGCTAATTGTTCAGAGTTTGGTAAGGCCTCAAATAGAAGTTCAATCGGTAGTTTATGATCAAAGTACTCTGTAATTACGTGGGTTGCTGTAATGGCAATATTAGGTGTCACCATGAAAGCAGTCCCATGCTTAGATCCGCAGTTTATTTTCGGAACTGCGTAACGAACCAAATCGTTCATACTTTCTCCTTTCGTCATAGTTCAATGACTAACGGTCTCGTTCCATCTCCTATGTGTAAGGTATATCTGTACTTTTTCATCCATTTCTCGTTCATGAGTAATTGAGCGATTTCTGTTGAATAATTAAAAATAAATTTCTTAGGTTCATTCGGCTGTGCGAGTATTATCCTAGCCATCGCTTCAAAGTCCGGGTGTTGATGAATGTCGCCGTTTGTTGAAATAAGGTATCTATCGGCATTAAGTAAAGCAGCAAGTTCAGGAGTTATATTTTTTGCGCTTCCGTGATGTGGCAATTTAACAAGATCAAAATGGTCGGTGTTAACACCTTGCGCCTTAATCCCTCTTAAACTAGATAAAATAATGTCCGGATGGGCATCCCCAAGAAACAAGAGCTTTTTGTCGTCTTGTTCAATAAACAGCGCAATAGACGATCCGTTTTGTGTCGAGGCATCTACGGCATTCTGTTCTTTATTAATGAATTGATCAATGTCTAATCCGGCCCCATCACATAGTGATATATCTACATCATCAGGAGCCATTTCTACCTTCCTGAGCATATAAAATTCGAAAGCATCATCAAATATTTCTTCGTCGGATAGCTTGAAATTGAATTTGTGGCTATGTAACTGTGACAACCACTCGTTACTAAGGTTTTGTAATTTTTCTTCATCCGGCGATAACAGCCATATTTTAATACCTTCAATCTGGACAAATGTATTTATATTAATACTTACAGCCTTTCCATTAAAAGACTTATTCCAATTGTAGCCGCCTTCGTAGATTAACGAAGCTAATGTGGATCCTTGTTTAACACTAATATCAGAATCTGAAAGGTTCTCCTCTGCTCCTGAAATGAAAGAGCTACCTAACGCAACCTCCTCTTCCAAGGCTTTTCGCTCAAATCTGCCGATCTGTTTTGTCTTTTCTTTTGAAAACTGTAGATGCCGGTAGCTGTTATACCATATTTCGGTGATATCTATAAACCTATTAGTATTATTGTCACTTAAAAATGTAATTGCTCCGAGCAGATGGTCCTGATCCACGTGTGTTATAACAAACAGTGAAAGCTGTTCGCCATTTTCAGCTAATGAACACAGAACTTTCTTTAAATGGAGATTATACGTCTGGGTATAACCACTGTCAATTAAGATATGTTTTTTAGAGCTTTCTCCAATGGAAATTAAAAAACAGTCTCCATTTTTAGCTGGAAACATTGTTACGGATAGTTTCGCCATGAACACCCCTCCTTAATTTCTCAGTATTAATATGTTCACTTTAATCTATTTCCTTGGTACAATTTCATTGGATAACTGTCTCATTTATGCTAATGCATAAGCCTGTCTACTCTTTATTCAAAGTCTTTCTAAACTTGAATACCATAAATGATACTTTATTAAAAAATAATCAACCTTATTGTTCTTATTATTTCTATAAGCCTACTGTTGAAACTATAATCCAATAACAAACGTTTAAATAATACTCCTCACGGAGATTATGCTGGATATTATTTGTTGGTTTTCCAGGTGCCAATTGTGTGGTATATCAATAACTTATCAAGATATCAAGGATTACCTAGTGATATAATGGGAAGTTCATTAGCTTGACAGCTTTAAATCAATATATTCTCTTTTCACGAATTAATCTTTTTTTGAGCCCTTTTTCCACAGGGATTTATACCCTATCCTGTTTCAGATGCCTATTGCAAGTTTTAGGTCAATTTATTCAACTAAAAAACTCAAAGTAAATATCTACTCAATTACTGCATTTAAGAATTCATAAGCTTTTCTTTCCATTCAGCAATCATTTTTCTATTGAGTTCTGCGATATCACAAAAATATTCATTTACAGCTAGCGGGTCTCCCATAGGATCTTCATTTGCATTTCTAACCATACACATAGTACAAAAATCCTTTTCAGGGCATTCAATACATATTGGAAAGTCTTTTCTGCGCAAGCCTCTTAAATATTGTACTTTTTCAGAATTTTCCCAAATATCTTTGAGGGAAGTTTCCTTTACATTACCAACAATATTATTCTGCCAACCAGCACATGGGTATACATTTCCGTTTTCTGCTATGCAAATAGATGAATGACAAACGCTACAAACAAAATCGTTAAATGAAGTACTCTTTTTCTTCTCAGCTTCTCTTTCCATTTTCTCTAGATATTTTCTATCACTGATATTGTTAATTACTTCTTTGACTTCATTAATTGACAGACGATTACTCAGGTTTTGTGTTGTATGGTTATATCTCGCTATGATGGTGTAATCATCTCCGACATGAATCTTATGTTTTTTCGCCCAATTTTTAACGTCACCATAATAGTTTTTGTTTTGCTTCATTATTGGACAGCTGATTTGCAGAGGAATATTGTTTTCAATCAATTTGGAAATTGCATTTATTGTTTTTTCGAAACTTCCTTTCATTTGGGTTATTTCATCGTGAATATTAGAATTCATTGCGTATAATGAGACTTGAACGCCTAAAAGTGGATTTCTTTTCATTTCAGTAATAATTTCATCATTAAGTAAAGTTAAATTACTAAGAACATTTACTGAAAAATCGTATTCTTTGCACTTTCTTAAAAAATCACAAAAGTTTTTATGCAACATTGGTTCGCCGCCACTTAATGTTAAATGCAATAATCTCATATTCTTACATTGTTTTAAAATATTATAAAATAGACCGGGTTCGATATCAGTTACTTTATTATCATTTGGAATATAGCAATGTACACATCTTTCATTACACTTGCTAGTAATTTCTATGTGCAAATTGGTAAGCTGGGGTTTGCCTTTAAAGTATTCTTCTAAAAAATCCTGTGTGGATTCTTCAGGATGCATAATAGTTGGAGAAAAATCTTTTTTTATTAATTTGGGTTCTGATGTCTTGTATGAAAATCTTGTGTCTTTTTGATTGCACTCATGTAGTGTTTCGCCAGATACAATAAATCCATCTCGATCAAGCATGCCATAAAACTCTTTTGCATCACTCATTATTGTTTCAATGTCAATGTCTGTAAATTGCTTATATATTTTTTTCGCGAGATTATCAAGGGTTTGTGGTTTTCTATTTAAAACAGATAAAAATACTGCCCCACTTTCCGATAGAATTTTATCTCCGATATTGTTTTCGTGATTATCCATTAGTTTATATCCGAAATTCCTATTATCCGTTATATACCCAAAGGATCCATAATTTCTAAATATAACATTAGATTTTTGTTTGAAAAACATTACAATGCCTCCTTAGTAATCAGGCGACGAATAAAATCGTCGCCTGATTAAATTGTCAATTAACGTCCTCCTGGCTTTGGTGGATTACAAGGTCTTCCGCTTGGTTTACTGTTGGGATTACATTCTGCCATTAGTTTAATACTTTGTGCCAAGATCAAAGGTTTTGTGTAAGCCATATTTTTCACCTCCTTTACATAAAATTATTACTTCTGCTATTTAATTGCATCAGCTTAGTCATCAATTTCTTTTTCCTCAATAAGTTATACTTTCAACATTTTTCTTATATTTCCTCCCAAGTTAACAAGAATAATCCAAAATACTACAGAAGGCGATTCGTTCAATAAACATCTTGGCAGAGCTCATATACTTGTTCACTGGTCCCATTTTGCCGTACTCTGGAATAGTCATGCAATATCGAGGATTTACTATCAGAACCCATAGGTAACAACTTGGAGCGGGATTGCTAGAGTCTGCTACAGTATGTGAAACAGACCAGACCGAACTGTGATGCAGCTCATTATTCAAGAAGGATAACTAGCAGCTCTATCCTTTTCAATCGCTATATTTTTGCGCAGTATTAAACTACCAAATATCGAGCAAATAAAATAGGGACCTTAGCAACCGTCAGCACATGACCGACTTAGGAAAGAATTCGCGGGCCCAATCCCCAGTCGCGCATGACCAGCGTGAGCGGAATTCTCGGATGGATGGCCCGAAGGCCAAACCCACTGGCAGGTCACATAACCCCTCGTCTGTGTGGCTTGGTCCGTCCAGTGACCCAACGCATATTCATCCGCCGTCGTGCTAATACCGCTCAAAAAGATACAGCTGCAAAAAGAGCAAAAAAATACCCATCTTGCGACGGGCTCATTTACGATCTTAATGATAATGGCAATGCTTCGGATGAAGTGAACATGCAATGGATAGAGGTACTAAACTCACATCACTTTGAGCTCTTTAATCTACCGCACCTATCTTCCGGTCCACATGTCGGTTACATAACTCACACAATAGTTATATGGAAGATAGAAGTAACCTTTATCTCCCCAGTTTTCTCCCCACGAATTTCGGCAAATTACAACGCCCCGGCCCTTTATCTTCGCATCATCCCAGTAACCCACTGCCAAAACTGCGTGACCTCCCAAGAATTGTTCACTGCGCGTCGGAAGGGGAACAATTCCGGTCTCCGCCACTTGGTCAGACTCAAAGCTCTCGTACACCTGAATACCGATGACTACTGGAAAACCTTCTGCCAAAGCCGATTTCAGCACGGTCAAGTCTGACACCCTATGGTATTCGGTTATTTTATACTGGCCGGCATCCTTTGAAGACATCGCCGAAGGTGTTTGCCTAAACTTAGAAATGTCGTAAGGCCAATCAATTTCTGGTGCACAACCCATCTTTTGAAGGATTTTCATTCCGTCCCTTATATAAGCTCCGGAGTCTTCATCTACTCTGCCTTCAATATTCCGTTCTTTCCAATATAGCCACAATCGGCTTAGTGGGGTAAGTTTTCCAACTTGATTTTCCCAATATTCTCGAAAGCCACTAGCAATGGCATTGGCAGTACAGCTTCCTAACTCTCCTTGATCAACTATGTCTGAGCAACCGGAACGGAGATCTACAACCCTTGGAAGGACTGTTTTAGTTTTAAATCGGGTGGATCTGAAAATTTTATCCCGTAGATCTTCTTTGTCTGGCTTTAAATTATAGATTCGTCTCACCATGCTTCTTCCCCTCCTTTTCATTTTCCACATGCCTTAACGCCATATCTCGAGTATGGGTTGGCGAGAATATTCACTTATAGGGTTTCTCCTTTTCACAGATAGAATTTTTCATACTTACTCGGATCCGTTTTGACAGACAGTGGTTTGTCTCCAGGGTCCTTATTCCTCTTGCGTTTTTTTTGAATTATGTGTTCAGCCTCACGGGCTTTGACTTGATCGACTGACAGGATGCCAGATTCTCTCCAATCGGTTAGCACAGCGCGAAGGTACTTCACATTGCGAACATCTGCATCAAGGCAACATTTCAGCCCCTCGATGACCACCGCGTCAGGGTCCTCACTTCCGCTTGTCGAGAATTCATCGCACCAGGCAATGATGGAGTCAGCATCACCCTTAGGAATCATTCGTCCCCAGTTCTTTTCGGCCCACTCAACCGCTTGGGTACCGATCGATCTTGAATTACAGGGGCGGAACTTTCCGACAAGCTTAAGATCCACCGGTTCCGGTTCCAGTTCCGTCATTGTTTCACTTGTCTCAGAATCAAGTTCACCCTCGCGCGTGATGACGTCGTCGACGATATTATAGTTTGGTACTATAATGTACGGTACGGTAGGGTTAGGTACGGTAGGGTTAGGTAGCCCCTGCACGTGCGTCGCACGTGTTTCGCTTGTGTTGCTAACACGTTTTGCACGTGCGCTTTGCATCCGTTTGGTGTTCGCCTGTCGCTTTTCGATGAGTCTTCCTGCGTAATCCATCCAGTCATGTATCACTAATCCAAGTTCAGTTTGTTCAAGGAACCCCATAGAATCTCCTGGACCACAATTAACCAATGCTGTAGCGAAGTCTCCTGCGTCCCCTTCCCATCCAGCTGCAACGGCTATGTCTGAGGCATCAAACCTGGTTAAGTCACCATCATTAGCATACTCGAGGCACCACCACCACAGAAAATGTAGATGACCCACGACAGTTGGTACCGAAACACCTAACTTTCTCGCTGCCTTTATCGCCTTGGGATGCCTGGCGAGTTCTTGATTTGATTCGATCCATGCCACTTGAAAATCTCCCCTCTGTAAAACTCTTCTTGCGTTCCAGCGCTCCAACTATGCACATATTGACCAACCTCCTGAGCGGTGGTAGGTACGTCCACCCATCCCATGGATAACTTCGCCATTTCTTTGGCCTCACACTCATAGACAAAACCCATGTACTGGCTGCGCGACATGTAGACCTGGTTGGCCTCGATACTGTGATAGATCCTCTGTCGAGACCACGACATATTGAAAATCATCCTCGCTGATTTCCTTCTCAATCCATGCCCGCTCCGTCGGGTTAATCTTGTTCCAGCCATCCAGACAGATTAACTTTAGCTCACCGGCTTGGGCTTTGGCGACTCTGAAGGCTAACTGCAGTTGCTCGCCCTCGCTAAGCCCATCAATGAGCGTTTTTCCGATGCGGATTTTACCTTCTCCATCCACGGATAGTCCAGGGATCGGCAGCGTTGCTGTCTTAAGTAGCTCAGTAGGCATCTCGCGACCTTTTTCTATTCGAGCAGTCAGGACTTTTGCGAGTTCTTCGCGTGGTGCTAACTTCTCCCGAATCAGGGACACCATTAAATCGTAATCTCGCAGAAAGCTTTGCATGTGCGCCACTTCAGCGGCTGTTAACTTTAATGGCTCAACATCTACTCCAACAGTCTCGGCCAGGATTTTCCGCGAACTCTCGATCTTGGCCTCTTCGGTCTTGATCCGCTCGTCTGCTTTTTCACTAATACTGAGCAGCGCGTTCTCTTCGCTACCCACGAGGGACGTGAGTTCCAATTCATTTCCGTAGACCGTTTTTTCATAGTTAGTAACCTGTTGTTCAAGGTCCTTGACCCCGGCTTGGATCTCCTGCCTAGCCCGGTCTTTCTTAACGGCGTATTCATCCCTGAGCTGAAGATATTTGCGTTCAAGTTCGAGATTTAAGGCATTATCCGACTGCTCCATCCTTTGGTCCTTCTGGGCTATAGTATATTTTAGGGTCTCAATCTTGTGGACAGTCTCTTGCCGATATTCCTCAATTTCATGGCGCATTTGGTTAATCTCGTTGCGCTTTGTTTGCTTTTCGGTCTCAGCTTCAGCCAATATCCTAGCTTTGCGCCCCTCTAGCCCTTCAATCAAGTTCAAGGCATTCTCTCGCTGCTTATTGAGCAGCTCGGCATCGGAGACTGCTTGGTAATACTCAGAAACTTTTTTCGATCTCCATTCTTCCCCGTCATAATTCTTGGGAAGTTCATTTTTGTAGCCCGTTATTTGAGCCTTGATGACCACGATTTCACGATTGACAACTTCACGCTGACTAAAGTAATTTCTAACAATCTGACTAAGGACTTGAAGGATATGCTGATCATAGTCAATATCTGTAGGTATCTCGCCGAGCCAGTTCGAGATGTCATCTATCGTCCAGGGGATCTCCAGCAGGTTCAGAATAATCTTGGCCTGTTCAGCGGGGGATTTTGTGCAAAATTCCAAGGGCTTGAACAATTCACCCTGGAGAAATTGCTTGAGAAATTTCTCCGTACTCGGGACGGCCTGGCCGGCCTTGCGAACTTTCAAATAATCCGCTTTGTTGATCCGTAGTTTACGATCAATCTCCAGCCCATTATCTGTTTTTATAAAAATCGTTGCATCGTCTTCACCGTGGCGGATGACTTCAACTCGCTGGCTTTTGTTGCTGAAACCTTTTTCAATGGCTTCAATGATACTAGTTTTACCGGACCCCACCCGACCGGTTAGGATATTGATTTTACCCAGATCAATTTTAAATTCCGATATTCCCACGAAATTGCTGATTTCACTTCGTGAGGATTGATCGTGAAGTTTTCCTTGAACTATGGTAGACTCTAAGCGACTTCTTTTCTCGAGGCTCTCCGTTGGCGCGGAGGGCTTTTTCACGTCTATATCCATCGGAATCGGATAGGGAACCATCATTCCACACTTTTTTCAAGTCGGACAAGGTTGCTAGTCCAGATCTAATTCGAGGATTTTTCTGAGCATGTTACCACCTCCTACGATTATTCAGCTTCAGCTCGGTAAGATATCTCTGCTCCGCAATACGGACAGATCCAGATGTTAGCTTGATCAGTTGAGTAAGCCGATTTATTACATGCTGGGCATAGGCGTTTTTCGATGATGTTCACCTCACTTTCGTTAACCCACAAGCTAAGCACTTCTTGATGAGTTTCTCAACATTGGACTAAAAAAATATTTATCCAATTCTGTTGGCGGTATCTCCAGAAACAAGGCAATCGCTTCAGCTTCGGGAATACTCATAGCATAAAATCCATTAATCTTGTCGGATAACGTGTTGACTGCCATTCCAATACCTTCTGAGAGCTTGCGGTAAGAGGTATTCTTCTCTCTGATTCGCCCTTTCAAAAAATTAAGCTCCCAATATTTTCTGCGTTTCGCCATTTTTCAGTTCCCCCCTTTCCTCTTTGATGAGTTTCTCAGCAATTTGATTATAACATTCAGTCGAATTGTGTCAATGAGTTTCGCAATAATTTTTGCTAATTTTAATACGCTGCTGTTGCTTTTCTACACGTTTAGAAATATAATAACATTAATACAAACTACTAAAGGAGATGTTTTTATGAGTAAGTATTTCAACAAGGAGCTGTTTGGAGACAGACTTTTGGAATCAATGCGAGACAACAACGATACTACTTACAGCTTGGCTGAATACTTACATCTGAGTCCGTCTGCCATCTCTCGCTACACTTCAGGAGACATGGCTCCCAAGATCCCCACGGTCCAGGCAATAGCGGGTAAGTATGGAATAAGACCCTCATGGCTTATGGGGATTGAAGGAGAAAACAAATACCCCGAGGCTCAGGAGAAAGCTAAGAAAATTCCCATTGTGGGTGCTATCGCGGCAGGGCTTCCCCTTCTCGCTCAGGAAAACATTGAAGGGTTTGAGTATGTACCTGAGAACCTAGATGTTGATTTCTGTTTAAGGGTCAAAGGAGACTCCATGATGAACGCTCGGATCCTTGACGGGGATTTAGTTTTTATTCGCAAACAGCAAGAAGTAGAAAACGGGGAAATAGCAGCAGTCTTGATCGATCAAGACGCAACATTAAAGCGTTTCTACCAAACTAACGGGATGGTCATTCTGAGGTCTGAAAACCCAAACTATCCCGAAACGATATATACCAAAAAAGACATGAAGGAGGTCAGTATTTTAGGTAAAGCAGTACGTTATATTTCGGAGGTGAGGTAAAATTGGCCAGCATTAAAAAACGCCCCAACGGGACATATCAAGCCACCATATTCGTCGGCAGAGACTCAGATGGCAAGCAGTTATTTCAGTATGTAACCAAGCCTGGACTGAGGGAATGCAAGGCTGCAGCCAGGGAAATTGAACAGGAGATAGAGGATAAGACTTTTGTCAACGTTGCAAACGTAAAACTTACAGTGTGGATTGAAAAATGGTTAGAACTAAACAAAGAGAGATTATCTCCCAGCACCAACGCCCTGTATAAAACGTATCTAAAAAACCATTACGAGCCTTTCTTTGGTGTCTTGAAACTTGGTAAGATTAACGAGATTAAAATCAAGGAATTCATTAACCTCAAGCTAAAAACATTATCACAGTCAAGCGTTCGAAGGATGACGTCAGCCTTAAAGGTTATGCTCCACGATGCCATGAAGGGGAAAAGCCCTGCGCGGGACGTTAAATTGCCACTAGAAGAAAAGTATACCCCTCGGGTCCTGACAGAAAAGGAAATGCAACAAATCCATGACGTAGTGAAAGGGACAAGGGATGAACCAATCATTCTGATAGCCGCGTGGTGCGGTCTTAGACGCGGGGAAGTGTTCGCCCTCAAGTGGAATGACCTAGATTGGGAAAAAGGTACCCTAAGGGTAGATGAGAGCTATTGCATCAATGATGATAATCTGTACGAGGACAAGCGCCCGAAGTCAGAAAACGGAATTAGGGTTGTCGCCGTTCCTGAGTATCTCATGAATCTATTGGAGCAACTTAGAAAGTCTACGTTTGGTAAAATTAAGCCCATCAAAAAAGTAAAGGTTGTCGAGGTCGTCGAGTCTGATCTACCAAAAAACGAAGGTGATCACAGAATATTTAACATGCGCCCTGATAGCTATTCTAGTTATTTCGCCGAGTTTATTCGTGACAATAACCTACCTGTGATCAGGTTTCATGACCTCAGACATTATCACGCGTCATGGTTATATGCTCGTGGCATTCCAGATCAGTACGCAGCCCAAAGATTAGGACACGATATAGCGATTCTTAAATCTATCTACCAGCATCTTGGACTAGATAAACAAATCGAGATAGATGACAGCATCAGGGATATGCACAAAGAAAAAGACACAAAAAAAGAGACCCGCCTAACTTCTGATTAGACGAGTCACTATGTTTAAAAAGGTTTGTTGGGCATTTGTTGGGCATTTGTATTTTTCCTGCCCAACTCGAATCTCTGTGATCATTGATATAACTGGTCGGAGCGACACGACTTGAACGTGCGGCCTCTACCACCCCAAGGTAGCGCTCTACCAAGCTGAGCTACGCCCCGAACAACCTTCAAAAGAAGGACCTTTATAAAATAACATACAACAACTGAAAATGCAAGGATATAGTTAAAAACGAATTGCTTAATTTTGACCAATAACCTCGATCTTTCGAACCCCATCCACTTCGCCCAACCCTATTAAAAGATTTTCCGGAGTATCTGACATACCCACCGTTTCAATCGAAATCGAGACATAAGCGATTCCCTGGAGCGGTATCCCCTGATTAATCGTTAAGACATTAACTTGATAACCTGCTATGTAGTTTAAGACATGAGACAGAACTCCCGCTTTATTTTCTAGGATCAAGGAAATTGTTATCAGTTTTTCTCTACTAGCTTCGTAAAAAGAAAAAACCCCATCTTTATATTTATAATACGCACTACGGCTAATTCCCACCCGTTCCACGGCATCATTAACCGTTGAAACATCCCCTTTAACAAGGAGTTCCTTAGCCTTTGCCGTCTTTAAAATTGCCTCTGGCAATATATCCTTACTCACAATTAAAAAATCCTTATTTCTAATTGCCAATACTTTTCTGCTCCTCTATTCCAAAATGTCCTCAATTAAGCCTTTTCATAGAATATTATATGCACTATGGGCAAATTTTACAAGGACAAGGGCTCTAGAACACAAAACAAAAGGAAGAGGACGTCTAAGCAAATCGACGTTCTTTCCTTTTGTACAATACCTAGAAATATAATAATAAAACTAAATAATTATACAGATAAGCCCGCCGTTTCCATCGTTAATAATCCGCTGAAGTGTATCCTGCAACTTGTGTTGAGCATTTTCAGGCATACGGTAAAGTTTATTTTGAATCCCTTCCCGAACTAAATCATGTAAAGATTTACCAAATATATTGGATTCCCATACCTTTTTGGGGTCACTTTCGAACTCATCGAGTATATAACGAACAAGTTCTTCAGCCTGTTTTTCTGTACCAATTAAAGGAGTAATTTCCGTGGTTACGTCAGCCCGAATAATATGCAAAGAAGGAGCACTCGCTTTCAGTTTAATCCCATAATGTCCACCTGACTTGACTAACTCCGGTTCATCCAGAAACATTTCTTCCAGCAGAGGTGTAACAACACCATAACCGTTAATATGAACGTCAGCAATGGCCGCAGAAACTTTGTCCCATTCCTTCTTGGCTTTACTATAGTCCAAAACAAGGCGTAATAAACTATGTTCTCCCTCAATAGATACTCCAGTTAGTTCTTGTAGGACTTTCGTAAAGAGATTATCTACAGCAGTTATTTCGATATCCGCAATTCCTGTACCTAAGTTCATTTGTTTTAACATAATATCTTGGGCGTGGGGGCACTCTGACAAACCATCTAAAGCCCGATCGATATCACGTATTCGCTGAACACCTTCAATAGCCTTACGCACGGTTTCCTCAAAACTTACCCTTACAGGATGTGCGGAGTCTAGCTCCTCAACCCATTTAGGCAATTCAATATTTACTTCGGCAACTGGAAACTCATATAAAACCTCTTCTAAGATTTGCATGATATCCTCAGAGCTCATTTCCATACAATCTACAGGTAGCACCGGAACATTATATTTATCTTCCAAAGAACGACATAGTTCCATGGTATGCTCTGCATAAGGGCGCGTAGTATTAAGGACAACTATGAATGGTTTTCCTAATTGCCTTAATTCAGAAATTACTCTTTCCTCTGCATCTAGATAAGCTTCACGAGGAATCTCGGCGATTGAACCGTCAGTTGTTATAACTATACCGATCGTTGAATGGTCAGTAATCACTTTGCGAGTACCGATCTCGGCAGCCTCTTGAAAAGGTATCGCTACTTCGCTCCAAGGAGTATTAATCATACGGGGCTCATTCCCGTACTCCGCTGAGTAGCCAATGGCTCCCTCTACTGCATACCCAACACAATCCACCATACGAACATTCATGTGAATAGTATCCCGAACAATAATTTCTACGGCCTCAGATGGGATAAACTTTGGTTCGGTCGTCATAATAGTCCTTCCGGCACCACTTTGGGGAAGTTCATCTTTAGCACGCTCTCGCTCAAATACATCCATAATATTGGGCAAGACCTGGAGATCCATGAAGCGCTTGATAAAGGTGGATTTCCCTGTTCGTACCGGGCCAACTACACCGAGATAAATATCGCCCCCTGTACGCTGGGCAATATCACTGAAAATGTCCACTTTTTCCATCTAATTATTCCCTCCCTTTTGAGTGCTGTCCCAAAATTTGGAGAAGGGTCCCCACCTTATCTCCCTTCCACCTCCAAGCGGCCTAGAAATTAAGAATTAATGACTGGACTAGCACTATAAGCAGTATAAGTATATTGACCATTTTGGAGGTTTATGCCAACAATATTTCCTTTTCAAAATAAAGAATGCGCAGAGAGTTGAGCTCCCTGCGCATTCTTTATACTGCATGAACACTTAAATATTTAAGTCCAGCACCATTGCTGCCTCCTTCGACGTAAGTCATCCTACGTCGACAGTGTTCATTTTGGCATAAATTAAGTAAATTAAATTATTTAATTTTAGCCGACGGCCCAGCAGCCAGCTTATCAGCCAGAGCGATTTGGGCCACTTCCTCTAATTCATGTCGTTTTCCACGGACCATTAATTCAACTACGGCTGCTTTCGGATCTTTTCGCTCAAATAAAACCTCATAAGCCTTCTCAATAATCGGCATAGAGATGCCTTGAGTACGCCCTAACTCATAAGCAACCTTCGTTGTTTTAACACCTTCCACAACCATTCCTACTTCTTTCAGTACCTGTTCTAGAGGTTTCCCTTGCCCAAGTGCTACTCCCGCTCGACGATTCCGACTATGAAGACTTGTACACGTAACAATAAGATCCCCCACTCCGGACAAACCAGCAAAGGTGAGAGGATTACCGCCTAAGGAAACACCAAGTCGAGCTATTTCCGCTAATCCCCTTGTCATGAGGGCAGCTTTGGTATTATCCCCAAAGCCAAGACCATCTGCAATTCCAGTACAGAGCGCAATTACATTTTTTAAGGCTCCACCCAGCTCTACTCCAATAACGTCAGGATTAGTATAGACCCGAAATTTAGGAGTCATCATGAGATCCTGTACTTTCTCTGCGATCGGTAGATTCGAAGCCACAACAACAGTCGTTGGCATTTCCCTGCCCACCTCTTCAGCATGGCTTGGTCCGGAGAGAACCGCAATGGGTACCCCAGGAAGTTCCTCAGCAATAACTTGGGAAAGACGTAATTGAGTCCCTTCCTCTAACCCTTTAGCAGTATTCACAATGCTCGTACCTTGCTGTAAATAAGGTTTAGCCAAACGGGCTGCTTCGCGAACACTATGAGACGGAATACTAAAGATAACCGCTTCTGCGTCTAAGTTTGCTAAATCAGTCGATATTTTCAAATTAACCGGTAAAACGATGCCCGGTAAATATCGCACGTTTTCCCGTGTACATTTCATAGCTTCCATATCCTCAAAGTTTCGGCCGATTAAAGCTACTTCATGACCAACCTTAGACATTAAAACCGCTAGAGCAGTTCCCCAACTACCCGCACCATAAACCGCGATTTTGGCCATAATTCTCCCCCCCATTTCGATGTTCGAAGTTCGAGGTTCGTGGTTCGAAAGAACGACAAATATTCGTGCATCGTGCATCGTGCATCGTGCATCGTGCATCGTGCATCGTGCATCGTGTATCGTGTTTGTGCCTTGTGCATTATGCATTATGAATTATGCATTATGAATTGTTTTCACTTCTTCCCAAAACGATGTTCTGTCCCCTTCAATATCTTTTGAATATTTGTACGATGACGAATAATGACAACAGAAGCGGCAATGAGTCCAAAAAACTTATTTGCCAATGGTTCACGGAAGACAAATACACAAATCATCACAGTCAATGAAGCCACCACTGAGCCTAAAGAAACATAGCGTGTTACAAAAACAACAAGGACAAATAACGAAATTGCAAGCAAAGTGACTTTAGGCATAAGAACGAGTATTATCCCAAAACCTGTCGCAACCCCTTTACCACTGGGGCGAAAACCAAAAAAGGGATTCCAACTATGCCCTGCTATAGCTAAGAAACCACCGAGGATTCCTCCCCATGGTCCAAAAAAGTGTACTGTCAATCCTGCTGCTACTACTCCTTTCAGAGCATCTCCCAAGAAAACAGCTATCCCCAGTTTAACACCGAGCAAGCGAAAAGCATTGGTTGTTCCCATATTTCCACTGCCGTGCTTACGTACATCAATCTGTTTCAAGCGACCAGCAAAATAGGCAAAAGGCATAGCCCCTAAGAAATACGCTAGAAGAAAAATAGCGTAAGAACCCATTAACGCACCCTCTCCTCATCTTTCTGACGTACAATCATTCGTATGGGTGAACCTTCAAACCCGAAGTGTTCTCGTACTTGGTTCTCCAAATATCGCTTATAAGAAAAATGCATTAATTCTGGATCATTGACAAATAAAACAAAGGTCGGCGGTTTTACCCCCACTTGAGTGGCATAGAGAATTTTCAGACGTTTCCCCTTATCAGTAGGCGGGGGATTTAAATGAACCCATTCTCGCAACAGCGTATTAAACGTACTGGTCGATAAACGCGTAGAATTCTGCTCAGCTACAAAGTCCACTAATTCAATAATTTTAGCAACCCTTTGTCCAGTTAAAGCCGAAACATACATTGTCGGTGCATAAAGCATAAAGCTCAGTTCCTCACGTACTTGTTTATCAAATTTCTTCATCGTTTTATCGTCTTTTTCAATAAGATCCCATTTGTTAATCGTTAGGATAATTCCTTTGCCAGCCTCATGAGCATACCCCGCAATTTTTTTATCTTGTTCCGTTACACCCTCAGGGGCATCCAGCAACATCAGAATGACGTCTGCACGGTCAACCGCCCGCAAAGACCGTACGACACTGTACTGTTCCGTCAGTGCCTCTATACGGCCTTTACGGCGCATACCTGCCGTATCAATCAGCACATAGTGCTTTCCCTCACGTTCAAACGGGGTATCAATCGCATCTCGGGTAGTCCCAGGAATATTACTTACAATAACTCTATCTTCACCTAAGAGAGTATTGACTAAGGAAGACTTGCCAACGTTCGGCCGTCCAATCACTGCAATCCTAATGATATCAGGGTCATATTCCTCTTCTTCCCCTTTGGGAAAATAGGAAATAACCATATCTAATAAATCCCCAGTATTCATGCCATGAACAGCAGAAATAGGTATAGGCTCACCCACACCAAGGCTGTAATATTCATAAAGTTGACTGTCTATTTTATCGAAATTTTCGATTTTATTAGCGGCTAAGATAATAGGTTTACCGGAACGCCGTAAAGTCTGAGCGATCAGTTCATCATCTAGGGTCGGTGGTAGTTGGGCATCAACTACTAAAATGATGACATCAGCCTCTTCCATCGCAATTTCAGCTTGACGACGCATCTGGGCAGGAATTGACGTAGTTTCATCTTTAAATTCAATACCACCTGTATCAATCAACGTAAATTTACGTCCTAACCATTCAGCATTGCGATAAAGACGATCACGCGTAACACCCGGTCTATTCTCTACTATGGCCACAAGTCCGCCAGCAATACGGTTAAACAAGGTCGATTTACCCACGTTGGGACGCCCCACAACAGCAACGACAGGTCGGCTCAATCGAATTCACCTCCTAATGAATATCCAACAATACATTCTAAAAATGCCACTCCATCAATTTCTACAATCTCAGCTCGGCCATTAACCCGCTTTTCCAGCCAAGCAACACTATGATCATCCAAAAATAAACCCTCAGAGTTAAGCATAGTGCTAGGGAGTAAAAATTCCTCTCCCCCCAGATCACCAAGTTGCGAAGCTAGGTCTTCAGCAGTCAAGAGCCCAGCTACTGTCACTGTAGGTCCAAAAAAATCATTACGAATTGCATGCAAGGTGATAGTCAAGCCTTTAATTTGGCTTTTCAAGCGCTCAAGCCAGTACTTTAGAAAACCCTCAGCAGAGGTTCCCGTTACAACATGGAGAGTACGCCTAGCTAGACTTTTAGGTAACAACCCCCAGACACTTTTCATTTCAGCAACAAATTTCGTAGCTACCCCAACGCCATTTTCCAATTGGGGAAAATCATCGTAAATCTCCGGCGGGGGAAAATCTAATCCCGCCAGAGTATAAAACTCATCGGAGAAATAGACTAAGTGGCAATCATAACGCCTTTGAAAATCGTTTTGCCAAGTCCTGCCTATAGACAAGATTCGACTTGCCTCTTCACTCTGAAAACTGCGCAAAGGTACAAGTCCCTGACGGTATCGAGTAAGACCTACTGGAACTACTGCAATGGATTGGAGCGCAGGCCAAAACTCACTTAGACGCTCTACTGTTTCTTGAAGAACAAAGCCATCATTATAGCCTGGAACTAAAACAATCTGAGCATGAAGGGTAATCCCAGCTGCAGCTAAACGCTTAAGCTGTCCAGGCAAATCCCCAGCACGCGGATTTTTCATTAACTTAACCCGCATCTCCGAATTCCAAGCGTGCACAGAAATATATAAAGGACTTAGATGAAATTCTATTATACGCGAAAATTCTTCTTCCTCCAAATTTGACAGAGTAATAAAGCTCCCCTGTGTTAAAGACAGTCGATAATCATCATCCTTATCATAAAGCGAACCTCTCATACCCCTAGGCATTTGGGCGATAAAACAAAAAACACAGTTATTTCGACAGGTTTTTAGCCCCCCACAACTAACCGTCTCGACCTCCAACCCTAGAGATTCGTCTTCAGAGCGCTCAATTTCTAATTCCCAGATTTCCCCTCCGGCTTTTTCTATTAATAAAGTGAACGCCATTTCGGCCGTAAGGTACTGAAAATCTATAATATCACTTATTTCCTGACCATCTACACTTAACACCCGATCCCCAGGTACAATTTCCATTTCAGCCGCTATACTTTCTTCTTCTACAGTAGCAATCACTAACCCTTTAGGCAACACGCTCAACCCCCAATTCAATGCACAATGCATAATTCATAATGCACAATTATGAATTACGCATTAGTTTGCTCCGTGCTTAATTATGCATTATGAATTATGAATTATGAATTTTTTCATCCCCCCAAGTAGCGTTAAGGTTAAGACACCAAAATTCCAGATAAATACATCAGGTAAATCTACATAACTAACAATTCCCCCGAAAACAAGGGGCATTAAACCCTGATTAATAAAAACACTTCCAGCAACCGCTGCAGCCATTCCCCAATAAGATGCCGTAGCAAGCCAAGCAATCAAAAAACACAATCCAGCAAAGACCCACTTATCATATAAGAGGACTCCCGGTTCATTAACTAAGAAAAGATCCATCATTACCAAACTCAAAAGTGTTAGTAAAAAAGCTGAAAGACGACGTTTAGCCTTACGCCAAGCCCACCACCAAAAAACCAGTATAACTCCTAAACGGGCATAATTCAAATGCCAAGGAGCTACCCCAATCATTAGCGAATCGACAGTTCTACCGATTAGCCAAGCGAGGCTAAGCGTTAGATAAAAACGACGAGCAGGATGACGCTGGGCCCAAGTTACCAATGTCAAAAGAAAAATGATCCATTCACCATAGGGAAACTCCAAACCAATCGCCTTCCTTTTTGCGATTATGAAAGCTTCCCTATTATTCCCGTCTACTAAAATTTTACACCGTAACTCCTTTAGATTGTTCAGTTATATAAGTAATCTTAGGCCTTCTATAACGTGAAATATTCAACAAAATGCCTAGTTCTGCGAGAGTTACAGACAACGATGTCCCACCATAAGAAATCAGGGGTAACGTTATGCCAGTTAAAGGCAAAACGCCTGTAACCACCGCTAAGTTAATCGCTGTTTGTATCGCTAAAGAAGATGTGATTCCGTAACCAAGTAATCGACCGAAACGATCAGGACAGTCCCTGGAAATTTGGTAACCTCGGGCAAACAAGAAAAAAAACAAAACAATAAGTAAAGTACTTCCCCATAAGCCCAATTCTTCCCCAACTATAGCAAAAATAGTGTCAGTATAATTTTCCGGTAAAAAGCCGTATTTCTGTAAGCTTCGCCCAAGACCAACACCAAAAATGCCACCTGTACCAAAAGCAATCTCTGCATTAGCAATCTGGTAACCCTGATTAGAAGCATATTTCCAAGGATTTAGCCAAACTTGAACACGTTGCCATTGGTAAGGCGTATGACTCACAAGATAATATAACGCAGCCATACTTAATGGCGTCGATATAGCAAACCATTTGGTGGGCAATTCAGTTTGTAAGAGCATAGCAACAGCTGTCAACCCTAAAACCATCGTTGTGCCTAAATCAGGCTGTTTATAGACTAAACCCAAAACCGGTAATAATACCCCGATAGGTAAATAAAGATCTTTGAGAGTACGTACAGGATAACGATCAAGAATGTGCGCATAAAATAATATTAAAGTTAGTTTGACCAGTTCCGAAGGTTGAAAAACCACTCCAGCAATTTTTAGCCAACGTGCTGATCCTTTAGCTTCGATTCCTGCCTCACTAAAAAGCACAGCAATTAATAATAATACGCTCACCATAATAGCCATTCCAGTAAACTTCCGCCAGAAGGTATAGGGAATCCTCATCGTAACAAGGGCACATCCACTTCCGACTAATGCCCATTTCAACTGTTGCAAAACATAATAAAAGGCATTCTTATTTTCTGTAAAGCTAAAACTTTTTACGGCTCCGGCACTCAGCACCATTATCAGTCCAAATGCTAACACGGCCAAAATCATAAATAGCAATGGAAAATCAGGCTTGCGGAGTGTATTAGGCCTATTTGCTTTGGGAACACGTTTTCGCCTCATTTTAGTTTTCACTCCTTATTCGTGTTCGCCATAACAGAATTCAGAAGTCGGAAGCCAGAGATCAGAAATCGAAGCCTCGAAGTTCGAACTTCGAGGCTTCGAGCACTGGTACTAAATGCATTATGCAGAATTAAGCACGCATCATCATTAATCATTGTTCATTGCAGCAACGAAATTCACTATTAACTATAAACTATTAACTATTGTGCATTGTGCATTGTGCATTGTGCATTATGAATTATGAATTATGAATTATGAATTATATATGGCATCTCCAATCGTCATTTCTGGAGTTTGAGGTTGCTGGGCTATTGCCTCAGCATCTACCACAGCTGCGGCCTCTACAACCGCTTCACGGATACTCAAACTAATTCTTTTCTCCTCAGGTTTACACTCAACAACTTTAGCACTTACCATATCCCCTACCTTAACCACTTCCTCGACCTTAACAATACGTCGATTGGCGAGTTGGGAGATATGGACTAAAGCATCTACCCCGTCTTCTAATTGCACAAAGGCCCCAAAAGTAGCAATTCGCACGACTTTACCGTTAACCAAAGACCCTACCGGATACTTCTCTGACACCAGCGACCAAGGACTTGGTTTGAGTTGTTTAAAGCCCAAAGAAATTTTACCAGTTTCAGCCTCAATTTTAAGAACCTTAACCTCTATTTCATCCCCAACATTGATAAGCTCTGAAGGATGGGCGATACGGGAATAACTTATATCAGAAATATGTAATAACCCGTCTACACCACCAAGATCAACAAATGCGCCAAAACTCGCTAAACGACGAACAACACCTTTAACAACATCTCCTTCTTTCAACGTTTCTAGGAGATGTGCCCGTTTTACCAGCTGTTCTTCTGCTAAAATAACCTTTTGAGAAAGGACGACTTTGCGCTTTGAAGGGTCGAATTCCAGAACACGCAGGCGAAGTGTTTGACCCAAAAAGACGTTTAAATCTTCAATATAGCCTAATTGAACCTGAGAGGCTGGGACAAATCCTCGCATACCCAAATCAACAAGCAATCCGCCTTTGACAACCTCAGTGACTACGGCTTTGATTTCTTCCTTACTTTCGGCAAATTCAGCCAAACGATCAATGGCATCGGTCTCCCCAGCTCGACGTTTAGATAAAACAGCATAACCTTCTTCATTCGACACTTGCATAACCAAAACAGAAATACGGTCACCTACAGAAACAACGTCAGCCGGATTAGTTACAGGTGAAATCGATAACTCTTTTAAATCAATGATCCCTTCCGACTTCCAACCTATATCTACAAAAACTTCATCACTTGTTATTTTAACCACAGTTCCTGTGACCACAGCCCCCCGATGCATTTTCTGAAATTCTTTATCCCAACTCGACATATCAAAAACTTCAGTGTCTTGGCTCTCCACATTTAATGGATTACTTTCAATTTTTGTGTTATTTTCTATAGTTGCATTATCTTCTATTGTTGCATTATCTTCTATAGTTGCATTTTCCTTTATAGTTACATTCGCTTCATCTTCGTCGTTTATTTCAGACATTTTGTTATAAACCTCCTCTATTATCCAGTCTGGAGTTGAAGCCCCCGCAGTTAAACCCGCCGAATGTGCACCAACAAACCAGATCTTTTGCAATTCTGCAGCCGTTTCAATTAAATAAGTCGGCGTTTTTTCAGCGCAAATTGTGGCCAATTTACGAGTATTAGCACTATTGTGCCCACCAACCACAATCATCACTTCAACTTGACCCGCTAACTCCCGGGCAACATCCTGTCGTTCATGAGTAGCATTACAAATAGTATTATGAACCATAAGTTGATCTGTATGCTTTCGGAGTTCCTCAACAATTTCTAAAAAATCGTCTTCCTTTTGAGTAGTCTGGGCTAACACCGCTAAAGTAGGATAGTACGGAAGTTCTCTGGCTTCTTCAATTTTTTCAATAGGTATTGCCTGCACTCCAGCCCAACCAAGAATTCCTTGTACCTCAGGATGATTCTTGTCCCCAATAACAATAACTTGTCCATTTTTAGCAGACTCTGCAGCAAGATGTTGAGCTTTTTGAACGAAAGGACACGTGGCATCAATCACAGTAACTCCCCGTTCAGTTAATTCTCCATAAATACGAGGTGGTACACCGTGGGACCGAATTATCATTGTTTGGCTAGGATCAGACTCCTCAACTGAATTAATAACATGAATACCTTGCAGAGCTAAACGCTCAACCACCTGTTGATTATGTATGAGAGGACCAAGGGAGGCTGTTTTGGAGGTTTCCGCCGTACGCTCGGTTATATCAATGGCCCTTTTTACCCCGAAACAAAAACCTGCTTTTGCGGCACGCATAACCTTCAAGCTTGTCCCTCCTACGTGTTAGACTTTGAAGACGACTTTAAGACAATTTCGCTATCCTAAGACAAAATTCCTGCTAAACCTTAAATTAGTTTAGTTTAGTTTAGTTAAAGTTCCCAGGTTGAAGAAAAACCATACGAATTAATATGACCAACGACAATGAGTCTCAACCTCTTCCCACGTCATTAAAATTCGGACAATATCCTCTTCAACGAGTTTACTCCCCATTTGAACCTCAATCAACTCCAAATCCGTAATGGCACGCAAACCATGTTTGACCTCAATAGGTATATTCCAGACATCCCCAGGTTGAACACGATGTACTATACCATCTAAGGCTAATTCACCTTCGCCACTAATGATTGTCCAAACTTCACTTCGTTTTTTATGCTCTTGGTAACTTAAATTTTTACCAGCTAAAACACCTAAACGTTTGGTTAGAACTTCGTTCCCGCCGAAAAAAAACGTATGATCCAGAACACGATACCAACCCCAACGTTTTTCCTCGAACATTGGACGACTATCAAACTTTCCAACAAGGTCCTTAACCCTTGGACTAGAATCTTTATTAGATACTAAAACTCCATCCGGGCTTACGACCACCACAGCGTTAGATAAACCAAGTACAGCTACCGGAATATCCAACTCGTTTATGACATGAGTGTTACAGGAATCTTCGCTGATAATTCCCGTACCGACTAAAACATTTGGCATTTCTTCAGTAAGAGTATTCCAAGTGCCAAGATCCTTCCAATCTCCGTCATAACGAACAACTACCACATGTTTCGCCTTCTCCACCACTTCGTAGTCAAAACTAATCTTTGGTAAAGTACCATATTTCTGGAGTAATTCCTCATATTGAGTTGGAATACCCTTCTCTTCTAGTTGAGAAATCAAAAAACCCAGTTTAAAGGCAAACATTCCACAATTCCATAAACCCTGTTGCTGGATAAGCTCTTTGGCTACGGATTGAGTTGGTTTTTCTCTAAAATGACTTACCTTGGAGTAAAGATGGTTATCCGGATCAACCTCTGGAACAATATAACCATATTTCTCTGAAGGGAAAGTCGGTGTTACTCCGATTAAAGCCAGATTAGCATCCGTTGCTCGCAACACATCTTCTAACTCTTTAACCTTATTGAAAAAACCCTCTTGGACATATGGATCAACAGGTAAAACAGCAACAACATCATTTAGGTCCATTTTTTCTACAGAATATAGATAAGAAGCAGCCAAAGCAATTGCTGGAAAGGTATCTCTCCGCTCTGGTTCAACAATCAACTTGACAGCTTGTCCTAATTGACTTTGAATCATATCCACTTGTGATTTACTGGTGGCAATCAGTGAAGAATGAGTAAGTCCAACCGCCCCCAACTGTCCCCAAACACGTTGAACCATCGAAACAGGTTCACCTTGGTCATTTTGCAGTACTTTTAGAAATTGCTTTGATCTGGCATCATTGGATAAGGGCCAAAGTCGTTTGCCGGAACCGCCGGAAAGTAAAATTAACTTCATTTGACACACTCCTAATATTTATGTAATGCGCAAACCGCTAAGCATAAAATCCAGCACTATTACCAATTCACAAGCCTCATTTTCGCAAATTCAGCTAGACATGCTTATTCTACAATAGTGTTGTCACCTTTAAGTACTTTCTAACACTAATAGAGGTACTCCGAGTTCTACTAACGTATTAGACAAATATTTTTTGAAATTTTCCTTGCTAAATCTTTCCGCTTTAGACCTTAGAAAAAGCGGATCAAACTTCTCTTTGTTTTCTCCTTTAATTTCCTCAAAACGTAAAATTCCCGTGATTAACCCCTCTATGGTCTGCTCGTTAAATAATACACCCGATAGGCCATCTTCTACAATATCGACAGCCCCGCCTTGACCATACGCGATTACTGGACAACCGGAGGCCATAGCCTCAACCATGGTTATACCAAAGTCTTCTTCACCGGGAAACAGGAATGCCTGAGCTCTTGCTAAATAATCAGCAACAACCTGATCACTTTGGCGACCCAGAAACTTAACTCGTTTTCCTCCACTACTGTCCAAAGCCTTAAGGTGTTTTTGTTCAATACCATTTCCAATAATAATAAGGTTGCGACCTAACCGATTACATGCCTCAACCGCTAAATCAACCCGTTTATGCTCTACCAATCTAGAAACAATAAAATAGAATTCCTCTTTCTCTCTTGTTGCTTCAAAGCGCTCGGTATCTACAGGCGGATAAACAACAATGGATTCCCGTCTATAGTGTTTACGAATCCTGTCTTGGACAATATGTGAAATCGCTACAAAATGATCCACCCTGTCAGCACTTATGCTGTCCCACATGCGAAGCCTATGTAGAAGCCAAACCGCCAGCCAACGTTTTATCCCCTTTAGGGATTTCACATATAAATGATAATAATCCCAGGCGTAACGCATGGGTGTATAACAATAGCAAACATGAATAGTTTTAATCCCAGTTATTACTCCTTTGGCACAGGACCAGGAACTACTAAGAACAAAGTCATATTCACTTAAATCAAATTGTTCAAAAGCATAGGGCATGAGAGGTAGCAGACTCTGATGTTTGCGCAAAAACTTAGGCAGACGCTGGAGAAATGACGGTCGGACATCGGCTTTGTCCAAGCTTGGTGCTAAATTGGCAGGCTCAAATAAGGCTGTATAAACTGGGGCATCCGGAAAAAGTTCCAGTAAGACACTCAGTACTAGTTCTGCGCCACCCATGTTCGTCAACCAATCGTGAACTATGGCTATTTTAGGATTAGCCTTTAAGTTAACCTTTAATTGGTTTTCAACTTTAGCTAAATTATCTGGCATTTAATCCTCCGATATGGTTAAACTTCAATAGTTCTAATGATTATACATTACAATAGACACCAAGAGTTTCTTCAGCACACCTTTTCCATGAAAACTTGCTTGCCTGAATTAACCCCTTACTAGAGAGTTCTGACCTCAGGATACTAGAACCTGCCAATTGCGAAATAGCTGATGCCCAATCATTAACATTATAAGGATCCACTAAGATCCCTGCGTCACCAACAACCTCCGGAATAGATGAAGTATTTGAACTTATTACTGGTGTTCCACAAGACATCGCTTCCAAAGGCGGTAATCCGAAGCCCTCATATAAGGAAGGATAAACAAAAGCCATAGCCATATTATAAAGAAAAGGTAAATCTTCATTCGAAACGTACCCCGTAAATATTATTTCATTTTCCATTTTCAATTCCCGCACCCGTGAAAATATCTCATTATAAAGCCAGCCCTGGCCCCCAACAAGAATAAGTTTAACTTCTTCTGATTTTGGAGTCTCTTTTTTAAATAAATAAAACGCTTCAATTAACCTACTCAAATTTTTACGGGGTTCAATCGTTCCTACATAAAGCAAAAAATTATCCGGTATTCCATACTTTAATCTGAACTTTATTTTTAGTTCCTCATTAATGAAAATAGGCCTATACGCATCTGTCGCCCCAAGATATGTCACTGTAACTTTATCCTCGGGTACTTTAAGAAGATCAATAATCTCCTGTTTAGAATTTCGGGAAATAGTAATGATTCTATCAACATTACGCATGCGATTTTCAAAAAAACCAAAAGTCATAACCCTACGACGTGGATGGTACTGTGGATAAAGCTTGTAAGACATATCGCAAATCGTTGTAATTACCTTACCTCGAAAAGCTCTAGGAATATAATTGGGCTCGTGGTAAAGATCAAACCGCTCATTAAGCCCTTCGGTATCAAACGGTAAATACTTATAAACACTCCTCTTCGTTACTAATTTTCTTAACCCTTCTCCAATTCCATCAACTGCAGGAATATTTCGGTATTTACACAATAGAGTATAGCTATTAACATTATCAACTATTAACATTTCCTTCAACAGAGAATAAGCGTAATTACCTATCCCTGCCTTAGAACCAGTAATACAACTACCCTCGATAACGATTCGCAAATTGTTCTCCCCTTAATCAGGTTATTCTTAAAATACCCCTACTAATATTAATTAATAACCGTGATTCTGTTTAACAAAGGCAAAAAGGTAAACCCCAGACCGTTCGATAGATATAACAGATAAAAAGCTACCAGACTAGCCAGATTTTCTTTGACCATGGCAAGCCTCTCATCCTTCGACATCTGAGTCAATACATTCCCTGTCAGAAACCGGGTTTGCTTCGCCCTCAGCTGTCCAAAAATTAAATCTCTACACTGGTAAGTTTAACTTAGACCTATAAGAAATTTAAACTTAGCATGTACCTTTATATAAAGTATTTTCCTAAGGTTTCTGTTCACCCTTAATTGAGATTTCATTAAGTTTGATAAACACTCCAATCGCTTATACCTTATCTTTAATTTCGGATAATATTTCTAGATATTTTTCATTTCCCACATGATTAATATTGTTGTTTTTTATCATTCTGATCCTTAATTACTTCTTTGTAAAAATCAAGGGTCTCGTTGCACATTCTTTCCGATGTAAACAGCTCGTTAAGGCGTGCAAAACCGTTGTTACCATATTCAGTTCTTTCTTTGGGGGAATTTATTAGTTCGATTAATGCACCCTTAAGTTGTTCAGTATTTCCCGGCTCGACAAGCAGACCAGTCTTTCCTTCTTCTATAACTTCCTGCATTCCGCCGACTCTGCAGCCAATGACCGGCTTTTTATATCTCATGGCCTCAATGAATATAATACCGAAGGATTCATAAAGAGAGGGGGAAGTAAAGATATCACAGCTAGCAAACTCATCTTCCTTTTGTTCATTACTTATCTCGCCTAAGAAAATAACTCGTTTAATCCATTTTTTTCGTTTGTGTGTTTTTAAAAAGGCATTTTTAAAGGTGTTGCCAAGTTGCTCGTCGATCATATCATCCCGTCCAGCTATCCTGAATTCCACGTTGGGACTATTTTCGAGAATATAGGGAATGCCCTCCAACAGGTTTTGAATACCCTTTCGTCTTTCAAGACGACCAACAAAAAATACAACCACCTTATTTTTGTCCTTCTTCCCCACGGACTGGACATCCGTAGCGGGGTTAATTCCTAAATATACCTTTTTTAGCCTGTTATTTATTTTATACCCATACAAATGCTCAAAGGTTTGCTTTATATCGTCGCTTATATAGATTACGCCAGCTGATTTTGACACAAGGCTTTTTTCAAAATCAATATGCAGCTCTAAGTCCTCGTTTATGTTCCAACCATAGATGTTGGCGGCCATAATTAAAGGGGTTTCCAGACGAGTAACAAGCGGCACCGACAATAATTCGGCGCAGACAATGCCTTCGTAATCCCAAAGCGGACTTTCGATTATGTCAACTCCGTATATAGATATAATCGCCTTTATCTTTTTATAAGCTCCATAGGAATACTCTAGATTTTTTTCGCAAATTGGGTAGTCCTTTAAATCACCAAAACCTATTGATTCCGGGGTAACATAATGTATCATGATACCCCTATTCAGAGCTAAAACATATTTGTCATCCTTAGTAATAATGTGTACACTGTTGCCCGCCGCGGCAAGCGATTCTGCTAAATCCATCGTATATTTGGCAACACCGCTTTTGGAGCTTACTGGGTCATCGGCACAAATGAGACAAATTTCAAGGCTTCGATCCTTTTTTATATTCATATATTTTTTGAAAGCTATGTATTTATCTGCTATTTCGAAGTTGATACGCCGTTCGGTGTTAAAGCCATCCTCCAAGCCTTGTTTATACCCATCGCTCCACATTTTTTTAAATAATTCATAATCTTGCTTTTCAATATATCCATTTTTATACCAGTCCTTAAATTCATCCAGTCTCCTTTGGGCAACTTCCTGAACACATGTTTTTCTTTCCTCTAAGCTACAATATCCCTCGGAATTTTTAAGACCAAAATAGGTTGCGTTTTTCACAATGGGATACCAGTTAAGTAAATAGGGCGGTGACCTAATTGAACTTTTTGCTGAAGCATGATATATGCAAGCATCCGGATGATGTAATATTTTATAACCAGCCTTAATTATTCTAACTGCTAGGTCACTTTCATCGTGATAATACTCATAATACTCGTCAAAACCTCCAACTTCCAGCAAAACGCTTTTTTTAAAACTGCAATTACCACCTGGAATAATATTAAAAAAAGGAGCATTAGCATCGTTATAATTCTTTGAAGCAGGAATAATTGATACGGGAGCACCCCAAATATCTATATAGCCGTTGCAAAATTGCAAGTTTTTTCCCTCGGCATCGAAGACTTTTCCACCAACTCCACCGATGGATATATCGGTATAATACGAAACAATATCGGCCAACCATTGGTTGTTTGGTATAGCGTCGTCGTCAATAAATGCAACAATATCTCCAGCACTGGCCTTTATGCCGATATTACGAGAAACAGACAGATTCGTTACAGGACACGTTTCAACCTTTATAGCAGTCTCAAACATCTTTAATACACTCTCCGTGTCATCTGTAGAAGGACCGTTTACCACAACAACTTCGAATTCCCTAAAAGTTTGCTTTTGGAGAGCATACAATAACTTTTTTAGGTAAAAACCTCGATTCAATGTATTAATTACGATAGATACCTTCAAAACTGCACCTCTTTAATCAATCCATTTTTTGATCAACTTGTCTATCTTGTCTTTTATTGCATTTTCAGTGAAGTTCTTTATCCAAAGGTTTTGCTTACTTATTATTTCACCACGAACCTTCACGTTTTTTATGACTACATTAAGCAGTTCGGCAATAGTCGGAATATCTTTTTCATAAAAAAGAACGCCCGAACCTCCCATAGTTGCGCTAACAGCACTGGCATCATAAGCTATGGTCGGTATTTCAAAATTCATACTTTCTAAAAGCGGTATGCAAAAGCCCTCATGCTCGCTCATACATAGAAAAGCTTTTGCGATTTGGTAATATGTATAAAGTTCGGAGTTTTCCACCTTGTCTGTGAAAACTACGTTATTTTTACATTTCAAATCCATAAGCTTGCTTAAAAGCTCGGAATAGTACTCTGAATAATCGCTATGGTTTCCGACAAAGATTAAAACTGCGTTATTGGATATTTTTCTATAATAGTAATCGAAGGTGTCAATAATATCCTTGTGCCTTTTGTTTGGGACTACTCTTCCGACAAACAGGATAACATCCCTATTTTGATAACCCTCGACTATTTCCTTAACTATACTAAAGGTTTTCATTACTTTAAAATCTATAAAAATAGGAAGCACGTCAATATCGCTGGCACCCATATTTAGTAAATCCTGTTTGTTAAACTCTGAGTCGGCCAAAAAGTAATCAAAATACTTTATATTCTTTTTGAGCTGTTGAAGCCCTTCGCTGCACTCCTGTGTGCATCCTCTAAACTGTTCACTTCTATAACTTTCGAAAAACTGTGGTGGAGTAACATTATGGTAAACCAATACTTTTTTGCACTTTAAGGACTTAACCTTATTAAGCAAACTACTTTTTTGCGAAAAATGAAACAATATTATATCTGACTTGCTGGGTTTCAATAGTTCTACCGAGGTACGATATTTCTCTACCTTCTCATTGATCCATTTGCTATATATGCCGGTTTCATACCCCAGGTCGGTTAAAACCCTACTTTTACTAATTACATCGTTGCTTACTCCATCTCCGTAGTCCAATGCTTCGAGTACCTGATAAATAGCCATTTTCCCACACCTCTATTATCTTTTGTACGCGACAATCTCCATCTCAAGACAAATATCATTTTTCCGTTTAGAAGCAAGCACTTCAATATCAGTAAATCCAATCTCTGACAAAATGTTACAAACAGACTGCTCGCTAAATACAGCATAATGATAATTTCCGTCGTATTCCTGAGCACCCATTACCACTCTCGCAAAATCATCGAAGACCATACCGCCACTTGCAAATAATTTTGCCATTTCGGCTATATCCGGGACTATTATTGTTATTTTGCCGTCTTGTTTTAATAATTCCCTCCAATTAGGAAGAATGTCTTTTTTAAGTTGCATAAGTGGAAAGTGCTCTAACAAATGACTCGTGTATATCTCATCAACTTGTCCTTTTTTGAAAGGTAGATTTGTAACATCGGCTACAATATCAACATTAGGTAGATCCCTAAAATCCACATTAATATACCCTGGAACGTCGAAGGGGCCGGAACCGAGGTTCAGTTTGACTTTTCCTTCATTTTTTTGTGTCTTTATTCCATACGATTCTTTAAACAAAGATTCAGTTTCTTTTTTACCTAGAACAATGCCCATATTTTTTACTTTATGATCCAGTTCGTAAAACAGCTCATCCCTTAGCAGGGTAAACATGTTCAAATGGGTATCCATTTTTGAATTTATCATATACACAACCTGCTGGGAATCGTGTATCTTTTCTTCTTGTTCTAAAAAGTGCTGTGCTTCAGTCTTAAATACCAAGTTTATTCTATCCATTAAGGCTTTTACGCTACTCACAGCCGCAAAGTTGAATTCCACCTGCTGCCTAGTAAAAGTCTTTATTAGCCTGTTTATTACCCTTTTAACAAATCTTAGCCTGAAATTTCGAGGAACAATATTCGTGATTGCTTTATCTGATAAACGTTTAAACTGATCTTTTACAAAGCGCTCGCTGTCTATAATATATTTAATATCATCCTCCACAGGCACGGCTACTTTGTCTTTCCTGCTATTCCTACTGTCTTGAATAATTTCCTCCACTTCTCGTGTGAGAGCTTCATCGCTGTTTACCGAAAATAATCCACGTTCCATTTTTTTTATCTTTTTGAGAATTTCTTCCGCATTAGGTTTACTCATATTATTACTCCTCCACAATCCAATTGTGTTTAAGGGAAACTGCGCCAATTTCGTTTGAGCTATTGTTGACAATCAGCTTTTTGGCTTCAAAATGATAATCGTAATTATCATATAACTTCGAAGACGCCGCCACATCGATTATATAACTGTTTTCCAACAGTGAAAATGAATCTACAACAAATCTGACTGAGCCTTTTTTCTTAACAAAACTCAATTCTTTGAGAGGATTACCATCCAAAAAGGTATTTGTTCCGTAACAGTGCAGCCCGTCTGTTCTCTTTATCGAAATACCGAAAACAATGGAATCCACCGGCTCCTTGATGTCATAGTTAAAGGATATGACAAGGGGCTGGTTTGTGTTGATTTTCGAAACGCTCCTGCCTTTTGAATCACTTAAGTTTATATTTGATATTTCCACTTTCCTATTGCCCCATCTATTATCCGTTTTGAATTCCGGAGTTTCTCCGCTTGCCGTCCCAGTCCGTTCGGCCGGTTCGGGTTGCTCGGCGGGCACCTCCACATTATTGTCATACCGATCGGACATATATTTAAGGTATCTATTGACAACGTATATACTGTTACCGTCCTCTAAGATTACTCCATTATTCAGCCAGATAACCCTATCGCAAAGACGCTGGACAGCTCCTAAATCGTGTGAGACAAAAACGATGGTCACATTGTGTTTCTTGAGCTCATACAGCCTCTCAAAGCATTTTCTCTGGAAATTCGCATCTCCCACAGCTAGTATCTCGTCAATCAGAAGGATGTCGGGATCTACATTGATGGCCACCGAAAAGGCCAAGCGCATATACATTCCAGATGAATATGTTCTAACTGGATTGTCAATAAATTCTTCCAGCTCAGAAAAATCAATTATACCTTTTATCTTTTTGTCAATTTCTTTCTTACTCATACCGAAGATGGCTGCATTGGTATAAATATTTTCTGTACCGGTCATATCCTGATGAAAGCCAGCCCCCAGCTCAATCAGACTGGAAACTACTCCGTTTATTTCTACGTTACCTGAGGTGGGAAACAGAATCCGTGCAAGTAGTTTTAAAAGCGTACTTTTCCCCGAACCGTTTTGCCCAATAAGACCGATCGTCTCGCCCTTTTTAAAATCGAGGTTAATATCTTTAAGTGCCCAAAACTCCTCGTAAGCATTCCTTTTTCTAAACAGCAGCCGTTCTTTCATTGTTGAGGCTTTGTCATGATATATTTTGAATTTTTTTGACAAATCATTTATGGTTATAGCCTTCATCTGTTTCTCCTACACCTCTTCAGCGAAATTCCTTTGCAACCGATCAAACACCAGCACCCCTATAACCAGCAAAATCAATGCTGCAGCGAAAACGTATGCCAGCATGAGAATTTCTGGTGGCCTGCCATAGTACAATACATCTCTTATTGACAATATAATAGGGGTAACAGGATTGAGCATAATTAGTTGGGCCAACTTCTTCGGCACCATATCCAATCTAAAGAGCACTGGTGTCAAATAAAACCATGCCATAAAAACCACGCCGAGTATATGTTCCAAATCGCGGAAATAAACGTTTAGTGCAGAAAAGAAAATACCCAAAGAGACAATCAATAAATATTCGATAAAAATAATACCCGGAAGGTAAAGAATATTCAACGTCATCGGTATACCTGAAATTATAAGGGCGGCAAACATAATGAACAGTCCATATAAATAATTCATAAGCCCCGACGTTACCATGGAAAGAGGGAGAATAATACGCGGAAAATAATTTTTTTTAATTAGGCCTCCGCCGCCTGTAATGCTGGTAGTGCAAGACATAAGCGAACTTTGAAAAAACGTCCAAGGCAACAGAGCTACAAACAAAAACATAGAATAATTCTTTTCTTGAACCCTAAAAATGTAGGAAAAAACTATTGAATAAATCACAAGCATCATGAGTGGGTTAATGAACGTCCACAGAAACCCTAGAAATGACCCCCGATATCTAGTTCGTAAATCCTTTCTGACGAGGCTAATAAGCATTTCTCTATATACAAACAGTTCTGTTATTGTCTTAAACATTTATTCTTTTCTCCAATACCCCAATTTGTTCATCAGTGACTACTTATGAGGAAATTCCCTGTCGAGGAGACTGGAAACTTTCCCTCGTATCTTAATCTGTCTCCTCTAACTAAAAATATATCTAATGTATGAGCACTACTTAATAAGAGGATAATTTTAAATATTCATGCCCATAATCGTGGAAATAGAGCAATAGATTAATGTAAGCCCAGAAACCCCAATGAATTAGGCTTAATAGCCTATACGCAAATCACGTCGTACCATTCATTTACTAATTCTTCCATTAAGAATAGAATATTTTTCGTGAAGAACTGACCGCCTTAGGCATCGAATCCATTTCCCGATACATTCTTACCCACCCGCATCAGGTCTGCCTCCACCATGATCCGCACTAATTCCTCAAACCCTACAGCCCGTTCCCAACCCAAAACCTTCTGCGCCTTAGCTGGATTGCCAAGGAGTAGCTCTACTTCCGCTGGGCGGAAAAACTTTGGATCCACAGCCACCAAGACTTTCCCGGTCGTCGGATCTAGTCCCTTCTCTATCACGCCCTCTCCGTTCCATTCCAACTCAAATCCGGCATGACGAAAAGCCAATTCCACAAACTCGCGCACTGGATGAGTCTCTCCTGAAGCAATGACATAATCATCCGCTTCCTTTTGCTGTAGCATCAGCCACATGGCCTTAACATAATCTCCAGCGAAACCCCAATCTCTTTTGGCATCCATATTACCCAAGTATAGGGTATCCTGTAAACCGTACTTGATTCGGGCAACGGCATCCGTGATTTTCCGGGTAACAAACTCTAGGCCGCGGCGGAGGGACTCATGATTAAACAGAATACCAGAACAGGCATACATCTGAAAACTTTCCCGGTAGTTTTTGGTAATCCAATGCCCATAGAGCTTTGCTACGCCATAGGGGCTCCGAGGATAAAAAGGAGTTGTTTCCGTTTGAGGTGTCTCCTGTACTAACCCAAACATTTCACTGGTTGACGCCTGATAGAAACGGGCTTCAGGCTTCACTACGCGGATGGACTCGAGTAGATTGGTTACACCAATGGCATTAATATCTGACGTCGCTACTGGCTGCTCCCAAGAGGTGGTCACGAAGGACTGAGCGGCTAAATTATACACTTCGTCAGGTTGAGCTATCTTCAGGGCCCGGATAAGAGAGGTCATATCTGTCATATCTGCATAAATAAATTCAATATCCCTCTTCAGATGTTCTACTGTTCCATAGTCTGCCTTACTCTTACGCCGGATAACCCCATAAACCTTATATCCCTTTTCCAGTAATAGTTCAGCCAGATAGGAACCGTCCTGACCAGTTATCCCAGTTATTAAAGCACTTCTCATGTAAACAATCCTTCCCTGCCTTGTTTTGATAGGCTATAATTTAATTCATTCTTCCCATAAAAATAATAATTTTATTGAATACCCAAACCTTACTCAAACGCTTCTCCCATTCGAGCTTAATACGCTCCATCGCGTTTCAATACTACTCTAATGGTCCTCACTAAAAGTATCATATCCAATAATAATGACCAGTTTCTAACATACCAGACGTCTAATTTTAACCTGCCTTCAAATTCGATTTCGTTTCGACCGCTAACCTGCCAAAGCCCAGTAATTCCAGGTCTAGACACTTGAATCTCGTGGCAAAAATTACCCATTTGAATTCTTTCTCGCATCATATAGGGTCGTGGCCCAACTAAGCTCATATCTCCCATCAGCACATTAAGCAACTGGGGAAGTTCATCTAAACTGAATTTTCTTAATAACGATCCAACTCTTGTGATACGAGGGTCGGAATTTTTTAATTTATTATAGGTTTCCCATTCTTGCCTAGCTTCCTTATTCTTTTTCAAATGATTCTTTAATAACTTTTCCCCTGCAAGGTACATAGTTCTGAATTTGTAACAAGTAAAAATCAAGCCGTTTTGGCCCAGCCTGTCTTGACTAAAAAAAACGGGACCTGGTGAATCTAGTTTCAAGGCTATAGCAATAACAATCACTATTGGTACACTTAAAATTAAAAATAGCGAACCAAAAACAAGGTCAAAGGTTCGCTTTACAGCTCTATTAAAAGTAGACCTTAACTTATTCTTAAGGTTCAACAAAAGAGTTTGTTCATCAAAGAAATAACCAACTTCAATTCCACTCATGGAAAGACCAACTAAGTCAGGGACCAACATGACATTATTGGTCAAAGATTGCAAGCGGTTTGTTAACTCGACTAACTCCTTAGGGGGTAAGCCTGGCGCAGCTACTATAACTTCTTGAATGTTTGTTCCGAGAATTACTTTCTCAACTTCATCAAAGGTACCTAAAATAGAAATATTACACTTCGTTTTAGGATTGACAAGCCCCTCTAGATCAAGAATATCATCTAAAACTCCGATTATTTCGTATCCCATCGTTTTTTCCCTAGTTAAGGCATTAACAATGAGTTGACCAGTTTTACCGGCTCCGACAATAAGCACAGGTTTATTCCAAATATGCACTTTAATGAGTGCTAACTTCCCAAAATAACGAATTTGGGGTATTACAATAATGGTTAGCAACCAAGTCATGATCACCCAGGTTCTGGAGGTTGTGCCACTTATCTTTCCTAAATAAAGTAATAAAATTGAAAAGGTAACCGCTAAAGTACCCGCCTTAAGCGTCTTCTCGACTTCGGTCCAAAATGGCAAGCGTTTTTGATATAAATCCTCGTAAGCCATACAGGCAATATAGATTAATGGCACCCACCAAAGACTCGGTAGGGTATTAGCGAGCATCTCAGCAGGAAAAAATTCGGGTAATAACATAGGTAAAAAATAGGTCCTGATTGCGTAGGCAATTAAAAGACTTAAGGCAATAGCAAACAAATCTACTAAAACAAGAGCTGGAATGGCCAATATACCTTTAGTAGCCGAAGAAATTCTAGATAAGAAGTTATTTTTACAATATAATCTTTGATTAACCAATACTTCAGACACCTTCATCATGCCGTTTTCAATATTTCGTTCATTTTGCCAAAAAACAATGTTATTTATCAAGAGAAATAATGTTATTAAAGTTCTACTTAATTAATCCAATGGCCATACTAATATTCTGCATATTTTTCAGATCGTCTTGATTGGCAGATCGCACAAATTCTTGCTTTCCAAGATCACCTGTTTTAAGCGAAATAGCACCTAGCCAAATCTTGGCATCCTTGACGGTAGAAGGATCTGGTTCAGACAAAAGAGAAGTTAACTCCTTTTCTCCCTCAACCTTACCAAGTAATACCTTAGCCTCCGCTGCAACAAGCTTTAATACAGGCGAAACTTCCAACCGTTGTGGATCAAGCCAGTTTCGCTTGTAAAAAGGAGATAACGAATCAACCTTTGAAGTAATTTGTTCAGGTAAACTGGAGATGTAACTTGCAACATCTTTTGCAGTTTTTAAATCTCCGGCTTTAGCAGAATTCATGACATAGTAAATTCCCTGACTCCCCAAGTTATAATACACTATGGAATATAAAGGAGCCAATTCTTTAACCTTTATTAGAGCTTGATATGCGCCAGCTTCATCACCGGTTTGCGTAAGTATTGTTGCTCTGTTATTCCAGACACTAGGATCATACCGATTGAGATCAACAGCCTTTTTACTATCCGCGAGGGCCTCGACAGCCATTCCTCTGTCCTGATTTTTTAAAGCTATTTGAATACTAGCTTTAGCTGAACCATCCCAATCCGTTGTTTGGAAGGGAAAGGAACGTTGTGCTTTATTATACGAGTCAAGTGCAGTCTGATAACTTTTTTGACTTAATAAAATATTCGCTCTCTTGCCATAAGCCATTTCATTAAAAATTAGTAACGGCAAAACAATAAGTATTATACTTACTAAACCACTAATAATACCCAAAGGAAGTCTGGAAGAGTGAAATAGTGTGAGCCAATCCTTCTCCTGTAACTCAACCTTATTTTTCTTATTCTTACTTTTTGTATTTTGATGATTGTTCTCAGAATAATCATCATGGTTCCTTATACTTTCAGCCTGTAAATTCAGACCTCTTAACATTGCTAACAAACCCCATAGCAGTAGAGAGAGGGCACCTTCAGATAAATCGAAATCAACTAATGCATGGGTAACGATACCTAAAATAGCCAATATAGTCACCCAGTAATAACCACTGAGCTTATACGCAATCTTACTTTTTTTAACTATCCTGAGTGTTCTCTTACTCATTTTAGTTATAGCAATTGGGATTGCGATTAGGGTAATAAGACCCAACAATCCCGTTTCAACTACAATCTTAAAAAAAATGCTATGAGTCTCAGTACTATTATAAAGATAACTTTGAAATCCACGGTAAGCAGCTGCCCAGCCTCCACCACCGTATCCAGTGAGCGGTCTTTGAATTAACATCTTTAAAGTATCACTATAAATGGTAAGCCGCTCTTCAAGCGCATGATCGTGAATATTAATAGATTTAATTCTAGTCAAAACGTCGCTACCAGAACGAATAAACACATAGATTCCTGCTACTATCAAACCTACTAAAGCAACTATAAGGAGGGGCTTTAATAAATTACCTGGCTTATTGTGAAGTAAACGGCCTATCATAAGGCCCCCAAAATGAACAACTAAAGCCCATATAATACTGACGACCAGCCAGCCAAAAATCGCCCCTATAGATTGTGCTGTAGCAGCGGAGAGAAATTTCCCCCAAATTAACATACCCGCTAAGATATTTAAAACTGGCAAGAACACTAACCCTTTACGATTTGCACGGTAGGTAATAAAAAACACAATAATAACTAAAGAAAATATTATATATCCCCCACGTGACTGACTTCCTGCAAGGCCAATAGACATTAACATAAAGGCTATACTATACAAACTGCCACGTGATTTATCAAATACGTTTAGCCACAAAAAAATTGATAAGATCATGGGCGCAATTAAAAAGCCTGCAAAAGCATTATGATACTGCATTGTAGAATTGAGCATACCCATAGCCCAAGATCCATCATACTGAATAATCCCCGGTACAGTCAACAAACCAATAACGGAGATTATTGTACTAATTACAATATAACCATTCATAAAAAGCTTAATTAGAGTCTCGGAAATCAAAGCTCTACTTAAAATAAAATAGAATAAAATATAAGTCCAAACTCGTAAGGTTTCACCAATAGCTGAACTGACGTTTGCGGAACCCATGATGGAAATTGTATAGGCCATTCCAAGGCAAAAAAATACCCAATCTAGAACATTCATCCTAAACTTGGCCTTCTTCAAGAGTAAAGGCAAGTAACAAAGTCCTAATATCCCGATAAATATATGGACAATTAAAAAATCCTCTTGGAAAAATAGTCCCCTCGACCAAGCTGCTTTAAACAGAATAATAAGGGCAATGACTGTTGTAATTAGGTTAGCCCAAGGGCTGGTTCGATCCCAAAAATCTTTATCCACGTTTTTTTCCTACACTACCTCTCCACTATAAAATAGATTAACTTCGTACTTTTATTCACTGTTCGACAGGATTTTGCGTTCTCCTGTTGTTTATCTTTCAGATCACCTTTAACGACTGCTTTAGCAAAACAAAGTTATGCGTCAATGAAAATCCTTTAGCAACCTAACTATTTTTTCGACAATTTCATTAACCTGTAACCCTGTTGTATCTAAAATAATCGCATCCTCCGCGGGTACAAGTGGGGAAATTCCTCTTTCCATATCGAGTCGATCACGTTTTTCTAAATCATGTGAAACTTCCTCAAGTTTTACGTCTTTACCGTTTGCTTGTAACTCTAGCCAGCGCCGACGTGTTCGTTCCTCAGCTGTAGCTGTTAGAAAAATCTTCAAATCAGCCTGAGGCAAAACATACGTTCCAATATCTCTACCATCCATCACAACTCCACCCCGTTTTGCCTCCTCTCGCTGGAGAGTAACAAGTCGTTCACGTACTTTGGGATAAGTCGCAATTACAGAAACTACTCTAGAAATCTCTGGTGAACGTATCTCTATAGTAATATCCTCCTCATCACACCAAACCAGTTGATTGGAAGAATGGTCCAGAATCACCTTTGTTTTTTCCACCATCAAACTAATCGTATTTTCATCAGAAATATTTATTTCATTTTTAAGGACTTTATAGGCTATTGCCCTGTACATTGCACCAGTATCAACATAAAATAAACCTAATTCTAAGGCAACAGCCTTAGCTACGGTACTTTTCCCTGCTCCAGCAGGACCATCAATGGCTATTTGAAGTACATTCAAACAAAAATCTCCAATCATATTAAATTAAAACCAATAATCCGGATAATTTTGTATATTATTATACCATAGCGCGAAACTGAAAATCATATTTTTAAACGTTTCACAAAGTACGAATGGAGGTAATAAAGCTTTGCCAAAGGAACTAACTCACTGGCATATTGCCAAACGTATATTAAACATGGAGATTCCCAATCAAATATTAACAATCATCAACCAAAAACCACAACTTTATTACTTAGGGGCAATCGCTCAAGACATCCCTTTTTATGACTTGTCAGAACCTACAGAAACTAGTATTCAGCATATTGGCAATCAACTTCATGGTGTTAATGGAGAAAATACCCTTGTTCCATTAATTGATATGATAGGGGAAGTTTTAGCTCAGAAACAGACTGAATTTCTGCTCAGCTATATTTTAGGTATGCTTACACATTACGTAGCTGACAGTACATTCCATCCTATGGTCTACTATCTAAGCGGTAACTATTTTGCCGAAGATCCTACTGAACGATCGAAAGCAGTTTTTCGTCACCGACTTCTGGAAACAGCAATAGACGTTTGGTTAGAGACTGAAGAACCCATCGACTCTCCCTTTAGTCTTTCAAAGCTAAGCAGAGAGGCTGGACATGATGGTTCTGAAGCGCTGACCTTGTTAGTAAGCCATTACTCTTTTAATGGAAATAAGCTAATCAAACAGCATTTTAAATCAGCCTGGCGTAACCACAGATTTTTACAGGCAGCTTTTAGTTGGTCTATCCCTTGGCGAATTCTCTCCACTTACCGACGATTTGGGCACCCCGGGGTAGAGAAACAAGAAGCCCTCTTTTATCCCCAGCCCTTAAATTTAACCTTTTTTCAAACTATGCTTGAATGGAAACATCCCGTTACTGGAGAAAACAAAACAAGTACTTTCAGGGAACAATATGAAGCAAGTATTCAACAATTAGCAACTATCTTCTGCCAACTAGGTTCCTGTCCAACCCAGGATTGGGCTAGTGTTTTAAGAAGTCTCGAACCTTTATCCCTAGATAGCGGAATGCCCTATGTACCAGTAAGTCAAATGAAATTTTTCTTAGAAGAACCTATTGAACGTAAATTGAGGTTATAATACGGATATAAGCTCCGGCATAAAAACCGGAGCTTAGGATTGTCCGTTCAGAACTATGACACCCAAGATGTTAAAGTTGCTTTTAGTCTAATACCTAAATTAGCTAATAAGTATTGTTTCTGCTATTATTCGGTCTTGTTATTGTTGGTGACCAGATTCTGGAGTACTGACCGTTTCATTCGTGGTCGAGAATGGATTCCAAGAGCTTCCGGAATTCGAACGCCGCTTCTGTTGCTGTTTGCCAGCTTCACGACCGAGTACGTAGATACCAGCGATTCCCGCTAAATGAAGTAACCAACTACCACCGGGACGACGCTGATTATTCATAAACATTGGTTATTCCCCCTTTCGTTTTTAGAATGTCATAAATTCATTAAATTTAGTCATGGTGAATTCAGGAAACTACTAACTATAGTCATGATTTACAACGTAACGAATTGCCGCATCCAGATAGATAAACTTAATGTGTTGCAAATTCATACCTATAACCTCCCATGAACTAATTTGCTAATCAGATATAGTTGAAAGTTCCTTTTTTTGACCAGAAAATTTCGAGGCACGATGTTCGATGCACGAGGTTTCATGTTTGCTGTCCGATGTTTGATTTTTCAATCTGACCTCTAGCCTCTGATCTCCGACCTCTGAATAGGCCTCTAATTTCTGTCATACGGAGTAAGTGTCTTAGTGACGTAGCTATCAGATATAGAAAGTTTTCGATGTTCGAACTTCGCGCCTCGTGCATCGAACACCGAATAGATTGGAGTGTACAAATGGAGAAAAAACAACATGATCCTCAACTATCAGAGATTAAACCAGTCTTAAATTGGGTAGACTTTAGCCTATTCGTTGGGGGAATCATCATTCTCTACATCATTTTAATCTTCGGAACAATTTGGTTAGCAGGAAAGTTACCCAATGAAAAGGTTTTAATCTATATCAACGGGTTTCTTACTCAATTATCATTTATAGTATTGGTCTTTATCCTCAAGAGAATACGCCAATGGTCTTGGCAAGACATAGGCTGGCGCTCAGTTAATTTTAAAAAACAATGGGCACTTATTCTTCGACTTTATCTTCTAACTTTAATAATCAATATGATTTATACTCTCTATCTTTACCAACGTGGCTATACTCCTCCATCCACTGATGTTTATACTAAACTACTTGGCGAGACCACCTGGTTAACCTATCTTCTTAATCTACTTTTAGCTGTAGTCTTAGCCCCTTTGGTAGAAGAAACCTTATTTAGGGGAATAATTTTTGGAAGTTTACGAACTTATTTTGGCAAATGGACTGCTGCCGCTATTAGTGCCGCCCTATTTTCGGCCCTACATCTCCAAGTCTATGGTTTTTTTCCCCGTTTCATTCTTGGCTTAGTTTTAGCCCATCTATATGAACGAAACCGTTCCCTATATCCATCAATGGCCTTTCACGCACTTAATAATTTAGTTGCCATGACTTTGATAGCAGGTATTGCACCTTGATCGAGGTTCGATGTTCGATGTTCGAGGCTCGAATTTGGACTTTTTCATACGAAAATCTCTATATAAAAATGACGACCGCAGTCCTTAATGGACCCGGTCGTTATTGCTTGTCTTATCCTTTTTATCTACTTGTGTTAATGACCTAAACCCAAGATATAAGCGATTCAACTTTCAACGGTTTTCTTTTTAACCTAGAGCAAACCACTACTGCTGAAATAGTCTTCAATCTGACCTCTGACCTATGTTCTCATCCCTTTTTGCATAATACTTATAACTGTCTTCAGATCTTCAATTGGCACTTGTCCAGGTGCTGAACTATTTTCACCGACTGCAAAAGTTACTGCAGAACCAAACACCCAGCCAAACATACGGGTTATGGCACCATATTCACCCATAGCAATGGAAATTAGCGGTATTTTTAATTGGTTTTTGGCCTCTAAGGTCAAGCTTAATATAGTTAAGACATCTTCCAGTTGATTAGGCATGACTGCTATTTTAACGATATCTGCCCCAAGCTGTTCCGCTTCCTTAAACTTAAGCCTAATAATCTCCGAACTGGGAGTAAACTCAAAATTATGATAGGACAGAATTAGCTTCGTATCATTTTCGTGGGCTACTTTTCGCAAATAAGAAAGATGTTCTATCGAATTAATTAATTCAATATCAATAAGATCTATACTTTTACTTTTACAGACAGCAAAATACAATTCAACCACTTGTTCTTCGGATAAGGCTATGGGTTGTCCGCCTTCTTTGGACGAACGTATAGTAAACAGTATCGGTATATTGACCGCAATTTCCCTAATTTTCGCAGCTACATCTATAACTTCCTGAACGTTTATAATCCCCTCAAAGAAATCTACACGCCACTCTATAATATCCGGTTCTTTATCTAGAACTTTAGTTAGTTCAGCTAAGATTGTAGGTTGATCTTTGCTAATGATAGGGGTACAGATAAGTGGCAATTTCCCTCCACCTATTACTTTCCCTTTTACCTCAACACCTTTTACCATTTCGTTTTTCATCAACCCGCTCCACTCCGCATAAGAATCAATTGGCCAAATATTTTTGAATTATCTTATCATAAAGTGTCCGATTGAACAAGCAATAACGAAACCGCATCGAAACCTTAACCTTTAAACCGTACGCCCCACGGCCTTAGCTACGGGGCCAAGAATCTGCATCAAATCCTTAAACATCCTAAAATCAAGAGATTGTGGACCATCACTCATTGCCTTATCCGGTTGAGGATGCACTTCAATCATTAATCCATCAGCGCCAGCCGCCACACCAGCTAAACTAACTGGGGCAACCAACGATTGTTTTCCCGTTCCATGACTCGGATCCAAGAGAATTGGCAAGTGCGTAAGTTCTTTCATGGCTGGGATGGCCGTAATATCTACAGTATTACGGGTATAGGTTTCGAACGTCCGAATTCCGCGTTCGCAAAGTACGACTTGGTTATTACCCTCGGCTAAAATATACTCAGCAGCATAGACCCATTCCTCAAGGGTTGATGCTAAACCTCTCTTCAGCAAGACCGGACATTTGGAACGACCCACCTCCGTTAAGAGTGTAAAGTTCTGCATATTTCGGGATCCAATCTGGATCATATCTGCAACATCCATAATTCTTTCAAGATCTCGAGCATCCATAACCTCTGTAACCACAGGTAACCCCGTGATGCTTTTAACTTCAGCTAAAATAACCAATCCACTATCACCTTTACCACGAAAAGAATAGGGGGAGGTCCTAGGTTTAAACGCACCTCCTCTTAAAAGTGAAGCACCACACTTCTTAATTTCCTGAGCAGTACTTACTAATTGTTGGTGACTCTCTATAGCACAAGGCCCTGCAATTATTACAATTTGAGGACCACCGATAACAACATCACTTACACGAACTAGACTTGTTTTTTGATTTTCTTCAATCTTTGCAGTATGAAGTTTCAACCTAACTTCCTCCTTTCCTAGCTTTTAACGCATAATTTATAACGCTGACTCATGCCTACAGGATAATTAAAATCAGATTCCCCGTTCCAAGCCCGTCCCGCCCAAGCCTGTAAATCATTTTTTGCTTAGTGAGCAATTAGCGGAATTTGCGTCAGCGAGTGCGGACAATAAGGCGTTAAGAACGCCAACTGGTTCACTTGCAGAAATACCCTGAGGTTTTGGCGTTTAGGCTTATGGTCAAACGAGCAGCAAATGTAGTGCTTGCGAACGTGCAAAAATGATTTACTTACTTTTTAAACTCGCTACCCAATTATAAATTTCTATTTCCCGTATTTCTGTAGCTTCGCTTCCCAATCCTTCCTTGTCCAGACTGTTAAAACGCTCTACTAAAGCGCTCCCCACGATAACCCCATCGACTACTGAAGCTAAGCGTTGAACCTGTTCCGTTTTTTGGATACCGAACCCTACACAAAGGGGCAGTTGCAAATCCCTTTTTAACTCCTGTAAAAACTCCAACAACCGTGTTGGAATATCGACTTGTCCACCAGTTATTCCATTACGCGAAAGCACATAAGCAAATCCTTGTTGCTCTAGAACAAGAGCTTGGATATCTTCATATTGGCTGGTCTGAGCAATCATCGGTATAAAAGATAGACGTTTTCCTACCAATTCGAACGTTAGCTCACGCAAACTTTTCCCCTCTCGAAAGGGTAATTCTGGAAGAATCAAACCATCAACACCGGCTACCACCGCATCCTGAACGAATTTCTCCCAACCATACTTAAGTAAGGGATTTAGATAAGTCATTAAAAGCAAAGGCGTTGCATGAGTCTGCCGAAATTGACGAACAAGTTCTAAGACCTTTTTTAAGGTCATTCCTCCAGATAAAGCCCGCTCTGCCGCGGCTTGAATGATCGGGCCGTCTGCCATTGGATCACTGAAAGGAACTCCTAACTCTAAAATGTCAACTCCACTATCGGCCAAACCAATTAACCTTCGTAAACTGACTTCTAAATCAGGATCCCCGGCCATTATATAAGTGATTAAACGGGTTAGCCCAACAGGAGGTCGTTGGAACGCTTGTTGAAGTCTCTCACTCATGGTAGCTCCCTCCTTCAAGATAGGCTGCAAGCGTCTCTACGTCTTTATCTCCCCGTCCAGATAAATTAACTACGATTATCTGTTCTTTGTCAAGCTGCACTGCCAGCTTGGCAGCATAGGCTACAGCGTGGGCACTCTCTAAGGCAGGTAAGATTCCTTCTGTTTGCGCAAGAAGTCCACAGGCTCTAACAGCCTCTGCATCAGTAATTCGCACATACTCAGCGCGGCCTATTTCTTTTAAATAACTATGCTGTGGTCCTACTCCAGGATAATCCAAGCCAGCCGAAACCGAGTTAGTCATCGTTATTTGTCCGTCATCATCCTGAAGTAGATAACTATAGGCTCCTTGGAATACACCCGGTACTCCTAAAGTTAAAGTAGCTGCGTTTTCACCCATAGTATCCCCTTCCCCACCCGCTTCAACGCCGATCAAGCGCACCGCAAAATCCGGAATAAAGTCATGGAAAAAGCCAATTGCATTACTTCCCCCACCGACACAAGCGATGAGAACGTTCGGTAGCCTGCCTAACTCTTTTTGAGCCTGAATACGAGTTTCCTCCCCGATAACAGTTTGGAAATCCCTCACAATGGTCGGATAAGGATGCGGACCGGCAGCCGTTCCAAAACAATAAAAAGTATCCTCGACATTAGTTATCCAATCTCTAAAAGCCTCATTAATCGCATCTTTAAGGGTACACGAACCTAGCGTGACTGAGCGAACTTCCGCACCTAACAAACGCATACGCAAAACGTTTAAACGTTGACGCCTGATGTCTTCTTCACCCATATATACAACACAAGACAAACCGAAAAGCGCACAAGCTGTGGCCGTAGCTACACCATGTTGACCAGCACCGGTCTCTGCAATCACCCTGGTTTTCCCCATTCGTTTAGCAAGTAAGATCTGTCCTAAGGTATTATTAATCTTGTGGGCACCAGTATGATTCAAATCCTCTCGTTTAAGATAAATTCGAGCACCTTTTAGCGCTTTACTAAGTCGCTTTGCTTCGTAGAATAGGGAGGGTCGTCCAACATACTGCTCCAGAAGTTCCCGAAACTCCCGTTGAAAGGCTTCGTCGTCTTTGGCCAGATTATAAGCATTTTCTAGTTCTCTTAGAGCGGGCACCAGAGTTTCCGCAACATATGCCCCCCCAAAAGGACCAAAACGACCTTTAACCTCTCCAGTTGATTTAAATAGTTCATGCACTTTACTATTAAGCATGGTAAAATCTCCCTCCATAATAGGGTCTAAATCGCTTGAGACAATCGTTCCTTTAAGGAAAATAATTTGGAAAGAGCCTTACCCGAATCCAAACTCTCCCTAGCCATCGCTATTCCGTCACTTATATTAACGACCCGGTTAGCCGCAAAAAGAGCGACCCCAGCATTTAATAAAACTACATCACGTTTTGGTCCTGCTTCTCCCTGCAAAATTCCTAGAGTGAACCGGGCATTTTGTTCAGGTCCCTCACCTTTTAAGTCTTCAAGTGAACAACGGGTAAAACCATACTCCTCTGGGATAATTTCAAAAGGAGTCAATCGTTTTTCCTCTACCAAGACTGCCTGGCTTATTCCCGTTAAAGTTACCTCATCCAAGCCATCTTCACCAACCACAACCACAGCTCTTTTACCACCTAAAATACTTAAAGCTTCCGCTAATTTTTGTTGAATTCCAAAAGTAGAAACCCCCAACAACTGATAAGGAGCATTTGCCGGGTTTAGGAGTGGCCCCAGCAAATTAAAAATCGTGCGCACCCCGAGTTCTCGCCGAAGGGCAGCAACTTTACCTAAAGCTGGATGATACAACGGAGCAAACAGAAAAGCCATACCAATCTCTTGTAAGTTTCCGGCGCTTTCCCTCGGCGTTAAGTTAAGGGGAACGCCTAATTGTTCTAAAACATCCGCACTCCCACAACAGCCTGAAGCAAAACGATTACCGTGCTTAGCAACCGGAACTCCGGCACCGGCAACCACAAAGGCAGCAGTCGTAGAAATATTAAAGGTCCCGGCACCGTCCCCTCCAGTCCCAACAATATCCACAGTACCTTCTGGAGCCGGTATCGTATTGCATAAACCCCTCAAAACCTTAGCAAAGCCGACAATTTCCTCGGCACTCTCACCTTTTACCCGTAAACCTAACAATAGGGCTCCTATTTGGGATGGCATAAGTTCACCAGCTAATAGCTCTGTTATAACTTGGGAAGCTAAGTCTTGGGATAAATCCTTCCCTAAGGCTAAATCATTTAAAACTTCACTTATTCCACTCATACTCTGAGCCCCTTCCTCTAACTATACCATTTTAATTTACATATTCTCAGCTAATATTCTTAAGCTTAAGACTATTTTGCAAAACTTGGTTCCTAGTAACGTCTAAAAAAGCCTGTAAAATCTTTTCGCCCTCCGGAGTTAGGATGCTCTCTGGATGAAATTGAACTCCGTAAAAAGGATAGTGGCAATGTTGAAGTCCCATAACTAAACCCTCTTCTGTATGTGCCGTTACCTGCCACTCTGCCATCAAGCTTTTTTCCTCAACGATCAAGGAATGATAACGGCCAACAACAAACCCTTGCTCAAGATCTTTAAATAATCCCACTCCAGAATGAAAAACCCGTGATTGTTTACCATGGACAATTTCCGGAGCCCTACTCACTACTCCCCCAAAGGCAGCTGCTAAGGCTTGATGACCCAAACACACTCCCAAGACAGGGATAACTTGACCAGACGCCGCTCTTTGAGCTACAGCCCGGAGTAAATCAACGGAAATACCCGCCTCGTTGGGTGTACAAGGCCCAGGTGAAATAATAATACCCTCCGGTTCCTCATCTAAAATAGCTTCAACGCTTTTTTCATCGTTACGCCATACTCGGATTTCTCCCCCTAAGCGTCCCAACTCTTGGACTAAGTTATAGGTGAAAGAATCATAATTATCAATGATCGTCAACACATTCGTCCACCACCTTCATTAACGCTTTGGCCTTATGGAGTGTTTCTTCATACTCCAATTCGGCTTGAGAATCATAGACGATTCCGGCTCCCGCCTGAACGCTGACTTCACCGGGAGTCAAACGCAGAGTCCTAATCGTGATGCAAAAATCTACATCTCCATTCCAGCGTACAATTCCTAGTGCCCCACCGTAAGCTCCTCGCTCCTCTGGTTCTAGGTCTTGTAAAATCTCCATGGCTCTTACTTTCGGAGCACCACTTAATGTACCAGCTGGAAAAGTAGCTTGGAGGGCAGATAACCCGTCATGAGGCGGTTGCAATTCACCTTCAACTGTGGAAACAAGATGCATAACATGGGAAAATCGTTGGACTTCGGAATATTGGGTAACTTTTACACTTCCATACTGGGCAACCCTTCCCACATCATTACGTCCAAGATCGACCAACATGGCATGTTCAGCATTTTCTTTTACATCTGAACTCAGATCTTCGGCAAACGCTTGATCTTCAGCAGAAGTTTTTCCCCTAGGTCGTGTCCCTGCAATTGGGCGGGTACTCATTTTAGATCCAACTGTTGAAACAATTAATTCAGGTGAACTCCCCACTAAAGTTTCATTATCTCCTTGAACACAAAAAAGATAAGGAGAAGGATTAAGAATCCGTAGTTTGCGATAAAATGTCCAGGGTGAAAAGCTTACCCGTCGAGAAAACTTTTGTGAAAAAACAGCCTGAAAAATATCGCCTGCCCGAATAAACTCTTGAATACGTAAAACGCCCTTTATGAAAATTTCCTTAGCCATATTACTTTGCCATTTTTCATTAAGACTAATTACCGAGGGTTTTTCGGTTGTTAGTGGGTCCTTCTTCTCTTGGATGGTTATCGGGGCAGTTACATCTATAATTAAAGCTTCAATTTTCCCCTGAATTGCTGCTTCCCATATTGAAAATGATTTTAAAACATCCTCTGCTTCTAAACCGAAAATTTCTAAGACTAAACGGTTAGTTTGGGGGAGGATGACTAAGTTTATTGGGCAGAGTCTAAAAAAGAATTTAGGATTAGATTTAGCTACTGACGGCCTTTGCCATTGCAAACCCCATTCGTAATCAAGATACCCTATCAGACCACTTTCCATATAATTACCTAAATCTACCTCATCAGAAGTTACTCCTGACAAGATACTTGAATTGAGTGCTTTTCTCTCCAACGTCTGATCTAGGAAACGGCAGTCCTTTTTCCAAGTTTGAATAAACTGCCGTAGTTGGACTAGCGGATCAAGGTCTGATCGCCCTTCTCCCTTAATTATCCAGCCACTGCCAAATCCTAGATAAGAGCGCTCTGTTACTCCCTCTTTACCTTCGAGGAGATTCATACATGGTTGCCCTAATTCTTGACCCAATTGAACTAAAACAAGAACTAATTCACTTTGGAAGGCCTGGCTCTTATCTAAGACCCATTCTCGGCTAGTTACCCACATTATTGTCACCCGCTTTCACGATCATTCTACCGTACCGTCGGAAAAATCTTTTAAGCCAAGAAGTTTCGGTTAATACCTCAAACCAACCAAACAACCTCTCAAACCTTTTTTAAACAACAAAAAACCAGTACCCAAATGAGTACTGGTTGGATCCTAAAATAAGTCCAACTACCAGACTGCTCATCTCAGCTCAGCTCTACTCAACTCTTCTTTTTTCTCAACTAAACTCAATAGGAACTTTAATTTAAATACTAAGGATAGACAACTCACTCTCGATTGCCTCATCCAATTTAGCTATGCTTAAAGTTATTAATAGTATACTAGACAAATTACATTTTAGTCAATATAAAAAAATGTACCATACAAAAAAGTATCACATATCTGTTTTCAGGCATGAAAAAACCACCCGAGTGGAGTGGTCCGATATCCAGGTTATTTTATTTTGATGGCAATTCAATAAAAGCAAATAATATATCCACAACCTCTTCGAGAATATCTGATGGTGCCTTTTCTTTAAATGCAGCATTTCTTGCCGATATATCGAGAGCTTTTACCTGTTCGCACATGACAAAACCTGTTGTTGTGGTCCTACCATCAAGGACAACATGAAGAGGAAATTCGCGGTTGGTGTTTGTAATTGGACATACCATTGCTATTTTTGTAAAATTGTTAAAGGTGCTATTGCTGATCACTATTGCCGGTCGTCTCCCTTTCTGCTCATGCCCAGCCTGGGGGTCGAATTCAAGTGTTATAATATCACCCTGCTCTGGTATAAAAGCCATTACCACGCCTCTTTCCCCTTTGCTTCTCCTGTGTCCCATTCACTGCCTTTATAGTCGCCGGTATAACCGGCTAAGCGTTCTTCCAATGTCTTATGCTTTTTATTTATGCGTTTGATAACGATACGATCAATATCCGCTTCAATCTCAACTCTGTCATTTTCGTGCAAATCAGCAACCTCTAAGATTCCTTTTGGTAAGCGTATGGCTTGGCTATTTCCCCACTTTTGAATTGTTGCATACATAACGGTCACCTCTATTTCAGGATATACAAAGTATCTACATTTGTCAATATGCAAGAGGTAATTGTTACAATAAGAGTAGCCCACGCTTATCATATAAACAAATGCCGAAGGATGCAATAATACTTGACTTTCTACTATGGTATTGATTTTTGGCTCACTGGGCCATTAGATCTTTACGTAAGGCTACAGCCTTATGTAAATATATGTGTTTAATTTCCATTTGGCTAAGCGTTGTATTGACATGGAGCAAAATCCGGATACACAACGGCATTGCCCCTGGGACAGGAATTTCAGTAGTACAAAGCAAAGGAACTCTCTCCCAGCCAATTTCACGCGCACTTGAGGCCGGAAAATCAGCATTCAAATCCGGAGTAACAGTGAAAATAGCACTTACAATATCCTCTAAACACAAAGAATTCTCTTTTACTATCGCTTGCAATAACTCCTGGGTTGCGACTTTGATCAGTTCAGCAGAATTTTCTTCCACAGTCGTGGCTCCCCTTACTCCCCGTACAAACATATAGATTTTCACCTCCTAATTTCAATATTTCAATATTTCAATATTTTAATGTTTAATGTTTTAATTGTGTGAAAGCACTATTTACTTAGAGAGCATGTTTAGCAGAATTTGCGTCAATAACTGCAGATGCTGAAGCGTTAAGGACGCCAACTGAAGACTAGTATGGTCTAACGAGCTTGATGCGACTTTTGCCATGACTTGAACATGGATGTTCTGATTAGTCACCGCCATGGATGGCGATAGTGACGTGAGGGCAAAAAGCGACCCACGTTCAGAAATGCCCATAATTTTTGTGTAGAACCTTATCCTCAAGAAGAGTAGCAAATCCCCGACCTCAATCCCAACAGGATAATCACAATCTAATTCGTCGTTCCAAGCCCGTAAATCACTATTGCTTAGTGAGTCATTTAGCGGAATTTGCGTAAGCGAGTG
>ORJL010671812.1_pt1 | contig 57986 bp, 64 predicted proteins | sample 1779941 | NCBI WGS metagenome assembly ORJL01 (sample SAMEA104232317, study PRJEB22302) | groundwater metagenome | biome: forest; feature: aquifer; material: groundwater | place: USA | collected 2011-08-07 | depth 5.8 m | reverse complement strand
ATTGTATTGCATATAAGAGAAGAGACTCTAAAAAGTATTTAGGCATTCTTGAAGGATTAACATTTATTGGTGAAGAATTGACTTCTGTTTCATTATTTTTAGGAATTGAACCATGTGCTAATTACAAACTCCTTTCTTACCTGGGCAAAAAACTTGAAGATTTAGAGAGAGGTTCTTTATTGCTTAATCCTTATGAAAGGGGTGATATAACTGATGAAGTCTTAAGTTATCAAAATAGAGTCGCTTCTATGAGGAGGGAGCTGTTTAGGGCGGTTTGATTGTTACACTACACACAATATATCTTTAAATAATAAACATTGAGCTTAATGTCATGAGTGAAAAGCAGCCGATTTATATTTTGCCTGAAAATGTTTCGCGGACACTTGGGAGAGATGCGCAGAGAAATAATATTCTTGCGGCGAAGATTGTTGCTGATGTTTTGAAGACGACACTTGGGCCTAAGGGGATGGACAAAATGCTTGTGGATTCTACTGGCGGGATTATTGTTACGAATGACGGGGTTACTATTTTAGAAGAAATGGAGATTGACCATCCTGCTGCGAAGATGATTGTTGAAATTGCAAAGACGCAGGAAAAAGAAGTCGGCGACGGGACAACTACGGTTGCGATGCTTGCCGGCAAATTCCTGGAGAATGCTGAAAAATTGCTTGATAGAAAAATTCACCCGACAGTTATTGTAAAAGGGTACCGGCTTGCTGCTGAAAAAGCTAAAAACTATTTGAAAGATATTTCTATTCCCGTGGACAATCAGAATACTTTGAAGCAGATTGCGATGACTGCGATGACTGGCAAGGGCGCTGAAGGGCAGAGGGAAAAATTTGCAGGGCTTATATTGGATGCTGTAAATCAGGTCGGCTCCGACAAAATTTTTGATTTGAATGACATAAAGATTGAGAAATTAAAAGGAAATTCAATAGAAGACAGTGAACTTATCCACGGAATTGTTTTGGATAAAGAATCTGCGAACGAGGCAATGCCGAAAAAAATTGACAAGGCAAAGATACTTCTTGTTGATTTTCCCATAGAAATCAGAAGCCCTGAAACAGAGGCGAAGATTTCTGTCTCAACTCCCGAACAACTGCAGAATTTTATTGCATCTGAAGAATCTGCTTTGAAAGAAATGACCAATAAAATAATCAAGCTTGGTGCTAATGTTGTTTTTTGCCAGAAGGGAATTGACGACGTGGCGCAGTATTATTTAGCGAAGGCGGGAATTTTTGCGTGCAGGAGAGTTGCAAAATCAGACATGGAAAAGCTGTCAAGAGCAACTTCGGGGAAGATTGTTTCAAGCTTAAATGAAATAAATGAAAATGATTTGGGCTTTGCTGAAATAGTTGAAGAGATTAAAAATGGCGACGATGGAATGACTTATGTGCGGGGATGCAAAAATCCTAAAGCTGTTACTTTACTGATAAGGGGTAGTACAGAGCACGTACTTGATGAAATAGAACGAGCTATCAAAGATGGTCTTGGCGATGTTTCTGCGGCGCTGAAAGACGGGCGCGTTGTTGCTGGCGGCGGGGCTGTTGAAATTGAAGTTGCGCGCAGATTAAGAGAATATGCAAGAACCCTCGGCGGAAGGGAGCAGCTGGCTGTTGAAGAATTTGCGTCTGCTTTGGAATCAATACCTGAAGCGCTTGCTGAAAACGCAGGGCTTGATCCAATAAATGTGCTTACTGAATTAAAACAAAAACACGCGTCTGGAGCCATAAGAGATGGAATAAACTTATTCACAAACAAAATAGAAGACTGCTTTGCGGCAGGAATTGTTGAGCCCGCCAAAGTTAAAACGCAGGCAATAAGCTCGGCGACAGAAGTTGCGACGATGATATTAAGGATTGATGATGTTTTGGTCTCTTCTGGGAGCAATAAGGGCGGGGGGCAGAAGGGGCTGGACGAGCATTTGCATATGGATTGATTTATTTCTTAACGACAAGCCCCAATTCCTTTCTATTCAAATACCAAAGAAAAACAGCCGGAATTATAAAGAGCCAATGAATTGTGAATGTCAGGACTATGAAAATTAATGCTATGATTGAAATTATTATAACTTGGGGATTTTTGGATTTGGGTTTCATTTTATAATTTTACCGAGATTCAATCTCAATCCTGTTCCTGCCGTTTTCCTTCGCCTTATAAAGAGCTTTGTCCGCCCTCTCTACTATTTTTTTTATTGTGTCTTTTTCTCTGAATTGCGATACTCCGCCTGACATTGTTACGCTGTATTTTTTCATGAATTTGTCGCCTTCAACTGCTTTTCTGATTCTGTTTGAAACGTTTTTTGCTTTTGCAAGATTTGTATTAGGGAAGAGGACAAAAAATTCTTCGCCGCCGAATCTTGAAATGATGTCGTATTTTCTGACTTGTTTTTTTAGAACTACTGCCAAGCGTTCAAGAACTTTGTCGCCTAATAAATGCCCGTAAGTGTCATTTAATCTTTTGAACTTGTCTAAGTCAATTATTAATAAGCTTAAAGGCATGCCTCTTTTAGCTTTTGCTATTTCTATTTCTGACAAGGTGCTGAAGAATTTGTTGTTGTAAAGCCCTGTTTTCTCGTCTATTGTTGCGATTGTGTATAAATAATCTATGTTCTTTTCCAAGTCCTTAATTAAAGTTTCCATACTTTTTCTTATTTCAGGATTTAGGACTTTTAGTTTTTGCTTGAAGTTCATGCTTAAGAATAGGATTTTTATTTTATAATTGTTTGCTAAATTGCATATATGGATTATTCTGTTTTTCTTTTTTAATTTTAGTTTTTAATTCTCTAACTCCCTCTAATATATCTTTCTCTAAATCTTCAACTTTATCCAGATATCTGATTGGAGAATCATACTTCTTCTCTTCATAGACATCTTCTTTGTATTTATTGAATGTTAAATCCCAATCTTTCTCTTTAATCTCTTTGATTGGAACAAAGAAGTGTTTTTTCTTTCTATCATTATTTGGCTCTTCTTTTCTTTTCTTAAATCTTTCAATAATATCTGGAATATCATTTTTATCTATTGGAGTTCTTTTGTCATCTAAGCTAAAACCATCATTTTCCATTTCATAAAACCAAACCCTTTCTGTTGGCTCTCCTTTTGTAAAAAATAAGACAGCAGTTGAAACTCCAGCATAAGGTTTGAAAATTCCAGATGGCATTTTTATAACTGCATCCAATCTGCAATCTTCCAAAAGCTTTTTTCTTATTTCTTTGTGGGCATGAGAATTTCCAAATAAGACGCCGTCAGGAACAATCACCGCACATCTTCCACTACTTGAAGAGAGAGCATGGTACATTAGTTCTAAAAATAAGATTTCTGTTTTTTTAGTTTTAACTCTAAACCTATTACTTATTTCAGCTAAGTTTATACTTCCTTTAAACGGAGGATTTGCTAAAATTAAATCATACTCTCCATTAGATATCTCATCTTCTCCTTCTTTTGCAAGAGTATTTAATCTGTCAATATTAGGTTTCTGAATTCCATGCATCATCAAGTTCATTAAAGCGATTCTAGTCATTGTTTCATCAATATCATAACCATAAATTGATTTGGTATCAAGAATTTCTTTTTGATTAGGTTTTAATGTGCTAACTCCATTTTTCTTATTTTGCTCCAAGATATATTCATAAACATTAACCAAAAATCCTCCTGTTCCGCAAGCAGGGTCTAAAATGATATCTCCATATTTGGGTTCTGCAAGTTCCACCATCATTCTGATTATATGCCTCGGTGTTCTAAATTGGCCATTCTTTCCGGATGTTTGCAATTCACTTAAGAGATATTCGTAAATATCTCCTTGTGTGTCTCTATTCTGTTCTTTTATGTGCATATCATTGATAATATTAACTGCCTCAATTAACAATGAAGCTGTAGGAATTCCAAAATTGGCTCTTTCCATATATTCTTTATAGAGAGAATCTCCATCTCCTAAATTTCTCATAAATGGAAATACTTTATCCCTTACATGAGAAAGAATTTCGTCTGCAGGGAGAGTACTCCATTCAGACCATTTAGATTCTTTATGGCCTTCAAAAAGAGATTTATATTTCTGCCCGGTGAAATTTGCCTCTTGTTGTCTTTTGTTATCTTCATCTTCTAATTTTTTCATAAAAATAAGATAAGACATTTGTTCAATTGCATAAAGAGGATTTGTCAATCCCCCAGACCAAAATCTATCCCAAAGCTTTCTTATTTTTGATTTGAGTGTTGCGTCTAGCATTTTCTATTTAAACCTCCTTCAATTTAGTGTTTATTATAACTCTAAAACTTATCGGTGTTAATGTTAAACCTTTATTTTCATATTGCAATGGTTCTTTTATTTTCCAAACTCTTGGCTCTTTTCCTTTAGCATTAAATACAATATAGAAATAATAGTTTTTGATTCTTTTAGCTTTAGAATGTTGATTACTTGAAATTAAAAAATTAGCATTGCAGTTTTCAGATTGGCTTGTTGATTTAACCTCTATATACTTCTCTGTTCCATCATCTTCAAATGAAAGGATATCATAACCAAGCGAATCATCCTCTTTAGAAACCCATTTTATTTTATTAGCAAGTTCGTTTTTTCCAATATTTTTAAGATAATTTTTCTCAAGATTAAATACTATTTCTTCCCCCCGATTCCCCAATAGTTTGTTTATTTTATTCTCTTTTTCAAAATCAACTACCTTGCCAAAGGATTTTGTTTCCTTTCTTTCTAACTCAATATTTTCAGGATTAATTTTTAAATTAACAAATTCTGCATTTACTTCTTTTATTTTAGGATAATCTTTTCTATTTTCTAAGTATTCTTTTAATTCATTAGGAGCTTCCTCTTTTTTTGATGGACGACCAAAAGATTCATACAAGAATTTTGAAAATTCATAAATTTTCCATTTTGACATAACTTTATCTTTATTCTTAAAATCAATTAGAATTTCTCTCTTTGAGATTTCGTCATCTGAATCAGAATAAATTAAATCCAGTTTATCTAAGAAGTACTCTAAATGTTTATTATCAAATATACTAAGGAACTTATCTGGAAAGTATGTAGAGAGTATTTTGCCCTTAAACAAATTAGACAATGGATTATCTCTAATATCTTGGATATTGTTATTTTCAGCAGAATTTAGAAGGGATATAATTGCAGATTTAATATTACTAAATGCTTCTTCTTTAGAGTTTCCGAAACGAGAGGTAATTCTCCATTTATAAGAATTGGGTTCGCTTTTACTTACTCCGTAATATACACCAAATTTTCTTGCAGTTGCTCCATGAATATTTCCTAACTCTTTTAACTCATTTTCAAGCCAGTAACAAAATGAATTTTTAGATCCTGCCTCTCCTTTTTGTAAAGCATAATTCTCTATTTTAAGATTCGAGAATTTTTCCTTAGGGAATAGTTTTAGAAATCTTTGTCTTTTTTCCTCTAACTTAATTAGTTCTTTCTTAAACTCTTGTCTCGTACCTTCAAATTCCGCCTGCTTTATCCTTAAATCATCTATATTTATCATTTTATTTTATTGAATCTAATAATAATACTAAACCAATTACAAAAGACCCTCCTAATCTTAATATCCAACGGTTATTCCTGATTAAATCTTCAAACCAACGAATTTCTCTAATTCTTCCTCTGCTGATAAAAGATAAGAAACTCCAAGTAGAAAGAATAAAAAAGGCTAATACAATTAGCCCCAACCAATCTTTAATATCGGACTTAACTCCAAAGTAGGCCATTAAGGTAACAGAGTTTAGGAAAAATGTAAGTCTATTAGTATAGTGATTTTCTATAAAAATCCCGACTAATAATAAGGCTACTGCTGGGAGCAATGTAAGATAGGCTATATTAAAATTAGGAAGGAAATACAGAATTATAGACTGAATTATGTTGCCCATTTTATTTTTTCTCCTCCTTTTGGTTCTCAATATTTTGTTCTTGAAATGGCAATTTTTCCAATGCCATAACATATTTTACATTTTCTCGCACAAAGTTATACATTTTTCTTTTATCTCTCATTGAAATAAACTCTTTCCCATATTTAATAATTCTCCCCCTATATTTATTTCCAGTATTATCCTCTATGACAACTTCTCTATAAGTGATTCCTTTTGCTACAGATAATATTGCAATATCCCCCATATTACTCATTAATAGAATAATGAAAAAAACACCTAGAATAATATTTGTTGAGTATGCTAAATTTATAACTAAGAAAATTTCAATAGAAGTTAATAAAAACAAAGTGATTTTTGATGGCAGTTTTGTAAATACTGCTTTAAAAACTCTTAATAAATAATTGTCATCTCTTTTAATGTCTAAACCAAACAATAAACTCTTTGTTCTTTTTAATGCTTCTTTTTCAAAATCTTCATATGCTTGTCCTTTAGTTACAATGTAAACATTCTTTTTTATATTGAAATATTTGATTATAAAACATAAACCAACAAAAGAGACTATGCACCATACTAAACTTAATTCAATAAGTAAATATTTTTGAAAATAGTAGATAATTGTTAACGGAAGAATTACATATATTAAAGTAAACATAAAACCAAAGATATAATTCTGAGATTTTTCTTCAACTCCTGGCAAAGTCTCGGATATAATTTTACCAAAAAAATAAGAAATAAATCCTAAAATTGTTATTAAGATAGGTATCCAAATGTTCCAATTGATGATTGTTAAATCTATCATCTTTTCCTCCCAAATAACCATATAATAAAGCTGAATGAAATTAGAGAACCAAAGGCAATATTCAATATTAAATTAAGATCTATCTTCCATTTTACATTTTCAAACTCAGCATTTATTGCATTATTGATTATACGATTCAATTCTTGTTGATTCATATTATTGATGTTAATAGTTTGATTTGGAGGATATTTATTAGTTAAAATAATCAGATTGCTTTCTATATTTGAGACTCTATTGTTCAAGTTATTTAATGTGTCCAGTTTAGAATCTAATTTATTAGCGGAATGTTCTATTTTGTTTACATTGCTTTCAATTTTCGCAGGAGTGTTAAATAAAACAACAAGAGAGATTATCTGGCATATTAATATTATACTTGCCAATGCTATAAAAATCCACATAAAAGTATTTTTTTGAAAGGTCATATCAATTCCCCCTGAAAAGCTTTCTGCATTAAAGCATTAAACAAATGTTCAATTTCTTCCTGGCTTTTCTTTTGATTTTCTTTTAATTTTTCAACATGCTTGACAATTGAGGCGAATTCTTTCTGGAGGGGAATTGGCGGAAGGGGGATTTTTAGATTTCTAAGAATAGTTAAGTTTAATCCAGATCTTTGATTATCTCCTGTTAGGTTTCTTAATTCAGAATATCGATGCTTTAGGTTAAAATGAATATATTCAGAATTAACAATTTTATAATCCGACCTAATTGAAGCAACAGACTGATTGCTTGAAGTTTTAATTCCTAAAATTGCAGTTGTCCCTCTTGTTTTACCCTGTCCATTCAGGGCCATTACTATATCTCCTTTTTCATATATCTTTGCATTAGAATTTTTAAGACCTTCCTCTGTGATTTTATTTTTAATCTCCTCAATATAATCTCCTTTTATATCTCCAGATTTCATCCAGTTAACATTTCCATTTTCCCAATAGTCTTTTATTTGTGTGTTTGGTGTTCCCCCCATATCTAATCTAGCTATTTCTCCCAATTTTTTAATTTCAAATTTCTTTTTCAAAAACATCTCAGAAAAAACACTCTTCAAATATTCATCTAAAACTTCAATTGATTTTTTCCTTTTTTCTTTAAGTTGCTCTGCTTTTTCAAGGATTGATACTATTTGTTCTTGAATGTATTGTGGTGGAAGAGGTAGCGTTATTGATTCTATCTGTTTTCCAGAAATATTGGGTTGAGCACATCCTCCTGCTATAGACAAAACTTTATTTTGGAATTTTTTAGATTTAATAAACAGGTACAGATACCTCCAGGTTATATTTTTATTTAGAATCTCAAATTTACCAACACGTTGATTCAATAGACATGGAATATTTTTTTTGGAAATTATGCCAACTTTCCCAGTGGTTGCTCCAGACATTGCTATTAATAAATCATTTTCCTTTAATTGTAATTCAGGATATTTTTCATATTCTTCAAAAGGAACAAAAACAGCGTCATTTAAATCTACTTCATTATTATTAAAATTTGATATTCTAACTAATGGTACGCCTTCTTTTACAAATTCTACACTCTTAAAAGCAAACCCTCCGCGAAGCTTTATTAATTCTCCAAGTTCAACTTCTTTCCATCCTTGGGGTAATTGTTTAGTTTTCATCTTTATTCCTTGGTTTTAGTTTAATATATTGCGGAAAAATTTTATCCTGTTCTTTAATAAAGAGCAATAATTCTGTTAAGGATTTCTTGTTTTTCTTTTTAGAAATTTTCTTATATTCTGCTAAAAAATATTTAGGCAAGGAAAAAAATCCCCAGTTTTGCGATTTAGGATGTAATGTTTTTTTAATTGTGATCTGGTCTTCATTGATAACAAATGCACATTCTTTGATTTTCATAATCGGCTTGACTTTGAAATTATTCTTAGTAATAAAATGGATTGGCCAAGTGTTGTCCAATAATCCAAAATAAGAATTAATCGGTTTCAAAATATTCTTTAATTTATCTAAATTCAAATCATAATTTTCTTTTTTTGCATAAGTCGGAATATTATCAAAATTGTTTAAATCCTTTAATTTCCATACATCTTCGTTTTTTAGTTCTTTGTAGTCTATTTGATTTAGAACAAAGTTCATTTTCTTTTTTATTTTATCCATAATTGTTGAATTTTCATAAGAAACAAAATAAATTCCATGAGCCCACATCAATGCTTGAGCATTTTTAGCAAATCCAGACACAGAATAAAAAACAGGAATGTAATTATATCTTTTTTCATTAAATATTTGAGAGTACTTAGTTAAAGATCTACTTTTAGTATTTATTCTAGAATATTGAGAAATATCAATAAATGCTCCTAAAAATTCTCTTACTTGTTTGATTTGCACAGAATTTGAATAATTTTTAGCTTCTCCGATTAACAAAAAAGGATAAGAAAAAGGAATTGTTATTGGAAACTCTGCAATAAAATCTGGATCATAAGTTCCCCCCCTACCATGCAATCTTTTTTTAGAAGAAAATTTGGTCATTTGAGGGATGTCTGGATTAAGATTAAACCCTGCTTGTTCAATCCACTCTCTGAGAATAAATTCAAAAAGTTTTCCTTTGCAGGTATTCTTTCTATAAGATGCTTGGGGGCTTTGTCTACGTTTTGCCATTTTAATCTTTAATCTCCAAAATTTTGATTAATTCAGGATCCAAGGATTTTATTCTATTAACACTCCTTAAAGTAATATCAACTCTTTCTCCGACTTCTGGTGAAATATAAATATCTAAGCTTTCATCTTTTCCTGTGAATTCATTGTGAAATTTTTGTTTTGCCAACAATATTGCATCTTTATCAATTATAATAATTTTATTTTTCATCATCTCTCCAGGAACAAAAATTAATCTATATCTCGAGTCAAGAATTGTTTTGCCATTTTTATACTTAATTCTGTGCATTAATTTCTGAGAAAGCTCAACAAAAAAATCAAGGGAAATCAGGATTGTAGCTTCATTATAATCAAAAATATGTTTTGGAAATTCAGTAAGTTCTTCCTTATTAATTTGGGTTTTTTCTATCTCTTTATTATCAAGGATATTTTTTATCAAGAAATCTCTTTCTCCTATTGCTATATACATGCCAATTGAAGGGAGTTCTGGATGAACATGAACCCCATTTCTATCTTTTAGAAAAATGTCTTCATCAATTACAGGCCTTAATCCTATTTGAATAAATCTTTCATCAGTTCTTTCTACAAAATTAACTTTGCATATATCTGAAATTATTTGGCTGTCATTGTAGTCCTTAATTGCACTTATCTGAAACTGGCTTATTTTTTCCTTATCATATCTGCTTTTATAGATGTCCCCAAATTTATCATTTACTTCTTTAGTAATTAATTCTCTGATTTTTCTACTAGGACTTTTATCTTCAATATCACACAGCTTTTTGAAAATAGCAAAATCTTCTCGGGGGAGTTTTGACGAAACTATCTTAACATTCCCCTTTTCTTCTTCTGATTCAATGATTGCCATGAAATATCTATAAAAAAGAAGTTTATAAATATTTATATAGTAAACCTAAGGTTTACCTTTCTGCATAAATATTCATTTCAGCCTTATCTCTGCAACCTTCTCAATAATATCATCAAGTTGCCTTTGCGAGAATTTATCAAGAGGTCTTTCTTCTGAAAGAGGATATGATGCAAAATCTTTTCTTTCAAGATGTTTATTTAATGCAAAGAAACTGGCTAAAAGTCTGAGAAATGCTATCTGTTGAGCATTGTAATCTTTATTTTTTTGAATAATAAGTTTTTCAAATTCTTGTCTAACTATTTCCTCGGGATCTGGTAAATCTCCTAATTCTAAAATATTTCTTAGGAAAAGGATAAAGTCCTGTCCTTTTTGGATTGTTTCCATGTCCCATGAAGGATTTAACTCTGACAGCTTTTCAGAGATTTGCTGCAACTCTTTCCATGTAACTCCCTCGGTTTTTATTTTTCTAATTAAAGGATTTTTATAAACAAAATCTTGCCACTCCCCACTTTCTTTCACTTCCATCTTAAATTCTTCAACATTAAGAAGATAATCTTTTTCATCAATCTTAATTATTCTCCTCTTTTGCTTTTCATAATAAACCATTAAAGGAGCAATCTCTCTTATTAGGAAATCAATGTCTTCAAAAGTTAATTCATTCCAAAATTTATCTTGTAAAATTTTAATGATTAAGTCTTTCTTTTTTCTAACTGCTTCTAAATCGGTTTCTAAAACGTTCTTTATCCTTTCAGATACAAATTTTTGTTCTTTTGAAATTGCATCAATATCACTTTCCTTCACATATCTAAATAAATCACTACAATGTGAAATAAATGTTTGAATTCTTCCATCTCCAAATTCAGAGAACTTTAGTAGAGGCTTAATCTCGCTTTTTATCTCTTTTATGTGAGATGTTAAGTCATATTCCCTTGATACAACTTTTTTAATCATTGGGACTTTATCTCTTACAATAAATGATTTTTGATCTATCTTTTTTATTCTGTCAATTATATGCTCTTCAACAATCTTCTTCTCTTTATCATCTAATTTTTTCTTTAGAACTTCTAATTGTTTATCAAATATCTTTTCCCTTATATCTTCAGAAGAAAGTTTATTGTCTGTTTTTTCTAGTTGGTGTTCTTTAACATTGGAAAATTCTCCAAACTTAAAATCTAAAATCCTGAAATCTTTTTTATCATGAACTCCATCATAAACCGGGAGCCATTTTACATGATCTGGGCTGTTGCCAATAACTGCAGATTTATTTCTTGTTCCTCTTCCTAACATCTGCCAAAATCTTATGTGAGAAAAAACAGGAGTAACAAAGACAAGATTCATAGCTTCTGGAATATCAATACCTGTATCTAAAACCCCCACAGAAAGAGCAATTCTTGGAGAAGAATCTTTTAAAAATCTATCAACAGCATCCATATATCTATCATAGCTTGAAACTATCACATCTACATCCTCAGAAGAAAACTTTGGATATAATTCATCAAATACTTTTTTTAGTGCTTGAGCATGCTTGACATTAACACAAAAGAAAATTGTTTTGCATGGTCTTCCTGCTTCATCTCTATAACATCTATTCATAAATTCTGTAACAATTAACTCATTGGTTTTCTTATCTATGAAATTCTTGAATAACTGCGCCCCAGGCATTTCAAAACTGTCGGGGTCTGCATCTTGTTTTATTAACATTGTTTTAAGTTCAGGAGATAAATCAGCTCCTTTTATTCCAAACTTAGTCACTTTTGTTTCAATAATTTGGGCATCATAAGGAACTAAAACTCCGTCTTTGATAGCCTCATCATAGGTATATTCTACAGTCGGTTTTCCCCTTTCGCATTCAAATAAGTCATAAGTATTCCTATCTTCGTTTTTTGATGGCGTGGCAGTTAATCCAATTTTAAGAGAATCAAAATAATTCATTACTAAATTTTGCTTATCATAGTAGGATCTGTGAGCTTCATCATAAATTATTAAATCAAAAAATCCAGGATCAAAGTCTTGGAAAGCATGTCCTCCTTGCTTTCTCTTTGCCATCAATGTTTGAACTGTAGAAACATAAAATCTTTTAGACCTATCAAATTCTTTTTCGTGAACAAAATCATTTTGTTTTTTTTCTAAATTCAGCAAACCTTGAGGAGTATCTCTAAAGAATTTTTGAAATCCCTTATAGAAAGCATTATTTCCCAGAGCAATTCTATCTACTACAAATAATACATTTGTGACACTTTTTGCTTTATTTACTAATGAGTCAATGATTGCCATGGAAACTCTTGTTTTTCCTGTTCCAGTTGCCATATTTATTAATGCACTTCTCTTTCCAGAATTAAAATGATCTAAAATCTGCTTTACAATTTGTATACCTCTTGATCTGTCTACAATATTCGGATTAACTTCTATTTGAGAAATATCTTTTTTTCTGAAAGCATTATCTAATTTTTTCTTTAGACTTTGTTGAGAGAAAGGTCCTGAAATCTCCCTCATAGGATATCCTTTTTCTTTTATGCACCATTTCTTTCCGTTAGTTAAAAAAATAGGGATAGCAATTCCTTTTTTAGATTCAATATCTTTCTGATAAGTAGCTGCTTGAATAGTTCCTTTTTCAGGATCTAATGAGAATCTTTTAGCTTCTATAATTGCTAAAGGAGATTGATCTTCGTAAACTAAAACATAATCAATAAATCTACCTTCTTCTTTTCCAAAGCCTTTCTTAAATTCATATTTGTTATTCTTAAAATCTGAAGTTACAGAATTAACTTCTCTCTTAATATATTCTTCTTTCCAACCAACTTCCTCCAAGATTGGATCAATATATTTTTCTCTTGTTTCTTTCTCAGATAAATTAACCATAAATAATTAAGAAATTGTGCGTATAAAAAATTATGCTATTCACTTCTTCGGGAAGTATTCAAGCTTCCCACAATTCTAAATTTATTTTGTCATAGAAGCTATTTATATTTATGCGCCGACCGGGAGTCGAACCCGGGTCACAACATATCTGCATAAGTGGATATCCTAAGGATCTTAAGGACTCGCACTCTTGGCAATGTCGCATTCTAACCGTTTAACTATCGGCGCCTATTAATTTCAAAGAGTTAAGTTTTATAAATGTTCTTTTTGTCTTAGAATTAGGTTTAGGCCTCATAGTCTAGTGGTTAAAACGACTCGTTTACACCGAGTAGTCGGCAGTTCGATTCTGCCTGAGGCCATTTTTATTTTCTGATAATGCTTAAATACAATTAATTCATTAAACCAATAGGCCTCGTAGTCTAGTGGTAAAACGCCTCTTTCACGTGGAGGAGCTCAAGGTTCGATTCCTGGCGGGGCCATTTTTTTATTATAACAATCTTTATTAAAATAAAAAGTCAGTTATTTTCATGATAAGGTGGTTTGAGAGGCATTATAAAATTTCTTTTGTTATTTTTTTAGTTGTGGCTTTGTTTATTGTTTATATTTCTTCAAAACCCTACGACCCAGTACCTAAAATAAAGATTCCTTTGAAGCCGGTCATTTATCATCTTGGGGTTTTCTTTTTGCTTGCTCTGTTTTTAATGATGTCAATGTGTCGCGGAAAGAACATAGATTGGATTTTCTTTTCAGTGATATTTGCTGTTTTTTATGCGATTACCGACGAGCTTCACCAGTTTTTTATCCGCGGGAGAGCTGCTTCTTCTTTTGATATTTTTTTGGACAGCGTGGGGGCGTTGTTTGCTTTTATGATTTACATGGTTTCGGTGGAGTGGAGGAATGGGAAAATTAAAACAAATCTGAACAGCTCCTAAAATATCCGCAGAATTTACACTGAAGCTTGCACTTATTTTCTTCCATGGTTTTACCGCAGGACTCGCATATTAAATAATTGTTTTCTTCTTTTTGCAGGTCTGTGAATTTTTGCATTTTTATATGAAGTCAGATATTTTGTGTTTTATTTCTAAATAGACAAGCCAGATAATGAGGAGGGCTCCGTCTAATGTTGGGAGGGCTAAGTCCTGCAAATCCAAAGGAAGATAATTTATTAGATTGATTCCAAAGTCATATGATGAAAGAGGATAAAGAAAAAAAGCTATTTCTCCGAATGTTGAGTCCAAAACAATATGGCTTAATATGCCTGCTGACAAAACGAGAAAAATTGTTCCTAAGTTTAGGATATGCTTTTCTCTGTGGCAAATCTTTATTTTCATTGGCTTAAATATCGCAAACAATACAAAAAATATTAACGGAAAAAGCAGAGAATGCAGAAATGTTCTGTGAACATTCCAGTTTTCTACACCAATTAAATTTAAGATTATTGATATGGGAATATCCAAGTCTGGCAAGACGCCCCCAATACCAGCAATTAAAACATAATGCAGAGGGAAATTCTTCTTATCTCTTTTTCTCGCATAAAAATCTCTCATTATTGCAAAAAACAAAACAGGAATTAAGATGTGTGTTGCTGCGTATGGCATTTTGACCTCTTTATTAATCTAAAGAATTAAGCAAGTTTATAACTTTTTCTTTAATTAAGTTTCTTGCTTTGATAAACTCAGGATATCTACCATTATCTTTATTGGAGACTATAATGTCTCGGATGCTCCACATCTTAACTTCTGCCCCATTTTTCAAATTGAATTTGTATGGCTCAAAATCTTTTTTTAAGTTTTCATGCATTAATATTACAATATCTGCCTGCTGAACCAAATCTTTATTTATCTTTTTTGATTTGTTATTGCTGACGTCAATCCCTTCTTCAGCCATGGCTTTTATTATGAATTCGGGAATCCTATCCTGCGGCATTATTAATGCAGCGCTTCTTGCTTCATGCTTTTTTGTTAAAGTGTTGAAGAATGCTTCTGCCATTTGGCTTCTGAAAACATTTGCCGCGCATAAAAATAGGATTTTCATAAATTGATTTGATAATTGGGATTTATAGTTTTATCTTATTGACCCTCTTGTGTATCTAACGTCGCTTTGTCCCTGAATATCCTAAAATAATCATGAAAAATCTGGATCATAAATATTAAGATATTAAGTTACAGGATTTACCGAGGGCAGAATATAAATTATCCTTGCAAATATTAATACTTAATTTGTATATGTTGTCTAAGGTTTTTTGATAAAAAATAGAGAGGTAATAAGATTGCTCTATTGGGTGATTTGTTGCTTTAAGCCAAACCCCTCAACAAATATCCGACGACAAAAGCCAAAATTGCTGCTATTCCTCCTATGAAAAGGGTTTCTATGCCTGCTTTTATTGGGTGCTTTTTGACTATTTTTCCTTTTATGTTTCCGACGATGAATAATGCAAAGGCGGTTAAAACTGCGGAGATAGTGAATTTAGTTGTTTCATGCATTGGGACGAAGATTGCGATTAGGAATGAAATCAGAGGAATGAGACCTATTAAGAGAAAGGCTATGAATGTTGCGAGACCTGTTTTTTTCGGATTTTTGCCTGCATCGTTCCTGTTTATTTCTTTTTGTGATTTTGTTGATAAATAATTTGAGATTGCCATTGAAAATCCGTCGGCAAAAAGGTTTGCGAATCCTAAAATTAATATTATTGCAGAGCTTAAAGATGCGCCTAATGCCCCTGAAACTACTGCGAATGTTGTGACTGCGCCGTCTATGCCGCCGTAGACAAATTCGGGGAGATATTTTCTTTTTAGGTTTTGCTTGGGCATTAATAAAATAGGGGATAGAGATATTTAAAAGTATATTTTTAAATTTTATTTTGCTATTTTATGGCGTGTGAAGCATAAGGTATGGGATTATCTCCCAAAAAGCAAAGAATTAAAAACCTCTGTTTTTATCATTACTTATGGAAGACAATAATACTCAGCACCCGCCTAGCTTGAAGGACCAGTTGAACAATCCTATAAAATATGATCCTAAAAATCCGACTATTCCCGGCGTTTCTGAAGAAGCCATGAAGAAGGCTGATAAAGTAAAAAAAGATTTAGAGGATTTCAAGAAAAAATTGCTTAAGAAGTTTCCTTTTACAAACGCGCTTGGTGTTTTGCCTGCACATTCATTCAAATTTTTTGAAGAAGACGAGGGAATGGTTCCTGAAGAGGTTGCCAAGAAGCCGCTGCATTTGATTATGCTTATTCCTGAAGAGAATTTTAAAGATATCCCCAAGAAAATAAAGCCGGAGATTGTTAAAATTATCAAGGAAACCAAACAAGAGATTTGGGTTCATATTAAGACAGAGGTTGATGTGTGGAATTACGGGCTTGACAGCAAGTTTGAGTTTATAGACGCTGTTGGCGCGAGTTTTCCTCTGCATGATAAAGGAATTCTTGGAGCAATCAGAGTTGCGAATATACACAAGAGTCTTGTTTTGAGAAAGTTTGAGAAATATGTTGCGAGTTATGTTATTGCGGGAAGCCTGATACGCGGGACTGCGAACAAAGACAGCGATGTTGACACATTTGTAATTATAGACGATACCGACGTCAAAAGAATGCCCCGTCTGCAGCTTTTGGAGAAATTAAGGGGGATGATTTATGATTATATAAGAGAGGCGACTGCGCTTGCCGGCGTTAAAAATATTTTAAATGTGCAGGTTTCTTTGCTTACTGATTTTTGGGACAGGGTTAAAGATGCCGAGCCGGTTGCGTTTACTTTCATCAGAGATGGTGTGCCGATGTATGACAGGGGAACATTTTTGCCGTGGAAGCTTCTATTGCAGATGGGAAAAATAAAGCCGAGCTCTGAAGCAGTTGACAAATTTATGAAATACGGCGAGCAGAATGATGCACTCGTCAAAAGAAGAATGCTTGACGCAATGGTTGATATTTATTGGGGCGTTGTAACTCCAACGCAAGCATTGATGATGCTTGTCGGACACGCACCGCCTGTGCCTAAAGAAATGGTTTCAAGCGTAAAGAAAGTTTTGGTTGACGACGAGAAGGTAATGGGTATGAAAGAATTAAATTTCCTTGAAAAAGCTGTAAAATTATATAAAGATTACGAGCATGGGAAACTAAAAGATATTCCTGGGAAGGATGTTGATGTGCTATTGGAAGAGTCAAAAGAATATGACAAGAAACTTAAAGAAATAAGGAAAAAACTTGAGAAGAAGCTGATTGATGACGACGCGGACAAAATTTATGAAGAAACATTTGACTTGCTTAAGAAGATTTTTGGGAGCAAGGGCAGGGAGAAATTAATTGAAGATTTTGAGAAGGAGCTTGTCAACAAAGGAAAAGTTCAGAAGAGGTTTATTCCTATTTTGAATGATATTGTAAAAGTCAAACAGAAAGTTAAATCAGATAAAATAAGCAAAATAGAAATTGACAATTTGAGGAGAGACTCCGGCGTGTTAATTAAGGAACTTATTGATTATGCGCAGAGGAAAGAGCTTATTGCGACGGAAAAGGGAGTTATTCAGGTTAAATTCGGAGACAACAAAATTGGCGAGCTTGTGCTTACTGATGCGGGCGCGTTTTTTGTTGAAGCAGGAAGAATAATGAAAATTACCGACGATAAATTTAAAATTAGCGACAAGGAAACTCTTGAAAAATCAATTGCTGAAACGAAAGACAGGGCTTCTGTGAAATTGAAGTCTGATGTTTTGAATGTTTTGGGCAAGGAATTAGGGGATTATTCTTTGAGTTTGTGACGACTATAAACTCTTTTCCATTTCATATTTTAATATTTTAAATCCTAATCTTTTGTATAACTTTACTGCCCCTATATTCTTCTGATTTACAGAAAGCTGGATCTTGTTATACCTTTTGCCTTTTAGAATTTCAGTAAACCTTCTTATTAAATTTCTTGCAAGTCCCTTTCTTCTAAATTCTTTTGAAATAAAAATAACCTCAATATATCCCTTGCTATTTTTCCTGCTTCTATACATTCTCCCATATAAAAAGCCAACCATGGATTCCTTTTCTTCAATAATTATCAATAGATTATTTCTTGAAGAGAAAATTTCATCAAAATCTTTTTTGTACTCTCTCTTTGATAAAGTCGGCACTTTCTCTTGGATTATTTCCGGATATTCTTTCTCCTCTTCTTTCTTTAATTTGTAATAATCCTCAAAGTCCTCTCTTTTCGCTTTTCTTATTCTCATTATTATTAAAAATATTCTATTGTATTTAATGGTATTCTAAATTATGAGGCGGGCAATTCTTCTGTGCGCCATCTGTCCAACTTTATTTTGAAATAATTTTCTGCGAATTTTCTTACTCTTTTGTCGGAATCTGTGTTTGCTTCTGCTCCTCCTGCTTTGAGTGTTCCTGTGCGATAACCTAATTCTCTATCTGAACCTTCTGAAAATGTGAATGATGCTTCAGGCGAGGAGTATTCTACTCTCCCTTTTTCTTCATTTCTTTTCCAGCTTATTTCTCCATTGTAAGTGTCTGCGATGATTTGTGATATTGGGTCTTGGTTTCTTGATTGAGATACTAAGGGGAATACTAATGCTCCTATGATGGCTTTTAGTGATTCTCTTCTTGTTGGATTGGGATAGTCCATTAAATAATTTAATAAAAAGGATTTAAAAGAATTTGTGTGTTTTAAAGTTAAGGCGGCAATTTAATTTGATATGCAAAGAAATCCTAATTTGGTGTTGTTTGGAATTTTATAAAGATTAGGAACTTTTAAAAACCTAATTTTTCTAAGTAACTTCATGAAAGGAATAGTTGTTCAGTTCAGACGGGGAAGGCACAAGATTCATGAGAGGCATTACTTGCTTGACTTTGGATTTAAAAGCAGGGAAGAAGCTCGGAAATTTGCAGGCAAAGAAGTTATTTGGAAGAGCCCTGCGGGGAGAGAGATAAAAGGGAAAATCAGCGATGCGCATGGAAACAATGGACTTGTTAGGGCGATTTTTGAGAGGGGATTGCCGGGACAGGCGGTTGCGACGGAGATTGAGGTTAAGTAAGATGGGGGGAAATGGAAGATATCAAAGGAATGAACATGAAAGCAGGAAGATAAATTTTGTTGGTTCTGCACCTCAAGGACTTTTTCAGAGAGACTCTTTAGATTATTTTGAAAGAGCCCGCTCTTATCCTAAAAATCCTGTTAGAGTTATAGATAAAGAGGAGTTTTATGATTTTGCAGTATTTGATGAAGGTGAAAGAGTTAATTATGGGCTTAGAAGAACAGGAGCAGAGATTTTGACGATGATACTTCAACAAAATGCACAGGCAGTGATTTATGTCGGAGCTTCTGATGTTTCTGATGCTGTTGAAGCAAGACAAGGAGGAAGAGAATAATGGCACTAAGAAAAGCATTGTCGTACAGCAAAAAAATAAACAGGGCTTATACTCGGCATTCTAAGTCAAAATCTAAAAGCTACATAAAACAAAATCCTCATAATAAGGTTGTTAAATATAACATGGGAAATGCGGAGGCGTTCGCGAAGGGGAAGCTGAAATATTCTGTGAAGATGGTATCTGACGAGAATGTTCTTATCCGCGATAATGCGATTGAATCTGGGAGAATGCTTTTGAACAAGACAATGGATAAAGGAGCGCCAAAACAATTTTACTTATGGATTAAGATATTTCCCCATCATATATTGAGGAATAATAAAACTGCGGCGGGCGCTGGAGCGGACAGATTGTCGTCGGGGATGAGCCATTCTTTCGGTGTTATTGAAGGAAGAGCTGCGCAGGTAAAGAAAGGAAAGGAACTCTTTGTTATTTTTACAGAAACAGAACAGGCGGCGAGAATTGCAAAATTGGCTATGAAAATGGTTAAAGCAAAAGTGCCTTGCAGGACGAGAATTGTTTTTGAGAAAGTTGAATAAATCTTATTTTTATTAAAAATTTTGGCTTGAATTTTTTTTAAAACGTTCGTTGTACTTTAAATAATTATCTTCTTCAGCATCAAATGCGCTTCGCGGTGATAGTCTTTCTTCAGAGTTAAAAATTATTTCTTCGCTTGGCATCATAAATATAAGCAGTTAAAGTATATAAATGCTCTTTCCTGCGAATGACTTTTAGAAAGCTCTATAAACCAAATTTTGTTATTTTTATTATGGTGAAGATAAAAAAAGCAAGAGAGATTAATTTTAAATATAATTTGAAAGTTTACTGGAGTTTTCTTAAGAATTATAAATTTATTTTTTTGTTTATTATGTTCACGGTTATTGTCAGCGCTTTAACGCACTTAATTGAGAAATTATTATTTAAAAGGATTGTGGATGATGGAACTAATTTTTTTGACGGTGCTATAACTAAAGAAATATTCGTCGGAATTCTGATTTTTGTTTCGGTGGTTTATTCTATAATTATTGCTGCAAGAGCTGTTTTCAAGTGGCTTCATTTGCATTACATAAATAAATTGGACGCTAATATGGTTTTTGATTTGAAAAGAAGATTTTTCAATCATATACTTATTTTATCTCATGGGTTTCATACGACCCACAAAACAGGTTCGCTGATATCTCGGCTTGGCAGGGGCGCAAGCGCTATTGAAAGAATCAATGATTTTGCCCTGTTTAACACAATCCCATTAATTGTTAATCTGCTGATAGTTGGGATATCTTTAATTTATTTTGATATAGCCACTTCAATTGTTGTTTTTGGTGTTGCGGTTGTTTTTGTGGTGTTCAGCATTTACATACAAACAATTCAGAAAAAGGCAGGGGTTGAACTTAATAATGCTGAGGATTTTGAGAAAGCAAACATAAGCGATATTTTTACTAATATAGACTCTATAAAATATTTTGGCAAGGAGCTTGCAATCAAGAGAAGATATTTGCGCCTGAACCAGACAACAAGAGAAAAAGATATTTTATACGGCGGATATTACCGCTGGCTTGACACAGGGCATACTTTAATCCTTGGGATAGGAACATTTCTTCTGCTTGTTTTTCCAATTATAAGATTATTGCAGGGAGATTTAAGCATTGGTACAATTGTATTTATTTACACAGTTTATGGAAATATTTTTGGGCCTTTGTTTGGATTTGTGCACGGAGTCAGAGGGTTTTACAAATCTATGACTGATTTTGAATCTTTGTTTCAATATGCCAAGATTGAAAATGACATAAAGGATAAAAAAAATGCGGAGGACTTGGAAATAAAAGGGGGCGCTATTGAATTTAAGAATATAGGATTTGATTATGGCGAGAGAAATATGTTCAGGGATTTCAGCTTAAAAATCAACAAGAACGAAAAAGTTGCTTTGGTCGGGCATTCGGGATGCGGAAAGACGACTCTTGTAAAATTGCTTTATAGGTTTTATGATATTAAATCCGGCGAGATTTTAATAGACGGCAAAAGCATTAAAGACTTTAAGCAGGAGTCTCTTAGATCAGAGCTTAGTATTGTTCCGCAGGAATGTGTTTTGTTTGACGATACAATTTATAATAATGTCAAGTTTTCAAAATTAAGTGCTCCTGATGAAGAGGTTAGAAAGGCAATTAAATTTGCGCAGCTTGATAAATTTATTGAAACGCTTCCGAAAAAAGAGAAAACAATCGTCGGTGAAAGGGGTGTTAGACTATCCGGCGGAGAAAAGCAAAGAGTTTCAATTGCGAGGGCTTTGCTGGCAGACAAAAAAATTCTTGTTTTGGATGAGGCGACTTCTTCCCTTGACTCAAAAACCGAGCACGAGATACAAAGGGATTTGGAAAGACTTATGGCCGGAAGAACATCAATAATAATTGCACATAGATTATCCACAATAATGGGCGCAGATAAAATTATTGTAATGGACAGGGGGAAAATTGTTCAGACTGGCAAGCACGAAGAATTAATCCGAAAACAAGGAATTTACAGAGAGCTGTGGGACCTGCAGAAGGGCGGTTATATTGGGCAATAAATTTTACTACATAAATTCTTTTAAATAACCTCTTTAAATTATTTTTATGGATAATGTTGTTTATACTTTGAATGAAGAACAGCTTAATGCATGGTTGGTTGGGAGGAGCTATCTTGAATTATGGCGCGGACTGCCTATGGGTTTTGATTTTCGCAGAGTTGATTCTGGGAGGGGCGAGGGCTCTTTGGTTTACGAAACTGGCAGAGATTATATTTGGGTTCCGGCGCCAACTGCCCGCTTAATTGAATCTTCTGATGGAAGGCAAATATTATCTGCGCATCGGGTTAGTTGATTGAACATACAGAAATGACAAATAAAAAGAGTTTATATCAACAGCTTGTTTCAAGAAATAAGATACATGTTTACAAAATAGAAGATAAGTATGGGTTTTGTCATGTGCTTGACGAGGAGGCGGTTAAGTCTTTGAAATATGGCGTTGATAAATTCGTCAGCGAGTTAAAAATTGTTTTGGAGAATTTAATGATTTATATTGGAAGATTAACCGGAACACTTCCTAAACCGAGTTTATTTTTAACTGAAAAAATTCCGCCAAGAAAATATATTGGGAGAAATTATGATGATGCTGTAAAACTTGATTCTGGGGCGTTTAAGACGATTAGGGAGGAGTTTGATAGGGTTTTGGGTTGATGGGGATTAGAAATAATTAAATATGTCTTATCTTAATTGTTCTTATGAGAAAGAGAAATTTGATGATTGTTGGTTTTGTTTTTATTTTCTGGGCTATTTTTTTAGCATTTCGTGGGTTCTCAAAAATTACTGGACTTGTTGTTCTTGAAAATGCTAATGAACCTTTTTTAAATTTGACAGCCATATTATTTTTTGTTATGGGGGTTTTTTTGATGATAGCCTCTAATAGAGATAGAAAGGAGGGAATTGAAGAAAGGGTTGAAGTTTATGACGCGAGTAACGGAAAAAAAAGAGATGATGAAAGTTTGAGAATGACTGACCCTGAATTAGAATTTGGTAAAGAAGGATATGTTACTTTGAGTAAATTCAAAAAAGTTATAGGAAGCTATAAAAGTGAAGAAGGTGGAGAAGAACTTGTTGAGATCATAAGGAATATATATGGTCATGCATTGCATCAAATAAGAGATGGCGATAACAAAGAAAGGGCTGAAATTGCCGGGCGTTTTCTTGAAGTCTTAGAAGGTCCAATTGAGGAAAGAGGGGAAGAATATCAATTGCCGCGAGAAGAGAGGAGAAAGATAAAGGATGCTTTTAGAGGGTGGAATGGTAGAGTTAATTATGTAAAGATAAAGGACATGACCTCCTCCGCACCCTAAAGGTTTGACTCTGCGGAGTCAAATCCGCCTTCGGCGGAGTGCGGTTTCCAAATAAGGCCTTACGCTAATCCATGATGCTTTCTCTGGTTCCTGATGTACTCAGTTACTACATCTTGCTGCACAAATCCGACGGAAGCGGCGAACTTTCCCCTGCTCCAAAAGTGTCCTTTCGGATATCTCAATCTTGCTTTTTCATGCTTTTCAAAAAAAAGTTTTGAAGACCCTCCTTTCAAAAGCTGCAGAGCTTTACTTGGCGCCATCGATAAAGGTAGCTCAGCCTCGCAATGCACATGCTCTGGAAGAACTTCCAAAATCACCAAGCTTATTTTGTGCCTGTATGCAACATTCCTTATGCATCCGGTCATAAGCCCTGCATATTCCTCCTTTCTCATCATTTTGTATCTGTATTTTGTGCACCATTCAAAGTGCCATATTGAAATACCGACGGAATGTGCTCTTCTTCGGTATTCATTTTGTTTGCTATAGCTCTCGCTAAGTTTTGTTTGTGTTTCCATTTTTCTCGCGCGAAGCGCGTTGTCGCGCCCGCAAAGTTTATTTAGAACAAATTAGTTATCACTCTGTTTGCAGTGAGCACTAACCTGCTCACTTTTTATAATCTTCATAGAAATAAATATTTAACTAGCGGAAAAAACCGCTCCATCTTGAAAGATGGAGATATCTTCTTACTTATGCAAAAAATACAAATTAGAACATAAAATTGGCGGGAGTGAAGGGAAATTTATTCAGCGAGGGTATGGAAGATCTGTAACTTGCTCTTTAACTCCCGGTGGAGATCCTAAGATCGGCCATTATGTGGCGAGAGACGTGATAAAAATGATAGAAGCAAATAAACGAGAACTAAAGAAGAAAAAGAATCAATGAGAATATCTTGTTCTCACTTCTGTTCTAATATCCCTTTGAGCTGTCTCTTGCGCTAATTCTTCTAAATCGTTTCCTTCTCTGTGAGTTACATATGCAAATAAATTATCTTCATCTGATTCGTTAATCCTGGATAAAATATCTGTTATATTCCCCATAACACTTTCTTCTTGAATTCTATGCTCTTTACAATAACTATTAGCTAAAGGATTTTCTAAATCTCTTTCATATAACACTACATCAATCCCATCTTCTCCGTCCAATGCTCTTATCATGAAGAGTTCTGCACATTTTTGTATAAACAGATTTTCTATTTTTGCGTTTAAAATGTATAATCTTTTGCTGGATTTCTTTTTCCCTTCATCTGCCATATTAATTGGCTATTTTTGGATTATTTAAATCTTAGCCTTATTAATCCTTTAAAGTAGTCACATATTTTTAGGATTTGGTCTCAACAATATTTATTAACTCTATGCTATTTTAGATAGAATGGAAAAAGAGGCGCATAAGAAAAAGTTAGTTGCATGGTTTTCTGAATTGAGCAACAAAGATGTCGCAATCGCAGGGGGGAAGGGCGCGAGCTTGGCTGAAATGTATAATCATAAATTTCCGGTGCCTCCGGGATTTGTTGTGACTGCAGACGCTTATAAATATTTTATAGAGAAGTCGGGGCTTGGAGGAAATATTATTACAATGCTTAAAGAGACTAATGTAGATGACACAAATGCACTGGAGAAAGCTTCTAAAAAAATAAAGGGGCTTATTGTTAATGCAAATATGCCAAGCGATTTAATGGAAGAAATTATTGAGGCTTATGATGTTCTTGATATTGACAAAAAGAATTTTTCTGCGGCTTCGCGGAGTGCTTTGGATATTTTAAAAAATTCTCATGAGCCGCCGTTTGTCGCTGTGAGGAGCAGCGCCACGACGGAAGATTTGGCTGACGCGAGTTTTGCAGGGCAGCAGGAAACTTTTTTGAATGTAAAAGGAAATGACTCTTTAATTGAAAGCGTTAAAAAAGCATTTGCTTCTCTTTTTACTGCACGCGCGATTTATTACAGAGTTAAAAAAGGATTTATACATGGGCAAAGCTACCTCGCGGTTGTTGTGCAGAAGATGATAGATGCTGACAAGTCCGGTGTAATTTTTTCAAAAAACCCCCTGAAAAACGACGGCAATATTGTGCTGGAGGCGGTTTGGGGGCTTGGCGAGGGAATTGTTTCAGGGATGATTTCTCCTGACCATTATGTTATAAATCAAAAGTTTGAAATTGTTGAAAGAAATATCTCTGAAAAAGAAATCGCTTTGACAAGAAGCTCTTCCGGAAGAACAGAAAAAATTAAATTAACACCTGAAATAAGCAAGAGAGAAGTTTTAACCGGACATGAAGTTAAAGTTTTGTCGCAGTTTGCATTGAGACTTGAGGAGCATTATAACAAGCCGCAGGACATTGAATTTGCAATAAGCAATGAAGGAATTTTTATTGTTCAGTCCAGACCCATAACTACTAAAGTTGTTGAGGAGAAAGGCGAGCTTGATGGTAATGTTTTATTTTCAGGGCTGGGTGCTTCGCCCGGAGTTTCATCGGGGGCTGTCAGAATAATTTATGATTTGGGGGAGCTTGCTAAAGTGCAAAAAGGAGATGTTCTTGTTACGAAAATGACGAACCCTGATATGGTTGTGGCAATGCAAAGGTCGGCGGCAATAATTACCGACGAAGGCGGGATAACTTCACATGCTGCAATTGTCTCAAGAGAAATGGGGATTCCTGCGGTTGTCGGAACAAAAGTTGCGACAGAAAAACTTCACGACGGGCAGATTGTAACTGTTGACGGCTACACTGGAAGAATAATTGAAGGCAAGGGTGTTGAGAAAAAAGTTGAAATTAAAAAAATATTGCATACTAATAAAATAAAAATAAAAACAATTGTTGACCTCCCTGATTATGCTGAAAGAGCTGCTGAATCCGGTGTTAAGGGCGTCGGGCTTGTGAGACTTGAGGGAATAATTGCAACGTCTGGAAAACACCCTGCATGGTTTGTTAAAAAAAATAAAATGGATGAATATATTTCGCTATTGCATAATGGGCTGAAGAAAATTTTGAAGCCATTTGATGAAATATGGGTTAGGAGCAGTGACATAAGAAGCGACGAATATAGAAATCTTGAAGGGGCGCCGCAAACAGAAGAAATGAATCCAATGCTTGGGGATCACGGAATAAGATTTAGCTTAAAGAATATTGATATTTTAGAAGCTGAATTTAAAGCGATAAAGGAGCTAGCTGACGAGCATCATAATAAAAAAATCGGTGTGATGGTGCCTCAAGTTATTTCTGTTAAAGAGCTGAAAGAAACAAAGAAAATTGCTGAAGCTGTTGGATTTCCTGATAATGTTAAAATAGGAGTGATGATAGAAACGCCGGCGGCGGTGCAGATTATAGAAGATTTATGCGAGGAGGGAATTGATTTTGTGAGCTTCGGAACGAATGATTTGACGCAGTATACTTTGGCAATTGACAGAAACAACGAAAATGTGCAGGATTTGTATGACGAGATGAATCCTGCGGTCTTGAATTCAATTGCGCATGTTTTAAAAGTGTGCAAAAAATACGGAGTTGAGACTTCTATCTGCGGGCAGGCAGGAAGCAAACCTGAAATGGCTAAGTTTTTAGTTGAGCATGGAATAGACAGCATTTCTGTAAATGCCGACGCTGCTTACGAAGTTTCTAAAGTTATTATTGAAGGAGAGAATAAATATGAGAAAATTCCTATGAAATTAGAGCATATGGAAGCATTAATTGACGTGCAGGACGAGACAATAAAGGATGATAGGGCTTTGATTGTTGATAGCAATTTAAAGATTTCTCCGGCAGATATCAGCGAGGAGGAAATTATTTTAAGGGCACTGGATAATGGAAATGAAAATCTGAAACAGGAAAATATTACTGACGAATATTCCCCTGGTGTTGAGAAAGAAGATGATGTTCCGAAGCTGAATGAAGCAATACCTGTGGACTCTGATTATTTCTCCGACGACGAAATTGGCGAGATAATTGCAGTCAACAAAGATTACTATGAAAACCAGCAGGAGAATAAATTCGGGGAGGAAGTTGAGAAAGAAATTGAGGAGAGCTCTGTGAGGGAAAGCTTGGGGCTGGGGGCTGGGCAGAATGCGGACGCTAAAAAGAAAGAGGCTTCTGGCGACGAGGTTTTGGATATATTTTAATCTGTCTGGCAAGCCACTAATGTTTCAAGTGCTTGAGAAAAATCGCTGTAAGTAAATCTGTAATTTGAATGAGCCCTAACTACTATACTTTCATCTTTTATTATTAATAATCCCATGGGAATTGCACTTAATATAACCGGATAATTCTTTCTTTCATTCATCTTATTAATAGCATTCATAACCTGTTCTGCATCCCGCGGATTTTGAACTCGCGGAGCAGTTAGATATTGTCTTTCAACTTCCAAGGACTCTGCAGGACCTCTTGGAACAGCAACACGAAGATTCTCATCATCTTTAATCCCATACAAATTCCATCCCTTTGAATTTATTTTCCGACGAATTTCGTCCAAGATTGGATTTCTGTATTTTACCATTTTTCTATTGCAAATCTCACTGGTTCGCATCATATTTAGTCAGCGAATCTAATGCTTCAATAAATTGTTTATAGGGGATTTCTATGTAAAAAGAAGAGATATTTACTTTGTCTTTAAATTCTAAAAACATTATCTCCTCTTCGTGTTTAAGGTCCGAATCTGGAAATGCAAAAGTTATTTGGGGAGGAAATTGTTTGCTTTTCATAGCCCCTTTAACTCTTCTAATCTTTTCCTGCAAGTCCTCTCCACTTACCCTTGGAAGAATCTGATAAAAAGTCTCGCGCTCTAATTTAGATGCTGGACCTTGACGAATTGCTCTTTCTAATCCATGTTCTTCTTCGTCACTATCGCTTGATTTATAAAAATCCCACCCCTTCCCTTTAAAAGCATCATAAATAATTCCCAAATACTCTTCTCTGCTCATTTCTCTTGTCGCTATCATAAATTTTGGGGAGATTGAGGAGTATTTAACTTTTGTTATTTTAGGTTTTGTGGGGGGGAGTTGTTATTGTTTATGATTTGATTATTGGGGTCTTTTTTGTTTATAATGCTATAATTGAAAGATGGATTTGTAGTACCTAAATTACTTCCTACTAAAGCGTTTGTGATGAGCTTAAAATAGTGGCTTTTGTTACTTCTTGCTAGTTTGCATAAAACAGAAAAGTTTATAAAAGATGGAATATAGAGAAAAGTATGGCAATAGAACAAGTAGTTAAGGAAGGAAGAGAATGGTTTACTGTTAAGAGCATTAATGAGAAATATAACAGGGCTAAAAAACTAGCAAAAGCAAAAGGAGAGGAACTTGATTATAACCCTGCTGCTCAATATTATGCCCAACTTTCTCAAAATCCTTTAATTCAAGATGATGAAGCTACTTTGGAAGTAATTAACGGACGTTATCATGAAGTTAGTGATTCCCCTCCTGCCGAACAAGAAAAACATTTTGGCAAAGCTTATACAACTGATAGAGCAGATTTGATAAGAGAAGTTGGCTCAAAATTGGAAGAAACTATTGGGGCGATAGAAGAAAATAATTTATTTGCCTTATTACTTGGTAGAAAAGCACCTTCAAAAAAATTTGAGGATGGAAAATTTGAAGGATATAGAACCGGACTGCATAAAGATGCTTATCTTGCACAACAATTAATTGAAGAATATAAAGAAATTGAAAGGAGTGTTGTTGAAGGTGAAAAAGATGAAGATAAGAGAGACGGGGCTTTAAAGGAAAAGTTAGATAAATCAAAAAGTTTTAAAGAAAAAATAGATAATTATGTTAAAACTAAAAGGGAAGAAATACAGGAAGCGATTAATAAAGGAAAACTCAAAAGTTTTGTAATGGATTCTTTTGAATATTATTTAAATTATAGACCTTTAGCAATACCTCAAAGGATATTACAAAGAGCTCAAAAAGATGTTAATGAACTTAAAGAAGCAATAAACAAAGACTTGCTTAGCACTCAAAATTATGTGAAGGCAATGTATGGAGTATTAGAAGGAGAAGATAAAGAAGAATTTGCATTGGAACTTGGTGAAGTTGTAACAATTCAACAGATTAGAAAAGAAGAGAAAAAGAAGCAAGATGAGGAAGAAGCATTGCTAAAAAAAGCTGATGAAGAAGAGAGAGAGAGAAGTAATGTGATTCAATTTTCACAAAGAAAGAATAAGGCGGCTTAAACTTTTCTTTAGCTTTTTTATTGACCATCCTGCGCTTTTTTCGCGTCTATTAATTGGTCAATTATTTCCGCCATTTTTTTCATAAATTGCTCTGCGCGGTCCTGCCATTGGTCAATCTCAAATCCTTTAACTTCTTTTAATTCGCCGTGCGAAATTGATTTGTGCATTGCGTAAATGTCTCTGTACCACAGGACATAATCTAATTTTAATACCTTGGAGTCAACGAAGGTTTCTTTTAGCATTTTGGTTATGTGCTCCGGCGACGGGGGAATTTTGCCTAAAGTTATTATGGCGGCTTGTGCTGATTCAACCATGCACCAGTAAACTCCTTCAATAGAATTTAGAATTGCTATTTTGCTTCTTGCCAAATGCCTTGGTGCTCTTTGCAACGCTGAATAAACTGCTTCTGGGGTTGAATGAATGTTCCCCTGCAAAAGGAGGGCTTTTAAAGGATTGAAAAAACCTGCGAGGTCTATCAATGCCTGCCCGTTTCTTAAAATATTTATGACGACAGCGTCGCCGTGGAACAAATCGCGCCACCAAGTTGAAAGCCGGACTGTGTTGATGTGAAGCTCCCTTCCGTAATTTTGGGCTTCAATTAATTTTCTAAGCTCTTCGCGATACCATGCGGTAAGCTCCATGTCCCAGTTTATTGAAGCGTCGTCTATAATAATCACTATGTCTATGTCAGAGCCGGAAACTGCCTCACCTTTCGCCTGCGAGCCGAAAAGAATTGTTGCTTTGACAATATCCGCAAATTTTTTATGCACTTTTGCTGCAAAGTCCATCGCTATTTCATTAGGAGTCTTTAATTTTAGCTTTAGGTCTTCGGTTTTTTTTGTTGCTGAAGATTTTGGCTTATCTTTATTTGAATGAACTTTATGCTTGATAGATTTCTTTGACATTGTCTCCTCTGTTTTATTATATAGAATACAGGATATAATATTTAAATCATTCTATTTCGCCCACTTTACAAAGCAACATTACTTCACATATTTTATAGTTGGTTTTGCAATGGAATATTTTTCACACTTCATCCTAAATAGCTCTAAATTGTTTTTGTCTACAAACTAATAAGAAAACAAAACGATAAATGCTCTCCAGATTGATTTAATTAATAACAGAATTAACATATCTCCCGAGACCTTTCTTTGCCATTTGACAAGTCTTTATAAACCAATGTTAAGTGAGAAAGAAAGCTCCCTTTTATTATTGCTATCAATTCTTCAAAAAATCACTCCATCCTCCCAAAAACGAAAGACTTAAATAAGCAATATTACTTAAGTTACTTATATGACAAACATGACTTTAGCCTTGCCAGAAGAACTATTTACGTTAATGAAAAAGCATAAAGAAATAAAATGGAGCGAGATAGCAAGGCAGGCACTATGGACACATGCTAAAAAACTGGAATTAATGAACAAAATACTTTCCAAAAGTAAGCTTACAGAAAAAGACGCTCTTGAAATAGGGAGAAAAATCAATAAAGAAATAGCTAAAAAGCATGGACTTAAATGAAGATAGTAATTGATAGTAACAGACTGATAGCCGCCTTAATAAAAGAAGGCACAACGAGAGAGATTCTTCTTGACAAAAATTTTGAGTTTTTTGCGCCAGAACATATTAAAGATGAAATAAGCAGTCACAAATATGAGATAATCTTAAAAAGTGGATTAAATGAAGAAGAATTTGAAATTTTAGTTCAACTTATGTTTGACTTTATAAAAATAATTCCAAAAGGAGATTATAGTCAATTTGTTGACGAGTTAAAAACCGAGATCAAAGACATTGACGACATCCCCTATCTTGCTGTTTGTTGGTTAATTGATGCAGATGGAATATGGACTCATGATCCACACTTTTTTAATCAAAATAAATTTAAGATTATGACTAACATTGATATGTTAAATATTTCAGATAGAAATAATTTTGAGTTAGAATAATACTTAAAAAATCATTCCATCGGCGCCCCGGAGAATCTGCTTCTTTGCCCGGGAATTTCTCCACCGAGCTCAACTGGAAGTCCTGAAAATCCTGCGCCGTAGATTGAGTGGTGAACATCGGGATTTATTGTTCCTATGCCTCCGAAGTATGCTCCGTATGCCTGCGATATCTGGCTCCAATATGGTGGCGTTGGCGACTCGCCCATTGTGTAAACATTAGATGACGCTCCTTCAAAAGCTTCTCTCACTGGTGTGTGAGCCATGCCCAAACCCCCCTGCTTTGAAAACCAATCGCCTGTTTCAAATGTTTTCTTTATTCCTTTTGGAAACATTTTTAAAATGGGATTAATTGGGACATTACCCATTCCTAATGGAAGTTCTGCGTCTTCAAATCCTAAATTATCTGCGATGTGCATGTGCTTTACATGAGGCGAGATAATTCTTGCTTCTCTGATTACATCTGCTTCATCGTAGCCCCATTTTCGCATGCTGTTTATATGGCCGACGTCCCATGTCGCGCCGATTATTTTTTTTGCTTTTTCCTGCGCTTCTTTTTCAGACATCCCTGCTAATGTTGCATTCTTAACAAAAACTCTTTGAGATTCTTTTACAAGTTTTGCAATCTCTTCTGCTCTTGTAAGCCCCGTCATGCCTACAGGAGGATTTTCAATGCTGATTATTGGGGTGTGGTCTTTGAATTTTTTGTATGAGTTCCATGCGACGTTGCCGAATGTTTGACCGGCTTTTTCGTAAGCGAATTTAGCCAATGGCTGAAAAGCTTCAGGAGGGTTTTTAAGAGAAGTTAAAATATTTACTCCCTTTGACAATTCAACATTAAAATCTTTAACATTTGATTTTCCTTCTGTATATGCTTTGAAAACAGGCAATGATTTTTTTTTGAATTCTTCTAATTTATTTTTGTCCTCACCTGACACAACTACAAAGGCTTTGTTAAATGCTTCTTTAAAATTAACATAGTTGTTTTCTGATACTGCTTTGGCATAGCTCACATTATTGTTAAATATTTCTTGGGACTTAACATAGTCTGAATCAATTTTTTTAAGTACTTGAATATCCGCTTCGTATTTTTTGGGATCTGTAATTGATTCATTATAAACCTCAAATGCTCCTTTTCCTAATGCTTTTTTAGCTTTTTTATCAAATTCTTCTTGGTATGGGATTATTTCATCTATATGCTGGCGAGCACGATGTGATTCTATTTGCAGGCCCTGCAATTCCTGTTTCCATGCTTTTTCGTTGTGTTCTTTGAGCCAATCAGTCATTGTTATTTCTTTTCCTCCTTTTTCAAAATAATCTTTTTGAATTGAGGGTATATTTCCAACCTGCCCTGTTCTTTCATTATATACTCCTAAGCTTACAGTCTTTTCTTCAGGCGAGCCGTCGGGGTTTGTGCCGATTTTAATTTTTTGTTCAACTTCCGGAAGCCCGTTTGAAGAGTGAAATGTTACGACGACATTTCCGTCTGGATTCATTTGCTGTGCCAATTTTACTGCCTCCAATGCCTGCCTTTCTACTTCCTGCCGCTTGTCTTCTGTCCAGTTCTCTCTTTGACTGTATCCTGTTGCTTCAATTAATGGCCCATGAAATGTAAGGTCAACACCTGTTAACTTTCTTAATCTGTCTATTTCTTTCCAATGCTGTTTTGGAATTGACGCAAGATGGGACATTGCGCTTCTCGCGGCCAACCCAAGCCCTGAAACTTCTATTGTTTTTGCGCCTGTTGATATTTTTTTGGATACGGCCTGTAATTGGTTTGCTGTCAATGGGTCTGAAGGAAATGCAAGTTCTGATGTTTTTATTCCATAGACGGGCGAGATGCTTTCCGAATCAAACGAATATTCTGCGCCTCCGTAAAAGTTTTCCGAATTTGCCATAAGGATTATAATGTTTTTAGATAGTTAAATGTTTTGATGATTTGCATTCTTGTCATCTATGTTCACCTTCCTTTTTTCTCTCAAGATATTTGCGCTCGCCTTCGCTTTCTGTTCTGCCGGCGTTTCTGTTGTCTGTCGGGGGCTCGCCCATTCCTGCTGTTTCGGGGCTGCTTGCGCTTCTTGGCTGGGGAGCGCCCATTCCCGCCATTAGTGCTGGTTGCTGCGCCTGCTGAAGTGTTGAGTTTCTTTCTGCAACCAGTGTTGTTTCTGCGGCCCTTTCCGGCATTGCAGAATAGGTTTTGCCTTGGTAAGGATTTGGCCCTCCTGTATATGTTGGACGAAAGTTTATTTCATCTTCGTCTTCTTTTGCTGTCGGGGCGGCTCTGACTATTCTTACAGGCAGATCTCCCTGCTCAAGAGTGGATGAATCGCTGCCTTTTCTTCTTAAAAATCTTGTAAACTCGGCTGTGTCTTCCTCGCTTATTTCTTCTTCTAATGAAATTGCCTTGCCCTTGCTGTCTTTTTTGATTTCTTTTATTTTGGGAGGCAGTTCTTTTATTTGAGTTATTTTATTGCTTGACATTGTAATAATTGAAAGATAAGGATTTATTTAAGACTTTGTTTTGGATTTAGAAACCAATAAAAACAATAGAATTGATTATCATTTATTAGTAGTTACAATTAGAAACATTTAAATACCTAAAATGCAATGTAAGAATATGAGAATAAGAGAAAAACTAAAGGATATTGAAAGAGAAACAAGATACAATTTAGCCATAGCTGGAGAAGGCGAGCCAAAAATAGTTTTAGTTGGAAATACTCATTATAGTTGGAATCGCTATATATGCAGTATAATACAAAATGCGGGAATGGATGTTGTTTTATCTGAAGATTTAGTAGACTCAAATTTGAGGAATGGCTCTTTTGAGCATGGAAGATTCTATAAAAATGGAACCCTTATCCAACAAACAAATATTAAAAATGCTCCTGTCAGAGATTATGTTCATGGATTGGACGTCATGGTTAGGGGGGTGGAAAATACTAATTTAGATACAATTAGAGAAAGAGAAATTCACTTTTATAATAAAATAATGGGACAGGTCAGAGAAGGAAAGAGTGTCGTCGCCGAAGTTGGGCACGTTCACGCTGCTTCGGGAGGAATATTACATAAAGAATTGATGTCTTCTGGAGTGCCTTGCGCGATTTTATACTTGCCCGAATTTATTGGAACGCAAAAAGAACCTATTGAATTGCAACGTGAATTTAGGAGCAGTTAAATGATGATTAAAGAGGCTGGAATGTATCCACATGTGACGCCATGCCGTGGGCTTTTTTGTAGACGTCAAATACGGTGAAGCATTTTTCTCTTGCTGAAATTATTGACTGCGAGCGGATTATTTTTTCGTAGTCGTTGTCGGGTTTTATCCCCTTTGATAAATCCTCTTTTTCTTCTTTCTTCTTTGATTTGAAGAAATCCCTAAGCCCTGAAAATAAAGCAGTGAAAGGGTTTGTGTCTGAATCTGAAGATTGTTTTTTTTCTTCTTTTTTGTTTTTGTCTTCTAAAAATTCGTTCAAATCTTTTTCTATTGCCTGCAAGCTATCTGCTGTTGCGCCTTCTATCAGCTTTAATGCTTCGCCCATGTCGTCTTTTTCAAGCTCCTGCTTGAGCACGCTTAATTCCTGATCGTTTAAAGAATAACTTGTGAATTTTATGTCTGTTCTGCCGCCGAATGCCCAGTCTCCTCTTTGTGATATTTTTTGGGGTATGCTTCTGAATTTAAATTCAACAATTAATATTGAAGAATATTTTCTTGCTTTAACTTTTGTGAAGACCTCTGGAAGGAGTCCTGCGCTCACGTCGTCTTTTGGGTCGTAGGGGGATTTTGCCAGAAGAACGAGCTCCATAATTTTTGTGTTGAATGTGCTGACAAGAGCCGACTGCATTGAGCTGTATTTTTGCTCCAGTTTCTGCGCGGCGTTTAGGTACGGCTTCACCCAGCGAGTATAAAGCTTCAGCATGTTGACCTGCGACTTGAGATAATTTTTTTCAATTTCAAATCTTTGAGTTAATGAATGCTCTGACTCGTCAATCCATTTGAAAAATTCTTCTGCTCTTTGAATTATAATTCTTTTGACTCTTTCGTTTAAATCTAATTCCCCTGCGTGCTTTCTTGACTGCAGCGCCATGAATGCGTCTCTTAATGTGACAAAGTCAAGTTCGCCTGAAGAGAGCGCGTTTATGCTGCCCCTGCCTTTTTTTATGTCCACATTATCAAGCCATATTTGCTTTAATGAAAGCAGGGATCCGTATCTTTCTTTTGCTTCCTGTGATTTTTTATATTTTTCATAGGGCTCTAATCTTAATTTAAAATCTTTCAAGTCATAAAGAAGATTAAGTATTGATTTTATTACGGTGTTGATGTTGCCCATTGTTCTGGAAACCTCCTGCTGCATCTGCATAACTCTCGTTTGTATTTCTGAAAAATGTCCGGAGCCAGGAGATGAAGCAAAATTATCAATTATCTTTTCGGTTTCTTTGTACGGCCCTTCAAGGAAGTCAAGAATCCAGAAATAAATCGGCTCAAGATTCTCCGTCGCTGAATCGTATTTTAATTCGTGCTGTTCGTTCGGCGATTTCAATCCCCACGAGGACATAGGGTCTTTTTTTGCTTCGTCATAATTAAACATTACTCCGCTTTTGAACGGCTCGGCTATTTTTGCCGCCTCTAAATAACCCTTTTCTTTTACAATTTTTTTTACTGCTTCCTTCAACGGCCTGCTGGTCTCTTTATCAATTTTGTCAGGGTCGCAATAAACTTCCGGGCTAATCGCCGCTATAAGATTGTGTATGTTCACCATTTTCCTCTTTTAATATAAGAGATTTGGGGTTTATTTAAATTATGTGCTTTGGGGTTTCAGATTATTGCACGAATAAATTAAGGGTGGGTGGATATATAGGGAACCAACAAAGTTTTTCGGCGTTGGTTCCCTAATAGTACACCAATAAAAAACTGAAGAACTAAATTGGTGCACTATATATGTAAAGTAAAGTTCAAAATGTAATGCCCTTTAGGATTTTAAAATGAAATGTAAAAAAATGTTGCCTTACAAAGTGGACTTAACAATTTAGCAACTTTTAAATAAAACGTTTTTTATTATATATCATGGGATTTTTCAAAAAAAAGAGGGGCGCGGATATTATTGATTTTACTAACATGATGAAGAGGGGGCTTATTTCTCCTGCGGATAATAAAAGTGGGGAACATGAAGTTATTGACTTCAGCTCTTCGCGAAATGCTTTTCCTTCAAGTTCTCCAATTGGAAATTCAAATGGCGGCGACGATTTTTTGAGCGGGCTGGCTGGAGCCGGGGATGTTGAGCAAAGTCCGGGGCCTATTACTGATTCTTTGAGACTTGCACGACGACGGAATACTGAAAGCAGTGACATAAGAGAGCTAAGATTGAAAATTGATGATAATGATTTTAAATTGAATAATTTGATTGAGAAAGTCAGGGAGATTGAGAGGAAGATTAGAGATGGGGGGATTTAACTGCCGATATAACGCCCCTCAAGAACATCTTTTGTCTTTCCGAATATCCCATCGATTAAATCTCCTCCCTCGTAAAACCTGTTCCTTCTTAATGCATAATCTTCTTTGCCAAAAACCACTCTGAAAAATTCCCTTCTCCAAAACCTTGGTCCATACACATCGCTTCTGACATCCCTAAATCTTCTGGCTCTTAATTCCTTTATTTCAACGCCATCAGGACTTAATAAAGAGAAATCTGGTACTCTAGCAATATATAACCTTAAATGCCCTCTTAATTCCTCTTTATCGGAAATTTTATATCTAATGCTCCCTCCAGAAACACCTATCTGTATTAGTTTATTAGGGTCCATCTGATAACCTATTTCTTCTAATAATTCCCTGCTCATGGCATCTTTGTAACTTTTATCTTCTTTTCTTTTATGTCCAACTATAAGAGGAAGCCACACCCCCGGCAGAATTTTTCTGTCATTGCTTCTCAGATTTTCAACAACTCTCATTGTTCCGTCTAAGAGTGCTACTGCGGCACAAACCAGTGGAGTATCAGAACCATAGTCACTTAATTCCATCTCATCTCTATTAACTAATTCTCTTCTTGGATTAGCTCTTCCAATTGAATCTACTGGTCGTATTCTTTCTTGTTCTTCTTCCATTTTTCTTACTGGCAAACCCATAAAAAAGTAGTGAAAACGAGGGTTTTAAATGTTTTTGTTGGGCGGATTTCTACTATGGTCAAGGACATTAAAAGATGAACATTTATGCCTTGACTATCAAGGGAAAAACATACATTTTTGTTCATTTATTTATGTTTTTCACTATATTTATTAACGATAAAGATTGTAATAAATTTTTCTATTGATTTCCGGATGGCTTGAAAAAGATTAAAAGTCTTTATTGATTAATTAATCTATGAAAGCCCTGTCCATAAAACAACCCTTCGCAGAACTAATTTTACAACATAAGAAAAAAATTGAACTGCGGAAGTGGAACACAAAATTCAGAGGAGAGTTTCTGATTCATGCTTCTAAAAAATGCGACAAAGATGCTATGAAAAAATTTGGATTTACTGAACTGCCTTGCGGCGTAATCGTCGGAAAAGCTGTTTTGGCCAATGTTAGAAAATACGAGAACGAAAGTCAGCACAAAAAGGATAAAGAACTGCATCTTGCTGACTCTTATTGGGGGAATTATGGTTTTGTCTTGGAAAATCCTGTGAGATTGAGTGAGATAGTTGTTAATGGAAAGCTGGGGTTTTGGGAATTTGATTTGGAAGGTTATTGTTAAGTAAATTCCAGAATGCAACAACGATTATTAACTTAAATTAATCTGGTTTGTGTTGATATGGAGAATTCTGATAATCAGGATAAAATTTGTTCAGAATTCTCGTGATAGATAATTCCCAAAACACTATACTAATCAAGGGAATTATCCCTATTTCTAAGAGTATCTTGTTTATTTTAAGGATAAAAATATCCTTTAAAGAGTATGCAAAAAAGGTTATGCTGAAGGCTGACTTTGAAGTTATATGAAACCAACAAATCTTTCGGTGTTTGTTCCCTAATAGCACTCCAATAAAAAACTGAAGAACTAAATTGAAGTGCTATATGATAGTTTTAAATAGATTTTTTGTTTAGTAAAAATATGAAAGATTTGCAACAAGAGATACTTGCTTATGCTCTGCAGAATGCGCTGGAATTTGGGGAAGCGGATGCAGGGAGGATTTTGCCGAAGCTGTTTCAGCATGGGCTTGAGAAAAGTGAAATTGGCGAGATTATGCCTTTAATTAAAGACATAGTTGAAAAAGTAAATTCTATAAGTGTTGAAGAAAGAAAAGAAAATTTTGAGAAAGTTAAAGAATTGGTCAAGAAAAGAGAAATTGCTGAAACTGGATTGCCAGAACTTTCTGGAATTGTGAAGGGAAAAAAGCCAGTTTTTAGACTGGCGCCTTTTCCGTCGGGGGCGCTGCACATTGGGAATGCAAAAACTTATTTGCTGAATGCCTTGTATGCTGAAAAATACAACGGAAAGATTCTTCTTGTTATGGATGATACTATTGGGAGCGCTGAAAAACCACTTGTTAAAGAATCTTACAAATTAATTGAAGAGGCGTTTAAATGGCTCGGCGTTAAATATGAAAAAATAATTTACAAATCTGACAGGCTAAAGATTTATTACAAATACGCGGAAGAATTGATTGAGAAAAATAAATCTTATGTATGCCATTGCGGTGCTGATGAACTTCGGGAGAATAGGGAGAAGGGAGTTGCATGCGGGTGCAGGATTTTTCCTTTAAGCATTCAGAAAGAAAGATGGAAAGAAATGTTCAAGGCGAAGGAAGGGACTGCGGTTTTAAGAATCAAAACAGACATGCTTCATCCGAATCCTGCTTTCAGAGATAGGGTCTTGTTCAAAATTTCTGACAGGGAGCATCCAAGAGTCGGAAATAAATATAGGGTTTGGCCGTCGCTGGAAATGAGCTGGGCAATTGACGACCATCTTTTGGAAATCACACATGTTATCAGAGGCAATGATTTGATGATTGAGAGCGATATGGAAAAATTTATATGGGACATTTTCAGATGGAAGCACCCTGAATTGATTCACACTGGGCTTATTCAGATTGAGGGGCTCGGTGCAAAGATTTCAAAATCAAAAGCGCAGAAAGAAGTTTTGTCCGGAGAGTTTATTGGATGGGATGACCCGAGGACGTGGAGCATACAAAGCCTTGCTCGCAGAGGTATCACACCCGAAGCAATTAAAAAATTTGTTGAAAGCATTGGGCTAAACAGGCAGGACATTGTCGTGCCTATTGAAACTTTGTATTCTATAAACAGGGCATTGCTTGATAAAGATGCAGAAAGATATTCTTTTGTTGAGAACCCTGTAAAGATAAATATTGATAATGAAATGACATTAAAAGAAATTGATGTTCCTGTTCATCCAGACACTCCGGAAAAAACCAGAAAAGTTAGATTAGGCGATGAGATTTATGTTTCTGAAAAAGATTTTAGAGAATTAAGCGGAAAGGAAGTGAGACTTCTGCATTTGTTTAATATTTTGATGAAGGAAAAAACAAAAGTTTCTTCTGTTGAGAACAAGAAAATACCGAGGATAAACTGGGTTTCCGACGGAGTGAATGCGAGAATTTTTATGCCTGACGGCGAATGGGTTAATGGCTTTGCTGAATATGGAATTTCAAATTTGAAAGCCGGGAGTTTTATACAATTTGAGAGATTTGGGTTTGTGCGTTTTGATGGGAAGAATAAGGAAGGGGTTTTTGAGTTTTGGTTTGGGCATAGATGATTGTTTTGAAATGATTCACGAAAAAGTGAAAGTTTATAAATAAGTAAATATTATTAACTGGTGAAAATGGCTTTCAAAAAAAGAGGGATGAGTGATGTTGTTGCGAATGTATTAATTATTCTTTTAGTTGTCGTCGGTGTTGGTTTGTTGTGGGCGGCGATTAGACCGCAGATTGAGCAAGTTGAAGGAGGTGCGCAGAGTGATTGTTTGAAGGTTAGTTTGGAAGCGACGCAATGTGTGGTAGATGTTGGAACAGCAAACGCTTTAGCCACTAATATAGAAAGGAATGCAGGCGATGGAAATCTTAAATCAGCAAAACTCTTGGTTGAAGGAAATATTTATAATTGTCAAAATTACCCAACTTCACCATGCACATTCACTTCAGAAACTAAAACACTTGTTATTGATAAAGATAACGCCCCAGGACAATTTTCAACTATTTTCTCTAACTTTAATGAATTAGAAATAAAAACTTATGTTTCTAATCTTTTTGCTTTACCATTCTATACCTTGAGTTCTAATCAGATTCTTGTGCCAACAAAATTAAATGTAGCGGCTGTTGTTGGAGGGGATGAAAAAACTTGTGAACCTGTTAGTACGCCAATAAAATGCGATTGTATTAATGGAGTTGGTTCTACTTACATTAATAATTGCCCACCATAAATTTATTTTGTTTAATTATATTAATATAAATTTAATCCCAATTTATTCGTCATAAAGCGAAGACTTTATAAATAACATCTTCTTAATTTACACATAAGTGAAAAAGGAGGTTAGTAAATAATGTTCAAATACAAAAAAGGAGTGAGCGCTGTTGTTGCTAACGTCCTCATCATACTTCTGGTTGTCGTTGGTGTCGGCTTGTTGTGGGCGGCTATTAGACCGCAGATTGAGCAGGTTGACCAAGGTTCACAGAGTGATTGTTTGAAGGTTAGTTTGGAGCCGGTGAGCTGTTTGATTAAAACTTGTTCTACTTCCACATCAACTTATTGTGATGAAGATTCTGATTGTCTTTCACCTGAGACGTGTAATATCAACGCAGATAATAAGCCAGAAGTTAATGTAAAAAGAAATGCAGGACAAGGCACAATGTCAGGATTAAAACTTATAATTGATGGCACAGGCGGAAGAGAGATAATTGACATAACAGGGTCTATTGCCGAACTTGGTTCTCAAACCTATACTCTTGATGGAGTTTCTCCAAATCAGGGGTTAAGTTCGGTTACTGCTGCAACACAATTCAGCGTAGCCGCAGTAGTAGGCGCAGATGCTCAAACATGTCAGCCGTTGGCTAGTCCAATAACTTGCACGTAAATTTAATTTATTTTTTATTTTGTTTTTTCTTTTTCTGCTTTTTTATTTTTTTGAATTGGTAATATTTATAAACTATAGTTATTCTATAGTGCAATGGTCACGACAATTCAGTTAAGCGAGAATGTGAAAAGAGCACTGGACAGGTTAAAATCTGAGAAGGAGACCTATGAGAATATTATTGTTAATCTAATGAAAATTGCGGATAAATGCAAGAGAGAACAGGAAAAATTGCTTATTGAAGGATGCAAAGTGATGGCTGAAGAAAACTTAAAAATAAATAAAGAGTTTGAAGCTATTGAAGACTTGATGGATTGGGAGTGGTAAATGATTATAGAAAGGGGCGACATATTCATAGCTAATTTAGAGCCAATAATTGGCAAAGAACAAGGAGGAATAAGGCCTGTTTTAATAATTCAGAACAATATCTCAAACAAATATTCTCCCGTAATAATTGTTGTCGCAATCACCTCAAAAATTTTTACAAAAGAATTCCCAACAAATGTCTTTATTTCTAAAGAAGATTCTGGATTGGATAAGGATTCAACAATTTTATTAAATCAAATTAAAACAATTGACAAATCCAGATTGATTAAAAGAGTCGGTTCTTTGGATTTATTTCTTATGAGGGAAGTTAATACTGCATTGAGAATAAGTTTGTCGCTTGATTAGTTTAGCAAATTTTTATAAGCCCTCTGATAGTTAATTATTCATGATTATAAAGAAGAGGGGTATTGGTGATGTTGTTGTCAGCGTCCTTATCATACTTCTCGTTATAATTGTTTCAACAATACTTTGGATTGCTGTCCGCGCAAATATAGACAAGGCAACGAAGAGCTCGCAAACAGAATGTTTGTCCATAAGTTTAGATAATGTTGGGTGTGAGGCGTATGGGCATTGCAATTACTATGCCGGCGGTGCTGAATATGCGACGTGGGTAACAATAAAAAGAAATTCCGGCAAAGGAGATTTAAAAGGAATAAGATTTATTTTTGAGGACTTTTTTAAAAGAACATCTGTATTTGACAGACCAACAACAGGATTTGACGAATTAGAAAGCATAAGATTTGACGCATCAAACAATTTACTGCTGGGTTTTGAGCCGAAGAGTGTTTCTTCTGTTGCTCTTGCCGGTGCTGATAATTTTGTCTGCAGGTCGTTTTCTTCCCCTGTTGAATGCACTACTATAATTCCTGCCCCTGCTCCGGGACATGTTCCTGGAACAAGCAGCACTGAACCTCAATGTTGCCAGTATTATTGGAATTTAACTGAGTGTGCTCCGCAAGGAGTAGATTGTAGTATATTTAATAATAATCAAGTTAATTGCATAAATGCCAAATGTAATTGGGAAAGTAGTAATTCAATTTGCACCGGAACTTTTATCAGAAGTAAATATTGCTGTTCTGAAAATCCTTATGAACCAATTAATCCTCAAAATAATCCAAGAAGAACCCAATGTTCAACACAAACATTTAACTGCTGTATTGATAGAACAGACCCTTCAATTTCAGGAATAACTCACTGCTGGTAACTCAACATATTTTTATACTCCTCCAACTTAATTACCTCATGAAAAAAAGAGGCATAAGCGAAGTTTTATCTGTTGTTTTATTTATTCTAATAGGCATAGTCGGCGTCGGCATTCTATGGGTTGCGATAAGCAACATGGCGAAAGATGATTCTTCAGCGAGCGGACAGGATTGTTTAACCATTGACATTGAGCCTGTGAGTTGTAATTATTTTCATAATGGGTGCTTTGGTAATGCTCTTCAACAAAATGTTGCTTTAATAGTATTAAAAAGAAATCAGGGCGAAGGAGATTTAAGAAGTGTGAAACTTGTTTTTGAAGATGCAAATGGAAATAAAAAACCATTGGATATTGAAGATTATAACTTCCAACTTGCAAGGTTTGAAGCTAAAAAAGATATTTCATCAGTTAAAGAATATGAGACTATTAGTGTTGTAACTACTGGTGTAGATTGGATAAGTTCCCCATTAGATAAACTTAACCTAATTGCTTTAGCAGGAATCGTCGGAGATGATAAAATTGTGTGTAATGAGATTAATAAACCAATTGACTGCCCTTTAACATTCCCTCCAAGTTGTTAAACCCCAACATTTTATAAACTTCCCCCATTATAAATAACGAACAAGAAACAAAATGAAACAAATAGAAGTTGAATGCAAGATAAAAGTAAAAGACGTCAATGAAATAAGAAACAAAATAAAAAAAATAGCGCGGTTTGTTAAAAATGAAAACAAAAAAGATGAGTATTTTTCTTTAGAGTATTTCAGATATCCTGAAAAAAGCTTAAGAGTCAGAGACAAAGGAAAAAAAAGAGAAGTTAATTTCAAACAGAGAATAAACTATATCAACGGAATCCACGCGAAAAAAGAAGTGCAGTTTGAAATTTCGGACATTGATGGATTTTACGATTTAATTAATGATTTTGGATTTAAAAAATGGATGAGCAAGGAGAAGAAAACAGAATTATACAGGACAAAAAATGGAGTGCATATTGAACTGAATTTTGTAAAGAATTTGGGGTGGTTTTTGGAAATTGAAGTTTTATGTTCTGAGAAAGATGTTGAAAACGCAAGAGAGAAGATTGTGAAAGTCAGGGAAAAACTTGGTTTGACGATGAGGGACGTGGAGAAGAAAGGGTATACTAAAATGTTTTGGGAGAGAGAACACTAAGAACTAAGTTTTTTAGTTTTGCCCGATTTATTTCCCTTTCCATTTGGCAGTTTTTCTTTTTCTAATTCTAACTGTTTCTTCAATTTGTCTAATTGCTCAATTTGCTTAGCGATGTCGTCTTTTGACATTGCTTTTTGAGAAATTGGTAAAGCTTGCAGGGGAACTTTTTTTACATAATCCAAGACAGAGGATTTTTCCATGCTTAGAACGGTTTGGGATTCGTCGTCAACGTGAGCTTTTAGAATTTCCATGCCTGATAGGATGCAGCTTAATACCCATATTTTTCTGCCTTCAAGACTTTGGATGACTGCAATTATTTTTCTTATTTCTTCTGTAATACTGCGGTTTTTCATTTCGTCTTCCAAGATTCCTTTTATTGCGTCTAAATCAACTTTTGTCTTGATGTTTAATTTTTCAGGTACTTTGTCGTTTATTGTTTCAAGAATTTTCAACTCAATTTGCTTGTCTAAAGTGAAGGCGGCTACTTTCTTTTCTGTCGGCAGGTAATAATCTATTTGATGAAGGTTTTGCCCTGTTTCAAAGTCAAGGACGAAGAACCCTGCGACGAGAAACGCATCTTTGTGGTCTTTAAGCAAACCGGAATATTCTTTGGATGACTGCAATTTTTCTATGTATGGTTGGATTTTCATTTTATTACTTTTTAAGATTTGGTTTATTTATAAGGTTTTGTATTGTTTTAACCAAGGGGAATTAATTGAGGATTTAAATCCTTAAGTCTTCTACCTAAATCTTTTAAATGGGTTAAACCGACGATAGCAACTAAGCTTTCTTTCGGATTGTAAAGACGCTTTATGTTGCTTGCCATCGTATCGTTTCTCACCGGAGAATTCAATCTCTTTTGCGATTCTACATAACTTCCTCTTAATGATGAGAGTTTTTGATATAACTCATCTGTTCCCATTAGTGTTCCTTGCTCATATTGAGAATAACTCTTGTTTGATAATTTTTGAAATAACTCTCTTGGGTTGATTTTTTCTAAGTCATAGAATAAAAAACTCGCTTTAATTCCGATTTTCATGCAACGAACAAAATCATCTAATGATATTGTGTCTGCATCTATAAATTCTAATTTTGTTTCTTGGTTCTGCAGGACATATTCGTTTGGAGCCCTTAATTCGTATCCTGTTACTTGTGAAGCATATTCTAAAAATGGTCTTATTGTGCGTAATTCTTCTGTTGATAGTTCTTGTGATAACTGCTCGTAAAAGTGCCTATTCCATCCGGCTCTTTCTTCAGTCATTTCCAATAGTATTGTCTCTGGTCTTAGTTCTTGAAGTTTTGCTTTAAGATTTTCCTCACCTTTAGGATCAATATGAATTGCTCCGACTATTGATAAATTCCTTTTTAACTGCCCTCTTTTTATTAAGGGGGTTTCTTTTTGAGGCATTATTAATACCATTATTTCTTGAGAAATAAGGAGTTTAAAAATCTTCCTGTTGTTACTATTATTTAGTTATTATAAACATCTGTTGAAAAAGTTAATTCATAAGTTTTCAAAACTAACTTTTGCAATTGAGTCTTTAGGCATTCTTTTGCTGACATTTAACAATTCTATGCCGATAATATTGCTTTCTTCATCTAAGTCTATAATTGTTTGATTATCTATTTTTCTATTTGATGCAAATGCCTTGCTGCTTAATTCAATATATATTGCGTCGGCTTCTTTGTCCATTGTTATTTTCATACATAATAAATTGTTATTACCTTTATATATTTATCTCGTTCATAAACCACTTCTATTTTTGTTCTCCCTATATCTTTTTGAGAGTAATATAATCCTTCTTCTTTGTAAGTAATTTCGGGGAATTTTATGGTGTTAATTACCTCGTCTTCACTAATATTTCTTTTTTGCATAACCTCTTTGGCATGCTTTGTGAAAACAATTTGCATATTAATCTAAATATAACAAAATTATAAATCTTTATGCACTTCGTTCGTTCAATTCTTTCTTCAAATCCCCGACAAATTTTTCCAGTTTCACGCCGAACTTCGGTTTTTCTCCTCTTGGACGGACTGCTATTGTTTTTGATTTTTCTTCCTTGTCGCCGACGACAATTATGTAGTTTATTTTAAGCATTTCTGCGTCGCGGATTTTTGATTGGACTGTGTCTGAACGCAGGTCTATATCTACTCTTAATTCAGGCATTTGCGATTTTATTTCTTTCAGCAAATTTTCGCATGATTTGATATTTCTGTCGGTGAAGCTTACTATTCTGGCTTGCGTCGGAGAGAGCCAGAGTGGCAGAGCTCCTTGAGTTTTTTCCAATAAGTAAGCCATTACTCTTTCTGTCGCCCCAGTTGAAGATCTATGAATGACAATCGGCCTTTGTTCTTTTCCATTTTCATCTGTATAAGTCATGTCATATCTTTCGGGAAGCGCGAAATCTATTTGCACTGTCAGCAAAGTGTCTTCTTTTCCATACACATCTTTATACTGCAAATCCAACTTAGGCCCGTAAAATGCAGCCTCCCCCTCTGCTTCAACATATTTTATTTTTGATTTGTTTAGGATTTTTCTCATCAAATTTTGCGACTCCTCCCAAGCTTTTGGATTGTCTATATATTTTTTCTTATCTTTAGGATCCCATTTTGAGAATCTGTATTCTATATCTTTAATTCCTAATGCACTCATAGTATAATTAAGCAAATCTAAAACTTCCTCAAATTGTTTTTCTACTTGGTCTTTTCTGCAAATTATATGGGCATCTGCTAAAGTAAACTGCCTTACTCTTGTTAAACCTCTTAATTCTCCTGACTGCTCGCTTCTAAACAAATTTGCCATTTCTGCGTATTTTAAAGGAAGGTCTTTGTAGCTTCGCGGCTTGCTTTTGAAAATAATAAAATGAAAGGGGCATGTCATCGGCCTCAAGGCTAATGTTTCATCTCCGACGTTCATACAAAACATAGAGTCTTGATAGTGCTGCCAATGCCCTGACACTTTGTATAAATCGCTTTTAGCCATTACAGGAGTTGACGTATGCAAATAACCTCTTCTTAATTCTTCATCAATTGCAAATCTTTCTATTTCTCTTTTTATAGTTGCACCTTTAGGAGTTAGCAAAGGCAGTCCTTGACCAACTAATTCATTTACAATATAAAGATCTAAATCTCTGCCCAACTCAACATTGCTTTTCAAATTGTCTTTTCCCCTCGCAGCCTGCATGCTTACTTTTGAAAGTTTATTGACGAGGCGAGCTATTTCATTTTTGTCTATTGCAGATTCCCCTTTAGCACTGCCTTTTTTGGATGCCGCAGACTCAATATTCTGCTTAAATTCCTTGCTCAATTCAGACAAAGGATGCCCCTTTACTTTAAATTCAAGTGCTTTGTAATATCCAAACGGCGCCCTGATAGTATTTTTGAATTTCTTTTTTAATTGCGCCTCTGCTTCCCGAAGAATTTCCAAAGCCAGCTGCGGCGACGACAAATTAGAAGACAAATGCGCATAAGGATAAAGAACAATGCTGTTTGTTTTGACTTCTTTTGCGGTTTTTTCTACTGCATCAACTAATTGAGAAATTGTTTCGTGCGTGTCGCCCTTTTCTACAGCTGTTAAAACAACCAAGCACTCTTCTACTTTTATTTCGTCTTTTGACTTTAATTCTTCGGCGTCTTTGACTGCTTTTTTTAACGGCTTGAATTTTATGTAGTCGCAGTGGAGAGTTATTATTTTCATGTTGAATATAAACTAGAAGCGTATTTAAAAGTTTATTTAACTGCTATTTTTAGTATCAAAACAAGCAAATTACTCTTTGGAAAAACTTAAAAACCATGATTTATTGCATCCTATTGAAGAAAAATGACGGCAGAAGAAAGAGTTAAAGAAGCATTGAGAAATTATCTTGCTTTAGCTGGAGAACCAAACCTTATTCTTTTTGGCAATGCGTATCTTGAAAGGATGAGAAGGTTTGAAATGATTGATAGTAAAGGGCAGGTATTTTTATCTGACGATAAACCCAGAGAATCTGAATTTAGGCTTTATATGAATAAGAAATCCCGCGAAATATTTGCTGGCAGACCTATCAAAGATGATGAGTTGGACAGAATTTATTCTTCTATTGAACAATTATTGACTGAAGGAGCCGACGCTATAAGAGTAAATATGCAAAGAGGCTGTCCTCCTAATGTTACTTGGGAAGATGTGTTATATAAGTTTAATGAAGGAATTATGAATTCTTTTGAAAGCGGTACTCCTTTTGCAGACACTTATCGTGTACCACTTGAACGTTTTGTTAAACCTTGGGGTAGATTTGAAGCGGGAGAAAAAAGGTAATATTTTTCTTAAATCTATTTTATAAAAATTGCTGATTTGAAGGTTGGAGAACTTTTAAAAACATTTTATTCCTTGTTTTATTATGTTTAAAAAAGAGGTAAATAGATATCTGAATAGAAAGTCATTTTTGGTTTTTGCTTTGAGCTTTATTCTTCTAGGTGGGCTGGTTTTTCTTTTTATTTTTAGTGGAGGGATTACAGGTTTTGTGATTTTTTTTGGAGGGACTCAAAGCGACTTTAACTTAGGGGTTTATAACAACACAAATTTTTCTGCTGACCATGTTCAGCTTGCAATGGGAAATATTTCCGGGACTTATACCTCAAAAGTTTTTGATGCAACAAATTTATCTATTTGGAACAATATAAGCTGGAGTGAGACTTTGAGGAGTTCTATTGCTGCAGCTGTTGATGCACAATCAGATATTTGGGTTTCTGTAAATTCTGGAGTAAACTGGACTCTTGTTAAAGATGATTTTAACGGCGGAGATTCTAATGACCCTAATTTTATGGTTGTTGACAGCTCAAAGAAATTGTATGTTGTAGAGGGAGATGACGATGTATGGCAATCAAATGATTCTGGGATAAAGTGGGTTAAGGTTAATGACGATTATAATGGAGAGGGACAGCATCTTAGAGCCATGACAATTGATTCTAATGACGCGATGTATATCATAGAAAGTGATGAAGATGTCTGGAAATCTGCTAATTTAGGAGTCAATTGGACAAAAGTAAATGGCTCTGATTTTAACGGAGGAAATGGAGATGCAAGAGCCCTGATTTCTGTTGGAGCAACAATTTATGCGGTTGATGCGCAGTCTGATTTCTGGAATTCCAGCGACGGAGTTTCATGGACATTAGTAAAAGATGATTACAACGGCGGAGACGGAAATGGGGCTACTTATATGATAAAAAACAGCACAAATGGAGTTTATATAATCTTCAACCAAGATGTCTGGAGCTCTTCTGATTTAGGAATAAGCTGGACAAAAGTAAACGACGATTATAACGGGGGGGAGAGCAACAACGCGCTTGCTGCATTTGCCGACGCGAATGATAATTTATATCTTGTTGAGTCTGATGAAGAAGTATGGAAATCTGTTGATTCAGGTGTTACATGGAGTAAAATATCTGCGGACATGAATGGCGGAAATGGAGATTTGTTTGGAATTGCTTTTGCTTCTGCAACTACTGATATGACTCTTTCTGTCCGTTCATGTGCATTGAGCGACTGCAGTGACGAAGCTTTTTCTGGTTCTCTTACAAATCCTTCTTTAGAAATTTTATCTGTTTCAAACAATAGATATTTTCAATTTAAGACTACTTTCACAAGCAGCAGCCCTGTTGTAAGCGCAGAACTTTACAATTTCACAATTGACTATACAAGTTATACGGATAATCAAAAACCTTCTGTTTCTGGATTGACTGAAATGCCTAATGACCCGGCAACTTATGCAAATGGGCAGGTTTATGAATTTAACGCAACAATTACCGATAATATAGGAGTGAATAGTGTGATTTTTGTTTTTAACGGAGTGAATTACACTACAACAAACCTATCATCAAATATTTTTAATGCTACATTGATAGATATGCCAGCAGGAACATACAATTATTATTGGTATGTAAATGATACAAGCGGAAATGCAAATTCTTCTGAAGGCGGAGGTTACACAATAAATAAAGCTGGCGGGAATTCTGTTTTGCTATTGAATGGAAACGCAGACAATTTAACAATCCAATACCCTCAAAAAATTAATGCCGCAGCTTCTACAATTTATGGAAACATCACATTGTATAGAAATGGAGTTGATGTTGGCGCAGAAAATGGCTTGAACTTCACATTAAGCGCCGGCTATTATAATTACACAGCAACAAGTTCTGGCGACCAAAATCATAGCAGCACTGCTGTGACCTTATTCGCGAATATTACAAAAGCCCAGGGAATTGTTTTATTGCACTTAAATAATTCAGAAAATAATGCAACAATAACTCAAGGAGATTCTATTTATTTAAATGTTAGTTTAAGCGCTGGCGACATGGGGAATTTATATCTATATAATAATGGAACTTTGATAAATAATGGAACCTCTCCTTTGGTTAATTTAACTGCATTTAATACTCTTGGGGTTCATAATATTTCTGCTTTCTACGTCGGAAGCGAGAATTACACTTCTGATTGGGCAACTGAATTATATGTTGAAGTTATATCTGCTCCTGATACAACTGCTCCTTTGGTCAGCATAAACGAGCCGCAAAGCACAACTTATACGTCAATGCCTATTTTGTTTAATGCAACGATTAATGAAGACGGGATTTGCAATTTCACTATTGACAATGGGGCTAACAATCGCACCATGCAAAACTCCGGAAACAGAGACTTCAGTGCATCAGACAGCAATATCGCCGACGGAACTTACATTACAAAATATTATTGCTGGGATTTGTCAAATAATTTAAATGACAGCTCGTCAAGGCAGTTTAGTGTTTCTGTTCAACAGCAATCTTCCTCCGGAGGGGGCAGCAATAACCAAAACAGCCAGAGCAACGAGTCAAGTTCAAACCAAGGAAATGCGGGCAATGAATTTAATCTGGAAATTTTAAGCGATAATAGTCTTGCAATAAAAAGAGGGCTGGACGAATTGTTTAATATTGAACTCTCCAACAACGGAATAAATTCTGTAAATAACTGCAAACTGATATTTAACAGCGACGCTGGAGCATGGTTTTCAAACAACGAGGAAACAAGTTTATTGGGCTCAAATAAGTTCAGGTTTGACATCAAAGTTAATGTCCCCGGGAATACTGATGTAGGCGATTATTCTGCTGAAGTGCTTGCAAGATGCAACGAAGTTGAAGCGAGGAAGACAATTATCTTAAATGTTTTAGTAAGTGATTTTGAGATTGAAATTGAAAATTATGAAATAGATGAAAATCTGCTTAGAGTATTTTACAGCCTGCAGGAATTTGCCGGGAATGCTCATGAGATTGAAATAGAATATGATTTAACAGATTTTGTCGGGAGAGCTGCATTGAATGGAAAAGACAATTTCGGGCTTGAGCCAAATCAAAAGATTGATGAGGTTATTGAAGTTGAGATTCCTGAAGATTATGCCGGTGATTTTGACTTTTTAATTTCTGCCAGCGACGGAAATATTAAGATAGCTTCAGGCACTAAAATAATTCTGCCTTCTAATCGGGGAATTACCGGTTTTGCGATATTTGAAGGAAACAGAAGAATTGCTTTTTTCACAGGCATAATAATTTTAGCCGCGGGAGTTTTTCTGGCAATTGCTTTGAAGTTGATTAGAAGTCATAGGAGAAAATTGAGGGTTAAGGGGTTTAAACACGGGAGATAAATGATTTCAAGATGCCCTTCTCGGAGCAACATAAAATCTTCCAAACAGACCTTTCTTTATGGAATAATGTCCCCTTTCCCCATTATTTCGGTATCCTAATTCAAATCCTCTTGGCTTTTTGGTAATGACAACAAATCTATCATAATCTCCCATATTTAGCATTGAACCTTCTCTTGCATCTATATTATGTCCTTCAATGAGCTCTAATATTTGATCATAAACCTCTCTGACTTCATCTGATGCAGCTCCTGCACTTAAGGAAACTATTCTTCCAAGTAGGTCTGTGGCCTTTCTGTCAAGGGTAATACATCCTTTTTCCATAATTTTATTGAGGAATTTGGGTTTATAAGCTTTTCTATTGTAACTACTTAATAGAGATTAAATAGATAGGTTTAAATAGGCATTTTTGATATTTTGGCTATGAGTTTAACAAGAAGAGATTTAATTGGAGGAGGCATGTCTGCTTTGGCAGGGATAGTCGCGGGAAGAATTTTGGCACCTCTCGTTTACGGAAGCGATGATTTAGAGGAATCTCAAGAGGACAATCAGGAAGAAAATCTGACCGAGCAAGAAAGATTAATGGCGTATGCAAGATACATAGCACCATTTGAAGGCAGAGAACCAAGAACTTATGACGCAAGACCTAATGACCCTGATGTTTACGAACCAACAATCGGCGTTGGACATTATCTCGGCAGAGGAGACTCAAGAGAAACATTCAGAAAAGTATTTGGAAATGCAGTTGATTGGGATGCAATTTATCAAAAAAGAGCTTCCTTGACCGACGAGCAGATTGACAGATTATTCGCGCACGATATTCCGACTTATGTTGACAGAGCAAGAGCACTTCTGCCAAACTTTGACAACCTTCCACTTTATCTTCAGGAAGCATTAGTTAATATGGCTTATAGAGGAGATTTGGTCGAAAGCCCAAAGACAATAAAACTGCTGAATCAAGGAAAATTCAGAGAAGCAGCAGTGGAATATACTAAAAGCAGAGAATACAAAACCTGCGAACAAAAAGGAATGAGTGGGATAAAACCCCGAATGGACTCAAACAGGGCGAGGATTTTGAGGTATGCAGAAGAACTAAGGAGAAATTAAGATGTTAATTGTTCATGAAAATATGCCCGAAGAAGCTGCTAACGTTGCACAAGCAGTGAAAAGTACTTATGGGATAGACAGCGTTATAGAACTTATTGGTTTGGAAGAAACTTTTACACCCATTCCAAAATTTAAGGGTTATTGGCATTCATCAATAAGGGTTGCGGGGGCTTTGAGGGAATTTACAACTGAATCTGGAAAAGAAACAGGAAAAGCTATTCTGTTATTAACCCATAGAGATTTATATTTAGGAGATGATAACCAAGAGGACAATTGGATATTTGGTTACAATACTGGAAATATTTCTGTAGTTTCGGGTGCCAGAATGAAAAGAGAAGATAATGTACCAAGCGATGAACTTCATGTCAGTAGAGATTTATATTTAAGTAGATTAAAAGTTTTAGGAGTGCATGAAATTGGACATGACGTAATCAATAGGGAACGCATGCAAATTGCAACATGGGTAAATGCTAAAACTGGGTATGAATTAAATTTAGGCCCCCATTGTACTGATAATACATGCGTAATGTACGAAGTGGTGGATATTAAAGCACCACCTCAAACTGATGGGTATATGAGATTAGGCACAGAAAAAAGATTTGATGCAAGCCTTGACGATCTTATTCGGAGATTAAGACCCGACTATTTGTGCACAGATTGTAGAGATTCTGTCAAAATTGGTGCAAGTTATGAATAATTATTCATATCCGTAAAGCTCTAACTTCCATAAACAAAATACCTAACCAACTCTTTAGCTTCCTGTCTTCGCTTTTGATGCTCTTTCAAAAAAGCATTTATTTTTTCAATTAAAATTGTTTTTAGTTCGCCTGACAGGAGTTTTCCTGATTTGTAGTCTGATTCTATTTTTGCGAGTTTTTTGTCGTCGGGCTCAAACAGCATTCTTAAATATTGGAATGAGATGTCTATGGTCGGGTTTCCGCCGTGTTTTCTGTGCTCTGCTATTGTGTCTCTCCCGCCGGAAAAAGCGTATTTGTTGATTTTTCTTTTTACTTCTTCTGGCGAGTCAGTTGTGTAAATTGAATTAGTTTCTCCGTCGGAAGATGACATTTTCCCGGATGTGCCTGACAAAGGCGGAAGAAAAGAGCATTGAATTGAAGCCGGCTTGTAATGCCCCAGCTTTGGAAGTATATCTCTTGTTAATCTAAAATGCGGGTCTTGGTCAACTGCGTGAGGAATTAAGCAAGGAATTTCTCTGCCTCTAATTACAGATGGCAAAAAGGCAGGGACAGCCTGCATTGATGTAAAAAAAATCTGCCCAATGTTTGAACTCTCGTCCAAACCGAAAGATGCTTTTACCATTGAGAAAGTAATTTTCTTGGCAACTTTTACTGCCTCTGGATAAATTAGATTAGCGTGTGCTGTGTCAATTAGGAAGTTTGTTTTTTCAGGGTCAAAACCTAATGCAATTACATCAAGCATGTTTTCTTTCATCCAATATTGCGTGTCTTCATAAGATTGGTTTCTAAACAAAAACTTTTCATCGTCGGTAAATTGAAACCACAGCTCTGCTTTGAAAGTATCCTGAAGCCATTTTGTAAATATTAAAGGATATAAATGCCCCAAGTGCATTTTTCCTGAAGGGCCTCTGCCTGTGTAAAGAAAGAATTTATTTCCTTTTTCATACTCCTCTAAAAGCCAGTTGAGGTCGCGATGCGCAAAAAATATTCCTCTTCGGAGCATGAAGTGAAGTTCTTTCGCGTGTTTTTTTATTCTCTTAAGCAAGTCAGGGCTTATTTTTTCTACTCCGAATTCTTTTATAATTTTGTTATAGTCAATTTCTCCGGAAACTTCCCATGGGGTTACTTGGGGGTTTTCTTTTTTCATGGTAAATTAGGGGGAGGGGGATTTATAAAAGTGTTGAGGAGTTGAGAGTTCTACGTTGCGGGGTTCTGTCGCAATAGCGGGTGATGATTCTTAAGTCGAATGCGTGTGATAAAAGATTTTATTCAAATTTTAACTCTTTCCATTTGTATAGGAAAAACGAGGGCTATATAATGGTCTGCTAAAATTCATAAAAACATACTATTTCTATTACCTATCTTATTAATAATATTTCCTAATAATTTACTCTGACATAATGTCCCAGAATTTCCAAGTAAGATTAATTTCTTCTTAGCCCTTGTTATAGCTACATTAATTAAGGTTTCATTCTCAATAAATTTTAATTTATATTGAGGAAATGAATATTTTTTGCTTCTTGCAAAGCTAATTATAATTATATCCTTTTCTCTTCCTTGAAATTTATGAACAGTATCAACTTCCACATCTTTTATTTCAATATCTTTAAGAAACTCTTCTATCAGAATTTTTTGTTTAACATAAGGTGTAACAACCCCAATATCTTCTGTTTTTATCCCTTCTTTAATAAATAATGAAACAACATAAGCTACATACTTAGCTTCTTTTGTATTTAAACATCCAGAACCAACTTCATCTTCGTAATATTCTACTTTTGATGTATCTATAAACACTACGGGTATTTTTGGATTTAGAAATTGGTTTTTGCTATCCTTTAAGTTTAGTGTCCTTTCTGCAACTTCTTCTGATGTTCTTAGTTTTCCCTCATAAAAAATTTCGTTTGCTATTTGGGCTATAGATTTATGCATCCTATATTGAATTGAGAGGAATGTTGATGCTTCAGGATATATTTCAAAAAGTCTATTAAATATAGACAAATTCATTTCTTTAGATATATCTTCCTCTTCTATTGGTTGTAACTGCCTATTATCTCCAACTAAAATAAATTTCTTACATTTTAAAAGAGGCAATAAAGCCATGAAACTAGCCACTTGAGTTGCTTCATCCATAATCATAACATCAAAATTTATATCATCTAAAAAAGAATGACATGATGATACAGCGGTAGTCGCTATTAAATCGGCTTCATTAAGAATATCAGGTATTATGACTTTTATTAATTTCTCAACATTTTTCTTGTAAAAATCCAACGAAGACAATAGGTTTACATATTGTCTATGTAAATTTTCTCTATGATTAATCTGAATATAAATTTCTGTATTTAGACTCTTTATCTTTACATCAAGTAAATCAATTTTTCTATTTAGTGAATCTACATAAATCTTGTAAACTTCTTGATTTCCTTCCGATGTCCTCCTTTTCATATTTAATATTTCATGTTCTTTTAAAACTGGAAGGTACTTATCTTCTATTATTTTATAAGCTCTAAATTCCAAATTTACTGTGTCTTTATCTGGATTTCCATTTCCACTAGGATAAATTCTGTTGAATTCTTTTTCACATATTTTCTTTAGATGAACATACTTTTTCTGAAGCTCTGAAACTTCATCCAGATATTTTCTATTTTTTTCATACTCTTGTTTTAATTTTTCTAGTACCTTATTACTTGTTTTAGAGAAAAAAGAAGAAACTTTTTTACCCATAATGGAAAATTTCATACTTCTTATCGAATTTTTAAGTTGCTGCATATATTCTATTTCGGGTATTTGTGTTTGTAACTCATTCATTTGCAGAATATTTCTGCTCAAGGACAGATAAGTTTCAGATTTTTTATTAATTAAAGATAGTTCATTATTTATAGGGGAAATATCAACCAAAGTCTTATTATGTGAGGGTATTAAAATTAGTTCATCATATTTTTGTTTTTCGGCAATAAGATTATTAAGTTCCTTATTAAAAATTTGTTTTAAGTCTTTACTCTGATTAATTTTATTTTGTACTAAATTTATTTCATCTTTTATGTTGGGGATAAGTTTAAACAATTCATTTATAACTTTATGATGTATTTCGACCTCTATCCAATCTTTATGTTCCTTTATCTTCTCAAATATAGAGAATTTTCTAACTTCGGAGTCAATTTCATTAATTGGTCCAATTCTCACTATGTTTCTTGTTTCTTTTTTAGATAATCTTTTTATTATATTATCAACTGCTAAATTTGTCCATGCAGTTATCAGAAGTTTTTTGTTTCTTTTTGTGAACTGCCTAATTAACTCTTCGATGACATATGTTTTTCCTGTTCCAGGTGGACCAATTATTAGATGAAAATCTTCTGCTTTAATAGAATTTATTACTCCCTCTTTCTGTTCTTCGTTAAGTTTTTTTGAGATAAAAGAAACTCTTTCTTGGTTGTAATGAGGTTTATTCTCTCCAATTGTAAAATCTAAAATCCTTGCATTGTCTAAACTAATTTTTCTTTTCTTTATATTTTCAACTATACTTTTTAGTCTTTCTAATATCACATTTGTTTTATTTGTATCTATGACTACCTTTTTATTTTCAAAATGTGATGGATTAATTTTAATCTCTAATTTAAGATTAGAATTATAGAAATCCTTTATAATTGCTATTATAACTGTGCTTAACGGACCATCTTCTTTAATCCGAATTAAGGAACCTCTTGATAAATTTGGTTGCTTAGATGATTGTAACTTAATTTTTAGAATATTATTATTCAAATCTATTTCTTCTACGGTTCCTTTAAATGTCGTTGGTTTCTTCTTTTTTATTTCTATGAACCTCTCTATTTCTTCAATAATCTTAGAATATTTTTCAGTATTTAGGTGTATATTCTCCATATTATTCCCTTTTGTTTGATAAAACATTTTCAATAGCTTGTTGCGTTAAGGGCTGGCTTTCTTTCCATATATCATTAAAGAATTGTGCAACTTTATTTATCATATGTTGCTCTCTTACGCATATTCCTGCTTCATAATTGACAGATAAACCTTTTTTAGTTAAATTAGCAGAAGAAATTATAGCAACCGAATTATCAATTATAACCATCTTCGCATGTAAATCGTTGTTATACCTTATATCTGCACCAAAAGTATCTTTTAAAACTCTAAACTTATCTAGATCTGTAACACCTTTTTCAATATCCTCTTTTAGAAGACGGGTAATGACTTTAATACAGGGTCCCTTTTTGTTTCCTTTCTTTTTAAAACTTGAAAGTTCATCAACAACATAGGTTATCCATGGAGAAGAAATTAATATTTCTTGTTGTGCTTTTGATAATTCTCTACTAATTTCACGAATCTGGGACAGAATTAAAGTCTAAGTAAGTTGTGCCATATTGCTCTAACAAAAAGAGCAGTATCGATTCTATCTGCTCTCTTCTGTTTTACATTCCATCCAAACATCTTTTTATCTCCACTCCAACCGCTTTCAGAAT
>ORJL010099641.1_pt1 | contig 58256 bp, 42 predicted proteins | sample 1779941 | NCBI WGS metagenome assembly ORJL01 (sample SAMEA104232317, study PRJEB22302) | groundwater metagenome | biome: forest; feature: aquifer; material: groundwater | place: USA | collected 2011-08-07 | depth 5.8 m | reverse complement strand
TTCGCGAATCCGCCGCCGGGTCGCGTCCCGTCCCGTCTCGTGGTGGAAGTGACGCTTGCTTCCCGGCAGCGCGGGCCGTATGATCCGGGTGGACTCGAAAGGGTCCGGTTCGGCCCAGCCGGTATCGTCCGCGGGTCGAGCTCTTGAAGGCGCGGGAGGCGCACACACGCCTCTCGCGTCGGGACCGGAGATTCGTCTCCGGTCCCTCCACTCATTTCCCGGGTGGGTCGACTCCGGCCCACCCGGCTCTTGTTTCGGGTGGTGCACACGTAACCCAAGGCCGCATCGGTATCTGCGCCTCGTTGAGCGCGCCATAGAGAAGTCAACGAAAAGGTGAAATCGGTCCGAGAATATGGTATATTCGCGAATCTGGATAGGCAGGCCCCCGTAGCTCAACTGGATAGAGCATCGGATTTCTAATCCGACGGTTGCAGGTTCAATTCCTGCCGGGGGTATCCCGTGGGGAGGTAGGTGCATGGGCCGAAGGTCCATGAAGGTCACGGAGAAGCGCGCCACGAGCCGCCCGGCCGGCGGCAAGAAGGCGGTTCGTCTGGTGAAGGGGAAGGGACCGGCGCGGGCCAAGCCTGCGCGCGAGCAAGCGCCGCGCAAGCTGGCGGTGCCGTCGGCAGCGCGCGGTCCGCGGACGGTGAACTTCCAGAGGACGCTTTCGACCGACACCTCGCTGCTGGCGGTGTGCGATCCGGTCACCCTGCGCCACCGGATCCGTGACAAGAAGAACTGGTGGGAGGACGAGAAGCTGCTGCATCGCGAAGCGGTGCGCGGCCACCTGATCCCGGTCCACACCGGGGCCGACGGGATCTTCAACTTGCGGGTCACCACCGGTCGTCTCACCGCGCACGAGACGGAGTACAAGGAAGAGGAGCGCTCCGGCTACTGGATCGACCTGCGCAGCGGGCGCCTGCTTCTCTGCATCGGGGAGGACTTCCCGGGCGAAGGCAAGCCGCTCGCAGAAGACCCGGAGCGGGAGACCCGATTGCACGGGGGGCGCTACTCGGCGACGATCACCCGGATCGAAGAAGTCGACGACGATCTGCCGACCTTCGTGGTGCGGTTGACCCCGCTGGCGGCTGCGGTCCGTCCGCCCGAGCTGCCGCAGCCGGCCTCCGCGTTCGCCGAGGGCGACCAGGAGAGCGACTACGAGAAGGTCGAAAAGATGATCGAGGCGGGCGACCTCGAGGGCTCCGAGCGCATCTGCGACTCCTACCTTGCGCGCGAGTCGGACGAGCACTCGTACGACTTCCGGGCGCTGCGGGCGCGGGTGCGGCGTGAGCGCGGCGATCTCGACGGGGCGTTCACGGACATCCAGGCGGCGATTGAAGACTTCCCCTTCGGCGAGCGCATCGCCGAATACGCTCACATCCTGTACGCGCGCGGCCAGAAGGAGGAGGCGATGGACGCCGCCCTCTGGGCCATCCTCGACAACTACAACGAGTACCCGCTGGTGCTCGAGGTGCGCGCGATGCGCATGCGCTGGCTGATCGCGGAGGGCCGCATCACCGAGGCCCAGGTCCACATGGGCGCGATCCGCGAGGACCGTGCCATCATGAGCCCGCGCAGCGAGCCCAAGCTGTTCGCGGCGATCGACCGGCTGCGCGCGAAGATCCGGTCGGGCGCCAAGCCCCGCTTCACCATCGGTTCGCCGACCATCGAGATCCTGGAGGAGGACCTGGTCGGCACGGTCCGCCACAAGCTCGAGATCAACGGTGACAAGCCCTGGAAGCAGCTCGAACTCCTCATGATCGGATGCCGGCTGGGCGGGATCCGCACCGATCTCCGCAAACAGCGCGACGACCTCGCGGCGCGCCTGATCAAGGTCAAGAAGTCTTGACGTAGCCGCCGCATTCGCGGATCGTGGCTCTTCCCCTCGCGATCGCGCGTCGATCGGGCGCGGGCCGGACCCGACCAACGGAAAGGAACCTCGATGGAACCCTATCTGGAATCCTGCGGATTGTCGAACAAGGAACTCCAGCAGTGCCTGGCGCTCAAGCGCGACGCCGGCCTCCTGGAGGTCTTCAAGCGGCTGTTTCAGGACTCCCCGGAACGACTTCCCCGGTTCCTCCACGAATTCGACCTGAGCTGGTTCTTCAAGGACGAGTTACCCGGCTTTCTGGACGGCGGCGCGGCCCCGGAGCCCGGGGACGAGACCCGCTACCGGACCAACCTCAAGCTCGCTCGCGGCGCGGAGGAGCTCGGCGATTCGCTGCGCACCTGGTTCGGGGTACGCCGCCGCTCGCTCAAGAAGACCTGGAAGAAGGTGCCGAACGAGGCGGCCTACCGCAAGGCGTTCGGCGACCTCAAGGCGCTCGACGACTTCCTGCTCTGGCTGTTCGAGACCCAGTTGGCCACCCGCTGCGAAAGCCGTGGCTACGTCTTCGAACCGGACGACATCGTCGCCTTCGAGCTGAACAAGAATCTCGCGCTCTACATCGACGTCAAGGACGGGATCCTGCCGGTCGAAGGGGACTTCGGGCGCGAGTTCCTGCTCGAGACGGTCTACCCCCACGTGCTGACCATGGCCTGCATCGTCGGCTACGTGGTCGAGGGCGGGAATTTCTACGTCGGCCACTCCGCGAAGGACCGGAAGGAGTTCGACCAGAAGCAGCACCGGTTCGTCGAACGGCTCGGCGGCCTCGTGGGGCAGGACCTGCGGAAGGGCATCCCCGAGCCCGCGCGCTCGGCGGTGGCCGCCCGGCTCGCGGAGGTGGTGGAACCGTACCGGATCGTGCTCGAGATCGACCGCTGCGGCAAGTACCTGCAGTACCTCGAGGAGACCACGGGGGACAATTGGAGCCAACTGCGCAAGCCCGACCCGATGCGCAAGTGCCCGGCCTGTGGCGGTTCGGACCGCTGGGTGGGCCACAAGTGCGAGGGGTGCCGCCACTACTTCTGCCCGGCGTGCGTGAAGAAGAACCGGGGGAACCTGTGCCAGAAGTGCGCGGACGCAGGAGTGGTGCCGGTGAAGGAGCCGGCGGTGCGCGAGGAGGCGGAAGCGCTCGCGGAAGCGCTCAGGGTGGAAGTCGGCGCGCGGGCGAGCGTCTTCGAATCGGCGCTGGCCTCGGCCTCAGCCGCGTCGTCGAAGGGGGGCGGACTCGACAGCATCCTGAGTGGCGGCGGGGGGGGGACCACGACCGCCTCCCTGCTCGGCATCGTGGACACCGCGCGGGAGACCGTGTCGGGCTTTCACCAGGCCGTGCGCGTGAAGTTCCAGACGGTGAAGACGGTGGACGCGACCACCCTCAGCGTCCCCTGCTGCGGCCGCGAGACCCCGCTCGAGGGGATCGATCTCGCCGACGGCAAGGTGCTGTACGGGTACTGCGGGAAGTGCCTGACCGCGTTCGTGAGTGGGTAGGCTCTGTCTGGATTACCCACCGGCAACATCGTCGTAAATCCGGCGATATCGGGGGAGGCACTTCCCATGCCGGCTGGCGACATTGCGGGGTTGGGGTTTGGGACTTGCGCGGACCGCCGCCCCGCACCCGGTTTGCGGTGGAGCCGCGCCGTGAACTCTGGACCGAGCGGGGCGGAGTGCCCGCGTTCGCGCCGCCCGACTTCTCTTGACTTGGACCCGTGATTTCCTAGAATGACGCGTCGCGTTGGCCGGAGCGAAGGAATTCGCGGCCGTGCATTTCGAGGACTGCCCAACCAGGGAGGGGGTGTCGTATGAAAATCGGGGATCGTCTGAGCGCCGCGTGGCCCATTACCAAGGCGCACTTGGTGCCCTTCGCAATCGCGCTGGTCGTGGCCATCTTGGTCGGCATAGTCGCCGCCGTCACCGTCATCGGCACCTTCGTGATCTTCGGCCCGATCACCTGCGGCATGTTCTCGATGTGTCTCAAGGCCGCACGCGGCCAGAAGCCGGAACTGGGGGACCTGTTCAGCAAGTTCAACGGCGACACGATCATCTACGGCCTGATCGCCATGGCGCCGTCCCTCACGGGCATCGGCAGCCTGGTCACGCCCGGTCTCCTGTGGGGCCTTTGGTTCATGGCCGACAAGCCCATGCCGTGGAAGGACGCGCTCAACCGGAACATCGAGATGCTCAAGAAGGACTGGGTGACCACGCTGGTCTTCCCCTTCCTCATCTACCTCATCGGCAGCCTGGGCAGCATTGCCTGCTGCATCGGCATCTTCGTGACCTATCCCCTGTCCTTGATCGCCTGGGCGCTGGAGTACAACGAGACCTACGCCAAGGGCGGTTCGGCGACCCCCGCCTAGGCGGCCCGAACCTCGACGCGCCGGGCCGCCCACGGGCGGTCCGGCGGCGTCCCCGGATCCGGATTCCGCATCATGCCGAGCGACCCGCAACCGCGCGACCGGTGGTGCGACGCCGCCGTCCTGGCGACGGCGGTCGGGTTGCTCGCGCTCGCGGCGGCGTTCCACGTCGACCGCGACGCCGCAGGTCGTGAGCAGGTTCGCGCCGGCGGCCGGAGCTTGCCGCCGCTCTGCGTCTTCCGGCTCGTCACCGACGTGCCGTGTCCCACCTGCGGGGTCACCCGGAGCGTGGTCGCCTGCGTGCACGGGGACCTCGACGAAGCCTGCGCCCACCATGCCTTCGGCCTCGTCGTGGTCTTCTTCGCCCTGTTCCAGATCCCGTACCGGATCGCCCTGCTCGCATTTGCCGGCGCCCGCCGGTGGGAGTTCCCCGCCGCCTGGCGGGATCGGCTGATGTGGAGCGCGGGCACGGCCCTCGTCGTCACCAGCGTGGTAAAATACTGCCGCTGAAGTCCATTCCCGCCCCCGTCCGGCGACGGGAGAGGCGATCCGATCGGTGGGTCTTCAAGCTCGAGCGTGAAGACCGACCCAGCCCGAGCCGAGGGGTTCGTCTTCCATGTCTGCCCGCCGCGTCACCGCCCGTACCCCGTATTTCGACCTCCCTGCCGACCGCACGCGCGCCGAGACCGCGCGATTCCGCATCCTGCCCGTGCCGTACGAGCGCACGGTGAGTTACGGAGGCGGGACCCGGCGCGGACCGATGGCGATCCGCGAGGCTTCCTGCCAGGTGGAACTGTGGGACGAGGAACTCGGCACCGACACTTCGCGCGTCGGCATCCACACGCTGCCGGAATTCGTCAAGCCGCTGCCTCCCGAGGCCTTCTGCCGCGCCCTGGCGAAGCGCGTTCACGAGGTCCACGACCCCGCCCGCGCGCTCGTCGTGCTCGGCGGCGAGCACTCGATCACCCCGGGAATCGTGGCTCCGCTCGCCCGCCGGCATCCCGACCTGAGCGTGCTCCAGATCGACGCCCACGCCGACCTGCGCGAGTCGTACCAGGGGGACCGCTTCAGCCATGCCTGCGCCGCCAAGCGGATTCTCGATCATGCGCCGATCGTGCAGGTGGGCATCCGCAACTTCAGCGAGGAGGAGGTGCCGTTCGTTGGCCGCGGCCGCGTGCGGACCTTCCTCGCCCACGAGCACCGGGGGGACCGGCGCCTGCCGGCAAAGGTGGCGAAGGCACTGTCCCGGCGCGTCTGGATCACCTTCGACATCGACGGGCTCGACCCAGCGCTGGTGCCGGGGACCGGGACCCCGGAGCCGGGGGGGCTCGGCTGGTTCGAGGCGCTCGACGTGCTCCGCCGCGTCTGCGAAGAGCGGGAGGTGCTCGGCTTCGACGTGGTCGAGGTCGCGCCGATCGCCGGGCACGACGTTTCGCAGTTCGTCGCGGCGAAGCTGACCTACCGCCTCATGGGGTACATCGCGCGCGCCCGCGGATGGCTGCGTGGGAAGTAGGGCGCGCTGCGGTCTCCGCGAGCTACAATCCGGTTGTCGGCGTGCGGTGTTGGGAATTGGGGATTGGGAGCTTATCGGGACTTGGGGTTTAGGATTTGGGATTTCGCGTCGCGCCTGTGGAGGTTGGACCATGATCCGCGAGGCCGCGGTTGCGGGGCGGTTCTATCCCGGCCTGGCGAAGTCGTTGCGGGACGAAGTCGCGCGGTTGGTACCCGTGCTGCCGGAGCGGGAGCGCGCGATCGGGGTGGTGGTTCCGCACGCCGGGTACGTGTATTCCGGCAAGGTGGCGGGCGAGGTCTACGCACGCATCGAGGTCCCCGATGTCGTATTGCTGCTCGGCCCGAACCATACGGGGAAGGGGCCGCGGTTCTCGATCTGGCCCGAGGGGGCGTGGCGCACGCCGCTGGGCGAGGTGCCGGTGGAGGAGCCCCTGGCGCGGGGCCTGATCGACGCCGGCAGCCTTTTTCGCTCCGATACCGCGGCGCACCGGACGGAACATGCGGCGGAGGTTCACCTGCCCTTCCTGCAGCACTGCCGCCCCGGCGTGCGGGTGGTGTGCGGCGTGATCGGCTCGATCGACCCCCGCGGACTGCCGGGGGGGGGGCCGCACCGTGCACGCGGCAGTCGCGGCGTACGGGCGGCCCGTGCTGCTCGTGGCTTCGTCCGACATGACCCACTACGAGCCCGCGGCCCAGGCCGAGAAAAAAGACCGCCTGGCGATCGCCTGCATCGAAGCCCTGGACCCGGAAGGCCTGCATCGGACGGTGCTGCGCCACGAGATCTCGATGTGCGGCTTCGCGCCGACCGTAGTGATGCTGACCGCGGCGAAGCTCGCCGGCGCGACCCGCGCCCGGCTCGTCCGCTATGCCAACAGCGGGGACGCGAGCGGAAACTACGAGGACGTGGTCGCCTACGCGGGAATCCTCGTGGGTTGACGGCGCCGAGGCCGTGGATCACTGCGCGGCAAAGCCGCAGATCCCGCCGACGAACCACCCGACGCCCGTCCGGCGACGGGAGGAGTTTCCGACGGAGCCGGATGGGGCTCAAAAGGGGAAGACGATCCCGCGCTCCTTCAGGAGCCCGTGCTCGCGCGGAGCGAACGAGTAGAGCCGGGCGGGCCGGTGCGGGCCCTCCTTGCGGGTGCGTCGGAGCGGCTTGACCAAGGCGAGCGCGGCCACCTTCTTGCGGAAGTTGCGCTTGTCGAGCGGGCGCCCGTAGATGACCTCATAGGCGCGCTGCAGCTCGGTGAGCGTGAACTCCAGCGGCAGCAACTGGAATCCGACCGTGGTGTACTCGAGCTTGGCCCGTAGGCGCGCGAGGGCGTACTCGAGGATCGCCGCGTGGTCGAAGGCGAGCCGGGGAAGGGTGCGGACCAGGAACCAGCCCGCCTCGGACGCGTCGGTGGCGGCCCTGGGGCGCAGGGAGTCCGAGCGGACGAGGGCGAAGTAAGCGACCGTGATCACCCGCCCGCGCGGGTCGCGGCCGGGGTCGCCGAACGTGTAGAGCTGCTCGAGGTAGAGGTCGGAGACCCCGGTCTCCTCGAGCAGTTCGCGCCGCGCGGCCTCCTCGAGCGACTCCCCGGACTTCACGAAGCCCCCGGGGATCGCATACTCCCCCTGGAACGGGGAGTACTTCCGCTTCACGAGCAGGACCTGGAGGTCGTTCTCCCGCACTGTGAAGATGATCACGTCGACGGTGACGTGGTGCTTGTCGGCCGGCATGCCTCACCCTCGCAGGACGTCGGCGGTGGTCACGATCGCGGCCCCGGCGGCCCGCATCTCGGCGAGCGCGAGCGCCTCCGTGTCCGGGGCGACCGCGGCGATCGCGTCAGTAACGAGCCGGACCCGGAAGCCGCGCGCGCGCAGGCCGAGCACCGCGGCGCGCACACAATAGTCGGTCGCCACGCCGTAGACCACGAACTCCTCCGCGCCCAGCTTGCGCAGGTAGCGCTCGAGATTCGGATTGGTGAAGGCGTCGAAATGAACTTTCTCGAACAGCACCTCCCCGGCCTGCGCCGCCGCGTCGAGCTCCGCCTCCGCCACCGGTCGGTTCGGGATCACCCGCGTCCCCGCCACCGTGGTGGCCGCGACCTTCCCCTGGCCCGGGGTCCCGGCGACGCAGTGGGGCGGGAACTGCTTGAACTCTGGGTCCTGGGCCGCGTGCGCGTCCGCGGACGCGACCAGCGGGATCCCCTTCGCCCGCGCGTGGCGCGTGAGCGCCGAGAGATTGTCCCCCAGCCGCTCGGCTCCCTTCACGTAAAGGGCGCCCGTGGGCTCCATGAAGTCCTTCTGCGTGTCCACGTCGAAGAACGCGATCCGCGTCATGGCTCATCTCCTCTCGCTCGAGAGTTTTTCGACCAGCGCCCGAATCCCCGGGCTCTGCTCCACCGCCCGGACCTCCGGGGCGACCAGGCGCCGGCAGCGCTCGGGCAGCGACTCGCGTCCGGACCGGGCCCGCTCGCGCATCGGCTCCAGCCCCTCGGCCGGCCGTACCCGGCGGCCCTCCGCCATCACGTCGACCAGCACGGGCGTGCCCGGGACGTTTTCCCCCTCGAGCCCGAGCATGTCCGCCTCGGCGCCCCGGAACACCTGCTTCTTCCCCGGGTAGGTGACTTTGCCTTCGCTAAACTTCATCACGTACCGGCGCGCGCCGTTCTCGAACGTCTCCACCAGCTTGTACACGCCCCCCAACGCCGGCTGGTCCTTCGAAACCACGAGTTCCGTTCCGACACCGAAGATGTCGACCGGCGCGTCCTGGCGCAGGAGCTCGTCGATCTTGTATTCGTTCATGTCCCCGCTCAGCACGATCTTGGTGGCGCGCAGCCCGGCCGCGTCGAGGGTCTTGCGCACTTCGCGCGAGAGGGCGAGGAAGTCGCCGCTGTCCAGGCGCACCCCGCGCAGGTCGGGCCCGACCACCGCCGCCGCCTTGCGCGCCCCCGCGACCGTGTCGTAGGTGTCGATCAGCAGGATGCAGCTCTTGGGGAAGATCGCGTGGTAGCGTCGGAAGGCCTCCTCCTCGCTCGGACACGCGAGGATCCAGGAGTGCGCCGCGGTCCCGAACACCGGGATGCCGTACTTCATCCCGGCGAGGAGGTCGGAGGTGCCGGCGCAGCCGCCGATGTAGCTCGCCCGCGCGGCCAGGTCGCCCGCGCCCGGACCGTGCGCCCGCCGCAGGCCGAACTCGATCACCGTGCAGCCGCGCGCCGATTCCACCACGCGCGCCGCCTTGGTCGCGATCAACGTCTGGAAGTTCACCATGCTGAGCAGCCAGGTCTCCACGATCTGCGCCTCGATGATCGGGGCGGTCACCTGCAGCAGCGGCTCATGGGGGAAGGCCAGGGTTCCCTCGGGCATCGCGCGCACGCTCCCGGAAAACCGGAAGCCGCGCAGCATCTCGAAGAACCGCGGGTCGACCTCGGCGAACACCGGCAGGCGGCGCAGATAGTCGATCTCCGCGCCCGAGAAGCGCATCCCCTCGAGGTACTCCGCGGCCTGCTCGAGCCCCGCCGCGACCAGGTAGCCCCGGTCCTGGGGCAACCGGCGCACGGTCAGCTCGAAGGTCGCCGGAAAGTTCATCCCATGTGCGAAATAAGCCGCCGCCATGGTCAGTTGGTAGAGGTCGGTCTGGATCGCGGGGAACGGGTTGTCGCAGCGCACCCCGGTCATCGCCTGCGGGGTTTCACCTGCGGCTCGCGGGGTGCCGCTCGTCGCCTGCGGATCCGCGCTCATCGGCCGCGGAGTTTCGCTCGCGGGTCGCGAGGTCCCGCTGGCCGTGTGCGGAGCCTCGCTCGTGGCTCGCGGATTCTCCTTCGCCGGTCGCGGGTCCTCGCTCATCGTTCGCGCCTCCACCATTCGCTCACTTAGTGTTGATCTAACACTAAGTATATGCCGGGCCGGGCCGGGGGTCAAGGGGAAATCGGGCCGGTGATCGCGACCACGGCACGCCGGTCGTCGAAGTACGTCTCCGCGACCCGTCGGAGGTCGTGCGCCCGCACCGCCTCCAGGCGCTCACGGGCGCCGAACCGATGGGCGAAGCCCAGCCCGTAGAGCTCGTCGAGCGCCATCGACTGCGCGCGCGCGCCGAGGGTCTGCAGGTCGTGGAGCTCGCCCCCGATCAGCGCGGCGCGCGCCTCCTCGAGCTCCCGCTCCTCCACCCCTTCGCGTCGCATGCGGCCGATCTCCCCGCGCATCTCTTCCAGAGCGCGGCGCACCTGGTCGGGCCGGCAGAGAATGTAGAAGCCGAAGTACCCGGTCTCGTACTGCACCGCGGAGGTGCAGCCGACCTGGTAGGCGAGCGCGAGCTCATCGCGCAGCCGCACGAACATGCGTCCGCCCATCGCGGAGAGGCACTGCTCCAGGACCTCGAGCGGGGTACGGTCCGGATGCGCGAAGCTCACCGTGGGAAATCCCAGCATCACCGCGGTGAGGCTCTGGCCGGCGAGTTCCTGGCGGCGCTCGACCGGCTCCATCGGCGGCATCGGCGGGGCGTGGGACGGGGCCCAGGCCTCGCGCTCCGGCAGCCCGGCGAGCGCTTCGGCCACCCGCGTGCGCGCTTCCGCGGGGTCGATGTCGCCGGCCACGGCCACCACCAGGTTGCCTGCGGACAGCACCCGCCCGTGAAACGCCCGGCAGTCCTCGCGGGTGAGCCCGGCCACCGACTCTTCGGTGCCGAGCGCGGGAAAGGCGTATGGATGCGGGCCGTAGAGCGCGCGGAGGAAGAGGATCGCGTTGACGTCCCAGGGACGCTCCTCGCGGTTGCGAATCCGGCTCCGCAGCTCGGTCTTGACCTGCTCCAGTCGGCCCTCGTCGAACGCGGGCTCGCGCAGGCATTCCGCGAGCAGGCCGAGGACGGGCGCGAAATGCGCGGAGAGGGTGGTCGCGGCGATCCCGAGAGTGTTGCGTCCCGAGACGCCTGCCAGCCCGGCGCCGATCGACTCGATCGCGGCCTCGATCTCCTCCGCGGGACGTCGCGCCGTTCCGCGGGTCAGCAGCTGGGAGACCGCCTGCGACACGCCGTTGACCCGCGGGTCCTCGTAGCGCACGCCGCCGAACAGCGTAGCGTAGACCGAGACCACCGGCAGCCGCCGGTCTTCGAGCGTGATCAGCCGGACGCCCCCGGGAAGGACGTCGAGCACCGGCTGGGGCCGGGAGGATGCGCCGTCGGCCATCGCCGCGTCGGAAGACGCGGAGGCGTTCACCGGCGCGTCGGGGCCGCTCCCGCCGTCGGCCGGAGCGCTGGGGCCGTTCCCCCCGACCGCCGGGGTCGCGGCGCGCGGACGCAGCGCGGTGACCGTCAGGCTGCGGTCGTGGAGCCAGGTCCGGGCCACCCGGGTCAAGTCTTCCGGCTCGACACGCCGGATCGCCTCCACGTAGCGCTCGTCGAACTCGAGGTCGCCGAAGGTGATCTCGGCGACGGCCAGGGCCTGGGCCAGGCTTTCCACGGTCTGCCGGCCGTAATAGAAGCCGGCCAGCACCTTGTTGCGCGCCTGTTCGATCTCTGCGCGCTCGGCGGGCGCCTCCTGGATGCGCGCGATCTCGGCGAGGATCGCCGCGACCGCCTCGTCCTCCCGTTCGGGCGGGCAGACGGCGGATGCGAGGAAGATGCCGGGCTCGCCGCTCACGTAGGAGCCGGCATCCACGTCGAAGACCAGGCGCCGGCGGTCGCGAACGGCGCGCGGCAGGCGCGAATTGCGGCCGATCCCGAGGACGTAGGCGAGGACGTCGAGCGCGTAGAGGTCGGGGTGAGTGGCGGCGACCGTGTGCCATCCGAGAAGGAGCCGCGTGTCGCGGATGCGGAACGCGTCAGCGGCCTCGCGCCGCCCACACTGGGGCGGCTCCGCAGGCACCCAGGCCGGCGCCGGTGGCCGCCGGTCCCAGTCCGCGAAGGCATCCCGCAGGCGGGGCAGGGCTTCCGCCGTGCGGAGATCCCCGACCGCGGCGATCGTCAGGTGTTCGGGCACGTACCGCTGCTTCCAGAAGGAGACCAGGTCGTCGCGGGTGAGCCGGCCGAACCGTTCCGGCGAGCCGCCGATCGGGAAGCGGAAGGGGTGCACGCGGAAGGCGGTCCGGTGGAGCAAGTCCCAGAGGATGCGGCTCGGCTGCTCCTGGTGGTCGTGGAGTTCGTGCAGGATGACCTCGCGCTCCTTGGCGGCCTCGGCCTCCTCGAACGAGGAGTGCCGGAGGACGTCGGCCAGCGCGGCCAGGGCGGTCGGGAAGGACCCGGCGGGGAGGTGGAGGTGGAAGACGGTGCGTTCGGTGTGGGTGTAGGCGTTGAGGTGGCCGCCCGCGGCGGCGATCTCGCGGGCGAACTGTCCGACGGCGCGCGTCGGCGTGCCCTTGAACAGCATGTGCTCGACGTAGTGGGAGATCCCGCAGCCGAGCCAGGCGCCCTCGTGGATCGATCCGGTGCGGAACCACGCCTGCAGGGTGACGATGGGCGCGGCGCGGTCTTCGAGCAGGAGGAGGGTGACGCCGTTGGCGAGGACCTCGCGGGTCGGAGCCGCCCGGGCGGCGTGCGGGCTGGTCCGGGCGCGGAGGTTCATTCCGGGGCCGGACCTGACTTCGCGCCGTTGAACCAGCGCATCCATTCCTGGATCGCCTTTTCCCGATTCTCGGGCGGGGCGTCGGCGGCGATGGCGCCGGGGATGTTGGTCAGGACGCTCAGGTGGTGGGAGGCCGCGGGCCAGTCGACGGGATCGCCGGACTGAAGCACCTCGACGAGCAGGGGAACGGCGTCGCGCCCGAGCGGGGCCAGTTCGTCGGCGAGGGGTTTCAGTGCCTCCGCGGCGGCCCCGCGCGAGCGGGCGACCACGTCGCGGACCTTTCGGCGGAGCTCCTCGAGGCGACGCTGGACGGTGGAGGCGCTCGACTGTGCGTCCGCAGCGAGTTGTTCGAGCCGCGGGCGGAGTTCGGCGGGCGGCGGCGGGTCCTTGGCGAGAAGCGAATGGACGTCGGCGAGCACTCCCTCGAATTCCTTCTTCAGCAGCCGCGTGGCGAGTCGATCGAGTTTGATCTCCCACCACTCGCGCGACGCCGGCTCCGCACCTTCGAGCAGGGCGGTGAAGATGGCGAGCGCGCCGTCGACCTTCTGCATCTCGCGGTAGACGACGCCGAGTTGGTGCTTCACAGTCCGGTTGTCGGGGAACCACTTGCCGCTGGTCTCCAGGACCGGCTCCGCCTCCTTCCACTCCCGGGCCTGGAAGAGCAGGTCCCCGAGCCGGATCTGGGCGCGCTTCTGGGAGTCGGTGAGGCTTTCCGGGGCGAGGGTGGCCGGGGGTGCGAGCAGGCGGAGGACCTCGACGGTGAGGGAGATCTGCTTGCCGGGCGGGAGCTTGTCGAGGAGGTTTTCCAGCAGGTTCGGGTCCTTGCCGGCGAGGGCGAGCGCGGAGGCCCACGCGGACTTGGCGACGCGTGGCTCGGGGTCATCGAGGGCCGGGAGGAGGACGTCGAGCGCGGCGGGGTTCTTGAGGGTCCCGAGGGCCTGGGCGGCGAGCTCGCGGGCGACGGGGTCCTGGTCGCTGCGCACGGTGCGGGCGGGGGGCTCGCCGGCGCGCGGGTCCGCGATGCGGCCGAGGGCCTGGACCGCCGCCTGGCGGAGTCCGGCGCCGGGATCATCGAGGAGGGCGACGAGGGCGTCGACCCCCTGGGGCTGCTTGAGCTTGCCCAGGGCGTTGGCGGCGGCCCAGCGCGCGAGGCGGTCCTTTTCGCGGTCACTGTGGGCGAGGAAGTCGACCAGGATGGGCACCGCGCCGGGATCGCCGATCTCGCCGAGGGCGTCGACGCAGGCCTTGGCGATCTCCGGCTCGCCGCCACGCGCGGCGAGGATCACCTGGAGCCGCGGAATCGCCGAGTGGACGCGCACCGTCTTGACGCCCTCGAGCACGGCGAGGAGGACGGCCGCGTCGGCCTCGTCCAGGGCGCGGACGAGGGGGTCGACCACGTTGGGGGTGCCGATGCGGGAAAGGGCGCGCGCGGTCGCGGTGCGGAGTTCGGCGTCCTGCCCGGGGGCGAGGAAGCGCGCGATGGCGTCGGCGGTCGCGGCGTCGCCGATTTCGCCGAGGCAGCGGACCGCGGCGAGGACGACCTTGCGGTCCGGGTCGTCGATCTGCTTGAGCACCGCGGGCAAGGCGGCTGCGGATTTGGCGCGCCCGGCTTTCCCGATCTCGTCGAGGATTTTGCCGCGCACCGAGTGGAACTTCTTCTCCTTGTCCTCGAGCAGGTCGCGCAGGAGCAGGACCTCGGCGTCGGGCTTGCCCGACTTGCGGACCGCGTCGAGCCGCAGTTGGACGATCTCGGCCTTGAGGGTGCGGTTCTCCGCGAGGGCGGCCTCGGTGTCGGTGTCGACGGTGCGCACGGTATTCTCGAGGGCGTCGAGGGCGTCCTCGAGGATGCGCTCGCGGCCGCGGTCGCGATTGCGCTGCCACCAGGCCTCGCCGTCGGCCCGCGTGCGGAAACGGGCCCGGGTGACCAGGGCGAGGGCCTTCTGGGCTTCCGCGGAGATCTCCTCCCGCGGGGACTCGAGCAGCGGCAGGAGGACAGGGACGGCGGCCAGGCTGCGGGTGGCACCGAGCGCCGCGATCAGGCGCTGGTTTGCCCCGACGCCGTTGCTGAGCTTCGCGTAGGCCTCGGCCAAGACGGGCACCATGGGTCGGCCGATCTCGCCCGCGGCGTCGTGCGCGGCCCGGGCGATCGCTTCCTTTCCCGAGGTCAGAAGCCCGACGATGTCGGAGGCGAACCGCGAGTCCCGCTGCGCGGCCACGGCGGCGAGCGCGGCGGCCTGGACCGGCTCCGCGCCCGAGCGGAGCGCCTCATGCACCGCAGCCGCGGCTTCGGGGTCGGCGCGCAGGAGCAGTTGCTGGGCGGCCAGGACGCGGACCTCCTGGGGCGCGTCCCCGACCAGGCGCTGGCACAGGTCGGAGATGCCGAGCGCGCGCGGGTCTTCGTCGGCCGGCGTTCCGCCGTTCCCGTTGGACGGGCGGATCGCGTCGTCGCCCGGGACCGCCAAGGTCGAGCAGGTCCAGAGGAGCGCGGCGAGGAGGGCGGCTCGGGACATCGGCGGAGGCTCGCTATGCGGACGGGGGGATTATAGGCCGCGCGGCGAAGGGCGTCAACGATGACGCCCGCCGGAGAATTCCCCGAACCGCGTCGCCCCGCGAATTCTGTCGCGATCGTCCGCCGACCGAGGTAGTCTCCACCGTCCGAACGGGATTGCCCAGCGCGGCTGCCGCCGCAACCGACGGAACTACGGATTGTCCGGATTGCACGGATTGTCCAAGGGCAGAAGGTGAGATTCCTCGCAAGATCGTCGAAAATGCGACGATGTTGCCGGTGTGTACTATGGGGAGCAGACGCGGCCGAGAAGGCCGCCTGCCGACGCGTCCCAACCAACTGTTTCGAGCTTGAAGGCCCACTAGCATGGGCAAGTCCGGCCTGCAGTTCCTCCTTGGGCGCCTGGCGATCCGTCGGGGATGGGTGACCGCCCGCCAGATCGATGAGTGCGTTCGCGTCCAGGAGACGATGGATGTGCCGGTCCAGTTGGGCATGCTGATGGTCGAGCGCGGCCTGCTCGAGCTCGAACAGCTGCAGACGCTCCTGCTCGAGCAGGATCGGAGACTGCGCCGCCGCAGCCGGCGCGAGCGCAGCCCGCTCAGAGACGTCCTGCTCGGCAACGCGGTGGTGCAGCAGGGGCTCGCGCAGGAGCGGCAGGTGCACGCCTGTCTGCGCGAGCAGGCGATGCTGGAGGAGAAGGGGGTCCGGCTCCGGCTCGGCGAGATCATGGTCCGCAAGGGGATCCTGACCGCGCAACAGCTGGCGTCGGTGCTCGCGCGGCGCCAGGCGACGATCATGTGGTGCTCGCGCTGCTCCGGGCACTACCGGGTCTGGTGGAGCGATGTCGACGCGGCGACCGGAGAGCGGCGCCTGGATGCGAAGCCGCCGCAGGGGGTGCATTGTCCGACCTGCCGCGAGGTGCTGGTCGAAGCCGACGAAGAGGAGGCGGAGGAGGAATCGGAGCACGACACGGTGAACCTGACCGCGGCGGGGGATGACGGGTGCAGCGTCGCGGTGGTGCGGGCGACCACGCCGACCGATGTGTTGTCGGAGCTGATCTTCCGCACCGAGGGCGGGAAGCGGGCCTTCGGCCGCTTCACCGTCGATGGCGAGGTCAAGCGCGGCGGGCAGAGCATCTTCTTCACCGCGCGCCGCGTACCTACGGATCCCTCGGTTGGGGTCAAGGTCCTGGTGAGCACCGTCCCGTCCGAGGTGCGCGAGTTCCTCGCCGAGGCCTGGCTCCTCGAGCGGGTCAGGCATCCGCACATCCTCAAGGCACTCAGCCACGGCATTGCGGAAGGGCACGCCTACATCGAGTTGGAAATCGTCGAAGGGTTTGCGCTCGACCGATGGATCCAGGACCACGGGCCGATGACGCCGACCGAGATCGCCAAGGTCTTCGTCCCGGTGCTCAACGCCGTGGAACACATCCACCGCATGGGGTTCGTGCACCGCGATCTCAAACCGGCGAACCTGATCCTGCGCGCGCCGGAACACGAGCGGCCGGTGCTGATCGACTTCGGACTGGCGTGCCCGGTCTCCCGCTCCTCGCGGGTGAGCCGTTCCCGCCGCGCCGCGCGGACCATCGAGGGCTCGCCGCCCTACATGAGCCCGGAGCAGGCGCAAGGGCTGCCGGGCGGCCTGAAGCGGCGCACGGACGTGTATGGGCTGGGGGCGACGCTCTACGAACTGCTTACGGGCCTGCCGCCGTACGGGGGCGACCATGCTGCGCAGATCATCGAGCGGGTGGCGCGCGAGGCCCCGCAGCCGCCCTCGGCGTTGAACCCGGACGCGCACCGGGGACTGGAGCGGATCTGTCTGAAGGCAATGGCGCGCAACCCGCACGAACGCTACCGCTGGCCGCGCACGATCAAGAAGGAGCTGATCCAATGTTTACGGGGATCGTGACGCACGTCGGCGAGATGGCGGAGGTGATCGCGGTCGCGGGCGGACGCGAGCTGGCGGTGCGGCTCGGGCCGCTCGGGGCGAGGGCGGCGGCGGGGGACAGCATCGCGGTGGACGGCGTGTGCCTGACGGTGGCGTCTTGCATGGACGGTACGGCGCGCTTCACCGCGGTGCAGGAGACGCTGGCGAAGACCACGCTGGGAGAGCGCGCGGCGGGCGATCGGGTGAACCTGGAGGCCGCGGCGCGGATGGGCGATCCGATCGGCGGGCACCTGGTGCAGGGGCACGTCGACGGCACGGGGACGGTGCGCGCGATCGAGCGGAAGGGCGCCGACCACATGGTGACGTTCGAGGTGACGCCCGAGGTGGCGCAGGGATTGGTCCCCAAGGGCTCGGTCACGGTCGACGGGGTGAGCCTGACGGTCGTGGATGTGCGCACGGACGTCTTCACGGTCGCGCTGGTGCCCTACACGCTCGAGCAGACGACGCTGGGGAAGAAGGGTCCGGGCGCGCGGGTGAACGTCGAGGTGGACGTGATCGGGAAGTACGTGCGCAAGTACGTCGAGGCGCTGAGGTGAGGGTGTCCAGGGCGGACCAGGGTGGACGGTGAGCGTTCACGGCTTCACGCCGGCCACCGTCTCGAGCCGCTCCAGATTCCTGGCCTGCTCAGAGCCTCCATTGACGCCGCTCTCCGCAGCCGCATAGACTGTCCGGTAGTGCCCGCGATGCTCGCCGCCTGCCGGGCGGGAGACGGACATGAGGATGCCACGGAGGTCGAAGCCATGGACGGTCGCAGGATGGTTCCCGAGTCGGCCGTGGTGTACCCGAGCAGGGATGGAAGACCGATGGGAGAGACCGACGATCATCGGGACGAGCTGAAGGATTGGATGCTCAACGTGCTGCGCGACCGCTTTGCGGGCGAACCGATGGTGTACGTGTCGGGCAACAACTTCGTGTACTTCGTAGAAGGCGACACCAAGGAGTGCGTCTCGCCGGACGTCTACGTCGTGAAAGGCGTACCCAATCGCCAGCGCGACAACTACCAGGCCTGGAAGGAGGGGGGCCGACTTCCCTGCTTCGTGCTCGAGATCACCTCCAAAAGCACCCGCCGGGAGGACCTCGGGGAGAAGATGGCCAAGTACCGGGACGACCTGGGAGTGAAGGAGTACTTCCTGTTCGACCCGCATCGCGAGTGGGTGGTGGACCAACTCCGAGGATACGCGCTCCAGGGCGACATGTACCAGTCGATCAACCCCAACGCGGCCGGGCGTCTGCCGAGCGGCGAACTGGGCCTGGAATTGGCAGTCGTGGGCGGGCACGTGCGGTTCTTCGCGCCGGGCGATTCGGCGCCGCTTCCCACCCGCGAGGAGCGCGCCGAACAGGAGCACCAACGCGCCGAGCAGGAACACCAACGCGCCGAGCAGGAGCGCCAACGCGCAGAGCAGGAACACCAACGCGCCGAGCAGGAACACCAACGCGCCGAGCAGGAGCGCCAACGGGCGGAACTTGCCGAGCAGGAAGCCCTGCAGTTGCGCACGGAGTTGGAACGGCTCCGTCGTGAGCGCGGCACTGCTTGAACCCGAATCGACGTCGCGTTTCGGTGTCGGTGGTAGGCGCCGGCCCGCTCCAGACCGTTCGCCGAAGCCCGAATCCGGGGCGCCGAGGCCTGCACGGTGTCGGTGGTAGACGCCGGCCCGCTGCCGACCGTTGCCGACCGATCGGTGAGCGCACCGATCGTCCCGCGGGGCGTCCCACGCGCGCCGGCACCCGCACCGACGCGCGCGCGTCGCGTGCCGCGACCCTCGGTGCGTGCACCGACGCACGGGAGTCCGGCTCCAGGCGCGTCCGGTGCGCGTCCCGATCGCCGCACCCGTCGTCCCGCGCGCGCCGGTGCGCGCGCGCAGCCGCTCCACCCCCCTTGCGCCTGGCGCGGCGCGCGTCCCGACGTGCCGATCGGCGCGCCGCGCACCTTCGGCGCATGCGCCGAGCGGTTCTCCACCCCCGGCGCGTCCTTCGGTGCATTCGTCCGCCTCGCGGGGGCGGACCCCAGCCCGGTGCGCTGCCGCTGGACTAGGCCGAGCACGCGCTGGTCCTCCCCCGGGCGGGCCGAACCTCAGGCGCCCGCACCCGCGCAGAAAGCGCCGTCGAGCGAGTGAGGATCAACGCCCCGCGGCGCGCAACGCTTCGCGGAAGGCCTTGACCGCCTCGGCCTGGTTCCGGATCCCGACGAACTGAGCCAGCAGGGAGAAATCGAGCCCAGGGATGAAATCGCTGCGGTCGCGCGGCTGGTATCCGTCCGGCCCGAGGCGGTGGACTTGCATTTTCTCGCCGCGCCAGAACCACAGTTCGGGCACGCCGAGGCCCGCGTAGACGTCCAGCTTGTCGATCGCGCTGCGGCTGACCTCGACCTCGAAGGCGATGTCGGGCCGCTCCGCCCCCGTCTCCTCGCTCATCACCCCAATGGTGTAGCACTCGTCGGGTTCGAGGCCGCGCTTCCTTGCCTTCCTCTTGAATGTCATGTTGCCGTAGCCGTTCAGATCGATGTCGCGTTCGATCGCGTAGAGTTCGACGAGGCGGGCGATGAGCTTCTTGATGTGCTCGTGCGTGCGGGATGGGCTCATGAGCTCGAGGGTCCCCTCCAGGTAGGTGATGCGCAGGCTCGAATGCTCGTCGAGGAGTTCCCGCATGGATTCGTATTGTTCCCACGAAATGTCGTGCAGCACGAAACGCCGGTCTTCATCGGCATCGCGTTCCGTGGGCTCCTGACGAACGGCCGGATCCGGGTCGAGGGAGGGAAGCACTGGATCCATGGGCGAAATCCTCCGATGGCGACGGCGGCCATCCTACCGCCCGCCCGTCTGCGGTACAAGCCGCGCTCGGACCGACCTGAGGGCCCCGCGGCCCTGTTTCACCTTGGGGGACGGCTCGAGACCTCCCGGTCACACCTCGTACGGCCCGGTCTCCAGCAACCCGGTCGAGCAGCGCAGGTCGCGGGTACGGCGGATGATCTTCCCCGGGTTCCCCGCGACCACCGAGTGCGGCGGCACGTCGCGATGCACCACCGCGCCGGCGGCGATCAGCGAGCCTTCCCCGATCACCACGTAGGGCAGGATGGTCGCGTTGACCCCGACCTGCACCCCGCGGTGCAGCGTCGGCCCGCGCATGCACTCCTTCGACCGGGAGCAGCCGGGGTGGATGTCGTTGGCGATGGTCACCCCCGGCGCGAGAAACACGTCGTCCTCGAGCACGGTGAACTGCGCGACGTAGCAATTGCAGTGAATCTTGACCCGGTCGCCGATCACGCAGCCGTAGTCGATCGTGGCGCCGTTCCAGATCCGGAAGTCGCGGCCGATCCGGTTCTGCTCCCGGATCACCACGTGGTGCCCCGTCTCCAGGCCGTCGCCGATGACCGACCCGACGTACAGGATCGTGCCCGCGCGGATCTGCGCGTTCGCCCCCACGACCAGCTCGTACGCGGGCAGCTTGCGACCGGTCGGGTAGCCGACGATCGCGGAGCCGTCCACCTTCGACCCCGGTCCGATCCGCACCGGGGGCGGCGTGGGCGCGGCGGATTCCCGGCCCGCGGCCCCGGAAGTCCGTGGACTCGCAGGCGCGCGCGCGGAGGCCTTCGCGGCGCGCGTCGGGGATTCGGGCGTGCGCGTCCCTGCGTGCTTCTTCGCAGCCTTGTCGCCGGTCTTCTTGGGCTTCTTCACGGTCTCCTCCGGATCAGTGTTCCGCGCTCTGGCGGCGCTCGTCGATCTCGCGCACGTCGGCGTAGGCCGCGCCCACGCCGCGGGCGGTATCGAGCGCCGGCTCGGCGACGGCTTTCACGGCCCGGGGTTCCTCCGCCGGTGGGGCTCCTCCGCTCGCGTCCGGGGGAATCCTTGAAGAACGCGGGAACGGGCGCGTATCCTACCCGCGGTTGCAGAGACCGACAAGCCCCCGAGTCCGGGAGAGTTCCATGGCGCTCCAGGCCGCGCTGTCGTTCGCGGGTTTCCGTCCCCTGCTCCACGTGCTCGAGCTCAACCGGGTCGACGCGGTCGTCGAGATCGTTGCGCCGGGAACGTCCGGCCGGATCTCCCTGGCCTCGGGGCGGATCGTCGACGCCCGCGTGGGGGAGGAGGCCGGCGCGGCCGTGCTCGCGCGGCTGCTCGCGCTCACGGAGGGCACGGCGAAGGTCGGACCGGCTTTGGGTGCGGCGACCCGCACCCTCCTGGAGCCCAACGCAGTCCTGCTGGCAGGTCCGGCGCCGCTGCCCGCCGAAGTGCCCGCCGACGCCCGCATCGAGGGGGACGGCGCACGTCCCGGGCTCGGAGAAGTGCTCGAGCTGTTGTATTTCAACCGGCGCTGCGCACGCGTCACTCTCGCGGGAGGCGCGATCACGGTCGCCCGGGGCGTATTCGTGGACGCAGTCGCCGGCGACAAGACCGCTGTGGCGGCGCTCCACGCGCTGCTCGCGGCGGAGAATCAACCCTTCTCGGTCTCCCCGGCGCCCGAGCCGGCGGAACTCCCGGACGCGCCTCTCCACATTGCGCTCGCCGCCGTATTCGAGAAGCTCGCGGACGCCGCCTACTTGCGGCGGAGGAGCGACCGCGACGAGATGGAGCAGATGAAATCGCTGCTCGAGGACCTGGCCGCGGGGAACCTGTCCCCCGAGGTTCGGATCGCGCTCGCCAGGCGCATGATGGCGGACTTCGAGCCGACTCCGACGGAGCTGCTCGGGAGGCTGTGCGCGGATCCCGACGACGGAGTGCGCGCGGCGGCGAAGGAGACGGTGGAAGCGCTCGAAATGGAGGTGCTCGAGGCTCTGATCGCCGCTCCGAGCACGTCGCCGCCGCTGGTTTCGCACCTGATCGAAGTCTTCGCGGCCGACGCCCAGGTGCTGGTCGCGGCGGCGAGCAATCCTGTCTTGGAAGAGCCGGCCGCGGTGCGCCTGGCGCAACTGGCCGACGTCTCGGTGGCGGACGCGCTGCTGCACTCGAAATGGAGCTCGTCCACCCCGGTGCGGGACGCTCTCGCTCGGGACTCCTCGGACACGATGCGGCGCGCGCGGGAGCAATTCGGGGCGTTCCCGGAGGCGGCGGCCGAGAATCCGGGCGGTCCTCCGAGCGCCGCCGGTGCGTCGGCGGGCAAGACCAAGGGCGGCGGCAAGATCGGCAAGCGCAAGAGTCTGAGCTCGCTGCCGCTGCGCGACCAGCTCTACCTCGCGATGACGGGGAACCAGCGCCAGCAGCTGACCCTCGTGTCCAGCCCGACCGCAGGGGTCGCGGTCGCGGTGGTGGCCAGCCCCAAGATGAACGAAGGCATGGCGATGTCGATCGCCGGGCTGACCACCGCCCACGCCGACGCGCTGCGCGAACTGGCGATGAACAAGCGATACTCGCTGCAGTACCCGATCGCCCGCCTGCTCGCGTTCAATCACAAGTGCCCGCCGCTCTCCGCGATCGAGGTGCTCGCGCGGCTCAAGGACAACGACCTCAAGCAGCTCGCCAAGATGGGCGGAATCGCGGAGAACGTGAAGCAGGCCGCCGCGAGGATGCTGCTTCAGAGGCTCGAAAAGCGCAAGATGTGAGGCCCAAACCCGGTCAACCCGTCGCGGCGAGGCGGCGATCCGCCCGCTGTCGGTACTCCGGCACGAGGAGCGCGCAGGCGATCACGATCAGCCCGGCCGCGCCCCAGCCGATCGTCGGCAGGGAGAAGCGCGAGGCCAGGGTGAAGGCGAGGAAGGGCGCGGCCAGGCTGCGCACGCCGGTGAGGAAAGTGTGCACCGACATGTAGTCGGCGACGCGCTCCGGCGGCGCGATCTTGGTCACCCACAGGCTCCAGGCCACGTCGCCGCCGGCATTGGCGAAGCCGAACACCACCGAGCCCACGATCAACCACGGCATCGTTTCGCCGACGAAGAAGGCCACGATCCCCGCCATGAAGCCGAGGTTGAGCACGATGCGCAGCAGGAAGAAATTCATCCGGTCGAATAGACGCCCCCAGATCGGGGCGAGGAGCAGGCGCATGGCGCAGGGGACCGTGCCGGTGAGGAGCGCGATGGTCTCCGCGGGCAGTTCCAGGCCGTAGCGCGGATTCGCCAGGTACTCCACCCGCAGCGGCAGCATGAGCAGGTTGCCCAGCCCCATGAACATCCAGGAAATCAGGGTGATGCGGAACAGCCGGTCGTCACGCACGTGGCGAAGCGCGCGGAAGGGGTGGCGGCTGCCGTCGTCTTCGACCAGGACGCGGGTCGGGCAGCGGCCGAGGCAGAAAGCGGAAAAGACGAACGCGGCGGCGTAGACCCCGAGCAGCCCCGGGAAGTCCTCGATGCGCCCGGACAGGGCGCGCCCGGCGAGCCAGCTGAAGAGGGCGGCGACCGCCACGCGGACCATGACGCTCGCGGCGAACCGCCTCCCGCGCTCCGCGGTGGGGTAGTTCTCCTGGTACATTTGAGTGTAGAGGGGGATGACGGAAGCCCCCGCGGCCGACGCGAGGATCGACGCCGCCACGAACACGGGAAGCGTCGGGGCCAGCGCGGCCACGAGAAAGCAGACGCCGCCGAACCCGGCCAGCGATGCGGCCGCGCGCGAGGTGGTCCAGCGGATGCGCGAGACCACCGAGACCGTCACCGGGGTGAGGAGAAGCCCCACGCTCCCGCCGGCCGCCACCAGCGCCTTGGTCATCGGCTCGGCCGCGAAGGCCTGCACCGCGATCAGGAGAAGAAATGTGGTCGGGCCGGTCTCGATGACGCCCTGGGAGATCGCCCGCAGCAGCTCGTATCGGTAGGTCCGCCGCGTCAGCAAGGGATCCATGGGGTCAGGGAGGCTCCTCGGGTTCCGGGCGGACGCGACATTCTGCCACGGTGACCGCCGCCCCGACAGGCAATTCGGCGCCCGTGCCTGGTGAACCCGAGGCTCCCGCGCTCGCAGGGCCTCGCCTTCGGCCGGTTCCACATGGTCGACATGAGGCGAGGGCGCGTGGTTGGATCGCCGACACGCAGGCCGTGCGGAGATGGACGCCGCGCCGTGGGCGGCAGCGCTCGCCGAGGGGGCTGAGTGATTCCATCGGCGGGCCGGACCGAACTACGGATTCCACGGATTGGACGGATTACACGGACTGTCCAACGGCAGAGCGTGGGATTCCCGGCAAGATCGTCAAACATGCGACGACCTGGCCGGTGTGTATGAAGATCTCCCGCCGCCGAGGGCGGCCTCGGCGCGACCCCTCAATCCTCCACCGCCACTTTCGCTTCGCTCGAGTTGGCCTTGAGCTCGGGCGCGTACATCGCGCTCGCCTTCGCGGGCAGCGCGCTGAATTTGCCTGGGATCTCGGCGCGCAGGCGGTACGAGACGCTGTGCTTGCCGCGCGCGAGTACCCGCGCGAAGAACCCCACACGCTCGTCGTGGAACTCGACGTACGCATTCAGGTCGTTGCCGTTGTAGCCGCTGCGTACTTCCACCGGCTCGAAGCCTGCCGCCTTCATGTCCTCGAACAGCACGTACTCGTAGTCGTTCTTGCTGTCGATTTCGAGCTCGACCTCGACCAGGTCGCCGCTCTTGAGCACGGCACCGTCACCGAGTTCGATCCGTTTGTACTTTTCGACCTTCTGCGACACCACCTGGCCGTGGGCGCCCTCGACGTTCGTCGACTTGTCGACCCGCTCGAGCTTGTAGAGCTTGCGCCCCACCTTGATTTCCAGCCCGGCCGCGCCGATCGGGTCCTCCAGCGTGAAATTGGTCAGGTAGGCGTTGAAGTAGACCGGGCCCTTGCCTTTGCGCCGGACCTCCAGCTTGTGCTCGCCATCGGTCAGGTCCTTCCCCTCGAGCACCAGGGCGTTGTCGAACTCGAACAGATTGTCCTTCGTGATCCTGGCCTCCTTGACCTTCTTGTCGCCGAGCCACAGCTCGACGGTCATGTCGGGCGTGTCCTCGCCAGAGGCTGTCAGGAAGTCCGCCATCGCCTCGATGCAGATCGCGGTGTCCCGGGTGCTGTTCCAATACGTGCCGTGCTTGCGGTTGTTGAGCAGGTACTTGACCAGACGCGAGGCCGTCTCGCCCTTCGGGTCGATCTCGGACAGGAGCTTGAGGTAGTAGGCCTGCGCCTCGTTCTCGCTGCCGTACCAGGCCCACCACCAGTTGTCCCCGGGCAGGCGCAGGTACGCGGTCTGGTTTTCGGCATCCTGTACCAGGTACTGCTCGATGTTCTCGCGCAGCATGGCGAGCTTCTCGGACTGCTTCGTCGCGTGGAGCGCGAGGGCGAACATGGTCTTGGCGTAGACCGGCAGTTCGTTGCGGTCGCGGTAGAGGGCGTCGCGCATTCGCGGCTCGTCGATGTTGGCGTCCACCAGCACCATGTAGGCGAAGGCGTCGAGGGCGTCGGCCCGCTGCTTCCGGGGCGGGTCCATCGCCATCAGCGCGAGCTGCGCCTGCTGCCAGGTCCTGAGCCACTCGATGCCACGCTCGAGCACGCCGGGCACCAGCGCCACGTCGTTGTCGCGGGCGATCTGCAGGCCGTGCACGACGTAGGCCGTGGTGTGGGCCCAACTCTGCTCGCCGTAGCCGGAGAACCAGCCCCAGCCGCCGTCGGCGCACTGCATGCTGGTCAGGCGGTTGACGCCCGATTTCACCATGTCGCGCAGGAGCGCGGCGTCGTACACCGGGTTGCGGTCCCAGCGTCGGGTGCGGGCCCAGTCCTTGGCGCGCTCGCGGTCGTCGCCGATCTCCTGCGCGTTGAGGTTGGTCCGCTTCTCGGCGATCTTGGCCAGATCGAGCCCCATCTTGATCAGGATCCGCTGGGTGATCACCGAGGGGAGGAACCGGTTCAGCGTCTGTTCCGTGCAACCGTATGGATAGTCGGCCAGGTACGGCAGCGCGTCGACCATCGCGCCCGCGAGGGTCGGCGAGTAGCGCACCTCGAGCCGGCTTTGCTCCGGCCGTCGCTCCGCGGGAACGCGCAGCGAGATCGCGACCGAGTCCCGGTCGGGGCGAAGGACGCCCGAGAACGAGTCGGTCTTGAGCATCCCGTGCACGTAGGCCGGGAACGTCATCTTCATCGCGTCGGATTCTTCGTCGGTGAGCGCGGCCATCGTGACCGTGGCCTCGCCTTCGCGCACGACCTTGCAGCGCCAGTCGACGCGCTTCTGGCCGTTGGGATCGACCTCGATCTCGACCTCGAGCGGCGCGAGACTTTCCAGGCAGTTCCCCGCGAGGGCGAGCGTCACCTTCACCTGCTTCTTCGACTTCAGGTAGTTGTGGACGTTGGCCGAGAGCACGACCTCGTCCTTCTGGACGAAGAAGCGCGGGGCCTGAAGCCGGACGATGAGGTCCTTGACCGTGACGACCTCGATGGTGGCTTCGCCGACGCGGGTGCCGGCGCCCATCGACCAGGCGCGGGTCTTCCAGGCGGTGAGATTCTCGGGCATGACGAGTTCGAACTCGGCCTCGCCTTCCGGACCGGTCTCGATCGCGGGGGCCCAGTATGCACTGTCGGCGAAGTTGGTGCGGACGGTCGGTTGGACGAGATCGGCGCCCTGGGGCGCGGCGCCCGGTCCGGCTCCGTCGCCGATTCCCTGGGCTTCCAGGCGCGAGGAGTCCTTGCCCATCGGGGCGCCGGACTCCGGGGCGGACGCGCCCATCGCCATGCCTTCTTCCGCCATCGCGCCCGGGGGGTCGGCCCGGTTCTTCTGGGGCCCGCCGGACTTCTTCTCGCGCATTCCGCGACCGCCACCGCGGTCGTCCGACTCCTGATCCGATTTGTCCTGGCCGAGTTCCTCGATCTGGGCGCCGAACACGCCCAGGTAGCCCATCGCGGACTCGCGGTTCTTGAGCACCGGACCGCCCCAGCGGTTCAAGCTGTTCTCGTCGCCGGGCTGGTGCTGGCGGCGCCACTTCCAGAAGAACTCGCGGATGTCCGGCACGTTGGAGCCGCCGCTGATGTACTCGAGCGCCTTGTCATACATGGTCACGGTGAGGCTGCCTTTGAACGGCTTGCCGTCCGGGCCCTTGGCGCGCAGCTTGAACTTCGCCTTCTCGCCGGGCCGGTAACGCTCCTTGGAAGGCGAGATCTCGACGGTGGACACGCGGCTTTCCGGCGGGACGATCAGCTCACGCACATCGGTGTGCACGCGACCGTCGGCCACCGTCACCGCTTCCAGGTAGAAGTTCGGCATGTCCTGCTTGGACACCGCGACGGAACCGGCGATGCTCTTGCCGCGCAGTCGCAGCACGGTCGGCTTCTTGTAGACGCCGTTGGACGGGCGCGCGAAGAGCAGGACGGTGCCGCCGGTGCGGTTGACGTTGATCTGGAGTCCGGCGGTCTCGCCTGCGCGGTACTCGCGCTGGTCCGGGATCAGCTCGATCGCGTTGAAGCGGAAGTCGGCGCCCTCGTTGAAGCCTTCGCCCGCGACGGTGAAGACATACCCGCCCTCGATGACGTGTCCGGCGGAGTCCGTCACCGCGAAGCTGAGTCGATACTGCCCGCCCTGGACGGCCTTGATCTGCTGGCGCGCGTCGCCTTGGGCGTCGGTGTCGAGCGTCCACTTCTGGACCTCGGTCTCCTGCGGATTGCCCGCGGCGTCGTACTTCAGGCTGAGGAGCCGGAGGACGCCCTTGCCCTGGACCGGCTTGGCGTCGAGGCGCTGGGCGCGGAAGCCCGCCTCGACGGTGTCGCCGACCCGGTAGTGCCCGCGGTCGACCCAGGAATAGACCTTGAACGGCTTGCGGGCGACCAGCACCGTTCCCTGGCCGACGATCACCCGGCGCGACGGGTCGGTCACTTCGGCGGTGATCTCGTAGCGGTGGTCCTCGTCGCCGTGCATCGCCTTGGCCGGGCCGGTGTCGATTTCGACATTCACGACGCCGTCGGCGCCGATCGCGGTCTCGACCTCGGCGACCACTTCGGGCGGCTGCGGCGGATTCAACTGCCACCACCACCACGGGTACGGCCGGCGGCAGCCCCACTCGCGCCAGCCCGGATACCACGGATAGTCGCAGGCGAACCACCAATAGCCGGGGCCGTAGAACCAGTCCCACCATGCGTACGGGAACCACTGGGCGGTGTGGGGCGTGCGCAGGACCTTGTACTTGACCTTGCCCTCGCCGACCGGGGCGCCGAAGTAGTACTTTGCCGTGATCTTGGCGGTGATCTTCTCGCCGAGCGCGATCGGTTCTTCGGGGGCCTCGACGAGCACCTGGAACTCGGGCTTCTTGTACTCCTCGACCCGGAACTGGAACGAACCGCCGGTGTTGGGCAGGTAGACGGTCCACACGCCCAGCGGGGCGTCCGCGGGGAGCACGAGTTCGTCGTGCATTCCGCCCCAGGAGTCGCAGGTGTAGCTTTTCTGGGAGACGTTCTCCCCCTTGGGGTTGGTGATCTGCACCGCGAGCGACTGGCCGGCGTAGGGGGAGCCGCCCTCCTGGTCGTACTGCGCCTGGCCGACCCAGGCCTTCCACTTGACGGTCTGGTCGGGACGATAGACCGGTCGGTCGGTGATGCCGAACGTCTTCACCTGGTTGTAGGCCTGGTCGTAGCCCTGATTCCACCACAGGCCGGTGAAGCCGAGGTAGGCGAGGCGGCTGCCCTGCTCCTCGGGCGTGGTGGCCAGGACGATCCACTGGTACTGCTCGCGTTCGTCGCGCGGGGTGACCACGACCTGGCCGTCGTCGTCGGTGTGCTCGGCGAAGTCCTGGGTGTCGACCTCGTAGTGGCCGTTGTTCTGGTTGTCCTGGACATAGCGCTGGCGATAGCCGAAGAACTCGACGTTGGCGTGCGGGATCGGCCGGCCCGTGACCGCGTCGGCGACGAAGCACCACTGGGCCTGCTCGAGCGGCTTCTTGACCAGGACGGTGTCGGCGACCCAGAGGACGATCCGGCTGACATTGCCGTCGGCCATTCGCGACGTCACGAGGTAGGCGCCGGGCTTCTGCAGCGGCGTGGAGACCGTGACGCGCCGGTCGAAATGCGCGGGACGCGGCTGGAGGTCGAGGTGCCAACCGGCGACGCGGCCCTTGAGGTAGTTCTCCTGGCCGAGGGTGACCAGGCGATAGCCGAGGTTCTGGATGTCGAGATGCTGCCAGTCGAGCTGCTTCGGCCGGCCCTTGATGTAGCCCTTGACCGCGGCGAGGAGCTTGGGAAGGTCGATCTCGTGCGCCTCGAAGTCGACCGCGTTGCCGTTCCTGAACCGGAAGTCCACCGTGGCGCCGCGTCCCGCGGGCTGGCTCGAGACCGGTTCGAACTGGCCCCAGCTGCCTTCGATCTGGTCGAGCTGCTGCTGCCGGCCGGAGTTTGGGCCGTAGCGCTGGATCAGCGTCTTCCAGCACTGTGCAGCGCGCGGGTATTGGCGCCGATCGGCGAAGACCTGGGCGAGGGTCTGGAGCGCCTGGTCGTCGACTCCGGTGTTAGGGGTCTCGGCAAGGGCGAGGAGGATCTTGACGAAGGCGAACTCGTCGGGGAGCTTGAACCGCTTCACGCCGCCGGCGAGGCGGGCGATGGTCTCGTCGTCGGGGAGCTTGTCGACCGCGTAGGCGGCCTTGGCTTCGTTCCCCTCGTCCTCGTCGTCGAAGCGCCAGCCCCAGGCGGCGAGGGTGTGGACGTCGAACATGTTGCGCAGGAACAGGGCGAACTGGAAGCGGATCTGCGGGGCGCGGGCAGGATCGAGGACCGCGGCGCGCTCATGGCACCAGCGCCAGCGCTCGCCGTCGTTCTTCGCCTCCTCGAAGCTCGCAGGCAGGCGGTAGTAGACCGGGGAGGCGTCGGCATTCACCGGTGCGCCGCGGCTCGGGTCGGCCCACCAGCCGTGCCAGGTCTGCGCGTCCTCGTGGTCGGGCAGTTGGGAGAGGTCCGAAAGTTCCTGCAGCCGCCACAGGTCGATTTGTTGGTAACGGCGGGTGAGCGCCTGGGCGGTCTCCTGGAGGAGGTCGGCGAATTCGGTGGGGTGCTCGTCGGTGGGCGCCTTGCGGCGGGCCTCCTCGAAAAGCTGCAGCGACCGGGCGCGGTCGCGCTCGAACGTGTAGACGAATTTGCCGTCGCCCCCGCGGTGAGGGCCGCGCTCGAATTTTCCCGCGATGATCGTCCCGTGCGGCTGCGCGCCGGCGTAGAGCTGGGCGGCGGCCCAAAGGAGCCGCCATTGGTCCGGGTGCGCCTTGACCGCGTCCTCGAGGAGCGCATCGTACTCCGGCAGCCGGCCGAGCTGAAGCAGGGCTTGGGCCGCGCGTTGCAAGTCCAGCGGCGCGGCGGACGCCTCGGCCTTCGGATCGAGGACCAGGGCGCGGAAGCCGTCGTATGCGGACTTCCAGTTGCCGTCCTTGAGGGCTTTTTCGATTTGCTTGCGGTCGGGCGGCGGGGAGGACGAGTCCTGGGCGAAGCCGGGGAGCTCCCATCGGCAGGTGCAGAGGGCCGCGAAGAGTGCGACGGCGAGAAGGCGGTAGGTGCGTGGGCGCGGGGTCATCGGAAGTCCTCCGGGATGGCGCGGGGCGCCGGGTGTGATGAAGTCATGCGGATTAGACGCGGGCGGCCCGCGGAAGTTTCAGGAGCGCCACGAGACGCAACGATTCCGAGGGGACGGTGCGGTTGGCGTACAGGACTCCGGTCTCGCCTGGGTGCGGGCCTAACGTCTCGCCGCTCCTCGCATTCCTGAGAATCCCACCTCGGATGTGGCGAAGACAATGTCAAATCGACCTTACGTGCGGGAAATCCTACCAGATCCCCTCTCCGAATTCACCGCTCGGAAGCTGAGAGAGAGGAAGCGGCCAAGCTACCAGGGGATCCACCCGACGCGAACGCGGGCCCCGCGCCACCCCGAGCCTGTCCCCGCCCACCACCTGCCTCCTCCGATCGCCGACCCTCCTGGCCGCGGCGCTCGCCGAGGGGGACCACGTCCCTGCGTGAACCTCGCTGCCGCGGGCTGGTCTGGCTGCCGGCACGGTCACCGCCAAGCCCCACCCCGGCCTACGCAACCAGATTGCCCGAGAATTCGGACTGGCAACTCGTCCGCCGGACGGTTACCGTTGCGAAGGGTCACAGGACGATTGCAGGGAATGAAGTGGATGGGACACGATTCTGGGGGCGGGCGGATGAGAGGCGCACTAGCGGCTATCCTCTTCGTCTTCTTGTTCGCCGCGACTCTCGGACCGACTGCGACAGCCGATCCGGCGGCGGGGGACGCGCCGGCGATCGCCGGGTTGACGTGCCTGGGAAAGAACGAGCAGCATCGGTACGAATACCGCCACGAGGCGACCGGGATCGTTTTCGTGCTGATCCCGCCGGGAGAGTTCTGGATGGGCAGCCCGGACGATGAGCCATACCGCAAGACGGACGAGCGGCGGCACCGGGTGCGCATCACGAAGCCGTACCTGATAGGGAAGTACGAAGTCACGAACGCTCAGTTCCGGAAACACTTCCGTGCGAACCACAACAGTGAGGAGTATTACAACCAATCCTTGAATGGGGGCAGCCAACCGGTGGTGAAAGTGAACTGGTTGGACGCGACCGAGCTCTGCAAGAAGTTGGGATGCCGGCTTCCGACGGAGGCCGAATGGGAGTGGGCCGCGCGGGGCGGGGAGGACAAGAGCGTCTTCCCATGGGGGACGGACTGGCCACCGCCCGCGAAGGCTGGAAACTTCGACGACGCTACGGGAAGGGCACAGCTCGATGATCACATGTACTCAGATGGGGCCCGGGCACAGTACCCGGACCTGGTACTGCCCGCGTCATATGACGACGGTTTCGCGGTGACGTCGCCGGTGGGCTCGTTCCCGCCCAACGGCTACGGCCTGCACGACATGGCGGGAAACGTCTGGGAGTGGTGTGGGGATGGGTACGGCGAGGAATCCTATGCATCGGCGGAGGTCGCCGTCGATCCGATGGGACCGAGCCTCCACAGCAGCGCCGTCCTACGGGGAGGTTCGTGGTGCAGTTCTACTCGCAGGGACTTGCGGTGCTCGCGGCGCATCGGGAATGGGACGGAATGTCGTCGCGTAGATCTCGGCTTCCGAGTTGTTCTGGCGGCGGGGACCAAGTAGAGACGGTAATCGATGTCAAATCCCACCTGAAAGCCCAGCGCGTGCAGGGGCTCGAGCCCGCCGACGTCACGAAGTCGATCAAGAATCCGTTCACCGGAACCAGGGCACGCACCGGATCGCTGGAGTTCTCGGCTCCGAAAAGAAGCTCGGCCGCCGTGATGAACGGGAGGGTGTGGGGATTCCGCGTGGAAAAGCGCCGCCGCACATGGTCATGACCGTCAAGAAACGCCGACGCGATGTTGGTGTCGAGCAGCCACTCACTCACCGTCGTCCTCGTTCTCGAAGGCGTCTTGGACGGCCTCCTCGATCTCGCGCGCAAGTTTGGAGGGGAGGGAACCAGCGAGCTTCATCAGTCGCTCCCTACGTAGTCGCTCGTCCTCCGGGATCGGCCGGTGCGTCTGCCCAAGGTCAGAGCCTAACCGCAGCCACTGTAATGGTGGTTCGAGTTCCCTGATGGGCGGCGGACAGGTCCGGCTCCCCGGGATCGGGAGGGTCAGTAGCTCCGGCTCGTCATGGGCCGCGTTCCTCATACGAGCATCTCCTCCAAGACCTTGGCGAGCGAGTCCGCGGACAGTTCTGCGGATCGCCATTCGTCCTCATCGGGCCAGACGAACGACCACTTGCGGGGGCCAAACCTCGCCAGCAAGACGCGACCCTTGCGCGATACCAGATCCACCCGACCGGTGGCCTTGAACACGTGGCGGGCCTTGGGCACGATCTCTACATATCGCCCCCGTGGGCAGATCAATCGCGCACCGGGTGCGGAGTAGGCTTCGTGATCGCCCTCGACCACGAGCACCTTCAAGTCCTCCCATTCGAGTGGACGATCCGGATTCCCGGGATCCTTGAGGAGCGGCCGGAGCCAGGCTTTGATCTCCGCGAGTCGGGCAGCGAAGTCATCCACCCACTCCTGGATCTTCTGCCTCCACTGTTGTTCGTCCGCCATGGGCGCGCGGATCTGCTTCAGGTGTTCCAGCAGGCGGTCCATTTCGTTCTCGGGCACGATGCGATCTCCAAGGTCGTTCCAGTAGCATTGTCGACGGGACGCTTCGGCGAGTCAAGGCGCTGACGCGACGTGTTCTTGGTCAATGACCATTCGGCGGGGTGAAATCCCGGCAACCGGTCTGTGCACGCACACCACGCTGCCCGCAGTTACCCAGTGCGATCATGCGGGCGCACAAGCCTTCACGAAGCGTGCATGCGGCGGCCGGCGCCGTCACCGGCTGCGCTCTTTGTGCCAGACCGCCTCTCCGATCCGCGTCTCGTCTCACCTCCCAGCCGCCCTCCGGCAGCGCTGGATCTGCGGGCGCAGCCGCGTCTCGAGTTGCGGATCCACCTTGATCGCGGCTTCGTACGCTTCGACCGCCTTGCGGAGTTCCTCCGCCGCGCCCGCTGCGTTTCGCTTCGACAAATCGGTCCCGAGGCCCTGCCGGCATGCCCCCAGCACCTCGAGGTTCTTCGCGTGGCGCGGGCTCAGGGTGCCGGCCTTCTCGGCCGCCTGGATCCCCTCGCGCCAGAGCTCCGTCGATTCTTTCTTCCCGCCATTCTCGCGCATCTCGGCGAGGACTTGCGCCGCGCGGGCCAGGCCGCGCCACGCCTCCTCGCGGGAGGGATTCAGCCGAACCGCAGTCCTCAGGTCGTCGGCGGCCGCTTCGATCAGCGCCAGGGGCACGTCCCGCCGACGCTTCTGCAGCGCCCCCGCCCATGCGAGGCGAGCGATGCCGCGGCGGGCCCAGCGGGTGGCGTTCTTGGGATTGAGCCGAATCGCCTCGTCGAGATCGGCCATCGCCTGCGCGAACGCCGGCTCCGCGTCCTTGCCGGCCCGAGCTTCGAACAGGGCCAGGGCCAGGCGCAGCTGCCCGCACCACATGCGCGCTTCCGGGTCTTCCGGGTCGGTCTGGACCGCGCGGTCGAGATCGGCCAGCGCCTGCTGCACCGCCGGGAGGTCCTCACGGCTGCGCTCGCCGGCGAGCGCGCGGTTGGCGGTGGCGACTCCCCGCCAGAGCAGGGCGGAGGCGTCGTCGGGGTCGGCCTGCAGCGCCGTGTTGAGATCGGCGAGCGCCAGGTCGAATTGCTCCTCCGCAGGCTGGTCGTGCGCCGCGAGACTGCGCCCCCAGGCGGTGTGGGTGATTCCGCGCCAGACGCGGAGCTGGGCCGCCGCCACGTGGCCCTCCGCCTGCTCGAAGGCGCGCAACGCCTCGGCGAAACTGATCGCCGGGTCCTGTCCCCCCTCCGATCGCTCGAATCCCGCGAGGACCAGGGCGATGCCCAGCCGCAGCCGCGTCTCGGCTCGGGCGGGCCCCCCGCCGACGGCCGCGCGATGGTCGGCGATCGCCGCGTCATACCGCGCGGCCGCGTCCTCCCCGCGCTGAGATCGCTCGAAGCCCCACACCAGGTTGGCGAAGCCCCGCCCCTCGAGGAACGGCACCCAACCCTTGTCGCGTTCCACGCCGCGCGTCCACACCGCGACCGACGCCTCGTGCCGCCCGTCGAGCAGCTCCACCGTCGCGAGCCCGAAGGTCGCCTCCTCCAGATCGGGGGCCTCCTGGAGGGCGGCCTGGAAGTGCGTCCGGGCCTCGGCCGCGTCCCCGGTCAGCCAGGCCAGAAGGCCCTCCGCGGACGCCATCTCCCCGGGTCCGATCGCGCTCGGAGCGGCGTCGAGACGCCGGAGCCGCGCCAGGTCGGACTCCAGGCGTTCGAGCAGCGCGAGCGCCGACTCGTCCGCTTCGGCGCGGCGCCGCGCGGCGGCCATGGCCTCGCCCGGTGGCGTCTCGCGCCACGACCACTGGTGCAGCTCCTCGAGCCGCCGCTCGTAGCGCGATGCGATGAGCACGATACGCTCGTAGAGCGCGGGGGCGAAGGTCGGGTCGAGCTCGAGCGCCTGCTCCTGGGCGGCGAGGGCTTCGTCTTCGTGCATCGTCGCGCGGTGCATGCGGCCGAGGATGTAATGGGGCTCGGCGAGGTCGGGGAAGCGCCGCAGGGTCTCTCGGCAGGCTTCTTCGGTCTCCGCGACAAACCGCTCCATCCCCTCCATGCTCCCCGCGCGCCGGAGGGCGAGCGAAGCGTCGAGCGCGGTGCGGGTGCGTTTGCGGAGTTGCTGGAGCGACTGTCGCTCTTGGACCAGCAGGCGCGGGAGCACCACCGCAGCGAGGAGGAGCAGCGCGAGCCCGCCTACGAGCATGGCGGCCGCAGTCCGGCGGCCCGCCAGCGAATCCTGCACCCGCCGGAGCACGCCGGGCGGCCGCGCCGAGACGGTCTGGCCGAAGCGAGCGCGCGCCAGGTCGTCGGCGAACGCCTCGCCGTCGGCATAGCGCCGGGCCGGGTCCTTCTCCATCGCCTTGCTGCAGACCAACGCGAGGCGCGGGTCGACCGAGGGCGCGGCCTCGGCGAGCGGGACCGGAGGATGATGAAGGATGCGGTCGTAGAGCTCGGCCGCGCTCCGGCCTTCGTAAGGAAGGCGGCCGGCGAGGACTTCATAGAGGATCGCGCCGAGCGCGTAGACGTCGGTCGGCGGTCCGACCTGCTCCGCCTCACCGGTGACCTGCTCTGGGGCCATGTATTGCGGCGTGCCGAGCACGGACTGGGTAGCGGTGAGCTTGGTGCGGAAGTCCTCGCCGTAAGCGAGCCCGAAGTCGACCAACCGCCCCCGACCCCGCTCGTCGACCAGGATGTTGCCCGGCTTGAGGTCGCGGTGGATCACCCCCTGCTCGTGGGCGTGGCCGACCGCGCGCGCGACGTCCTCGAGCATGCGCAGCAGCGCCTCGCCTTCCGTCTTCGCCTCGGCCAGGACGTGCGCGAGCGTCGGACCGCGCACGAATTCCATGGCGATGTAGTGGACGGTCGCGCCGGTCGCGTCCCGTGCGGTGCCGACCTCGTGAACCGCGACGATGTTCGGGTGCCGCAGTTGGGCGATGATCTTGGCTTCGCGCCGAAGCCGCGCGATCAGGTGGGGATGCTGGTCGGGGGCAGCCACGATCTTGAGGGCGACCACGCGGTGCAGGTCGAGGTCTTCGGCCTCGTGCACCACCGCCATGCCGCCGCGTCCGACTTCGCGGATCAGGCGGTACTTTCCCACGCGGCGGCGATCGGCGGGGTCGGATGGGCCGGGATCGCCTGCCGAAACCAGGTCGCGTAACCGGTCGAAGCCCTCGGGGGAGATCGGCACTTTCTTCCTCCTTGACCACAAGAGTATACCGCGAAGGGACTTCCGGTATCGGTCGGGACTCGGAATTATCCGAAAATAGCGCTAATGGACCGCGGCCGGGTTGCAGATTGGAGGGTGTAACGGGCCGCGGGCCCGGAACGGTGCGCGAAACAGCCCTGTGGGGCGAAGGAGCGGCGACATGAAAAACGCGAACAGGTGGATGTGGGCGATGCCGCTGGCGGGAGCGCTGGCGTTCGCGAGCGAGGCGAGGGCCGAGGATGCCGCGAGTCCGGATGCGGCCGAGCGCGCGCGGATCTTGGCGCACGCGGACCGGGACGGCGACGGCCGGATCACCGCGCGCGAGCGGATGGCGGCCTATCGGCGCCACTGGGACCGGCGCGAGGACGGGCGAGACGGGCGCGAAGACGGTCGGGACGCTGCCGAGGACCGCCATGACGAGCGCGAAGACGTGAGGGACGAGCGCGAGGACGTGCGCGACGAGGCTCACGACGGCGGGGCGAAGGACAAGGCCGAGGACGTGGCGGACCGCCGCGAGGATCGGCGCGACGCGCACGAGGACGTGCACGACGGCCGCGAGGACCGGCGCGACGCGCGCGAGGACGTCGTGGACGAAGGCCACGTCGGTCGGCCGCCGGGCGCGGATCGCCGCGAGGACGGGCGGGACCACCGCGAGGACGTGAGGGACCATCGCGAGGACCATCGCGACCGTGCCGAAGACGGGGTCGATCGGGCCGAGGATCGTGCGGATCGGCGCGAAGACGTGCGCGACGAGGCTCACGACGGCGGAGCCAGGGACAAAGCCGAGGACCGGGCCGACAAGCGCGAAGACGTGCGGGACCGGGCCGAGGACGGGCGGGACCGGCGCGAGGACGTGGGCGACCATCGCGAGAACCACCGGGACCGCCGCGAGAACCGGCGTGACCGGAGCCACGGCGGAAGCCGGGGCGGTCGAGGCGGCGGGCGCCGCTAGACGGGCCGACGGAACTGGAGATGACGCAGCGCGGCGCGCCCGGGGGATGCCCCGGGTGCGTGCGCGTTTTCGGGCGAGCAGGCCGATCGAGACGTGGCGGCATACGATCGGCGCGCCGGGGCGGGAGGATGCTCGCGCAGGCTCCGGGGAGCGCCGGGTTAGCGGGTCATGTTGTCACGTGAAGCGGCTTCCGAAGAGAGGGCGGAGTGACCCCGCCGGGAGCGTCGGGTTCGTGGGTGGGTCAGTCGCGTGGTTCGCGCATGTCCGCGCAACCCGTCCGAACGTCCGAGTCGGGAGGACCCGGAGGGGGGCGTGCCGCGCGGGCCTTCCGTTCCGCCGTGGCGAGAACGATCGTCATTGCGTCTCGCGCCTGCTTGCGATGAAATCCGAACATGAGCGACCGCAACCCGACCAGCCTGGGCGGCCCGAACCGCGAATTTCCGGAGACGCGGTGGTCGCTGATTCAGGGAGCGCAGGACCGGACGCGTTCGCGCGAGGCGCTGGACGAGCTGTGCCGGCTCTACTGGAAGCCCGTGTACGCCTACGTACGCTCCGCGCGCAGCGGCGTAATCAACGAGGCGGCGAAGGACCTGACGCAGGAGTTCTTCGTCGAGTTGCTCGAAGGCGGGCTGCTGTCGCGCTACGTGCCGGGGCTCGGCAGCTTCCGCCGCTACCTCAAGGGGGCGGTGCAGCTGTTCCTGCGCGAGCGCCATCGGCAGGAGCAGGCGCAGAGGCGCGGGGGCGGCAAGAAGCTGGTGAGCCTCGACGACGGCGAGGTGCGGATCGTGGATCAGTTGGTCGAGCGGGGCATGAGTTCGCCGGAGGAGGCGTTCGATCGCCAGTGGGCCAATTCGTTGCTCGAGCAATCGGTCGCGGCGCTGCAGGGCGAGCTGGCGGCAGCCGGGCGCGCGAGCTGGTTCGCGGTCTTCGACCGCTACGACGTCCGCAGTTCCGCGGCGGAAGCGCCCACGTACGCGGATCTCGCGCGCGAGCATGGGATGAAGGAAACCGACGTTGCGAACCGGCTCACCTGGTGCCGCCGCCGGCTGCGCGAGATCCTGCAGCAGCGGGTGGCGGACTACGTGTCGTTCGAAGGGGAAGTGTCGGTCGAGCTGGCCGAGCTGTTTCCTCGCGGCTAGTCGGCCTTCAATCCCGAAATCTTTCCGGGCTAGTCGCCCCAGGACGAGCCGGACGACGGCGGGTCGTAGCTGTCGACGTCGGCCGTGAACAGCATCCCGAGGAGATGGACGGCCTCATCGGTCTCGAGACCCGCGAGGTGCGGGGCGAGGAGCGCGGCGGCTGCGTCGTCGGGCGTGGCCACCCCTTCGAGGCCTTCGGGGGCTTTCACCTTTTTCTGGATGAGGGCGCCGTAGGCCTGCCGCGTGATATGGGTGAACTCTTCCGCCGACATGCGGTGCTTGACCAGCAGGCGGGCGTGCTCGAGCTTGACCTCGCTCCAGGCCTTGACCAGGTCCAACATCTGTCCAAAGTCATCGACCTTCTGGTCGCGGGCCGACCACCGCTTCACCATGAGGCGGTTCTTCTCGAGCGCGGGGGAGAGCTCGCTGCGGACCGCCGACCAGGCTTCCACGCGCTCCGCGGTGAGCGGGAGAGCTTGTTTGGCGTCGTACGGAGCGATCTTGAGGGCCTGGGCGTGCAGACGCCCAACTTCGCCGTCGCCGCGGACGTTTTCGGCGTGGACGGCGATCTCGCCGATCTTTTTCGCCGCCCACCAGCCGAACCCAAAGATCCCCGCGCAGGCGAGGCCGGCGAGGAGGACGACGGCGGCGAGGCAGCCGAGGATCCACTTCCAGGCACTGCTGCCGGAAGCGGCGGGCGGACCGTTGGGACCGGACGGCTGCGTGGATGGAGGCTGGGCTTCGGCCATGGGGTGTTCCTTTCCCAGGGACACTCGGTCGATCGGACGGACGATGTTAATCGCGCAGCCCGGCCGCTACAATGACATTTCGATCCAGGGAGCGCGCATGGACCTGTACGAGGCGAAGCCGGCGGAGGTGGGCCTGCGCCCTGCGGGGCGGGTCCCGCTCGCGGAGCGGATGCGCCCGCGCACGTTCGACGAGGTGGTCGGGCAGGACGAAATGGTCGGGCCGGGCGGAGCCCTGCGCGCGCTGGCCGAGGGACACAAGCTGCCTTCGGTCGTTCTCTGGGGCCAGCCGGGCACGGGCAAGACCACGATCGCGCGCCTGCTCGCCGGCGTGTCCGGGCTGCGCTTCGTCTCCTTCAGCGCGGTCAACTCGGGGGTGAAGGAGGTGCGCGAAGTGGTCGAAGCGGCGCGCGCGTTGCGCCGCTTCGAGGGCCGCGGGACGCTCCTATTCGTCGACGAGATCCACCGCTTCAACCGCGCGCAGCAGGACGCCTTTCTCCCGGTGGTGGAAGACGGGACCATCGTGCTGGTCGGGGCGACGACCGAAAATCCCTCCTTCGAAGTGAACGCCGCGCTGCTCTCCCGCTGCCGCGTGTTCGTGCTCAAGCCGCTCGACGACGCGGCGGCGCGCGCGCTGCTGGAGCGTGGACTTGCCGATCGCGAACGCGGCCTCGGCGAGAGCGGAGCCGTCGCTGCTCCCGAGGCGCTGGCACGGATCGTCGCGCTGGCCGGGGGGGACGCGCGGGTCGCGCTCAGCCTGCTCGAGGTGGCGCACGATCTGGCCACTACCGGAGGAAGCGGGCCGGCGCGGATCACCGAAGACCAGGTCGTGCGCGCGGCCCAGCGGCGCGTCCTGCGCTATGACGCCTCCGGCGAGGAGCACTTCAACGCGATCTCGGCGTTTCACAAGAGCCTGCGCGGCAGCGATGCGGACGCGGCGCTCTACTGGATGGCGCGGATGTTCGAGGCCGGGGAGGACCGGCTCTACGTGGCGCGCCGGATGGTCCGCTTCGCCTCGGAAGACGTGGGCTTGGCCGATCCGCAGGCTGTGGCGGTCGCGCTCGCGGCGGTGCAGGCCTTCGAATTCCTGGGCACGCCCGAGGGGGAACTCGCGCTCGCCCAGGCGGCGGTCTACCTGGCCACGGCGCCCAAGAGCAATTGCGTGACCATCGCGTACCAGCGGGCCGTGGCGGACGTGGAGCGCACCGGGCACCTGCCGGTCCCGCTCCACCTGCGCAATGCGGTCACTCCGCTCATGCGCGAGCTCGACTACGGCAAGGGATACGAGTACGCCCACGACCTGCCCGACAAGATCAGCGCCCAGGCGCATCGCCCCGAGGGGGTGACGGGCACGTATTACGAGCCCGGTCCGTACGGCTTCGAGAAGGAGATCCGCAAGCGGCTGGACTGGTGGCGCGAGCGGATCGGACGGAAGCCCTCATAGGGCTACGTGCGACCTACACGCGGCGCGAGCACGAGGTGGACCGCGATCGGCTTTTCCCAAGCCGAATGCAGCGAAGCGGCGTGCTTCCACCGCGAAGGTCCCGTCGCCGACGCCCGTATCGATGCCGAGCGTGCCGCCGCCGCCGAGCGCGACCACCCCGAGGCGTCCGGAGTCGATCCACACCTCGCCGACCGGAGCCCAATCCGATCCGAGAGTCACCGGGCGGCCCGGTACGAGGACCGGCGGCCGGCGCTCTCCTCCCAGGAGGCTCCCATCGTTGCGAATCGCCGAGAACAGGGATCCGTCCGGGCCCTCGTGGGAGCAAATCTGCCGGGTTCCTTCGCGGCCATCGAAATCCTGGCCGCTGCAGGACGGTAGCCCGCAGGTCTGTCGCCGGCACTGCCGGCAGCGGTAGGGAGCGGGCCAACCGCAGGTGTCGCAGGGGGTCTCCGTCATCCGGATGCGAGGACGGACGTCGCCGCCGCCGGGGATCCGTTGGAGAAGCGCGCGGACCTGCAGCTGGTCGCCGGCATCTCGGACGAATCACAAACCCGAGATTGCCTCAGCCGGTCGCTGCAATCAAGCCGATTCGGCAGGTGCATCACGCGCGGAACATACCGTGGATCGGCCGGGAGGATCCCGCCTCACTCCGGCGTCACGGAAGACGCCGGATGAGGGACCACACGCTCCCCTGCCCGTCGGGGCAGCCACATCTCCACCAGCGGGAGGAACGTGATCGCGGCGAACGAGAACGTGAGCGCCCAGCCGCTCGCGGCCAGGAACCAGGCGTTCGCCGGGCTGTAGTACGTGACCAGCCACGGGCCCGCGAGCACGCACGCCGCCGAGCCGAACGACGCGATGTAGAGCGTGCACTTGATCCGCTCGGAGATCCGGCACAGCGCCACCAAGTGGCACAGGATGAACAGCAGCATCGGCATGCTGAATGCGTGGGGATGGGTGATCGCAATCAGCTCGGCGCGGCTCTTGGGGAAGACCATCGCCGGTTCGTCTCCCTTGTAATAGCGCTCGATGCCCGCGATTTCCAGCCGGGTGCGGTCGTGGAAGTAGAGCATCGCCACGACGTATCCCGCGGCGACGAACAACAGGAAGCAGGTGAGGAGCACCTTGGTCCCGGCCGATGCCCCGCGCAGGTTGAACGAGGGCATCTTGTAGTACTGGGTCATCGCAAACGCTCCGGGAGTTCCGGGAGCTTTCCCGCGCGGCGAACCGCCCGGATCGCCCCGCCGGCGTCGAGCTCGACGAAGAGCGCGCCCGCCTGGGGATGGTGCTGCGCCAGCATCGCGGCCCCGCGCTCCGGGCCGAGCACGAAGAGGGTCGTCGACAGGGCGTCCGCTTCGGCCGCGGTCGGGGCGACCACGGTCACGGAGGCGACGCCCCGCACCGGCCGCCCGGTGCGCGGATCGAGGATGTGGCCGTAGCGCACGCCGTCTTCGACGAAGTACTTCTCATAGTCCCCCGAGGTCGAGACCGCGGCCTCGTCGAGAAGCAGCGTGGCAAGCGGGCCGTTGCCGTCGCGCGGGTGCTGCACGTCCACGGGCGCCGGGAGTCCGAAGGCGCGGAGGTTGCCGCTGAAATCGACGAGCGCGGCCGAAGCCCCCGCCGCGCGCAGGCTCTCCAGGGCGCGGTCCACGGCGTAGCCCTTGCCGATGCCGCCCAGGTCGATCTCGATCCCCGCGCCGTCGATCCGCAGCGTCGAGGCCGCCGGGTCGAGGTGGAGCCGCCGCCAGCCCACGTGCGCGAGCGCTTGCGCGACGTCCGCGTCGGCGGGCACCCTGGCCTGGCCGTCCCCGAGAAAGCCCCAGAGGCGGACCAGGGGCCCGACCGTGGGATCGAAGGCTCCGTCCGACTCCTCGGCGAAGCGGGTCGCGAGAGACACGACGCGGAAGAGGTCGGGGCTGAGCCGGGCCGGCGCGCGTGCCGCGAGGGTGGTGGCCAGGCGGAGCTCGCTGTCCGGCCGCCAGAGAGTCATCGACGCCTCGAGCGCCTCGACCTCCGCGAAGGCGCGGTCGATCGCCTCCTCGGCGGCGGTTCCCGCCAGCCCCCGGACGGTCATCGCGAGCAGCGTTCCCATCGCCGGCCGCGTGCGGGTCACCGGGCTCGAAGCGGCGGGGGTGAAGAGGACGCGCGTGGGCAGGAGCGGGCTCTGTCGCTTCGCGTCCTTATCCCGGGCCGGCGCCAGGACGAACCGCTCGACCACCGCGAGTACCTTGCGCACGCCCGCGCACACCGCGCGCACCGACATGGTGGCTCCGGTGACGTTGAGGATGTCCCGGTTGATCCGGATCGGGTCGTCGAGGGACTTGCCGACGAGTTGCCGGTTGAAGCGCTTGCGCGCGATCTCGCCGCCGCGCGACTCGCGGTAGACGAGCACGGCGACGTCGCGGACCTTTCCCGCGGGCGACACGCAGACGATGAAGTCGAACGGTTTGAACTTGCCGACCTCGCGGGCGATCACCGCGTGGCCGTAGACCTCGTTCCCGCGCCGCCCGGTGTGGACGGTGAAGGACTCCTCCCCCAATTTGCGTCCGAGCCGCTCCTCCAGCGCCTTCCGGTCCGCTTCGGCGAGCGGGATGTCGCGGGCGGTCGGCGGGTCGCAGTCGGGAAGGACCAGCTTGAGGGCCTCTTCCGGGGTCAGGTAGCGCGTGGTCTCGCCGTCGACTTCCTCCGCGGTCGCGGTGGGGGCGAAGAGCCCGGCGAGGCCCAGGAGCGCGGCGATCAACGAAACGGTCAGGGGCGCTTCACGCACGTCAGATCTCCTGCGGCAGAATCCGGTGCGACGTCTCGATTTCGCGGACCACGTGCTCCAGAGCTGCGAACAGGCGGCAGAACTCCTGCGATCGCAGGTGCACGGAGGTCGGGCCGAAGCCCAGGGTGACGCAGCCGTGCGGGCAGACCCCGATGCTGCACGGAATCCCGTGAGGCGCGCTGCACATGGTCGTTCTCCTTCTCGCGCGCAGTCTCTCGCCCGGCGACCATCTTGCCGGAGACGCAGGCGTGCGACTAGAAGTACGACGCGACGCTGAACAGGAAAGCGTCGTTGTCGTCGCGGTCGTCCGAGAAGTCCCCCCAGCCCGTGTTGAACTGGTAGTCGAATTTGATCACCGTGTCCTCGGTGTAGCGGAAGTTGAGCCCGACCGTCCCGCGGGTCAGCGTCCGGTCGTCGATGTCGTCGTACTCCCACCGGCCGACGAGCGTGAAGGTCGATTCCTCGGTGAAGACCTTGGGCAGCGCGTGCTGCAGGAGCTCGGGCATGAAGTGCCAGTTGCCCTGGATCCAGCCGCCCCAGAAGTCGTCGGGGATCCCGCGCCGCCGGGCGAAGTCGTCGCGCCCGATGTGCGCATAGGCCAGCTCGCCGAGCAGTTCGAAGGCCCCGTGCTGCCAGGTGAAGTCGACCGCGTGGATGCCGAGCCAGTTGGCGTGGTTCTCGTCGTACTTGCCGTTGTGGGTCGACGCGCCGACCTCGAGCCCGAGGAACGGGCTGTACGTCACTCGCGCCACGGTGGAGAGATTGTTGCTGATCACCGCTTCGCCCCCGCGTGCGGAGCGCAGGCCGTTCGCGCGGCTGATGAGCGCGGTGCCGTTCTTGCGCAGCCCGTCGAATCCGTCGACCACGTAGATCTCGTAGTCGAGCCGGTCTTCCTCGCCCGGGTACAGCGTGCCGAAGAACCCGACTCCCGGCTCGCTGAGCGTGGTGGGAATTATCAGCCGGTCCGCGATCGGCCGCTCGGTCAGGTCCTGCAGCGGAGAATCGTGCACCAGGTTGAGCTTGCCGAGCGGGGAAAGGATGATCCCGGAGCGGAAGTTGACCGCTTCGGAGAAGGTCATGTCGAGGGTGGCGAACTCCACCGCGACGTCGCCGCCGTCCGGGCTGCTCGGTCCGCCGTGCTCGATCTCGATCTCGCAGGCGAACTTGAACAGGTCGGAAATGTCGCCGTAGATGAACGGCACCAGACGCTGTTGGTCGAAGAACTTGTCCCGCCGCTCCTCGTCCTTGAAGAACACGTCGACGTACCCGCCCAGATAGGTGTCGCGCCCGAGCCGGGCGAGGAACGGCTTGGTGTACTGGCCGCCGAAGGTGGGGGCGACCTTTTTCGCCTCGAATTCCTGTGCGCGCTCGGGCAGAGTGCGAAGCCCGTTCGACTTCCGCGTCGCCTCTGCGGCCGCCGCCTCGCCGAGGTCCGCATCGGCCGACTTGAGCCCGGCGACTTCGGATTTCAGGGAGGCAATCTCGGAACGCATCGCCTCCATCTGCTCCAGGATCTTCGCCAGCGTCGTGTCCGTGGGGGTCTTGGCGGGCTCGGCCTGGGTGCCCACCGCCATTGTGGCCAGGAGGAGCCATGCTCCCATCGACGCAGTTCTCATCCTGCAAACCCTCCGTATCCCTTATCCCACAAAGGGATTGATGTATAGCATACGAATGTACCCATTGGCGAACCAAGGTTCTGTATACCATATTCTCGTCCGGTATGTCAAGAGCTGATTTCTGAGAATGGAGATGGTGATCCGCTGGGCAACGGACGGAGAGCAGTGGGCTGGCGTGAATTCTCGCGCTCCCGGTGTTCCACGAGGACCAAGGCGCGTCAGCAAGCGTGAGAAAACCGGGGGAGTGGTCGGGGGAGCGTGCGAGATTACCGCCAAGGGTCTGCCGGATCCGATCAGGCAAACTTTGAGTTTGCTATGACGAGATCCCAGCGGCATCCCGGTTGTAGGCCTCGTTGATCCATTGAAGCCCTTGCAGGATGATGTGCAAGAACTCAGTCTTCAAGGAATCGGCATCCTTGTCGACGAGCCGACTCACCGCGACCTGAACGGATACCTCCAACTCGCCGTCCTTGCGGAGCTTCTTGTAAGCGATGCCCGATTCATCCGCCGAATCGACTCGAATCATCAGGCTGACACGGTGGTACGGCGCGCCTTCGAAGAAGGACGCCGGCAGTGCCGCCTCCACGGCATCCCAAGCCTTCATTAGTGCCAAGCCATCGCAGCGGACCCGGGATTGCACAAGATAGGTCAACCCAATGAGAAGCCTGCGTTGGATCGCGTCGGGCTTCTGGTTGATTCGTGTCTGATCCGTGGCCGACTCCCTTTATCCGTCCAGGGGGCAGGGCGCCGGGGGGATCGAGGCGCCGCGGCCGATCCGCGACTTCGCTGCCCCTGCGGAGGCGCCCTGGCCCGCAGGCCGCCACGGGAGCTCGCCACGCCTACGCGCAGTGATCCCCCTCAAGCCCGGGAGAAGCGGCGCCAAGATCGCCTCGGCGGAACCTACAATTCTAGCCTGGACGCGACACCATCAGCGTACTGGTCCGCCCGTGTCGATCGTGCTTCCGGGCGGCAGATACCCGCGCGCGTTCCGGCTGATGTGCTGCTCCGCCATCTTGAGCTTGAGCTCCAGGGCGAACTTGTCGTTCGCGTCGATGGCCAGGGCCTTGTTGAGCCACTTGAGAGATTCGCGGAAGTTGAACTCGATGGCCCACAGGTGGCCGAGGTTGTCGTAGCAGATCACCAGCCAACGGTCGAGTTCGGGCGCCTTCTCCTTGGCGGCGGCGAGCAGGTCGACGTCTTTCGAGCCCTTGAGGATTTCGGCGACGGTTTCGCGGGCGTCGCGGAAGTGGGTGACCGCCTTCTCGTAGGCGCGCTGGGCCTTGCTGGTCTTGGTTGCGCCCTCGTGGTCCAACCCGTCGGCGTTGGCTTTCTTTCCCTCCTCGATCTGCTTGAGCGCCTCCTGGAAGCGGGCGGCGAGGGCCTCCTCGTCCTTGCCGCCGCGGCCGGCCTTTTGCTCGGCGATCGCGCGGAGTTGGCGTTCCTTCTCCTCGTTCTTGGCCTTGAGCGCGGCGGTGGTCTCGGTCATCATCGCCTTGGCTTCGCGGGCCTGGGGCAGGTCGGGGAAGCGGCTCAGCAGCAGTTGGAACTGGCGCAGCGCGTCCTCGAGCTTCTCCGCGGAGATCGCCTCGCGGCCGCGCGCGAGATAGGCGTCGGCTTCGGCCGTGGAAAGCGCCTCCAGGGCGGGCGTGACCTTCTCCGCGAGCGCCGGATCCACGGCTAGAGCCTTCTCGTACTCGGATCGCGCCTGCGAGAAGAGTTGGTTCGACTTGCAGTATTCGGCGAGGGCGAACCGGCCGGCAGCGTCTTTCTCCTTCACCATGCGCGTGCGCAGCCGGTGAACCTGGTAGGGCGCGATGTCCGCCATCTTGATCGTCATCTGGGCGCCGTCGATCAGCAGCGTGACGCCCGCCTCCGTGACCTCGGCGAGCTCGCCCTGAAGGACCGTGCCGGTCTTCAGCTCGATGGACTCGGCGAGCCCGACAGAGGCAAAAGCCAGCAGGAAGGCGGACAGGGTCAGAGTGCGGGAGGGCATGTCGAAGCTCCTGCGGAAGTAGACGTTCCGCTGGAAAGAAAAGGCGCACTGGCCCCATTCTCGCCCCCGTCTGGCGCCAAGTCAAGGGCAAGCTCGAATGGCGCGATTCCCCGCGACACGCTCGCGTCGCCCGCTCCGGCGCCCGGCGGCGGCCTCCGCTCACTCCAACTCCTCGACCACCGACTCTCCGGCCGGCCCGCCGCCCTCGCAGCGCCAACATTCGTACAGCCGCCACCGCCCGTCGGGCAGGACTTCACGACGGGTGCGACAACTCCCCGTGGTGAATTCGCCTCGGGTGTTGACGTGTTGGAAACGCATGTCCAGGGCGCCCGCCGCGTCCACGCGCGCCACGCCCGTCCCGCAGGCGATCCCGCCCCCTTCGTACGTCAGCCAGACCACGTCCCCCTTTTGCCGGTATAGGAAGCGCGTGTTCCGGTCGAGGTCCCCGTCGTCGTAGTTGACCACGCCCGCGAACCGGCGCCCGTCGTAGGACCCGGGCTCGCGCGGCGGCCGCGCCTCGATCAGGGCGAGCACGCGGTCCGCCCATTCGCGATCGCTCCGCTTCTCCGCCTCGCTCAGCGCACCATAGGGCATCGCGCATTGGCGGTGCCAGCGGGCGAGGGTTTCGGGGCCGGCGTGCTCGAGGAAGTGGCGCGTCCAGTGCGCCCACTGTTCGTGCTCGAGCGCGGCCAGGGATTCCCGTAGGCTCATCGGCTCCTCCTCGTACTGTCGTGCCCAGGAGGTGTACCCCGCCTACCGCGCCCAGTCCCATTGCAGCAGCAGCGCTCGGCCCGCTTCGTCGAACCGCAGCTCGCTCTCCCGGCCGCGGCTCAGCTCGAGTACGCCGTCGTGGAACACGCGATCGAACGTCGCTTCCTCGCGTCCCTCCGCGCGCACCCGCTCGATGATCGCTCGCACCCGCAGACGTTCCGGGTCCGAGGTGGATCCGGTCTCGACCACGATCCGGAAGCCGTCCTGCGGAGCGCCGGCCTTGCCTTCCCGCCGGACCGCCGCCGCATAGGCGAGTCCCTGGGTGGTCGTCGGCAGGGAAATGGTCTCGCCGGGCGCCCCCGCGGTCGACTCCCGCCATGTGCAGTCCAGCACGATCGGGCGCGGCTGCTGCGCGCGTAGCCCGTCAAGGAGTGCGCGCGTCTCCCGCAACACGGACTGCGCGTGGACCACCCACAGCCCACCGCAGAGCTGCACCAGGTTCACCTCCTCCGCGCGCTCCTCCCAGCTCTGCGGGGCGAGGTTCGGCTGGACGTAGTCCTGCAGCAGGGGAATCGAGGAATCGGCACGGCCGTCCATCGGCTCCGGAGCGCGTTCCGCGAGCTCCAGGGCGAGGAGGGCGCCGCGCTGCGCGGATTCGCTGTCGGGTCCGAATCGGCGCAAGGCCGGAACCGCGAAGCCCCCGCGCCCCATCTGCAGGTCGCGCACATCGAACGCCCGGATCGGCGCCACCGGCTCCCAGGCCGGTCCGCGATCGAAGACCACGAGGCCCGGCCGGATCGACCAGCTCACCCCGTAGCGCGCGGCGATCCGATCGAGCACTTCCCGCACCGGAAGCGCGTCACAATGGAATCGCGTTCCCGGCTCGGGCGCGTTTCTGTCGCGCACTGCGGCGCAGGCGTGGACGGAGCTTTCCCAGATCTCGCCCATGTCGTGCAGGATCTCCACCGTCTCCGCCAGCGACTTCTCCTCGAGGTCGAGGTTCAACGGCGTCTCCAACCGCCGGCGCAGCTCGGCCAGGGCCCCGGGCTCCGGAGCCTCCGTCGGCTCGGCCGGCCAGGGCGGTCCGGCGGGCAGCGCCGCGCCGATCAGCAGCACGCGGGCGCGATCGCCGAGCCGTGTGAGCGGGAGTATCGCGAGGTCGCCGTCCCCCAGGTCGAGGAGCGCGCCCACCCGATGTTCGTCGGGAGCCTCCCCCGCGCCGGCGAGCGCGAGGTCGAGCACGATCTGGGCGCGCACCCGCTCGGCGTCCGCGCGCCGATAGCGCCAGGCCTCGGCTTCCAGCCGTGTCCGCGTCGAGCCCGGGAGGGGGGTGTCGGCGACCCGGACTTCGCGCTCGGCTCCCTGCTCGGCCTGACCGAGCGCGGTCAGGGAAAGACGGCGCCGTCCGCCCCACGCCGTCGCCAACGCCGGCGCGGCGGCGAGCATCCGCTCCGCCTCGCTCCTTCCGAGGATGCGGAACGCCGCGGGGACCTCCGCGACGGGGGCCTCCGCGACCGCCCACTCCAGCGTGGAGGGGCGGGGATAGAGCGCGTCGAGGGAGGCGAGCACCCGATCCACCTCCGCGAGCACCTCCGGCTGGTGCCGGGCGAGCAGGCTGCCGTTCGCCACCGTCACGCTGTATGGCGTCGTGTCCCACGAGCCCTTTGCGATCTGTTCCTTGATCAGAATCTCGACATGCTCTTCCACGTTCGCCCAATCGTTGCGGAGGTCGTCCCCTCCCTCCACGCCGGCGCTCCCGCCGGGAGCCAGAAAGCGCCGCAGGTCGTCCCCCCGCCGTTCGACGGGCAGGCGGGGGTCCCAACGCACCCCGAACACCGCTTCGGTGGCGGAGCGGCGGACGACCAGGTCGAGGTCTCGGGCCACCAGATCGAGCACGACCCCGGCGGGGACGGTGCGCACACGGAGCGTCACGCGGCGATCGACCCACGCGTCGGGCGTGCGGTCGTCCAGGCGGCAGGGGACCCCGGCCGTGCGCAGTTGCTCGATCACCCGCGGCAACTCATCCTGGCTCCAGCTCGCCGTGACCGGCGTCGCGAGCCATGCGGGGTCGTCCGTCGCGCCCTCGCGGATCGGCAGGACCAAGGCAACCAGGATCAAGGCGGTGCGGCGCAGCATCGTGGCCGTGTCTCCGAGAGTGGGACCACCGGACCTCGCGCGGGGGGGAGCGGTCCGACCGGGGGAAGCGACCGGCATTCTACGGGCGGAGCCCGGGCCCGTCCATTCCGCTGCGTGCCGGCGTCATTCGCTCGGGCTACGTTCGCCCCCATATCCGACCGAACCACGGCTCCGCCCCGCCGCGGACGCCCACGCGCAGGAGGTTCGCCCGCCCTGGGAATCGCCGGGGGGGCGAAGTGGGAAACGGAGCGCGGCCAGCGGGAGCAGGAACGCCTGCAGCGTGACGCGCTGCGCACGGCGAGCCAGGCGGTGCTCGCGTACGAGGACACGGTGATGAGCGTGAAGCACGATGCCGCGGGGCGCCGGGCGCTGGCGCGGCAACCGCTGGCGACGCTGGAAATGCTGCTGGAACACCAGAAAGAGTTCGGGCCGCTCTATTCCTGGCGCGGGATGACGAAAGCGCTGATCGGCGGGATGGCTCAGGAGCTGGCGAACGCGGAGGCGGATCTCGACCAGGGATGCGCGCTCTCGCCGGAGCGCGCGGGGGTCTGGTTCCTTCGGGGGATGCACCATCTGGAGATCGACGGCCGTTCCCGTGGCCTTCCCCATGCGATGGAGTCGGCGAATGGGATCGTGTTCGCGCCGCCGCTGCGGGAGAGCGAGGAGGAGAGGAGCCGGCGCGAGCGGGGGCTTGCGGATCTGGTGCGGATGGTCGGGGAAGCGGAGCACGACCCTGGCCGAGGACCCCGACCTGGAGTCGTTGCGCGGCGATCCCCGCTGTGGGAAACTGGTCGAGAGGCTCGGACGCTGAACGGCGCGACGGTTTTCGGGGGCCCGGGGGGTCGAGAACGAGTGCGAGCGCGAGCACACTTCACGGGAGCAGGGCTTCGCACGGTGCTACGGACCGCTGGACTCTTCGCGCCACGCGACGACTTCTCCCGGCGCAAGGCATGGCTCCGGCGGGATGGTCAATGGGTAGTGTGGCAATGGTCTTGGCGCTCGACCGTCCAATGGCAAAGACCATTGACCATCAGCGCGGCGCAGCAGACCCCGCTGTGTTTCGTTGCGGCCCTCGCCGCGCTGCGTCTTTTCCGATGGAGGTCCTGCCCATGAACGCCGCCCAACTCCACCTGCTGCTCAATCACGTGCCGATCCTCGGCTTCTGCTTTGCCGGCTTGCTGATGCTCGCCGGGTTGTGGCGACGGAGCCGCGACCTGCAGGCCGCGGCGTTGTGCACGTTCGTGGTGGCGGGGGTGGTGAGCATCGCGGTGTTCCTGAGCGGGGAACCCGCCGAGGAGGTGGTCGAGCATCTGCCGGGTGTCGCCGAAGCCGCCATTGGGGAGCATGAGGAGGCCGCGGAAGTCGCCTTCGGGCTGATGCTCGCGACCGGCGTGGCGGCGGGAGTCGGGCTCGCGGTCGGCCGGGTGCGCGAGGCGAAGTGGTTTCCGCCGGCGTTGCTGGCCCTGGGCGCGGTGGCTTTCGTCGTGGTGTCGTGGGCCGGGCACCTCGGCGGCCTGATCCGTCACACCGAGATCGGTTCCGGCGCCCCGGCCGCTGCCGGGGGGCATGACGAGGACGCCGATTGAGCGCAGGCTCCCCGCGCGCTCACCGCCGGATGCGCGCCACCAGGGCGCTCCAGCGCGGATCGGCGCGCAGTTCGACGCGGCGCCCTCCAGTGCCGCGAGGCCCGTCTCGAACCGCTCGCGTGCGCCGGCGAGGTCGCCGGAGCGTGCGCGGTCGTGCCCGCGGGCGAGTTCGACCGCCCAGGGGATGGGGGCCGTCGATTCGCGTTCCGCCCGGGACTGTTCGAGCAACTGCGCGAGCATCGTCTGGCTGGTCCGACCGCAACCATCGCGAATCCGACACGGACCTCGAACCCCTCCACGCCGACCCGCGCTGGGCCACGCTGGTGGAGCGGATTCGCTGACGCGCCCCCGCGACCGCCTCGATTCTCCCGGCGCGTACAGGCGCCCGATCTGCGGGGACCCGCGGACGGCAAGTCGGTCGCCTGTCGGCGCGCCTACCCACGTATCGGCTAGCCGCGTCGGCACCTGCTTTTCTCGATTCCCCATGCCTCCCGCTGCTACCATTCCCCGTGCCGCCGCTCCGAAAGCCGGGTGCGGGTTTCCCGGATCAGAGTTCGATCTCCCCCGGAAATGCCGTCTCGTGCGAGGACTCTCATGCCCAACGTCCACTGCAAGAATTGCGGAACCGAGTTTCCGATCGATCACGCGCCGGTCGATCGCGAGATCCCGTGCCGGCTGTGCCGCGCCCCGGTCGCGGTGCCGGCGGTGCCGACCGCGAACCTGACGACCTGCGCGCACTGCGGCCAGCAGGTCCCGGTGTACGACCAGCGGTGCTCGGGCTGCGGCCGGGCGATCGAGTCGCGACTCGCCATCGAGGACGAAGCGACGCAACTGGCGCAACTCCTCGACGGCTTGGACGCCTTGGCGGCCGCCCCCGGCGCGCTCGAGCAGGTCGATGCCGCGCGCGGTCGCCGGACCTCCGCGGGCACCATCGGGCTCGCGCTGTTCGGCACGCTCTGCCCCGGCTGGCTGTTCCTTCTGGTGCTGACCACGGACGGCGACGCCACGGGCAAGACCATCATGACGGTATTCGGCGGGATCCTCGGTCTGATCCTTGGCGGCGTCGCGCTCGGATCGTGGCTGAAGGATCGGGCGGCGTGGAACATCGCGGGCTCCGACACGCCGCAGCGCGCTCTTCAACGCTGGCTGACGGCCTTGCGCACGAAGCGGGAAGCCAAGGCCTGGGCCTGCGTGGCTCCCTCCGGACGATCGCACGGCAGGCTCGAACCGCTCGCCTTCAAGAAGGTGCGCCCCATGGCCCAGCGCTTCGCACCGGGTGGCTTCGACGATTTCCGACGGTACTGGCAGGCCGTGTTGCGCGGCGAGGCGGGCGAGACCCGCTACGCCGGCGTGAAGAAAGTCCAGGTCGGCTCGCGTACCAAGGACGGCTTCGCCCTCCTCACGGCGGAGGTGAGCATCACCAGCTATCCTACCTTGATCATTCTCCTGATCCTGATCAACCTGCTCGTGCTCGCGCTCGTGTACCTCGTGGTGCGAAAGCAGGAGACCGTCACGATCCGCAAGCTGTTGGTGTACCGACACGGGCGCTGGTGGGTGGCGGAGCCGGGCTGGGAAGGCGCTCTGGATCGCGCGCGGTTGGGGTGAGGTCGGTGGCAGTCGAGGCAGACGAGCATGGCGGCATTCTGCCATGGGGGAGTGGGGGCTGTGCCCCATCCGTGGATCGTCGCTCTCGGCGCAGGCGATCCTCGTTCCGCCGCCCGCGTGCTTGGTATCGTCGTCGCGATGAGCGGGCGCGAACCGGCGGGCAACCGCGCGCGCGGGGACCGCGGCGGGGCCACCCCGAGGAATCGGACCGGGTGGGCGGACCGCACGATCCGGCGGCGCGTCCGATGGCCGCTTGTGCTCCTGTTGGCCGCCGCCTGGTTCGGCTTCCCCCGATCCGCCTTGGCCGACGACTGGCCCGGCTGGCGCGGGGACGGCAGCGGAACCTCCCGCGAGACCGGACTGCCGGACCGCTGGGGGCCGCGAGACGGCGTACGCTGGCGCACGCCGATCGAGGGACGTGGCATGTCCTCGCCGATCGTCTGCCGCGACCGCGTGTTCGTCAGCACGGCGACCGACCAGCCGTCCCCGTGGGCCTCGCGCGCGCTGGCGTGGGGACTGTCGTGGGCGGCGACGGCGCTCGGCATCCTGGCGATGCTGCGCGGGCGCGCTCCCGGAATCGGCACCGACCTCGACGAAGGCGCACGACGCGGTTCCGCGTGGCCATCGCGTCTCCGCCGGCCGGTCTTGCTCGCCGGGCTGGTCCTGTTCGCCGCCGGCTCGGCCGTGCTGGACGGGCACGGGGCCTTCGTGGCCGCCGGCTCGGAGGTGGCGGCAAGGTCCTGGGCGGGCGGCGCGGCCGCGTGCGCGTCGATCGCCGCCGCCTGCCTCGTCATGCCCACCCGCCGTTCGAGCGGGACCGGCCCCCGGGTCGTCGCACCGCGCCCGGCCCTGCGGCGCCTGGCCGCCGCCGCGCTGTTGGCGACCGCGGCCTGGCAAGCCGTGGCGCTCACCGCCCTGCAACCTCGGGGACATTGGACGGGGATCGTGCTTTGCCTCGACCGCGACAGCGGCCGGGTCCTCTGGCGACGCGCGGTGTGCCGGGTCGCCCCGGCGAAGAAGCACGATCTCAACTCCTACGCGACCCCGACACCCGCGACCGACGGGCAGTTCGTGGTCGTGGACTTCGGACCCGCGCTGGCGGCTCTCGACTTCGATGGGCGGATCCGCTGGACCCACCCGGTGGAGTCGTACGAGATCCATGCCGTGTACGGATCCGGAAGTTCCCCCCTCATCATCCGCAAGCGCGCGATTCACGCGTTCCTTCCCGAGGTCACGACCCCGGAGAAGACTTCCGAGCACGCCCGTTCGAGCACGCTCACCGCGTACGACCTGGAGACCGGCGAGGTGGCGTGGCGCATTCGCCCCGAGGCCGGCAACGACTGCTACGACAGTCCCGTGCCGGGCGCCCTGGACGGCCGACCGGTGCTGTTCCTGACGACCTGGGGCCGGCTGTTGGCCTACGACCCGGCCGACGGCAGCCCGCGAGGTTCGTGGGAGATCCCGGTGCGCCAGTGCGTTCCGAGCGTGGCCTCGGACGGCGTGCGGGCGTACGTCACTTCCGGGCGCGTGTACGGCTCCGCGGGGGCGGTCGCGGTCCGCCTCGCCCCGCCGGTCGCCGGGGAATCGCCGATCGTGTGGACGATCGAGAAGGACGCCGCGGAGATCTCCTCGCCCGTGGTGCATGGCGGGCTGCTGTACATGGTGACCACGCACGGCGTGGCGACGTGTCGCGAGGCGTCGACGGGCGCGCTGGTGTGGCGGAAGAAGCTCGGCGGTACCCACTGGGCGTCGCCCGTGCTGGGAGACGGCAAGATCTACTTCCTGTCGGCCCAGGGGCGCACCACCGTGATCTGCGCCGGACCGACGGGCGAGGTGCTGGCGCGCAACGATCTGGGCGAGGAGTCGCTCGGATCGCCGGCGATCGCCGGCGGTTGCCTGTTCCTGCGGGGAGAGACGCACCTCACGTGCGTGGGGGCGGGGAAGTGATCGCGGCCAGCGCTCCCGTCGGGCAGCACCGCACGCACCGCTCCGCGACCCGCTCCAACCCCTGCGCGAGCGTCGCGCCGAAGGGCACCGCGACGCGCACGTCGAACCCGCGTCCGACGAACGTCAGCCCGACCGCCTCCTGCCCCTGCGCCGCAACGCGTACGCAAATCCCGCAGGCGATGCACTTCCCCGGCTCATACACCACGAACGGGTGGTCCATCCGCCGCTCGAAGCGACGCCGTTCACCGGTCCAGGCCGAGCGGTCGGCGCCGTACGCTTCCGCCCAGCGGCGGAGCCGGCAGTCGGTGTACTTGCGGCAGTCGCAGTGCACGCAGCGCCCCGATTCTCGGGTCGCTTCCTCCGCGGTATATGCGGCCGGCAGACCGCGTCCGGGACCCACGCGCTCCGCCGGGTTCGCACCCTGGAGAAACTCCGCCATCTCCCCTTCGCGCAGGCGGCCCAGGATCGACACCGATTCACTTCCCCGCGAGACGCTCGCACCGGCGAGAAGACGCGCCAGCTCCCGCGCCGCCCGCTTCCCGTCCGCAAGGGCTTCCAGCGGGCGCTGCCGCGGCCGCACCGCATCCCCCGCGGCGAACACGACGGGAACGTCCGTCGCCCCCGTCGAGGTGACCGCCTTCCCGCCGAAGAAACCCGCCGGCGCCGCCGCCCCCGCCGCGATCAGCACCGCGTCGTGCTCGCGCCGCAGTTCCTCCAGCGACACGGTCGCTCCCACCTCCACGCCGAACCGCAGATCCACGCCGAGGCGTCGCAGTCCGTCCACCTCCGCCGCGAGCACCGCCCGCGGCAGTTCCGACCTCGGGACGTCCCGCAGGATGCCTCCCGCCTCGCCCGTCCGCTCGAACACCGTGCAGGCGATGCCCTTCAGTCGCAGGAACCAGGCGGCCGCCAGCCCGGTCGGTCCCGCACCCACCACGGCCACGCGCTGGCCCTGCGCCGCTGCCGCCGGGGGCTGCCACGGCGCCGGGCGCTCCCGGTCCGCGTCCGCGACCCAGCGCTCGACGTTGCGGATCGCCACCGGCGCGTCGTGCCCGCCCCGCCGGCAACCGGCCTCACACGGCGCCGGGCAGATGCGCCCGAGCACGCCCGCCAGCGGCACCTCGCGGCGCACGGTCGCGATCGCCTGGTCGACCTGCCCCGCGCCGATCAGGCGCAAGACGAGCGGCACCTCCAGGTCGACCGGGCAGATCCGGTGGCAGGGCGCCCGGCAGTCGCCCACGTGATCGCCGAGCAGCAACTCCAGCGCGGTGCGCCGCGCCGCTCGCACCACTTCGGTCTCGCTTTCCACCACCATCCCGTCCTGCGCCGGCGTCGCACACGAGGGTACGAGCCCCGGCCGCCCCTGCACGCGCACCACGCACGCCATGCACGACGGCGACGGCGCGCACGATTCGACCTGGCACAACGTGGGCACGTCGATGCCGAGCGCGCGAGCGGCATCCAGCACCGTGGCGCCGGGCCCAACCCGCACCTCGCGTCCGTCGATCGTCACGACCGGCATGCGCGCCCCCCGTCACCCAACGAACGCTCTCCGCGGATCGTGCTCGTACTCGTCCTCGTACTCGGGATCGTCATCGTTATCGTGCTCGTACTCGTTCTCGATCGGGGACCACGCGCGCGTCGAGAACGAGTACGATGACGAGCAAGAGCAAGAGAATCTCGCCGCAGCGCGAAGATCCTCACGGATAGCGCTTCAGGACACCAGGATAGCATCCTCCGGGCACACCCCGCGACACGCATCGCAGCGGATGCACTTCTCCGCGTCGATCGCGTGGCGCCGGTAGGGCGCGTACGCGATCGCTTCCGCCGGACACACCCGCGCGCAGCGCGTGCATCCGGTGCAGCGCTCCGTCACCGTGTAGCGAATCAACGCGCGACAGCGGCCGGCCGGGCAGCGACCCGCGAGGTGCGCTACGTACTCGCCGCGAAACCAGCGCAGGGTCGTCCGCACCGGATTCGGCGCCGTACGCCCCAAGCCGCACAGGCTCCCGGCGGCCACCGACCCGGACAGTTCCTCGAGGATTGCCGACGTTATCTCGCCAGGGAGCCGATACGCTCTCGCGACGAGTCGGGCTCGCGCGCGCAAGGCGTCACGCTCGCAGGCGAAGGGTCAGCGGAGTCATCGCCGCGGTGATCGGGCTGCGCGCACTCTCGCATGCAGGGGTCGCTACGCCCCTCGCCCCTCGCGCCGGACTTGGTTGCGCCTCCGCCGCGCTGCGGCCTCCGTGCCTTCGTGGCGCATCGCCGTCCTCTTCACGCAAGGTCAGTCGTGCACCCGGGTCGAAATTCGCTCTGGATCGTCAGGCTGCCGCCGCGCTATACTTGTGGGGTGATTTGTGTGGGGAGGGGATCGGCCCCATTTCGTCCAGGAGTTCGCCGGCGCCCAGGCGGAGGAAGCAAGTGAAACGAACAGCGCAGGTTCGCGGTCAGGTCGCCAACGGCGTGGTGGTCCTCGACAAGCGAGCTGTCCTTCCCGAAGGGATGCGAGTGGTCATCATCCCGGAATTACCGTCCCCGGGCTCCCCGGCAGCGATCCTCGCCGGGATGCGTGCGCTTCCCATAGTGGATCCGGAAGACGTCGAGGAAATCCTGCGGAACATCGAATCGGGTAAGCGACGGATCGACTACGGGAATCCGCTGACTCGACGTGCGAGGAAGTAGCGTGGCACGCTTTCTCCTGGACACGACGACCGTGAGTCATCTGATGCGGAAGCACTCCGGCGTCGAGCACCGCATGCAGGCCCTTGCCCCTTCGCATCAGGTATCGACCTGTACGATCGTGAAGGGCGAACTGCGGTATGGAATCGAAAGGATGGCTTCCGGGCGGAAGAGACGCCACTGCGAGGCCATGGCCGCCGCCGTCTTCCACTGGCTCCCGTGCGAGGGGATTCCGGCTGCCGCTGCGGACCTGTACGCACGGATCAAGGCCGCAACAGAACGGAAAGGCGGCCGTCTGGACGAGAACGACCTCTGGATCGCCGCGACGGCGCTCGCCTTGGGCGCCGTGCTCGTGACCGCCGACGGCGACTTCGGACGAGTGGGTCACGACCTTCGCATCGAGGACTGGACGCGGTAGCCGTTCATGGAACGCTTCGCCGACCGTGCGCGCGAACATCTCCAAGGATTCCTCCTCGCGGCCGCATCGCCCCGGGACCGGCATCACGCCCCGGCCGGCGCATGACCGTTTAGACATCCCAATCAACGCCCCGCGTGCTCCAGCCACCCGAGCACTTCGCGCTCGATCGCACCCCAAGATGCCATCGCCTTCTCGGAGACCCGCCATGCGGAGACCAAGCGGGCCGTCGCCGGCGGGGGAAAAAAGCAGGTGGGACAGTTGGGACGCACCGCGCCGGGGCTTCCTGCGCTGAGCGTACACAAGCGAATCAAGTTACTCGAATGTAACTCTTGGTCAAGCCCTCGCGTCCGTCGATCGTCACGACCGGCATGCGCGCCCCCCGTCACCCAACGAACGCTCTCCGCGGATCGTGCTCGTGCTCGTACTCGGGATCGTCATCGTTATCGTTATCGTTATCGTACTCGTCCTCGATCGGGGGCCACGCGCGCGTCGAGAACGAGTACGATGACGAGCAAGAGCAAGAGAATCTCGCCGCAGCGCGAAGATCCTCACGGATAGCGCTTCAGGACACCAGGATAGCATCCTCCGGGCACACCCCACGACACGCATCGCAGCGGATGCACTTCTCCGCGTC